>Ga0208587_1000063_pt1 | contig 53394 bp, 44 predicted proteins | sample NGESurdeep092012_7_FD_184472 | JGI IMG/M metagenome (GOLD analysis project Ga0208587, IMG submission 184472) | Arctic peat soil microbial communities from Barrow, Alaska - NGEE Surface sample 210 deep-092012 (SPAdes) | ecosystem: Environmental > Terrestrial > Soil > Wetlands > Peat ...
CGGACGACTATCCGCACATCGCGCGCGGATTTCACGATGCCCTCGTGGAGACGCTCGTCGAGAAGACTGCGCGCGCCGTGGAGCGTTACGGCCGAGAGCGCGTGGTGCTCGGCGGCGGCGTCGCGGGGAACCGGACCCTCGCCGCCGCGATGCAGTGGCGCCTGAAGCGCGCCGGTGCGACCGTATACGCACCAAGCGCACGATTCGCGACGGACAACGCCGCGATGATCGCGCGCGCCGGATTGTATCATTTCGAGCAGGGAGAACGCGCTCCGCTCGACCTCAATGCCTTTGCGTCTCTTCCCATCCCCGGTCTCGTGAGCGCATGACGTTTCTGCCGCATCCCATCGTTCATCATCCCTTCGCCTACAGTTACGGACCGGTCGGCTTCACCGGCTTCGGGCTCGCTGTGCTGCTCGCCTTTCTCGTCGGACAGTCGGTGGCGCAACACGAGCTCGCGCGGCGGGGCCACGACCCCGAGCCAGTGAGCGACATGGTTTTCGCCGCGGTGATCGGCGGATTGCTCGGCGCAAAGCTCTACTATGTCATCGTGCTCGGACATTGGAACGCGATGTTCGAGCGCGGAGGCTTCGTCTACTGGGGTGGGCTGATCGGCGGCACGCTCGCGGTGATGGCTGTCGTTGCGAAGAAGCGGTTCGGCACGTGGCGGATGCTCGACGTCGGCGGAATTGCATGCGCGGCGGCGTATGCGGTGGGGCGCACCGGATGCTGGGCGGTGGGCGACGACTACGGACGTCCGTGGAAGGGATTTCTCGCCGTCGCGTTTCCAGACGGCGCACCGCCATCGACGGCAGGGGTGATGGCGCACGAGTTTGGGTTGATGGTACCCGACGGCGTCAGTCCCAACGCGGTGCTCTCGGTCTATCCGACGCAGCTCTACGAGGTGGTGCTCGGATTCATCATGTTCCTCGTGCTGTGGCGCATGCGCGATCACAAGCACGCCCAGGGATGGCTGTTCGGGGTGTACATGGTGTTCGCGGGACTCGAGCGGTTCGTCATCGAGTTCTTTCGCGCGAAGGACGACCGGTTGCTGGTCGGCCTCACATACGCGCAGGGGATCGCGCTGGTGTTCGTCGCCTTAGGCGTCGTCGTGATGATCGCGCGGTCGCGAGTCGCTCCTGGAAAGGAAGGGATCTATGCGCCGGATGTCGTCGCGGCGGCGTAGCGCGAGGCTGTCGTATCCGACGGACCCAACGCGCAGCCGATGAATTGGTTGGCTTCTGCCTAACTGCCAGCTGGCTCCCGACCGACCGCTTCCTCGAGCGCGGCGAGCCTCCGGCTCAGCTCTTCATTCTCGGCGCGGATCTCGGCGACGTCCGCACTCACGCGCGCCGGCTGTGGCTGCACCGGCATCACCGTCGGCAGCGCGACAGACCGCTTGGGCCAGAAGGTCCTGAGCACCGCGAAGGCAAAGAGGAGCAGCAGCGCGAGCTGCGCGAGCACTCCCTGCCAGCTCGGATAGAGACCGAGCCATTCGATGTGCGGGAATCCGGAGATCGCGGAGAGCGGGATGGCGTTGCCCTCCTGGAGTTCGCGAACGCCCGTACCCGTGAACACGAACGCCATGTAGTAGAGCAGCACGCTCGTGACGGCAAAGAACGGCCGGATTGGGATCTTCACGCCGAAGCGATAGAAGAGCGTAAAGATGACCGCCAGCGCGATGAATCCGGCGACGATGCCGAGCGAGAGCGGCAGCGCGACGTGCGGCCCCTCGCTGAACAGCGCCTGGTAGAACAGCGCCGTTTCGGCACCCTCGCGGTACACGGCGAGGAAGGCGACGAAGGTTAATGCGCGGCCGCCACCCTGATCGAGGGCAGCGCTGACCTTCTCGTTGATGAACTGTTGCCACTTCGCCGCTTCCACCTTCGAGATGAGCCAGTAGCTCACGGAGAAGAGCACGGCGACAGCGAGCAGCAGCGTCGTCCCTTCGATGATCTCGCGGCTTGCGGGGACGGCAGAGAGCACCGTCTTGAGCACGACGGCAGTTCCGGCGCTCGCGAGGAGTGCGTAGCCCACGCCCATCCAGATGCTGCGCAGCCGCTCCTTGTGTCCCGTCTTGAGCAGGAAGGCGACGATCGCGCCAACGACGAGAATCGCCTCGAAGCCTTCGCGCAGGATGATGAGGAACGATTGCCAGAAGGCTTCGCTGGCACTTCCCGACGGCGCGGTGAGCGCGACGACTTCGGGCAGCGTCGCTTCGATCGCATCGCGCAGATGCTCTGCATCGCGAAGGTTGTTCGAACGGACGGCGGCCTTGAACTCGGCGAACTGGCGCTCCATCGAGACGACGAGGCCAGGATTCTTCGCGCGCGCCGGAGCCTCGATGGGCTCGAAGGCGATGTAGGCGTCGAATGCCTTGTCGCCGGCGTCGCCGGGACGGCCACTTCGTGCCGCGTTCAGCGACTGCTCGAGCTGTGCGAGAACGTTTCGCGCCGCAGCCGTGGCACTCGTGCTGTCTGCGCCGGCGGCTAGCGCGGCCGCGTTGCGCTCCTTCATCGGCAGCGAACGAATGTACGCGACGACGTTCGCGACCTGCGCGTTCGAGAGGTCGCGCGAGGGGGGCATCGCCGATCCGGCGATTCCGTCGCGCGCGACGGCGGCGATCTGATCGTCGCTACGTTCAACCTGCCACGCGACGGTGCCGATCTCCGGCGGAAGTTTCGTCAGCGAACGTGCGAGCGTTCCGTCGCTCGCGCCGACGACCCCGTGACAGGAGGCGCATCGCTGCGTGAAGAGTCCTTCCCCCTCCAACTGCTGCGAATGCGTCGCCCGCATGGAGTTGATGTAGGCGACGAGGTTCCAGCGCTGCGTCGAGGTGAGCGCTCCGCTGAAGCCGACCATCGGCGTCCCGGAAATGCCGACCGAGATGACGCGATACATCAGCGCGGGCGTGACGCCCTTCATGTGCGACGTCGTCCCGATCGCCGACGGATACGGGTTCAGCTTTGCGCCGGCAGTTCCGTCGCCGAGCCCGGCGGCGCCATGACAGCTCGCACAGGTCTGCTGGTAGGTCGCCTTGCCCTGCGCCAAGTCCAAAGGCTGGTTCGGCAGCTCGAGTTTCGCTTCGTTGCCGAGGATCGCGGCGAACCGTTGCTGCAGCGAGTCGAGCCTGGCGGGAGGACGTTTCGCACGGGCGGCCGCGGCAACGGAATCGAGCAGCGCGCGCGCCGCTGCCGCGTTGTCTCCCGAGAGACGCTCCGCGGCTTTGCGGGCGTCGGCCAGGAAGTCATTGGCCTCCTGATATTCCTGCGCGCTGATGAGCCGGCCCTGCGCGTCCACCGCCTTGCCGTACTCCGCGACCGCCACGTTGACGATATTGGCCACGCGCCGCGCAGGATGCTCCTGGGCGGCGGCTGGTGCGGCGGCGCAGAGCGCCCCGAACAGCGTTAAACGGTTGAGAACGGTCGTGATTCTCATTGCCGAGAAAATATATCGGGATTGCAGAGGCCGGGCTAGGTCTTCTGAAGTCGGCAGCACGCTCCCGATGTCAGAGAAGCTGCGCATTGCACCGTCGAGTCAGCTACCCCGCGCGCTCCGCAACGACATACGCCGCCGCCATGTGCTCGGTGTGCGTGATCGAAAGGTGAACGCGATACACGCCAAGCTCGCTCGCCCGGGCCTGGGCTCGGCCATGCAGCACGAGCACCGGGGCCTGGCCGCGCTGAGAGACGACCTCGAATTCTCTCCACCCGATCGCCTTGGCGAGGTCGTTCCCAGAGAGAGCCTTGTACGCCGCCTCCTTGGCCGCAACCCGCGCGGCGAGCTGCCGCTCCGGCTCGGGATGCGTGCGAGCGTACGCGAGCTCGCCGAGGGTGAAGAGGCGCTTCAGGGCCCGCTCGCCCTTGCGCTCGAGCAGCTTCCGCATGCGCTCGACCTCGACCATGTCGATGCCGACACCGACGATCATCGCGCCGAGCGCTCGAACCAGCGAGGTGCGGCGTCCCGTGCGCGGCGATCGGCGAACAGTCGCGCGAACCCCTGACAGGCGACGTCGGCGCTCGCGAACACTCGGCGCAACTGCGCGACCCACGCATCCCATCCGGCTGCGTCGTCCCGCGCCGCTGAAGCGAGCACGTCGAGGGCAAGGAGCGCGGCTCGGAGCGGCTCCATCAGCTCACCGGTCTGCGCGGTGAGCGCTCGCACTCGTGCCGGCTCCCCGACGCCCTGCACCGCCGCGTCAACGGCCCGCGCTTCGACGCGCGCCGAGAGTGCGTCGCCGCGGAGCGCGGCGAGAACGGCATCTATCGGCGCACCGGCAGCTCGCGCGCGAGCGTCGAGGAGTGGAAGGAAGATCGCAGCGTGCGCCGCCTCCGTCGCAGCATCGCGCTGCTCGCCGAGCGAGCGAAGCGATCGCGTGAGCTCGGGGAGGATGAGCGCTTCAGGCATCGGAGACGTCGTAGCGTTCGTTGCCGGCAAGCGCGGCATGCGAGACCGCGGCGCGCGTTCCCGTACGCTCCTCGAAGCAGCGCACGAAATCCGGCAGGCGATCGGTGAGGAATCCATCGCGCGGCAGGCCAAGCGCCTTGATCGCGCGCTCGATCCGATCGGGGTGACCTTCGACCTCGACGAGATCGTCCATCCGCGGGTACCTCTCGAAGCGGATCATCGCGCCGTCGAGCTCGTACTGGAAGATCTCCCGATCGATCGCGATGGTGACTTCGTAGCCGAGCCTGCCGAGAATAGCGATGAGCGCATCGGGATCGGCGACGTGCGCGTCGATCTCTTCGCGCATCTTGTATCCGTCCTCGCGCCGCATTGGCCCCTTGAAATCGAGTTCGGCGCGCACGGCGTGCGCATCGCGGTAGACGCGGACGCGAAGCACATGATCGCGAGCGGTGAGCGTTCGGTCGCTCGTGTCGTACCGGCGATCCTCGAGCCGGCCCGAGAAGACCAGGACGGCTCCGGCGGCCTCGACGGCAGCTCGCCTGCGCGCCAGGTCGTCCACCACGCTCTTGAGCTCGACCTCGAGCATCGTCTACTCTCCGAGTATGGCGCGCATGACCGCCACCGTGTCGGAGAGATCTGGAAAAACAGCGGCCGCGTTGCAAGCACGAAGCTCGTCTACGGAGTAGCGACCGGTGGCCACGCCAATCGCACGCGCGCCGATTCCATTCCCGCAGCTCATATCGGCCGGCGTGTCGCCGATGACGATCACGTCTTCACCCATTACCGCGTGACCGAGCAGCGACTCGGCTCGCGCTCGCGCGATGGCAGGCAATTCCGGACGCGACACGTGATCGGAGCCGAACGCGCCGATCCTGAAACGATCGCGCGCGAGACCAACCGCGTCGAGCTTCGCGAGCGCTCCTTCATGCACGTTGCCGGTGAGCAGACCGAGCAGTACATCGTCGCGCGCGTCGAGTGCGTCGAGGAGCGGCGCGATGCCGGGATAGGTCTTGACCGTGTGATCGGCGCCCGAGAGCTCCTGATGGAGAAGTTCCACGTAGCGCCGAAGCGCCTCGGGGAGACGCTCGTCGATCGCGTCGTCGGCAACACCGGCGAGACGCATCAGCTCGCGTACGATCTGCGGATCGGTCTTTCCGTCGAACTCATGGCCATCCGGAGCCGGCGCGCCGAATACGTCCTCGAGGGCCCGATGCACCGCGCGCCGCCCGGCGCCGTCGGTCCAGAGCAGCGTGCCGTCGATGTCGAAGAGAACGACTTTCATTCGTGCGCCACGATCGCCTGATCGACGGGAAGGCGCGTGAGCAGAAGGCCGCCGATGATACAGAGCGCGCCCATGAGCTGCATGGCGCGCGGCGTTTCGCCGAGTAGCGCCCACCCCGCGCTCATCGCGACGAGTGGCTGAAGATTGGAGTACATCGCTGCACGCGTGGGACCGAGCACGCGCACGCCGCGATACCAGAACAGGTACCCGACGACGAGTGCGACCAATCCGCTATAGGCGACGGCGGCCCAGCCGGCCGTCGGCACGGCGCCCCACCGCGTGGCAACGAGCGATGGCGCCGCCACGATGAGCATCGGGATGATTCCTCCCGTCATCGTCACGGCCGACAGCGTCAGTCCATCGACGCGTTCCGTGAACGGCTTGAGGAAGACGGAATAGAACGACCAGCAGAGCACCGAGCCAAGGATGAGCGCGTTGCCAACCAGCGTCGACTGACCAGTTGCGCCGTGGGAGGCACCCGTGACGACGAAGCCGATGCCGGCCAGCGAGAGCGCGATGCCACTCATGCCGCGCACTCCGGCGCGCTCGTGGCCGCGCACCCAACCGATGATCTCGATGAACGCCGGCGACGCCGCGGCGAGCAGGGCGGCATCACTGGCCCGGGTACGCGCCAGTCCTTCCACAAAGAGAATCTGGTAGAGTCCATTGCCGAGCATTCCGAGGGCGAGCATGACGAGCATGTCGCGGCGGCTGGGCAGCGGAAGCCGGCGGCCGAGGAAGATCGCCCAAAGGACCACGACCGCGAGCAGAATGCGAGTGCTGTTGAACGCGAGCGGCGCGAACACACCGGTGGCGAACTTGACGACGATGAAATTCAGGCCCCATACGAGGGCCATGCAGATCAGAAGCAGATCGGTGACGGACAGGCCTGACGGGACGCGCTGCGTCCGCTCGGGTGGTGTAGTCACATACAAGGAGGAAGCCATGTCGTAAACCTAGGCGACCGGCGGGGTGTTTCAAACCGCGGCGCTCGCTTCTACTATTCACGATGCATATGACTTTCGCTTTGTTCGCCGATGCGGCGAACGTGTCGCAGGAAGGAAAACTGAACATCCTGGGCGTGTTCGACGCGCTGCAGGTCAGCGCGCTGCCCTCGCTGCATCCCCGCGCCACTCTCGTCGTGCACCTCAAGGGCTCGCCGTCGGATGCTGGGGCGCATCGCGTCACCCTTCAATGGATGAGCCCGAGCGGCTCCGAGTTGTGGAGCAGTGACGGTGAGCTCGGTGTGGTATCGCCACCGGTCGGCGTGGTCGAGATGGATTTTCCGCTCATCGCGCAGCTCGATCTCCCGCTCGATCTGGCTGGGCGTTACGTCATGCGCGTGGGACTCGACGGCACGACACACGCCGAGGTGCCGGTGCAAGTACGGCCGGCCGCGGCGGCGCCAGTTCCGCGCACGCCGGTGTTGATGAGCTGACCTTCGTCAATCGTCTGCGCGCGCCGGGGCGAGAATCCGGCGCGACGTGACGAACCGCTCAAACAGCTTTCGCACATAGGGATCGCGCGCGTCATCCAGCCGCTCCACGGCGTAACCCCCACGGCCGAGCGCGAGATGAACGAGACAGCCGCCACCAAGCGAGATCGCGACGTGCGTGATGTGCTGGTCCACGCGATCAGAAAAAAAGAGGAGATCGGCCGCGCGCGCATTCAGCAGGTCGGCTTCGCCAGGTGCTCCCTGCTGCGCCTGTTGCCAGGCGTCGCGGCGAAGCTGGATCCCGTGCAGCCAGTAGACGCTCTGCACCAGGCCGGAACAGTCGCAGCCCCATGGCGTCACGCCGCCCCATACATAGCTCGTTCCCTCGAAGAAGAGCTGTGCGCTGCGCGTGATCGCGCCCGCTTCCGCGGGAAAGAGCTCGTCCTTTTCAACCGTGGCAATCACCTCGCCGGCTTTGACGCGCTCATCCGGCGACAGAAACGCACCGAGGGGCATCCGTCGCCGCGCGCCTGACGGCGTGGTCGTCACGCAGCCGAGCGAGATCCGACCGGTCTGCACGCTGCGCCGAGCAGTATCGTCGGGAACCTGCGTGATGTAGCCGCGGTGCATCCACCCTTCGTACTCGTCGGGTCCCCGCACGCGAGACCAATCGTCGCGCTCCTCGAGAACATCGGCGATACGGCCGGCGAGGAGCTGTGAGATTGGGGCGCTGGCGACACGCGGCTCCGCGAACAGCGTTGCAATCGGTGAACACACGACAACGCGGTGGCACTCATCCGTCATTCCTGAAAGATGTCTCCCGGCGCATGCGTCCGCACAGCGCGCTCGATCGCGCGCTCGAGTGCGAGCACGGCGAGCGCCTCTACCTGCGCGGGCGACGCCTTCACCCCGTCCTGCGTTGGCGCGGTGGCGAATACGACGTCGCCGTCGAATGCCGTGCCGACTGGCGTGATGCGACGATAGAGCGCCGCGCTGGCGGCGCGCGCCAACGCACCGACCTGTACGCGACTGAGATTGGCGTTCGTGCTGACGACGCAGAGCGTGGTATTGCGGCCGGCGAGCGTATCGAAGCGCAGCGGCGGGGGGCCGTCATCACCGAGCGCGATCCACGCCTCGCTGTTCAGCCAGCGCTTCTCGGGGTCGCGCGCACCGGCGATTATCGCGCCCGATGCGTCGCGAACGTCGCCCAGTGCATTGACGACGGCGAGCGCGCGCACCTGCGCCGCGCCCGCATGTGCTTCTCCCACACCGACTCCGCCCTTCATCGCGTTGACTGGGCCCGCGATCTTTCCAACCGTCGCGCCGGTGCCGGCGCCGACCGACCCTTCCGGCACCTCGCCGGGTGTCGCGCTCTCGCAGGCTTCGTACGCCATCGCTGGAGTGGGTCGCGCGTCGAAGCGGCCGAGTGGCGCAAGATCGAAGATCACCGCGCCGGGAACGATCGGGACGACGCCCTGGCCGACGGGGAACCCACGACCGCGCTCCTCCATCCACCGCATCACGCCAGCGGCCGCATCGAGCCCGTATGCCGATCCGCCGGAGAGGAAGATGGCATCGACGCGACTCACGAGGTGTGCGGGATCCAGCACGGCGAGTTCGCGCGTGCCTGTCGCGCGACCGACGACGTAGACGCCGCAGAGAAATGGCGCATCCACGCCACGTACGACGGTGCACCCTGTCGCGCCCTCGACATCCGTCGCATGACCGACGGCGAGTCCGCACGCAGCGAACGACGTCACCGAGCGACCGGCGTCGCTAGTCGAGCCATTTCGGCGTCGGAATCTCGGCGTCCGTACAGGCGCGGCACTTGATGACGCCGCGAATGTTGCAGATCACACAGATGAACGTGCCGCACTTCATGCAGGGATAGCCCTCGGACGCGCGCTCCTCATTGCCGCAGGCGCGGCAAATCATGGCGTCACGTTCGCGCAGATCCGTCATGTTGCCTCCTCTCGACCGGCAGCCGTCGCGCTCGGCCGTTGGCCGAGACCGAACTCCCGGATCTTCTTGATGAGCGTCGCGCGCGAGATGCCGAGCTCGCGTGCCGCGCGGGTACGGTTGCCTGCGTGCGCGCGAAGCGTGCGCTCGATGTGGCGTCGCTCCACGTCGGCCAGCGACCGCGACACATGCGGCAGAGATGCGTCGTGTCCGATGCCGCGCACTTCGGCGGGGAGATTGGCCACGCCGACGGCACTCTCGCCGCGCGCCAGAATCAGAGCCCGCTCGAGCACGTTGCGCAGCTCCCGAATGTTGCCGGGCCATGGATAGCGCCCGATGACCTCGAGCGCCTCTTCGCTCACCCGATGCGGCGAGTCGGGAAGTCCGCGCCGAAGCTCGGCAACGAGCGCCACGACAGTCTCGCTCAGATCCTCGGGCGGGCGCGCACGAAGCGGCGGCAGATAGAGCGGCATCACACCGAGGCGATAGTACAGATCTTCGCGGAAGCGTTGCTCCGTCACCTCGGTGGCGAGATCGCGCACCGTCGCCGCGATGAGACGCACGTCGATCGGAATCTCGCGCGTGCCGCCGGTGCGGCGTACGCGCCGCGCCTCGAGAGCGCGGAGCAACGTCGGCTGCAGAATCGGGGGCAGGTCGGATATCTCGTCGAGAAAGAGCGTACCGCCCTCCGCCGCTTCGAACATCCCGGGAAGCGGCCCGCCCTGTCTCGCTTCGACGCCAAAAAGCTCTGCGTCGAACAGCTCGATCGGGCGCAGGCCGCAGGCGAGCTCGTGAAAGGGTCGTCCCGCGCGCGGACTGAGCGCGTGGATGGCGCGCGCTACGCGCGCTTTGCCCACCCCGTTCTCGCCAACGATAAGCGCCACTGTGCGCTCGCTCCGCGCGAGCAGTTCAATCTGCTCGGCGAGCTCTCGCATCGGCGACGACGATCCGAGCAGCATGTCGGCCGTCGTGCGCGCGTTGCGAGCGAGCGCGGCACGGCCCAACTCGCGGAGCTGCGCCTTCTCGAGCGCGCGATCCACCACGGCGCCGAGGTGCATCAGCTCCACCGGCTTCGTGAGAAATCCCTCGGCGCCGGCCTGCATCGCGTGCACGGCGGCCGGAACGTCTCCATGCCCGGTGATCATGATGATCACGGGACGCTCTTCACGCGTGCGCTCCAACACCTCGAACCCGGAGATGTCCGGCAGGAAGAGATCGAGCAGGACGACAGCGGGACGCTCGGTCTGCACGAGCATCACTGCCTCCTCGCCGGTTCCGGCGCACAGCACGTCGTGCCCCGAGTGCGCGAAGAAGCGGCTGAGTGCCGAGCAGATGTCTGGTTCGTCGTCGACGATGAGAATTTTCGCCATCAGTTCGTCACGCTCGCAAGAACGGCAGCGAGGTCGTCCAATTGAAAGGGTTTCCCGATCACCGGCCGTCCAGCGTCGGTGAGAAAGCGCCGTGCAGCATCACTTTGCAGGTCCCCCGTCACGAACACCACTCGGCGCGCGTGCCGCGGGTCCTGCTGACAGAGCTCGCGGTAGAGCGTCTCCCCGCTCAGGTCGGGCATTCGAAGATTGAGCAGCACCACATCATACTCGCTTGTCGCCAGAAGCGCCCGTGCTTCCGCACCATTGGATGCTACCTGCACCCGGTGGCCAAGCGACCGGAGGAACCCCGAGACTGCCGCGCGCATCGCCGGCTCGTCGTCCACAACCAACATTCGTCGCGCTCCAGCGCTCCCCCCGTCATGCGGCGAATCTTCCGTCCGTGCGCCATCGGGTGGCACGAGGTACGGCATCTCGACGATGAAGGTCGCCCCCGAACCGGGCGTGGAATCCACGCGAATTCGCCCGCCGAGCTCGTGGATGATGCCAACCGAGATCGAGAGTCCGAGCCCCGTCCCCTGCCCCACCGGCTTCGTGGTGAAGAATGGATTGAAGATGCGGTCGAGCTGCTCGCGGGCGATGCCCGGCCCGTTGTCCGAGACAGCGAACACGATCTGGGATCCTCCACCCTCGCGCGCGGTGCGAATCCGGATCTGGCGATCGGCGTCCATCTCGGCGAGCGCCTGCTCGGCGTTCACGAGCAGATTGAGCACGACCTGCTGCAGCTGGAACGGATCGGCCCACGTGGCCGGCAGCGCCGCATCCAGATCGAGAGTGACCTCGACCCCGGCCGTGCGCAGCGCGTAGCGGCGCAACTCGAGGGTGTCGGTGACGATGTCGTTCAACTGAGCCGCCGCGCGCTCGGTTGGCTGTTGCCGCGCGAAGGTGAGCAGGCTCGACACGATCTTCGCTGCGCGCTTGGCCTCGCGGTGAATCGTTTCCACCGCCTGGCGCGGCTCGTCGTCGAGGGGGATTGGCGACGCAAGCAAGAGCTGCGCGAACGCCAGCACGCCGGCGAGCGGGTTGTTCAATTCATGAGCGACTCCGCTCACGAGCTGGCCAACGGCCACGAGCTTCTCCTGCTGAAGGAGCTGCTCCGCCAGGCGCTGCTCGTCCGTGACGTCGCGCAGGATGCCGAGCACGCCGACGATTCGCTCGCCCTCCCGCACGGGCGAGGTGATCACCGACCCCTTCCGCACGTCGCCATCTACGCCGCGATAGCGTACGGCACCGCGTGATCGCTCGCCAGCGTATGTCTCGCGGAACAGACGCTCTGCGGCGGCAAGATCTCGCGAATCGACGAGATCCGAGAATCGCGCGCCGATCAGCGAGTCGCGCTCGCGCCCGACGGACAGTTCGAGCGACCGGTTGACCGCCGTGAAGCGACCCTGCTCGTCCACGGTGAAAATCGCGTCCGACGCCGATTCGACGAGCCTCGTATAGCGCGCCTCGGAGCGCTCGAGCGCGATGGCGCGCGCACGGGTCTCGGTGACATCGCGCGCCACACCCAGCACGCCGACGATCTTGTCTCCGCGCCGGATGGGCGTGTTGGTCACGGAGACCATGCGACGCTCACCGTCGGGCCGCCGGATGCTGCCCTCGTATCGAACGGCGCTGCCATTGAGCGCATGCTGAAACTGCTCGATCATGACGTCGGTGTCGTCCTCATCGATCAAGGGACGCGAGCTATGGCCGAGCAGCGAATCGCGCGATAGCCCAGTCAGCTCGCAGGTCGCCTGGTTCACGGAGGTAAAGGTCCCATGAACGTCCAGCGTGTAGATCGCGTCGCTCGCTGACTCGAAGAGATTTCTATAGCGGCTCTCCGACTGTGCCACGGCGTCGCGCGCGCGCCGCTCATCGGTGACGTCGCGAAGCGAGGCGACAATTCCCGTCACCTGGCCCAGCTCGCGGAGCGGAGCAGTCGCGATCGCGACGATGCGCCGATCGCCGTCAGGACGGACGACCATCCCTTCGTAGTTCTGCGGCTCGCCCGCCAGCGCCTTGTCTTCGCGCTCACGCACGTTGGCGCGTTGATCTTCCGGCACCGCGCGCGCGACCGGCAGCCCGATCAGGTCCGGGCCGCGCGCGAGCAGATCGTGGGCGGCCGGATTCGCGAAGATGATCTTCCGATCGCGGTCGGTGATGACGATCGCGTCGCGCGATGTTTCCACGACGAGGCGATGCCGCTCCGCCAGCGATCGATGCTCGGTGACGTCGTCGAAGGTGACGACCGCTCCCCCAAGCGGGTGCGGTGCCGCGGTCATGTTGAAGACTCGGCCGCGCGCCTTGTCGTCGTGCGCGCCACGCTTCACGGTGCCCTCGGCGATCGCGGCGAGGTGGACGCATTGCTCGCAGGGCGCGTCGTCACCGAACAGCGCCGCATGAAAGTCGCGTCCGAGGATGGTGTCCTCGGAGGCAACGTCCATCAACGCCCGTGCCTGCGCATTCGTTCGCTGAATACGGCCGCGCTTGTCCAGTAGCACCATCCCGCTTCCGATCGAGTCGAAGGCCACCGCCCACTCTCGCGTCGCTTCGGCAACCTCCTCGAACAGCCGCGCATTCACGACGGCGACAGACACCTGATCGGCGAGGCGTTGCAGGAGCTCGGCGTCGTCATCGGTGAATGGCGCGGCGCGGTTGAACACGGAGAGCGCGCCCACCGGTCCCTGCACCGAAAGGAGCGGCACGATGATCGCGTTCCGAACCTGCGCCATGGCGACGTTCGGCACAAAGTCATCGGGGTCGTCGCGCACATCGTCCCTGATGATGCTCGACGCCGAGCGCACCGCGCGGCCACTCATGCTGCCGTGCAGCGGCAGTCGGCTGCCAACGAGGGGCTTTCCGACACCCACTCCGGCCGTGATCTCGAGGGAATCACCGCGGAGCAGTGCGATCATCGCTCCATCGGTGCGAAGGAGCGCCGTGGCATGCCGGAGGATGAGCGGCAGCACGCGATCGATGCGCAGCGATTCCCCGACCACGCGCACGACGTCGGCAAGTGCCTCGGTCTGTCTGCGCTGGCGAAGGCTCTCGGCGTACAGGCGCGCATTGCTGATCGCCGCGGCCGCCTGCGCGCCAATCGTCAGCAGCAGATCGGCATCCGCGGCGTCGAGCGGCACCCCGTTCGATGAGTCGACCACGATGACGCCGATGGTAGCCGGGCCGAGGACGGAGGGAACGGCGAATGCACTCCCGTCGTGTGCGGGATGCTGCTCGTTCGCGGCCCGCTCCGCGAGAGCACGGAGCGGAGATGGTGTGAATATCTCGTCGAGCTCCTCCCCGTCGCGTCGAAGCATGCGGGGCCAGGGCGCGCCTGCGTCGTCCGTCGTCAGCACGACGACCGTATCGACCGGGAGAACGGCCTCGATCTGCGCCGCGAGCGAACGAAGAATCGTCGGTTCGTCGAGCGAGCGCACGAGAAGCGAGCCCACCTCGTGCAGGCTCTGTAGCCGGAGCGCGCGGCGCTCCGAGAGTTCCATCAGCGATGCGTGCTCGAGCATACCCGCGACCTGCTGCGCGAAGAGCTCCACGGTGCGAATGCGCGTGAGCGTCGGCCGGCGACGATCGGCTGGGTCGTCGAGCACGAGCGTGGCGATGAGAGTGCCACTTGCACTGCGCAGCGGTACGAGGAGGGTATCGTGCGGCGACCAGAGCGGATCGTCACTCGGCGCGAGCGTGCTCGCCAACCCTCCGCCGAACTCCGTGATCACCCAGGGATCGCGGCCGTCGAGATAGTACGAGTTGCTGATCCTGAATCGTTCGATCGACGCGAGACGACGCTTCCAGACTTCACCCGGTACGGGCGCAGCACGGAGCCGTGCGTCATCCTCGGGCGCGAGTCCGGCCGTGACGATCGTCGTTGCATTGAGCTCCGCGTCGCGCAGCGTGATGGTGACGCGGCCGAATCCGACACGCCGGATCACCTCCACGAACACCCGAAGCCTCGCCTCCATCGACGGCGCGCGCTCGACGTCGCTCAGCACCTCGTGAAGGAGCAGCAGGTGGTCGCGCTCCTGCTGAAGCTGATGCACTGCCTCCAATCAGCGCCCCGGAACAAGTAGGTGTGCGGCCAATGGCTCCACCGTGATCTCGGCGGGAGTAACGCCGAGCAGCTCACCGTCGGCCTGCAACGGAAGAATGGGAACGGTCTCGATCCGAAACCGCGTCCCCTTTCTATATAGTAACGCGCGGTCGGGCCGGAAGTCCCGTCGCGTCACACGCCACATGATGCGCATCGCGTCCCAAAGATGCGAGGGCGAGAAGATGCAGCAGTCGAGCATGCCGTCGTCTACCATGATGTCGGGTCCGAACGCGATGCGGTTCTCGAGAATCGCGCCGAAGTTCGCGAACAGCACGGCGGCGGCACGCCGCTCGATGATCTCACCATCCACCTCGACGCGCGCCAGGAAGAAGCGACGAAAGACGACGGCGCGCAGCGCCGCTCGGGTCGCAATGATCGTGTACGCGAGCACGCCAAGACGCTTCTTCATCCAGGCTGGCGTCTCGGCCACCATCGCTGCGTCGATGCCGACTCCCGCTGCCACCGCGAAGCGATGACCAAGCACCACGCCGAGGTCGATCTGTCGAACATCCCCATGCAGGAGAGCTGGAACCGCGCGTCGAACGTCTCTGGGAATGCCGAGCGCGCGCGCGAGGAGATTTCCAGTGCCACCGGGCAGCACGCCGATCGGCACACCCGATCCGGCGAGCGAGCCGGCGACCTCCATCGCGGTGCCGTCGCCACCGAGCGTGAAGACGACGTCGTAGTCGCGTCCGTGGGCCCGGCTGATCTCGCGCGCATGGCCTGCGCGCTCCGTGAACATGACGTCGCACGCGGCGCCTCCATCGAGGATCGCTTGTCGCGCTTCCTCGACGAACTGCCCCCCGCGACGCGATGCAGGGTTCGCGATGAGCAGGGCGTGCTTCAGAACGCCCAGGCGCGGAAAACGGAAATGCCCCACTGCTGCGGCGTCGCCACAAATCCGCGCACGGGTTCCGCGCCGCAGCGGAGAGCGCTCGCCGCCGGCTCTCGTCCGGCACGCAGCGCGAGCAGATCGGGCGCCGGCATCGGAAAGCGGTACTCGAGCTTGCCCTCGATCGCGTTCACGAAGCCGCTGAGCCCTTGCTGCGACGTGTCTTCACTGCCGCGGAGCTGGCAGAGACCGGTGCTGAAGCTGAGAAAGAGCCGATCCTTGATCTGCTTCTCTCCGCCCAGACGGGTGCTGTAGAGGAAGCTGCGGAAGGGGCTCGACGCCGTGCCGTACGACACGCTGAGCGGATCGATCGCCGCGCCCGATTGAATCTGAATGAGATCGACGAAGCCGCCGAGCTGGTCGCGCAACGCCCGGCTCACCGCCGCATTGACGGTCGGGAGCGCAAACTCCACCGCCCGCTGCGACGCGGCGACATCCAGCCCTCCCTGCGCGAAGCTCGGGCGACCGGTCACGAGGTAGCTCACGAGATCGGACGGCGACAGATACGCGTCGGTGCTCGAGAGCTCGAGTGCCGGCTGCGGATAGAAATTCCCGTGGATGCGCGCCTTGATGCCGATGTCGGCGCGACTTCCCTGCTTCACTTGGTACAGCGCGGTCACGTCGATTTCCGGATTGAAATCGGGCGTGCCGAAGAAGGTGATGCGCCCAGTCTGTACCTGAAACTCGCGCTGCACCGCCGTGAGATCGAGGGTGTAGGTGCCGCGATCGGCGCTGAGCGTTCCGCTGAGCGCGAGCCTGTAGCGCGCCGAGTCGCCGCGCGCGTCGCGCGCGAGTGTGGATCGCGTCGTCTCCCGATCGTCGCGCGCGCGCGTGACGTTGAGCGTGCCCCCGAGCTTGATGCTCGCCTCGCGCGAGCGCAGCCAGACGTCGTCGCCGAGATGCACGGAGACACCGTCCAGCCGAAGATGTTCGACGAGAGCGCTCGGCGGCTGCGGCATCAGCGAGCGATTGCGCACGTCGGTCGTGTCGAAGAGCTGCGCGAAATCCTCAGGAGTGAGGTCAACGACCTGCTTGCGAATGAGATCGGGAATGTAGATCGTTCCGCGATCCACATTCACGGCGCCGGAGAGAGTCGCCGCGCCCGGAGTGCCGGCCATCGTGAGTCCAGATGGGCCGGTTGAGACGTCGAGACGCGCGAGCCCGCGCTTGTCCAGCGCGCGCATGCCTCGCGCATCGAGCCTGAGGTCGAGACGCGGATTCTTCGCGTCACGGAAGACCACCGACCCTTGCAGCGATGCCTCGCCTCCGCTCGCCGGTGTCGTCAGATGCAGCCGATTGACGGTGAGCGAATCGTGCGCTGCGTCGACGTTGATCGTTCCATCGATCTTCGCGAACCGTATGCCGGCGTCAGGAATTTCGATGCCGCCGTCTCGTACCGTCGCCGTTCCTCCGACGTGCGGATGGTCCGGCCGGCCGCTCACGGCAAGATCAAGTGCGAGCCGTCCGGTCGCATTGTGCAGCTTCGTCGACAGCGCCTCGACGAGCGCGAGGTCCACGCTGTCGGCGTGCACACGCCCGCGGAGCGAATCCTCCGTCACATGCGCCGAGAAGAGACTGAGGGCGACCGGAAAGCTCAGCGTCGCGTCGAGGATCGATCGGCCTCCGCGCAACACGTTCGCCTCCAGGCCGACACGATCGGCGTCGTAGCCTCCCGCGACGGACACGAGCTCGGTCGACAGCCCACCGTATTTGAGCTCGCGCGCAGCCGCGGTGAACGTCATCGTCGGCTGCGCGCGCGTGCCCGCCACCTTCATGTCGAGCGAGAAGCGGCCGGCGAGATCGGCCGGAAGCTGCGCCAGCACGCCGAGATCGCTGAGCAGCACCGAATCGGCGAGCAGACGCATGCGGACCGGCGCCGCGATTGGCGCGTCGACGAAGCCGGTAATCCTCGCTCCAATTGTGTTCGCGATGATGAGGGTGTCGAGCGTCAACTCCGTCGCGGATTGCAGAAACCTCGACGGCCGGCGGAGTGACCAGCGCGAGAGGCCGACGGACACATTCAGCGTGTCGAGCCGCACCGCGGTGGTGTCGTGCGACGACATCCAGTCTCCGGCGGTACGGAGCTGTGCGCCATTCTCGGCGCGCGCTCCCGCGGCGAAGCGCGCGTGACCCGCATCGAGAATGTTCGCCGTAAACGTCGCCGTGTCGACGTAAATGCCTCCCGCGACCACGGTATCCGCGCGCAGATCGAGGCCGCCCGTCACGTGACCGAACACGTCGCGCACAGCGAGCGTGCCCGCCACGCTGCGCGCATGGTCGCCTCGCACATTCAAGTCTCGGCCCGTCAGAGCGCCGCGCACATCCAGAGAGTCGAGCCACCCGCGGACGACACCGCGGAAGGCCAGCGATCCGGTCAGCGTGTCGGCCGCGAGCGTCTTGATTTCCTGGTTGCCTGCTCGGCCCAGATACCGCCGCAGTCCGCCGAGTGAATCGACGTCGAACGCGAGTGCGAGCGAGTCGAGGCCTGGCGCGCGGGTGAGCCCGAGCGTACCGCGAGCGCGGAGCACTCCCGCGTCACCGTCCAGGCGCAAGGTATCGATGAACACCACGCCACGATCGAAGCGAGCGCCCGCAGCGCCATGCGATACCCGAAGACCGTCTACATCCGAGGCGCCAAGCCGCACGGCGACTGAGCCGAACAGGTTGGCGAGCGAATCACCTGTGAGATCGACGTCGTAGCTGCCAGCCAGTCGCGACGGCGGAGTGGTACGCCCCACGAGCATCGCCGCATTCAGCACGTCGTAGGTACCGGTGCCCTTCGCGCCATACCCGCCAATCGAGTCGGCGTCCACCGTTCCGGCGTAGGTGATGTGTCCCGCCGGCCCGGTGAGATCGCCCTGCACGTCGAGGTCGGGTGCGATGCCGCTCACATAAATCGGTCCGTTGAACAGGCCGCGCAGCGGAAGCTTGGGATACGATCGAGCAAGCGTCGTGAGCGAAAGCGGGGAGGCCTGGAGCGACAGATCGTACCGCATGAATTGCACGCCGTAGGTGATTCGGCCTGCCCCTGTGGCGTGCGTCGGCTCGGCCGGTCCATCCGTATGCGTGAGGTCCGCGTTCGAGACGCGCACATCGAGCCACGACGAATCGAGCACCGCGCTCCCGGTGACGATGCCGGTCATCCGCGGAAACGCGGGATAGATCGCCACGAGCGTGCGAAGATCGAACTTGTCGGTCTGCGCGTAGAACTTGTGGAACGCGGTGAACGCGGGGAACAGAATGTCGAGCTCGCCCTTGCCCTGCACGTGCGACACGGCGCCTGGCACATGCGCGTCGCGAAAGGTCAGGTCCGACGCATCGACATGGAAGTGCGTCAGCGGACCGCCGCGCGCGGTGACGGTGCCCGTGAGTGTACCCTGCCAGTCGGCGGGGAATGGCTTTCCATTCAGGGTGCGCAGCAGATCGAAGTCCACCGGATCCGCCTGGAGCTTCACGTCGTGCACGGCGAGCACCGTCCCGCCGGTCTCGAACGTCATCGAGCCGCGAAGCCGAGACCTGGTCGAGCGCACGTCCATGTCGTGGATGACATAGTCGAGCTTCTGAAGCTCACGCTCGTTCTCGATGTCGAGCTTCATCTTTCCGCTGCCCGTCGTCGGGAGGGTCGGATAGACCCACGCGACGTCGGACAACGAGACGCTGTCGCCCGTGAAGTGGATCGCATAGCGCACCGGCAGATCGCTTCCCCACACCACCTTTCCGTCGGCGAACCCGGTCGAATGCGGCAGATCCCAGTGCGGCGACGTGAACCACGCGCTGTCGCCGAGCACGCGGGCGACGCCGGAGACGTTCCGCCATTTGAACGGAGGCGTCGACTCGTCCGCGTGCAGCGTGTCGATCACGAACCTCTGGCCGACGGTGTCCGGGTGGGCGATGCGGATGTACGGCAGGAACGCGTACGCATTCGTCCACCGGTACGTCTGCGTGACGCCTTCGCGCGTAAGCCGAATCTCGTGATCCTTGCGCGCCACGTTGGCGCGAATCGCGCTGTCCCGGCGCGCCCCGTGCAGCGAATCGTCGGTATGCCACGGAATGGTGAGACGGAAGCTTCCGCCATTCCGAATGTGCACGGAATCCAGAATCACGAAATCGCCGAAGCCGCGCTCGGGGCCCTTCGGCCGCGGCTTGCTTGCGCCGATCCGGAACAACCGCCGGTAGTTCCACTGCCAGTTTTCATGCTGGCGCAGCACGATTGTCGGATGCTCGAGCTCCACGCTGCGGAAGTACAGCCGCCGGTCCACGAGATCGCGCGGGTCGTAACGGAGCGTCACCTTCCCCGTGGCCACGAACAGCGAATCCTCATCGTCGCGCAGCTCGAGCGAATCGATCGTCACGCCGGTGAGAAAGCTCCCGCTGATCCGGCCGATGTGCACCTTGCCGTTGATCGACGACTTCACTTGGGCTTCGATCGACCGCCGCATCGCCGTCTGCCCGTACTCGGACTGCGTCGCAAACACCGCCACGCCCACGACGATCGCCCCGAGCGCGACGAGCACGCACAGGCTGACGAGGGCGATGAAGTTGCGGCGAGTCATGCGACGAGGCGGCGGTGGCTCAAAAATCCGGGCCGATCGAGAAGGTGACAGTGAGACGACTGAGAAAGGTGCGCGACTGCCCGGGCCGGAAGGTCGCCGGACAGGTGTTGCCCGAGAGCTGCTCGACGTCGCCGTTCGCGTTCTGCACGGCGGGAATCGTGTTCCCCGGACTCACACAGTAGAGCGGAGCGAATCCCGTCGGACTCGGAGCCTGATCGTAGTAGATCGCACCCGCCGGCCGGGCAAAGGGATTGTACCCCACATTCGCCTGGAAGGGCCCCACCGGCGTGAACACCCGAACGCCCAGACCCGGCGTCCATTTGAGCCCGTTCAGCCAGAGCGCTGACGACTTGTGATCGCTCGCACCGACCGTGCGCCCCCGCTGCCATACGTCGCCGGCGTCCGCGAACAGCGTGAACTGGATCAGCTCGGGATAGAACGGGCTGCGAAGCCTCGCCTCGAAGTTCGCGACGATCAGCGAGTTTCCGCCGATCGGCACCACACGCCGCACTCGCGCCGTGTCGGGTACGTCGAGGTACGTGGTATCCGGAGAATTGCCGGGATGCGACACCGGAAGGTTCTCCGCGATGTAGATCAGATCGCCGAGCTCGTTCTGCTGGTAGCCGCGCACGCTTGCCGCTCCGCCCGCGTACAGCCGCTCCTGTGGCGGGATGAAACCCACTGGATCGCCGAACGACAGTGTGCGCCCGAGCACGGCGCCGATTCGTACTCGCGCGGCGAGCGTCACCGAAGGTCCGGCGGGGCGATATACCGAGGCATCCAGCAGCCCTTTGAGAAACTGGATCTCCGGATCGGAGCCGATCTCCTTCGCCGCGCCGCGCACGTCGAGCCGGAGTACGGTACCCGAGCGCGGGTTGATCGGATTGTCCGTGCGCAGCCGTTCGACATGCGAGCTGCCCACGGCGAGCGGCCGATTGCGATCCGTGATCAGCGCGCGCGATTCTGCGTCGCATCGGTTGAACACCGCGCAGAGGAGCGCCGGCTGCGCTTCCGTGCGTCCGTACTCGAGCGAGTACGCGAGCCGGAGCGGGATCCCGCGAGACAGCTCGTGCGTGATAGACGCTTCGCCACCCACCAGCGTCGTGCGGAGAAAGGCCTGATATTCGCCGCGCCGTTCGCTGTAGATCGAAAGAGTCGGCGACGTCCGGGTGCCGAACAGGGTCGGCAAACGCAGCATCGCTCCGGTGAAGTAGTTGAGCTTGGCGCTGAAGGTGTCCGCGCGGATCGCCGGCGCGCACAGGCTCCCGGCCGCGAAGCGCGTCGGCTCGCCCCACCCGATCTTCGAGACCTGCGCCGAGAGCTCGACGCGGCGCGCATCGCCGAGAAAATTCTTGTCGATGAGCTGCACGCGAGCCTTGAAGCAGTCGAGCACCGCCCAGCCTTCTTCCGTCTCGACCTGCCGCAGATAGTTCTCGGCAACGAGCACGTCGAGCGTGACGAGCGAGTCGTTGTGCGCCTTCGTGCTGTCGGACGCGAGGGCGACCTCGACGCGACGAAAGAGATCGGTCTGGTACAGCGTGCGCTGCGCGTCGATCAGCTCGCGCTCCCGATAGAGATCGCCCTCGTGCAATCCGAGGAGCAGACGGATCGTCGCGTCGGTGATTCGCCGCGGCGCGCCAGGGAGCGGTTCGTCGCTCACGCGAATCGTCCCGATGTGCGCCAGCGCTCCCGGCAGCACATCCAGGTTCACGACCGCGAGGCGTTTCACCGTATCGACGCTGAAGCCGGCATTCACGTCGCCGCGTGGATAGCCGTTGTTGCGCAGCCTCGTCTTGATCAAATCGATCGCCGTCTGAATCTTCGTGCCGTCGAAGATCATGCCGCGAGGCAGTCCGAGCGAGCTCGTATCGGCGATGGGCGCGATGACGCTGTCGAGGCCGGAGATGCGCAACGTGTCCACGCGCACCGGCTCCCCCTCCTTGAGGACGAAGGTGACCTTCACGCCGCCGTAACCATCGAGGACGGGTGCGACGAGCGTGTCGACCTTCGCGGAGAAGTAGCCGTGCCGGCGGTAGAAGACCCGCAGCCGCCCTACGTCGAGCCGGAGCTCGTCGCTGTCGATGCAGTGCTTGGCGCCACCGATGCGAATGATGCGCCGCACGAATTCCGATGGCGTCGTCGCGACGCGCAGCGCGAGATCGCTCGCGCGGAATACCGTGTTTCCACGGAACTCCATCGAGCGGACCTCTCGCTCACCGGCCTCGCATTCCAGACTCTGTGCGTGCCCGAGCGCCGGCATGAAAACGAGTAGAGCGGCGGTGAGCGCGACACGTCGCCACGCAGCTCCGCGCCCCATCCCCCCGGTCATTCCGTCGCTCGTCCGGACGCGTGATGCTTGCCGAAACGCCGCTCTTCAGGAAGGAGCGGCGTGCGCTCCAGAAAGAGCCGCGCCACGTAGAACGCCGCGAATCCCGTCACGATCCCCGCCCCGATGGCCGGAATGAGCTCGCGCGCGTCGAGCTTGCGACGATAGACATATCCGTCGAGGCGCGTGGTCTGGCGTTGTGAACGATCCTTTGGGTCTGCCATGCGGCTCGATTGACGGCGATGAGCGAAGGGACGCAACTTGCAGCTAGAGACGCAACGGCGCCCGCGCGGCAAGTCATCCGGCGGGCGCGTACTTTGATTGCGGCTTCTCCCTGACGCGCGTAAGTTCTCGCGCCTTCACATCCCTGTCAACTGCTTACGCCAGAACATCATGCGCCGTTGCACCGCCCTGTTTCTGGCCCTGCTCCTGTCCGCCTGCGGCGGGGGAGGCGACGGTGCCCGCCGACGCACCCTCATCGATTCGCGCGACACCTACGATCCGCGCTCGCTCGACCCCGCCCTTTCCACTGACGTCCCCACCGGGCGGGCCGTGGGCTACCTGTTTGACGGCCTGACGCGATTCACCCCGGACGCCAGGGTGGAGCCAGCGCTCGCGACGAGCTGGGACGTCTCGCCCGATGGAAGCGTGTACACCTTCCATCTGCGTCGCGGCGTCACATTCACCGATGGGACTCCCTTCGTTGCGCGGCAGGTCGCGCTGAGCTGGCAGCGCGTGCTCGACCCCAAGGTAAAAGGCGGACGCGGCTGGCCACTCTATCCGGTCAAGGGCGCCCGGGAGTTCGCCGACGGCAAGGCGACCAGCATCAACGGGCTCGCGACGCCGAACGACTCGACGCTGGTCGTCACGCTCAAGGAGCCCTTCGCAATCTTCCCGAAGCTGCTGGCAATGCCGGTGGCGTCCATCGCACCCGACAACATCCCCGCCAACTTCGGCGAGAATCCAGTCGGCACGGGGCCGTGGAAGCTCGTCGAGTGGAAACACGACGACTATCTCCTCTTCGCACCGAACAGGAATTATTGGGGCGGGGCGCCCAAAGCCGATTCGCTCAAGGCCCGCATCATCGCCGAACCGAGCACCGCCGTGGCAGAGTTCGAGAGCGGCAACGTCGACGTGCTGCAAATTCCACAGGGCGACATCCGAAGCTGGGAAGAAGACACAGAACGAAAGAAGCTGCTTCACTCCACGCCGTCGCTCGAGCTCGTCTACGTCGCCATCAACACGACGCGGGGACCACTCCGGGACGTCCGGGTTCGCCAGGCGCTCAATCATTCGATCGACCGGCGCATCCTCGTTCGCAATCTGATCGCCGGACGCGGCGAGCTCGCCTCCGGCGTCATTCCTCCCGAGCTCCCCGGCGGCGACAAGACGCGCATCGGCTATCAGTTCGACACGCTGCGCGCCAGGCAGCTCCTGCGCGAGGCTGGCTTTCCAAACGGCATCGACGTCGAGCTCTGGACATCCACGAATCCCATCTATGTTCGCATCGCCGAGACGTTGCAGGGATATCTTCAGCTCTCCGGCATTCGCGTGAAAATCATTCAGCGCGAAAGCGCCGCGGCACGCGAAGCAGCACGGAAGGGACAGACGGATCTCTTCGTCAAGGATTGGTACGCCGACTACCCGGACGCGGAAAACTTTCTCTATCCACTGCTCCACAGCGCGAACAAGGGCGTCGGCGGCAACGTGTCGTACTTCAGCAACGCGCAGTTCGACAGTCTCGTCAGCGCCGCCCGGCGCGAGCAAGACGAGGCGAAGCGCATCGCGTTGTACAGGCAGGCCGATGAGTTGGCATTTCGTGAAGCGCCGATGGTGTTCCTCTACTTCTACAACGAGTTGAACGCCGTGCAACCCTGGATTCGCGGCTTCGTGCCTCCGGTCATCTTCAACGGCCAGCCCTGGACGACGGTGACGAAAGTCTCCGGCGGGAAATAGCATGGGCTCCTTCATCCTCCGGCGACTTCTGCTCTCGATCCCCACGCTGCTCGGCGTGCTCGTCGTCGCGTTCCTTCTTCTGTATGTCGCGCCCGGCGATCCGGTCATGGCGATGGTTGGTGAACGCGCCGACGAAGCCACGATCGCGCGACTCCGAGCCGAGCTGCGGCTCGACGATCCCCTTCCCGTCCAGTTCGGCCACTACATCGCCGGCATCGCGAAGGGCGATCTCGGAAAGTCGTACATCACGAATCGTCCCATTCGCAACGACATACTCGAGCGCTTTCCCAAGACGCTTCAGCTCGCCGGCGCGGCGATGCTTCTCGCGACGGTCCTCGGCGTGACGCTGGGGGTGTTAAGCGGCCGTCGGCCCGGGAGCACAATCGACCGGATCGGGCTCGTCGTCGCGTATCTCGGCATCAGCTTCCCCGTGTATTGGGTTGGACTGTTGCTCATCCTGGTCTTCGCGGTCACGCTGCACTGGCTTCCGCCGTCAGGCTTCGGTGGTCTCCGATATCTCGCCCTTCCCGCGCTCGCGCTCGGAATGCGCTCCATCGCGTTTCTGGCGCGCATGACTCGCTCGGCCATGCTCGACGCCCTGGGCGCCGACTACGTGCGCACCGCACGGGCGAAAGGATCGAGCGAGTGGCGCGTCGTCGGTCGTCACGCGCTGCGCAACGCACTCATCCCGATCATTACGGTGCTCGGGCTCGACTTCGGTGCGTATCTCACCGGCAGCATTCTCACCGAGACGATTTTCTCCTGGCCGGGACTCGGCCGCTATGTCGTCAACGCGATCGCGCGGCGCGACCTGCCGGCAATTCAGGGCTCGGTGCTGTTTCTGAGCGCGGTTTTCGTGTTGGTGAACCTGATCACCGACATCGCGTATGCGAAGGCGGATCCGCGCGTGACGTACGGATGAGCGAGCGATCGGCGTTGGGCGCGTCTCCCGACGCCGTCGTGAAGGAACTTGGCGACGCACTCTGGTGTCTTGCTATCACTGCGCGTACGCTTGGAGTTCCGCAGTGCCAGCGTTCTGCGACAGACCCTCTACACAGTTCAACATCATTCGCGAGGAGGAATCGTGTTCAGCAAGCGAATTTGCACATCTGCGTTTTTTCTGGTTGCCGTGGCCTGCTCGAGCAATCCGTCACCGGCCACCGGAGCGAGTGGCGCGGCCAGCGCGCCCGCCTCGAATACGAACGTGATCACCGCCGCTGAGCTGGCCGACGCGACGGTGCAGAGCGGTGATGCGCTACAGGCAGTGCAGCGCCTGCGGCCGCGCTTCCTGATGGCGCGCGGTGCCTCGAGCGGCCAGAACAGGTCCGCCGGCTCCGTACACGTCTCCATCGATGGCGGTCCACTGCTCACGGTGGATAACCTGAGCCGTTATTCACCGAGCTCGATCCTCGAGATTAGATACATCAACGCGACCGATGCGGCCCAGCGTTGGGGCACGGTAGCAGGAAGCGGCGGCGTAATCCTGGTGAAGAGCAAGTAGGCGCGTCGCGACGAGTATTGGCGCGTGATGAATTCACGCGCCTTTGCCGCCGCCCGCTCAGTCGTCCTTTTGCCCGAAGATGGCCATGTTGCTCGAGTGCCCCGGCGCGACTTTCTTCTCCGGGTAGATCCAGTGCACCGCCTGGTTCACCGCGGTCGCCGCCTCACCAAATCCACACGAGATCAGTTTGAGCTTCCCGGGATACGTCGTCACATCGCCGGCGGCCCAGATCCCGGTGCGTCCCGTCTCCATCAACTGATTCACGACGATCTCGTCCTTCTCGAGCGTCATCCCCCACTCAGCGATTGGGCCGATGTCGCTCACGAATCCGAGCATCGGCAGCACGACGTCGGCTTCGATCTCCGTGGTCGTCTTCGCTTTCACATCGCGCAGCACGATGTGCGTGAACCGATCGTGTCCCGCCTTGCAGAGCACGTCGCCGATCTCATGGAAGGTGAACATCGACGCGCGTCCGGCTTTGACGTCGGCGTCGAACTGTGAGACGGTGGCGCCATGCGCGCGGAAGCGGTCGCTGCGATGGACGAGCGAGACGTGCGTCGCAACACCCGAGAGCTGGGTCGCCCAATCGAATGCGGAATCTCCGCCACCGATGATCACGACCCGCTGCCCCGCGAACTCCTTCGGATCCGTGACGAGATCGAAGATCCCCTTGCCGTACCAGGGCTCCGCGCACGCCTGTGGCAGCCGGCGCGGCGAGAATGCGCCGATCCCTGCCGCGATCACGATCGCCCTGGATGAGAATTCGCCCTTTTCAGTGTGCAGGACAAAGATGCCGTCGCGCTCCTCGAGCCCCGTGACGCGCTGCCCGAGATGCACCGGCTGCTGAAACTGCGCCGCCTGCTCCGCGAGCGAGCGCACGAGATCCTTCGCCAGCACCTTGGGATATCCGGCAACGTCGAAGATGTACTTCTCCGGATAGAGCGCGGCGAGCTGGCCACCGAGCTCGGGAAGCGCGTCGACAATCTGTGCCGTGGCGCCGCGCATTCCGGCGCAGAAGAGGGCAAACAGGCCCGCTGGGCCGCCGCCAATGATGGTGATGTCTTTGAGTTCGTGTTCCATGAAGCCAAGATCGCTAGTCGGGGCGCTCGGCGCCACGAGCCGAGCGCCCTATATTCCCCCCATGAAGATCTACACAAAGACCGGCGACACCGGCGACACCGGATTGTTCGGCGGGGGGCGCGTTCCCAAGGACGACATCCGCGTCGAAGCCTACGGTGACGTCGACGAGCTTAACGCCGTCATCGGAATGGCGCGCTGCATCGAGATGATGCCGCGCATCGACGAGGTGCTCGTTCCCATACAGCGCGACCTGTTCGCGATCGGGGCGCTCCTCGCCACCCCCGACCGCGACAAAATGGCGTTGCATCTCGAAAAGGCGCGCATCCACGAAGGACGCATCACCGAGCTCGAGCGCGCCATCGACGACGGCGAGAGTGAGCTCGAGCCGCTGCGCGCCTTCATCGTTCCCGGCGGCACGCCCAAGGCCGCCGCACTGCACGTTGCGCGCACCGTGTGCCGCCGCGCGGAACGGCATGTCGTCCGCCTCTCGCACGAGGTCGAGCTCCCCCCGCTCGCCGTCATCTACTTGAATCGCCTCTCCGACCTTCTGTTCACTCTCGCGCGCCTGGCCAACCGGCGCGCCGGGGCGGGCGAAGTCACCTGGTAGCGTGATGGCGGAAGCAGCGAAGGAAGACGTCCGCACGATCGACGCGGGCTCGTACTCCGTCCGCATCGCACCGGCGCTGCGCGACCGGTTCGCGGCGGAAATCGTGGCCGTTGCTCCCGCACACTGCTTTGCCGTGGTCACCGATGTGCACGTCGGACCGCACTATGCCGATGCGCTGGTCGCGTCGCTCGCGGCGCATGGGCGCGTCTCGCTGCACGTCATTCCCGCTGGCGAGGCATACAAGACGCGGGAGACATGGGCGCGCGTCACCGATGAGCTGCTCGCCGCCGGCTGCGCACGCGACACGACGCTCGTCGCACTCGGCGGTGGAGTCGTCGGCGACCTCGCGGGATTCGTCGCGGCGACCTTCATGCGCGGCATTCCGGTGGTGCAGTGTCCGACATCGCTCCTCGCCATGATCGACGCGTCGGTCGGTGGAAAGACCGGCGTCGACACGGACGCGGGAAAGAATCTCGTCGGCGCGTTTCACCCGCCCGCCGTCGTGCTCGCCGACGTCGAGGTGTTGAATACGCTGCCCGTGGTACATCGCCGCGCGGGGCTCGCGGAAGCGTTCAAGCATGGCGTGATCGCCGACGCCGACTACCTCGCCTCACTCGACACGCTCGCCGGGACGATCATTTCCGGCAACACCGCCGCGACGCTTGACGCCGTTGCGCGAAGCGTCGAGATCAAGGCGGAAATCGTGCTCTCGGACATGCGCGAGCACGGCCGGCGGAAGACGCTCAACTTCGGGCACACTCTCGGCCACGCGATCGAGCAGGCGAGCGGGTACGAGCTGCTGCATGGCGAATGCGTCGCGATCGGAATGGTGCTCGAGGCGCGCCTCGCGGAGCGGATCGGTGTGGCCGAATCGGGAACGGCGGCGGAGATCGAGCGAATCCTGCGGCGCGCGGCGCTTCCCGTCGCCCGTCCTGCCTTCCTCCACCCGGACGTGGTGCTCGAAGCCACTCGTCTCGACAAGAAATCGCGCGGCGGAGCGGTCGAGTACGCGCTTCCGGCGCGCATCGGCGAGATGGCCGACAACGGAATGACGTGGGCGATCGCGGTGGGCGACGCGCTGGTTCGCGAGGTGTTGGCGTGAATCTGTCGCCTCCACCGGGCACTCCACCCGGTGGCGCGGCCGTGCCCGCGAGCAGCATGGCGCATTCTCCCCTCACGCCTTCGCGACGCTCGGGCTCACGCCGCCGACAGTCGTGGTACGGCGCGGCGATGCTCGCCCTCATGCTCGTCGTTGGCGTGAGTGCGAGCGTGCTGCGCATTCGCGACGGCATGCTCCCCGTTCAGCCGATTCTGTTCGAGCCCACCGTCGTGTTCGGGACGTTTCGCCTCGAGGGCGCGCTCGTGCGCGGCGCCGCGGCCAACTGGGCGATCGACCGCATCGCGGCTCTTCGCTACGGCGATCCGGTGCCGGTGGCGCTCACGGCATACTGCCTGAAGGGCCTCACGCGTCGCGATCGCTACGTGAGGCAAGGGATCATCGCCGCCGACCCGCGCGTCTTCCCGCTCGCGCGCTACCTCGAGGTCTATGTCGGCCGCAACTATTTCGGCCGCTTCCTCATCGACGACACGGGCAAGAAGATCAAAGGCAACCGGCTCGACATCTGGACGCCGACCTGCGCGGAGGCGCGCCGCTTCGGATGGCAGCGCGGCACGGCGGTGCTGGTGCCGAGGCCGCGCGGCGCGCAGAAGGACACACTGCTGACCGGACGGTTGGGTGGCGTGAAGAAAAAAGGGTGATCTGGTCCCGTCCTTGCCTTTCAGATGCTCCGACCTCATCAACAGGCGAGCACTATGTCAGCATTCAGTACGTACTTGATCGGCTTCATCGTCCTGATTCTCGGGCTGGGCATCGCCGCGTTTCTGCTCAATGTTCCGACGATGTGGATTGCCGTCGGCGTGATCGTCCTGATCGGGATAGGAATCCTGATGGCGACCGGCCGGACGAAGATGAAGGATCCGCCATCCACGTAGCGTCGATTGAAGGGCGTCGTTTGAAAAGGCGTTTTTCGAATTCAGCGCCAACGGACGACGCCGTTTCAGCAACCCGGTAGCAGACACTTTGACCGAACTTGGCAATTCTGACGTAAATTTGTCCAAGTAACCGCCAAACATCTGTCATTACAGCAGTTAGCATCCTCACAAATATGCGCAGGGGGTCACTCTGGCAAACTCCCTGTTGACGCGATTTTCCCCCGACATTATCCTGGCCGTCCTGCTGACTCAGCGGGCGCGCGGCTCTGTGCAGCCGAGTTCGCCCGACCACCTTCCGGCACAGACAGGTAAGGGCGTGTATGGAGCAAGCGACCGACACCAGGTCCAAGGGTTATTTCCGTTCGTCCCCCTCCACAGCGTTTGACCAGTACCTCCAGGACATACAAAAGCTGCCGCTGATCAGTGACGCGGTCGAAGAGCGACGCCTCGCGCGGCTGGCACAGAAGGGCGACGAAGCTGCCGCCGAGCGGCTCGTCACGGCGAACCTCCGATTCGTCATCTCCTACGTCAAGAAGTATCAAGGGCACGGCCTTGACCTCAGCGAGCTGGTCGCAATCGGCAACGAAGGACTCCTCAAGGCAGTGCGCAAGTTCGATCCGGACCAGGGCGTCAAGTTCATCTCGTACGCCGTGTGGTGGGTTCGCCAGGCGGTTCTGAAGGCCCTCGCCGAGCAGACGCGCAGCGTCCGCATCCCACTCAATCAGAACTCCCATCTCATCCGTCTCGCCCGAGCGGAGACGATCCTCGCGCAGGTGCTCAAGCGAGACCCGACCGAGCACGAGATCTCCCGGCTCCTCGAGGAGACGCCCGAACATGTCCGCGCGGCGAAGCAGATGTCCTCTACGGAGATCTCTCTCGACGCCCCGATTGATAGGTCAGATCGCGAGGCCTCGACGCTTGGCGAACGCTTTGCCGGTGTGGACGGCACGGAGATCGAGGAGTCGACGGACTACAAGCTGATGCGCGAGTTCATCGAAAAGGTGTTCCGGAAGTACCTCACGCCGCGCGAACGCAAGATTCTCTTCCTCTACTATGGGCTGGACGAAAGCGGCGAGCCGATGACGCTCGAGAAGATCGGTGCGCTGATGGGTGTGACGCGCGAGCGAATCCGCCAGATTCGGGAGCGTGCCTTCGAGAAGCTGCGCGAATCGCCCGATGGACGGGCGCTCGCCGGGTTTTGGCAAGCCGCCTGACGCGAGTCTTGCCAGCGGCGAGCCGTAGCTGAAGTGGGGCGGACACCTTCGGGTGTCCGCCCCACTCTCATTGCCCAGTGCTCCAGAAGCCCTTCGAGCTGCGCATGCTCGATGAGATCATCGTCCGCGTTGGTAAAGGCGTCGAGGCGGAGCGTGTGGTAAGTTAGAGAACGGTCACGCCGGCGCTCGCGGGGCGCGCGCGACCGGCAATCACGCCGCGCTTCCTGAATGGTCGACCGCAGCCGCCACTCACCGATCTTCATCGATTACACCGGAAAGCGTTGGCGCCGAATCAGGCGCGCTGCGCTTGCCGTCGGCGTCGTCACGACCGTGTTGGCGCTGGTGCTTGTCGGCACGATCGTGCTGTGGCCCTCGATGCCTCCCGAGCTTCCGCTCGCCACGGCGAACAACAAGACGATCGCGCGCGCCACGACTGGAAAGCCCGGGGCATTCACGAGGGTGGACCGGCTCCGAACCGCCTACCGACGCAAGCTGGCCGCGGCGATGAAGCAGTACGGCACTCCCACGTCGCGCCGTCCGGAGGCCATTCCGTCACTCAACATCGGCACGGGAAACCGGAAGCCGCGCAACGACGCGATCGTCGCCGGCTTCTACGTGAACTGGGCGGACAACTCGTTCGCGTCGCTCACGCGCAACTACGACAAGCTCGACTGGGTGATTGGCGAATGGGGATTCTTTCCGGCCAATGCCGATACGCTGCTGATACGCATCAAGCCGCAGGTCATCGAGCTGTTGAACAGCCGTCCGATCGAGACGCGCCCGGCGCTCTGGCTCAGGATCACGAATTACGTCGTCGATCTACTGCGCATCAAGCCGCAGTTCGTCGAGCGGTTGAACAGGCGTACGATCGAGACGCGCCCGTCACTCTTTCTCATGATCACGAACTATGTCGTCGATCCGGGAAAGGACTCGGCGATGGGCAAGTTCGACCCTGAGGTCGTGCGTCGCTTTCTGGCGAACCCCACGGCACGGGCCAACGCGATCAGACAGCTCCGCGCCGCTGTCACGACGTATGGACTCGCTGGCACGACGCTCGATCTCGAGAACTTCTCGGATCCCGCGCTCCAGTCGCAGGTCCTGAGCTTTGCGCACGAGTTGCACGATGCGATGCACAGCATGGGAAAGCTCGCGACGCAGGCCATTGCGGCGGGAGATCCCGATTCATACGTGCAACGAGCCGGGTCGATCAACGACAAGATCTTCCCGATGATTTTCGATGAACACTATGCAGGAGGAGAGCCGGGTCCCATCGCGAGCCAGCGATTCTACGCCACCCAGGCGCGGCGCTTCGCGCGTCTCGTGTCCCCGTCCAGGCTGATCCTCATGGTCGGCGCGTACGGGTACGACTGGAACGACGCGGAGGCGATCGCCCTGCACCGCGCGGAGAACTTCGACTTCCAGGAGACGATGCGCGCGGCACGTGGTCCGGAGCAGCCGCGGCCGCGCTTCGATCCCGTCTCGATGAATCCGTACATGCAGTGGACGACGCCGGATTCCACCGACCATGTGTTGTGGTATCTGGACGCGGCCACCGCGTACAACGAAATGCTCGTCGGCAAGGCGCTCGGCGTCGCCGGACACGCCATCTGGCATCTCGGTGGCGAGGATCCGTCGCTCTGGAACGTGATCAAGACCGACGGCAGCCTTCTCCCGCCGGACAGCCTTCGCGACATGCGTCCGAGCTACGACGCGGAGTTCGAGGGGACCGGCGAAATTCTGCAGGTCACGTACTTTCCGAACGACGGCCAGCGCAACCTGCAGATCGACGCGGCGTCGGGCTTCATCACGAACGAAACGCTGGTGAAAGTGCCGATTCCGTACGTCGTCGCGCGCACTGGCGGACAGCCGCGCAACAGACATCGGGTCGCGCTCACCTTCGACGACGGCCCCGACGCGCGGTGGACGCCGCAGATTCTCGACACCCTGCGGTCGCGCGGCGTGAAGGCGACCTTCTTCGTCGTTGGACAGAACGTCGATACGCACCAGCGTCTGCTGCAACGCATGTACAATGAAGGGCACGAGATCGGGAATCACACCTACACCCACCCGAACCTCGCGCTCACCACCGAGGGACGCAGCCGCATCGAGCTCGACGGCACCGCGTCGCTGCTCGAGGCGGTGCTCAACCGGCGTGTCGCCTTCTTCCGTCCGCCGTACTTCGGAGACGCGGAGCCGTCTACGGATGCAGAGCTGATTCCCGTCGGCATCGCCTCGCGGCACAACTACTGGACGATCGGTCTGCACGTCGACGGAGAAGACTGGAAGGAGCTTCCGTCCGATTCGATCATCAAGCTCGTGCTCGAGCGGCGGGCTCTTCCCAACGCAATCAACACTCTCGCGCAGGACTCGGCGCGCAACGTCGTGCTGCTGCACGACGCGGGCGGCGATCGCCATAACACGGTTGCCGCACTCGGCCCACTGATCGACTCCCTTCGCGCCCACGGCGACACGCTCGTGCTTGTCAGCGAGCTGGCCGGCATCACGCGTGACGACGCGATGCCGCCGCTTCCGCCCGCGAGCGAGGCGACACGCCTCCTTCGCCGGGCGGGCTTTCTCCTGCTCGGCAGCGTGGAGACAACGCTCTTCTGGGTGTTCAGCGTTGCCGTCGTGCTCGGAATCGCGCGACTGCTGCTCATCGGTCTGCTCGCCATCGTTCAGCGCCTGCGCCAGCACCAGAAACGCGGCGTCCCCGTTCGATACACGCCAGGCGTGAGCGTCATCGTGCCGGCGTACAATGAAGAGAAGGTGATCGTGCAGACGATCTCCTCGCTGCTCACTCAGAGTTATGCGGGTCCACTCGAGATCGTCGTCGTGGACGACGGCTCGACGGACGGCACCGCGCTGATCTGCGAGGAGGCGTACGGCGCACATCAGCAGGTCACGGTGTTCCGCAAGGAAAACGGAGGCAAGGCCAGCGCGCTGAACTTCGGCATCGCCCGCGCGCGACACGAGATCGTGATCGGACTCGATGCCGATACGGTGTTCGACGACGATACCGTCGCCGAGTTGGTGCAGCCGCTCGAGAATCCGAAGGTTGCCGCGGTGGCGGGTAACGCGAAGGTAGGAAACCGGATCAACCTCGTGACCCGGTGGCAGGCGCTGGAGTACGTGACGAGCCAGAACCTCGATCGGCGCGCATTCTCGCTGCTCGATTGCATTACCGTCGTGCCCGGCGCCGTCGGCGCGTGGCGTCGCGCCGTCGTGCTCGAGGTCGGTGGCTTCAAGGAAGACACCCTCGCCGAGGATCAGGACCTCACGCTCGCGATGCGCCGCGCCGGCTACTCGGTTGCGTACGCGGATGGCGCCGTGGCCTACACGGAGGCGCCGGACACCCTGCGCGGTCTCGCGAAGCAGCGCTTCCGGTGGGCGTTCGGAACGCTGCAGTGCACCTGGAAGCATCGCAATGCCTTCTTCCGCGCCAGGTACGGCTCGCTCGGATGGGTCGCGCTGCCGAATGTGTTTCTCTTCCAGCTCCTGCTCCCGGCGATCTCTCCGATCGCCGATCTGATGTTCCTCTACAGCATCTTCTCGGTGTACCTCAACTCCGGGAGTCACAGGATCGACGATCGTCTCACCTACGCGCTCGTCGATCTCGAGAAGGTCTTCGCGTATTACGCAATCTTCCTGCTCGTCGATTGGCTGGCCGCCGTCCTCGCCTTCCTCATGGAGCCGGAGGAGGACAAGCAGCTCACCTGGTTGATCTTCCTCCAGCGGTTCGCGTATCGACAGGTGATGTACTGGGTCGTCGTGCAGTCGTTCGCCGCGGCGTTGAGCGGGCGACTGGTCGGTTGGGGCAAGCTCGATCGGAAGGCAACGGTGGAACTCCCCTCGGCCCACGAGAAGCGTGGATTTCTACAGTGGCTCGCCGGTGTGCGACGCCGTCCCTCGCACAACGATGCGACGTGACCGAACCGGCTCGCAGGATCCCCGCCTTCATCAATCCTGCCGCTGGCGGCGCGGAAGAAGCGCGGACGGCGCTCTCGGGAGGCGACGTCTTCGACGTGCGCGAGATACCCCCGCAGGAGCTGGAGGACGCCATTCGCCGCATCGTCGCCGAGGGGGCGACGCGCATTCTCGTCGCCGGCGGCGACGGAACGATCGCGACTGCGGCCTCCGCGCTGCTCGAGACGGGGAGCGAGCTTGCGATTCTTCCAGGTGGCACACTCAATCACTTTGCAACGGACCTCGGCATTCCGAAGGAATCCGCCGAGGCGTTGGCGCTTGCCACGAGCGGAAGCGCGCGCACGGCGGATGCAGCGCTGGTGAACAAGCGCCTGTTCCTCAACACCAGCAGCGTTGGCGCATACGTCCACTTCGTGAAGGTGCGTGAGTACCTGGAGCCGCGCTTCGGATACAGGATCGCCTCCGCGATTGCGGCCTTCCGAATCCTGTTCCAGCTTCGCCAGTTCACCGTCGAAGTCGAGGTCGATGGAAAGCGTCGCACCTATCGCACACCCATCGTCTTCATCGGCGTGGGGGAGCGCGAGCTCAAGCTCCCGACACTCGGCAACAGGATTCCCCACGGAAAGCGCGGACTTCACGTGATGATCGTACGCGGCCGCTCTGCGGCGCGCGTGCTGGCGATCGCACTGAACGCGGTCGCGCGAGGGGTAACGACCGTGTCGCGCACGCTCGAGCTCGACAGCTTTATCGTTGACCACTGTACGATCACACTTCGCCGCCACAGCACCATCGCCGTGGACGGCGAGCTGGTCTCACTCGGCACACCGCTCGAGTACCATCTCGAACGCGACGCGATTCGCGTGGTATGCCCCTGAATACCGATCTCGCCGCGCGACTTGCGAGGATCGTCGGAGAGCAGCGTGTGCTCCTCCGCCCAGGCGAGCTGCGCGCATATGAATCGGATGGGCTGCCCGGCTATCAGCTCAAGCCATCGCTCGCCGTCTTCCCGGGTACGCGCGACGAGACGATAGCTGTCGTGCGAGCACTCGCTGAAGCGCATGCGGTATTCGTGGCGCGCGGCGCGGGCACTGGGCTGTCGGGGGGCTCGCTCGCTGACGATGTCGTGTTGCTCGGACTGCACCGGCTCAAGCGCATCATCTCGATCGACGGGGACAATGCGCGCGCAGTCGTCGAGCCCGGCGTCGTCAATGCGACGCTCACCGCGGCTGCGTCGGCATACGGTCTTCACTACGCTCCCGATCCATCGAGCCAGACGGTGTGCACGATCGGCGGCAACATCGCCGAGAATGCTGGCGGCCCTCACTGCCTCAAATACGGCGTGACGCTCAATCACGTCCTCGCGCTCACCGTGCTCCTCCCGAGCGGAGAGGTTGTCTCGCTCGGCAACGCCGAGGGAGAGGCGGAGGGATACGACCTGCTCGGCGCGTTCATCGGCTCCGAGGGATGCTTCGGTGTCGTGCTCGACGCGACCGTTCGCCTCGAGCGCAACCCGCAATCCGTGCGAACGCTGCTGGCCGACTTCAGCTCTGTTGATGCCGCGGCGCATGCCGTTTCGGCGATCATCGCGTCGGGCATCGTCGCGGCGGCGCTGGAGATGATGGACAACGCGGCGATCCAGGTCGTGGAGGCGTCCATCTATGCCGCCGGCTATCCGACCGATGCGGCTGCGATCCTTCTCATCGAGCTGGACGGCGCAACGGCAGGTCTCGACGACGACGTTGCGCGCGTCGCCGCGTTCTGCGCCGATGCTGGCGCGCGTGGCGTGCGCGTCGCCACCGATCCCGCCGACCGCGCGCGGCTCTGGCAGGGCCGCAAGAAGGCCTTCGGCGCGATGGGTCGCATCTCGTCGCACCTCGTGGTGCAGGATGCCGTTGTACCGCGAACGAAATTGCCCGCCGTGCTCGCGGAAATTCATCGCATCGGCGCGCGCTACCGCGTGAACGTCTGCAACGTCTTCCATGCTGGCGACGGCAACGTGCACCCGAACATCGGCTACGACGCGAACGACGCGGACGAGTCGGCGCGCGTACACACCGCGATGACGGAGATCATGCAGGCCTGTATCGACGCCGGCGGCACGATCACCGGCGAACACGGTGTTGGTCTGGACAAGCTGCCTTACATGGAGGCGCTGTTCACGCCAACCACGCTTGGCGCGATGTGCGCGCTGCGCGACGTCTTCGATCCCGAGCGTCGCGCAAACCCGGGCAAGGTCGTTCCCGTGCACAGTTGCCGAGAATGGCATGCTGCGCCGTCCGCTCGCCCGATCCGCTCATGATGGAGGCAGCGGTGAGTGCGGACGTCATGACGATCGCCGATCGGGTGCGCTCCGCACGCTCGCGCGGCGCCACACTTCGCATCGTGAGCGCCGGCAACTGGCTGGACGCTGGCCGGCCCTGCGCCGCGTCCGAGCGGCTCGAACTCGCGGCGCTGCAAGGCATCGTGTCGTATGAGCCCGGAGACCTCACACTTACCGCTCGCGCCGCAACACCACTCGCGGAGATCGAGCGGGTTACCGCGGCAGAGGGTCAGTGGTTGACGCTCGATGCCCATGGCGCGCCAAGTGGTACGATTGGCGCCACGGTTGCCACGGCGTCGGCGGGGCCACTCGCGTCGGCCTTCGGCACGCCGCGCGATCACGTACTCGGTTGCGAGTTCGTGAGCGGAACCGGAGATGTCGTGCGCGCGGGTGGGCGAGTCGTGAAGAACGTCGCGGGCTTCGACCTCGTACGACTCGTCACCGGCGCGTGGGGTACGCTCGGCGCACTCACCGAGATCACCGTGCGACTGCGCGCGCGGCCGGAGGAGGACATAACGCTCGCGGTGAGCGTGGGCGGTATCTCCGCGGCGAGCGCCGCTGAGTTGGCGTGGCGGTGGACACGTGAAAGTGAGTACAGGCCATTCGCCGCGGAGCTTGTTTCCCCGTCGCTCGCTCAGCGTCTCACCGGAATGTCCGGCTCACCGGATGCTCGACTTCTCGTGCGCCTGGCCGGCAATACGAGCTTCGTGCGCGCGGCGAGGAGTGCGGTCGCTGCTCTTGGAGATGCGCAGCCCGTTGCGTCGAGCGTTTGGGGCGAGCTCGCACTCGCGGAGCCGGCGGCGGCCATCGTCTTCCGGGCAAGCGCGCTGCCCTCGAGCATCGGCATTTTGTGCTCGCGAGCGACCGATCTTGCCGAGGGATTCGGCGGCTACTCTCATGCGACGCTGACGCGCGGCGTCGTGCGCTGCGTACTTCCCGCACCGAGGGATGACAATGCGATGGAGCGTCTGCGCGCGGGGCTGTCGCAGCTCTCCACCGGAGTCACGGTCGTGGGCGAGCGGATGCCGGCAGCGCTCTGGAGCATCAGTTCGCACCCCGGAGCATCCGACGCCCTGGCAGAACGTGTTCGACGCGCGTTCGATCCTGACCACATCATGAATCCCGGCCTTCTCGGAGGCGCATGAGGTCCGGCATCGGCGCAACGACTCCATGCGCCATCCCCGGCAGTCCACTTGCCGACGCGAGCGCCGGCATCGATGCCTGCGTGCATTGCGGCTTCTGCCTGCAGGCCTGCCCTACCTACCTCGTGCTCGAGGACGAGAATGACAGTCCTCGCGGGCGCATCGTGCTCATGCGCGCGCTCGTCGAGGGCACACTGCCCACGAACGACACTGATGTCCGCACCCACATCGACCGTTGCCTCGGTTGCCGCGCCTGCGAGACCGCGTGTCCATCGGGCGTCCCGTACGGTCATCTGCTGGAAGCGACGCGCGCGACGCTCACTGCCGAGCGGCCGAATCCGTTCATCGCGCGCGCGATTCTCTTCGCGTTTGCTCGGCGGCCGCTGATGCGTCTTGCCATGCTCGGCGGCCGCGTCGTGCGGGCACTCCGTGTCTCACGCCTGCTCGCGCGCATGCCAGGGCGACTCGGATTCGCGATGGCGATGCTCGAGTCGACCCGCACGCCAATTTCTCGGCGGGAGTACGTGGCGCGCTCGGATGGCTCGCGCGGCACAGTCGCGCTGCTGACCGGCTGCGTGATGGAAGGGCTGTTCACGGAGACGAATCGCGCGACGGAACGAACCTTGGCGATGAACGACTACGCGATCGTCGCCGCGCCTGGACAGCGCTGTTGTGGCGCGCTGCACGCGCACGCCGGCGATGCCGAGACGGCGCGCGAGCTGGCGCGGGCGAATGTCGCCGCGTTCGAGCGAACGGGAGCGGAGTGGATCGCGGTGAATGCCGCGGGCTGCGGCGCGATCATGAAGGAGTACGGCCTGTTGCTCGCCGATGACCCGGCATGGAAGGAGCGCGCCGCCGCCGTCGCTTCACGCGTGCGCGATGTCAGTGAGCTGCTCGCGGAGGCGGGGCCACGGCCGGGAGCCGCGCTACCACTCACCGTCACGTACGATGCGCCATGTCATCTGCTGCACGCGCAGCGTCTCGCGGCTCCGCCGCTGCGCGTGCTGGCCGCGGTGCCTGGACTGACGCTCGTGCCGCTCGAGGGAAGCGAGCATTGCTGCGGCAGCGCCGGGATCTACAATCTCGTGGAGCCGGAGACGAGCGACCGCGTGCTCGCGCCCAAGTTGCGGCACATCGCGGAGACCGGCGCGTCTCTCGTGGCGACGGGGAATCCCGGCTGCCTGATGCAGATTGGCGCCGGGCTGCTTCAGGCAGGTATGACGGCGCATGCGATTCATCCGGTCGATCTGCTCGACGCGGCGTACGCGGCGAAAAACGATTAGCCACTCCACCCACCGTAGCGCTCTCCGGGGTCGGCCACTTACTTACGCCGCATGCCGGATGCGGTAGTCCTCGACTGGGAAGGCGTGCTCACCGACACGGCCAGCGCGCGCCGCGATGCGCTACTGCGTGCGCTCTCCGAGGAAGGCGTGTGCCTCAACGCCGAGGCATACGCGATGCAGTGTGACGGACAGCCCCTGCACAATGCCGTCAGTAATGCGCTGGCGTACCTCGGCCGCACCGATGCCACGCTCGCCGGGCTTGTCGCGCTGCGCGCGACGCGGGCCTTCGCGGAACGACTCGGGAAAGGCTTCGTACTGCTGCCCGGCGCGCGCGAATTCGTCGAGCAGGTGCAGCTCGCATCGCGGTTGGGCGTCGTGACGTGTGCCACTCGATCCGAGACGGAATTCGTGTTGCGGCTCGCGGGACTTGATGGCGCCGTGTCGGTGATCGTGAGCGCCGACGATCGACTCGAGCTGCCTCCCTCGCCGGCAATGTATGAGCGCGCCCTTCAGCAGCTCGCGCATCGGCGGCCGCTTCGTCGCGATCGCGTCGTCGCCATTGCACCGGCGTCGTGCGCGTTGCGCGCTGCGCGGGCCGCTGGCGTGCGCACCCTCGCACTCGGAGCGCCCGCGCACGTCGCCGTTGATGCCGACGGCGCGGTAGACGCGATCGATGGGCTTTCGCCGCTCGATCTCTCGCGGCTCGCCGGCATCGCGACGGTGGAGCGTCAGCCATGAGTGCCGGCCAGGCGCCGCGGACGACTGTCGGCGATGTGGGTGGACGCAGCGTGGTGCTTGCCTACGGCAGCATCGCGGCGGAATACGAAGCGCTGCAGTCGCGCGCCGCGCTCTTCGACCGGAGTCATCGCGGACGCATTCGCGTCACGGGCGAGAAAGCCGCCGAGATGGTGGCTGGACTCGTGACGAACGACGTGGCCGGACTCGTTCCGGGACAGGGGTGCTACGCCGCCGCGCTCACGGCCAAGGGAAAGATTGTCGCGGACGTGCGCGTGTTCATCGAGGAGGGGAGCGTCCTCACCGACACGCCGCCTCGCGCCGCGCCAGCGTGGGCGGCGATGGTGAAGAAATTCATCAATCCTCGCGTCGCACCTTACGGGGACGAGAGCGCGGTGCTGCGCGATCTCGGAATCTTCGGCGCGAATGCGCGTCACGTCGTCGCCACGCTCTCGGGCGTACAGGCGCCGGCGCTCAGCGCGCTCGCGCCCTACGCGCACGTGACCATCGAGATCGACGGACACAAGGTGCTCGTGACCAAGTCACCCGACCTTGGCGTCGAAGGGTTCGAGCTCATCGTGCCGGCGGAGCAGTTCGGCGGGTTGTGGGCGCGCGCCATCGAAGCCGGAGCGACACCAGCCGGTCTCGAAGCGTGGGAGATCGCGCGGGTGGAAGCCGGCCGTCCCGAGTGGGGGCTCGACATCGACGACAGCACGATTCCGCAGGAGGCGAACTTCGACGAGCTCCACGCGATCTCGTACACGAAGGGCTGCTACGTGGGACAGGAGACTATCGCCCGCATTCACTTTCGCGGCCATGTGAACAAGCATCTTCGCGGCATTCATGGCGCCGGACTCGACGCGCCGCCTGCCGGCGCGACGCTGCATGACGAGGCAGGCCTTCAGGTTGGCGACGTCCGCACCGCCGTGCGGTCGCCTCGCCTCGGCGGGATCGCGCTCGCGATGATCCGCCGAGAGGTCGCGTTCGGCGCGGCTCTTACCGCACGATGGACGGCGGAAGGCGCGGTGGATGGAGCGCTGAGCGAGCGCCCCGTCGAGGTAGTAGCACTCCCCTTCGCCGCGCCTTGACAGTGCCGACCGCGCTCGTCACCGGCGCAACTGGCTTGGTGGGCACGCATGTCGTGCAGCGGCTCCAGCGCGACGGATGGAAGGTGCGCGCGCTCGTACGCGACGCGGCGCGCGCGGGTTCGCTGAGCAGGACGGGAGTGGATCTCGCGACCGGTGACGTGCTCGAGCCCACTGGCTTCGCCCGGGCCGCGCGTGGATGCGACGTCGTGTTCCATACCGCCGCGGCGGTGACGCCGGCCGGCGGCTGGGAAGCATTCCAGCGCCCGAATGTGGAAGGCACTCGCAATGCCATCGCCGCTGTCGCGGGCGCTGGCGCGCGCCTCGTGCACGTGAGCAGCGTTGCCGTGTATGGCTCCGCCTCGCGCTACCGCGATGGAGAGTTGACCAGCGAGGACACCGAGATCGCACCGCTGTCTGACGACTCCTACTACGCGCGATCGAAGCGCGAATCGGAAGCCCTCGTGCTCGGCGCGCATCGTGGAGGCCGCATCTGGGCAACGGCAGTGCGGCCCGACGTGATCTATGGACGGCATGACCGACAGTTCGTGCCGCGCGTCGTGCGGCTGCTCCGCCGAGGATTCGTGCCCATCATCGGAGGAGGCCAATCCACGCTTGCGATCGTGCACGCAGAGAACGTAGCCGATGGGATGGTGCGCGCCGCGGCGACGGAGATGGCGGGAGGGCGCGCGTACAATCTCGCGAACGACTACGACGTAACCGTCGCCGAATTCTTCCGGCTCGCGGCCGCAGGATTGAACGTGCGCCTTCGCAATGTGCGCGTGCCGTACGTTGTGGCGAAGGGAGCGGAGCGAGCGTTCAGGAGCATCGCGCCGCTGCTTCCCGGAAACCGGTTCAAGGCGGTGTCATTCTCGGCCGTCGACTTTCTGACCCGGGACAATCCATTCACTTCGGAGCGCGCACGCCGGGAGCTGGGCTGGGATCCTCCCATGCGGCCGGAGGTTGGAATTCCCGATGCCTTCAGTTGGTGGGCAATGAATCACTGAAAGAACGGGGCGGCACACTCGAGAGTGTGCCGCCCCGCAAACGTACAGAGAAGCGTTGACGATTACGGCGTCTTGGTCGCCTTCGCGGCGGCCTTGCCAGCATCCTTCACCGCGGACTTCGCTTCACCGACCTTCTTGGTGGCGGTGTCCATCTTCGCCTTGGCCGTATCGAGCTTCATCGCGGCCATCGCGGAATCCGCAGTCTTCGCGGCGGTATCAACTGCAATCGCGGGAGCGGGAGCCATCGCCGGTGCGGCGGTGTCAGCCTTGGGGGTTTCTTTCGTGCTGCAGGCGGCGACGAGCACGACTGCGACAAGGGCCAGGCGCTTCATGTGTATCTCCTGATTAGGTTCGGAATGACGCGTGGTCCGCGCACGTTCTTGGTGCCCGGCTTCATGCGGCCTGAAACTTAAAATTTCATGCCGTCCTGTCAAGAGCGGATTCAGGCGTGCCAAGTGAAAGTGCTCCAACGGGGTCGTCTCCGAACTCGACAACATGCCTCACGTAGCGCCCTGCGTCGCGCTGCCCAGTTCCCCGGCAAATGCCATCGCTCGCTGGTAAAGTTGCTGCAACATGTTTCACTACAACGACTTAACGTTGCTTTTCGTCGCATTTGTTAGATAGTATCTGGTCGGCCCGGCGCGGTGATGATAGCTTGGGCATGGCTCCCTGCTCCGGATCATGTCGAACGAAACTTTTTTCGAAGAAATCGCGCGCGGAGGCAACGGCATCGTTCGCGGCGCCTGTCCGCACGATTGTCCGGACACCTGCGCCATGCTCGTCACCATCGAGAATGGCCGCGCCGTGCGTGTCGCGGGCGATCCGGATCATCCGGTGACGCAGGGCTTTCTCTGCGCGAAGGTGAATCGGTACGTGGAGCGCACGTACCACGACGACCGGCTGCGCACACCCATGCGACGCGTCGGTCCTAAGGGCAGCGGAACGTTCGAGCCGATCAGTTGGGACGCGGCGCTCGACGAGATCGCGACGCGCCTCGGCGAGATCGCGCGCTCGGAGAATGGACCGCAGGCAATTCTTCCGTACTCGTACGCCGGCACGATGGGGCTCGTGCAGGGCTCCTCCATGGACCGTCGCTTCTTCCACCTGCTCGGCGCATCGAAACTCGATCGGACGATCTGCTCGATGGCCGGAACGATCGGCATGCGCATGACGGTTGGCGCGAACGCAGGTGCCGATAGTGAAGGTGTGCCGGAGAGCGATCTCGTTCTGCTGTGGGGCACGAACACACTCACCGCGAATCCGCATCTCTGGCCGTTCATTCTGAAGGCGCGAGAGCGCGGCGCGCCGATCATCTGCATCGATCCCATCCGCACCCGCACGGCAGAGCAGTGCGACGAATGGCTGCCGATCCGGCCCGGCTCGGACGCCGCGCTCGCGCTCGGGATGATGCACGTCATCTTCGCGCGCGGACTCGAGGATCGCGACTATCTCGAGCAGCACACGTTCGGCCACGAGGCGATGCGTGAACGCGCCGCCGAGTGGACGCCCGCGCGCACCGCCGAGATCACCGGACTTTCCGAGGAAGTCATCGTCTCCCTCGCGGAGCGATTCGGGCGCGCGAAGACGGCGTTCATCCGCGTGAATTACGGGCTGCAGCGCCACGCTGGCGGCGGCATGGCTGTGCGCACGATCGCCTGTCTCCCAGCGGTGACGGGACACTGGCGTCGTGCGGGCGGCGGCGTGCAGCTCTCCACGTCCGCGAACTTTCAGTTCAACAAGGCTGCACTCGAGCGCGCCGATCTCGGCCCGGCGACGCGAACGATCAACATGATCCGGCTTGGCGACGCACTCACGCTCCCCGATGCAGGCGTCGGCGGACCGCCGGTGAAGGCGATGATCGTGTACAACAGCAATCCGGCCGCGGTCGCGCCCGACCGGAACGCGGTGCTGCGCGGATTTGCGCGCGAGGATCTGTTCACCGTGGTGCTCGAGCACTTCCAGACGGATACCGCCGACTGGGCCGACATCGTGCTTCCCGCGACGACGCAGCTCGAGCACTGGGACATTCACTTCGCGTACGGTCACCACTACGTCACGCTCAATCGCCCCGCGATCGCGCCGGTCGGCGACGCAAAGCCCAACAGCGAGATCTTCCGGCTGCTCGCGGCGCGCATGGGGATGACGGACCCGCTCATGCGCGACGACGACCTGACGCTCATTCGCCAGGCGCTGGCGTCTCAGTCGCCGAAGTTGGAAGGAGTGACGCTCGACGCACTGCTCGAGCGCGGCTGGATGCGGCTCAATTTGCCAACGCCCTTCCTTCCCTATGCCGAGGGCAGCTTTCCGACGCCGAGTGGCAAGTGCGAGTTCTTCTCCGAGCGCATCGCGGCCCTCGGGTTCGATCCTCTCCCCACGTACATTCCGCCGTACGAGTCTGCGGAGCGCGACCCGGCGCTCGTTGCGCGCTTCCCTCTCACGCTCATCTCTTCGCCTGCGCACACGTTCCTGAACTCGACGTTCGTGAACGTGACGTCCCTGCGTCGTCAGGCGCACGAGCCGGAAGTGCTCCTTCACCCGGTCGACGCGGAGCGTCGTGGCATTGCCGCGGGAATGATGGTGACGGTCCACAATGACCGCGGCGCCTTTCTGGCGAAGGCCCGCGTGGAACCGGCCATTCGTGAGGGCGTGGTGTGGGCGCCGTCTATCTGGTGGGGCAAGCTCGCGGGCGACGGGGCGAATGCGAACCAGACGACCTCACAGCGAGAGACCGATCTCGGGCACGGGCCGGTGTTCTACGACAATCAAGTCGAAGTCGAAGCAGTTTAGAGACGTGCATTCACGACGTATTTGAAGCCGAGAAGCACTTGCGTCTCGCACACACCCCGCGCTTCTTCACGATATCGATGGTTTTCAAGGGAGGCAGTGTTGTCGTCGTTCCCCGAGACCCTTGGCGCGCTCGCGCGCTCTCCATACGGTGCATCCGGTCGCGCAACGCGATCGGTGAAGGACGAGATGCGCCAGAACCTGCTTGCGCGTCTCGCCACTGGCGGACCGCTGTTCGATGGCGTGCTCGGCTATGAAGAAACGGTCATGCCGCAGATCGTCAACGCCCTCCTCTCGCGCCACAACTTCATCCTCCTCGGCCTGCGCGGCCAGGCGAAGTCGCGCATCCTGCGCGCGCTCGTCACGCTGCTCGACGACGCGATGCCGATCGTCGCCGGCAGCGAAGTGAACGACAATGCCTTCGCGCCGATCTCACGCTACGCGAAGAATCTCATCGCGGAGGCGGGGGATGACACTCCGATCGCGTGGGTCGGTCGAGACAGCCGCTTCGTCGAAAAACTGGCGACGCCCGACGTCACGATCGCCGACATGATTGGCGATCTCGATCCGATTCGCGCCGCGCGCGGTGGACATGTGCTCTCCGACGAGCTCACGATTCACTACGGCATGCTGCCACGCGCGAACCGCGGAATCTTTGCGTTGAATGAGCTCCCTGACCTGGCTGGGAAAGTGCAGGTCGGCCTGTTCAACGTGATGCAGGAAGGCGACGTGCAGATCAAGGGATATCCCGTCCGTCTTCCGCTCGACGTCCAGCTCTGCTTCACGGCGAACCCCGAGGACTACACCGCGCGCGGCAAGATCATCACGCCGCTCAAGGACCGAATCGGCAGCGAGATCTTGACGCACTATCCCGAGACGGTCGAGTTGGGGATGGCGATCACGGAGCAGGAATCGTGGACGGCGCGAGAGCCCAGGACCGTTCGCGTACCGGATTTCATCGCCGAAGTGGTCGAACGCATCGCCTTCGAGGCGCGCACCGACAAGCGCATCGATCGCCGTTCCGGAGTGTCGCAGCGAATGCCGATCAGCGTGATGGAAAACGTCGTCTCCAACTCGGAGCGCCGTGCGATCGTCACCGGCGAAGAGGAAATCGTTCCGCGCATCTCCGACGTCTACGCGGCACAGCCGGCCATCACCGGCAAGATCGAGCTGGAATATGAGGGTGAGCTCGTGGGCGGCCACGCGATCGCGCGCGAGCTGATTCGCCGCGCCGCGGACGCTACCTTCAGCGAGCGCGCCGGCGGCGTGAACACGGACGACGTCGTCATCTGGTTCGACGAAGGCGGAGCGCTGCAGGTGACGGAAGACGAGCGCGCCGAAGCGATGCAGACGGCATTCGAGTCGGTGCCGGGACTCGTCGAGCTCGTGCGGCACGTGGGCCTCGCTGCCGAGGGCGATGCGCCGATGACCGTTGCGGCCTGCGAGCTCGTGCTCGAGGCACTCGTGGCGCGAAAGAAGATCTCGCGCTCGGACGGCGGACTGTATGGCCGCGCCGAACCGGAGCGGCGACGTCGCCGGCCGAATGAAGACTTCTTTGGAGGCGGCCTGTCGGCCTGACGCGATGCCCCCCAGCGCACAGCCGGAGCCGCTTGCGGCGGAGGTCGCGGACTCGAGCGCGAGCCGAATTCACGTGCGCCAGGCCGGCGTTCGCGATCTCGATGCCGTGATGGAGCTCAGACTGGCGCTGCTCCGGGAGCATCCGGATCACCCGATCTACGGCCGGCTTCGCGCCGATGTCACCGGGCGCGCGCGCGATCTGTTCGCCACGCAGCTCCGCTCCACCAGCGAATCGATCTTCCTCGCCGAGCGCGAGGGCGTCGTCGCGGGGATCCTGCGCTGTGTGGAGGCGATCGGGTCGCCGCTGCTCGACCCGGCGCGCTATGCATACATCTCGTCCGTTTATGTGCGCCCCGAGGCGCGGCGCCGGGGGGTGCTGCGTGCGCTGTTGCGCGCGGCGGATAAGTGGTCGCGCGAGCGCGGACTGGATCAGATGCGGCTCCACAACGTGGCGGGCAGCGCGTCAGCGGAGGGTGCATGGACCGCACTCGGCTTCGAGATCATCGAACAGGTGCGGCTACGCATCCTGGATCGAGGAAGAAGCTGATGCCGATCGTCACCATTTCGCGGCAGTACGCCTCCGGCGGCTCGGAGGTGGCGGAGCGTGTGGCGCGCGCGCTGGGATGGCATCTTTACGACAACGCGGTCGTGGATGAGGTGGCGGTACGGCTCGGCATTTCGCCGGCCGAAGTCTCCGCGCGCGAGGAGCGCATGCCGTCACTCGCCGAACGTCTCGCGTCGGCCATCTCGCTCTCAGCCCCCGAGATGATGCCGACTGTGGGTGACGCGGCGCTCTCACCGAGCGAGGAGAGAATCGTCGAAGTCACAGGGCGCGTGATGCAGGAAGCCGTTCAGGCAGGACCAGCCGTGATCGTCGGACGCGGCGCGCAATGCCTGCTCGCAACGCGCAGCGATGCGATTCATGTTTTCTGCTACGCTGCGCTCGACGCGCTTGCCGCGTACGCGGTGACGAACCTCGGCGTCAAGCCGGACGAGGCGCGCAAGAAAGTCGCCGAGATGAACGCGCGAAGCGAGGAATACGTGAAGCGGCACTGGAAGCGCGACTGGCGCGACGTCGCGAACTATCATCTCTGCGTGAACACGGCGTGGCTCGGGCTCGATGGCGCCGCGGAGCTGGTAACGCGGGTGGCGCGGGAACGGTTCGGCTGACTACTCGCCGTCGCGCTGGCGCTTGAGCCTCGCAAGATCGTCCGCGACCGATTCGGGCAGGAACATGTCATCGGCAATGCCCGCGATCTCCTCGGCGTCCTTCCACGCCGCCTCGAGAACGTGCAGTTCGCCTTCCAGTGCGCGACGCTCGGAGTCCTCGTGTGCAGGTCGAGTACATACACAAACTTTCCGAGTGGGGAGCCTGAAACTTCCGAGTGGGGGAGTTTTCCCCCAGTTCAAAGTTGAAGTCTTAGAGTTGGGAGATGGTCGTTGTTCGTACTGGAGTAACGTCATCTCAGCACGGCCCACGTTCGATACGATACGGCGAAACGAAAGACACCGTCAGTTCCGCTGTTCGTTTCCCACTGGCCCCGTCCGACAGTGGCCTTACGCCACACTATCCTGCGACATGCTCCAAACTGAGTCAAACTTCAACTTTGCACTGCAGGAAAACTCCCCCACTCCAAACTGTTATCAGTCGCAGAGTTCAAAGCGTCCTCAGCTCCGGTCGCTTGAAGAATGCCCATACCCCGAACATCAGCATCATCACCGCCGCGCCGCCGATCGAGACGGCGACGCCGAGCACGTGCGCAACGGATCCGGCGACGAACGCCCCGACGACCTGTGCCAGCCCCACCACCACCAACCCGTACGCCGCCATCATGCGCCCGCGCAACGCATCGGGCACGATCGTCTGCAGCAGTCCATTCGAGATCGCGCCATTGAGAATCATCGTGCATCCGATCGCCAGCAGCAGCACGTACGCGACCCACGGCGTTCGCGTGAACGAGAAGGCCAGCAGCAGCGCTGGCCACGCCATCGACGCGACCATCAGCAGCTTGATGCGAGAGAAGCGGTAGCCAACGCTGGCGAGCGCGAGCGCGCCGGTGAGTCCGCCGACTCCCATGCACGACATCAGTAACCCATATCCGGCCGCGCCGAGCCCGAACATTTCGCGCGCGACCACGGGCATCAGGGCCAGCACTGGCACGCCCGAGATCGAATACACGGTCACCATCGTCATGAGCGCGCGCACCTTGGGCGTGTCGCGCATGTAGCGAAAGGCTTCGAGCACCCCTTCCCATGGGCTGTGCGCCGTCTCCCTGGCCACCCATTTTGGCAGATGGATCATGAACAGTCCGATCAGCACCGTGACGAAGCTCGCCGCATTCAGGAAGAAGCACCACGCGATGCCGAGATTGGCGATCACCGCGGCGGCGAGTCCGGGTCCGACGACGCGTGCCAGGTTGAAGCCGCTCGCGTTGAGGGCGATCGCGTCGGGCAGGTCTTCGCGACCCACAAGGTCGATGAACATCGACTGCCGCGCCGGAATCTCGACAGACGCGATGAGTCCGCTCACAAAGGCCAGCGCGAGCAGTGACCCGATGGTGATTCGCTGCGTGTAGGTCAGCCACCAGAGCAGCGTCGCGTTGACGAGAAAGGCGCTCTGCGCAATGCGTACGAGCCGGAGCTTGTCCGAACGGTCCACCATCGCGCCGGCGGGCATCGTGAAAATCAGGATCGGTACGGACGACGTCGTCACGACCAGCCCGACGAGAAAGGCGCTGTTCGTCAACTCCAGCGCGAGCCAGCCCAGTGCCATGGACTGCATCCAGGTGCCGATCAGCGAGAGCGTCTGGCCAATGAGAAATAGGCGAAAGTTCCGATGGCGGAGAAAGACGCGGAACGGGTTGATGGATGTTGCTGAGGGCACGGCCGAAATATAGAGCGGCGTCGCGATTCGCCCACGGCTTCGCCCATTGGCACTTCGGCGCGCGCGGCGGTATTTCTCAACGAGGAGAATCGCCATGCGCTTCCATACCTACAGCAAGTTCTCGCCGGAGATGGCCGACGCGGTCGATCTCCAGTCGCTGCTCGACAAGCTCGCCGATTTCCTGCTCCAATCCGGCTTCGCCGGCGGCGACGGGCAGCCCTACTATGGCATGGGCTTCGACGAGCCCGGCGACCGCACCCTGGAGTCCCTGAAGCAGGCGATTCTCGAAGCGCTGATGGAGAGCGGGCAGTTCACTCCCGAGATGCTCGAGGCGCTCCGCGGCGACGGCGACGAAGACGCGCAGGCGAAGCTCGCCAAGCTGCTCGACGACCTCGTGCAGCGGCTGATCAAGGAAGGATATCTCAACCTCGAGACTCCGCCGCAGATGCCCGCCGGCCACCAACCGGTCGAGGGAAAGGGATCCATAGCGCACGCCGCGTCGCGCGACGTGAACTTCAATCTCACCGGCAAGGGAATCGACTTCCTCGGCTACAAGACGCTCCGCGGCCTGCTCGGCTCGCTCGGCAAGTCGAGTTTCGGCAGCCACGACACGCCCTATCTGGCAACCGGCATCGAGGCCGACGGGTGGAGCAAGCCGTACGAGTTCGGCGACGTGTTGAACATCGACGTCAACGAGACGTTGAAGAACTCGCTCATTCGCACGGGAAAGATCGAGGTGCCGATGGACCTCGACTACAGCGATCTGATGGTGCGGCAGGCGGAATATCGCTCGAGCTGCGCGACGGTGCTGATGCTCGACTGCTCACACTCGATGATCCTGTACGGCGAGGATCGGTTTACGCCGGCGAAGAAGGTCGCGCTCGCGCTGACCCATCTGATCCGCACGCAGTTTCCCGGCGACTCGATCAAGGTCGTGCTCTTTCACGATTCCGCCGAGGAGATTCCGCTGGCCATGCTGGCGAACGCACAGGTGGGGCCGTACCACACGAACACCGCCGAGGGACTCAAGCTCGCCCGACGCCTGCTCATGGCGCAGAAGAAGGACATGCGCCAGATCATCATGATCACCGACGGCAAGCCCTCGGCGCTCACAATGCCCGACGGCCAGATCTACAAGAACTCGTTCGGGCTCGACGTCACCGTCATCGAGAAGACGCTGCAGGAGGTCGCGGCCTGCCGGAAGTCGGGCATCATGATCAACACCTTCATGCTCGCCCGCGACCGCGCGCTCGTCGAGTTCGTGAAGCGCATGAGCGAGATCAGCCGCGGCAAGGCCTACTTCACGACGACGATGACGCTTGGGCAGTTCATCCTCATGGACTTCCTGAAGCGGAAGACGCGCAAGGTGTCGTAGCGAACGAGGTGCAGGTCCTTCGCCCTTTCACATCTCGCGGTTCAGAATCTTCCGCAACACGCCGGTGTCCATGTTGCCGCCGCAGAAGACCACACCCACGCGCTGACCCTTGAGCTGGTCGCGGAGCTTCATCGCCGCGGCGACGCCCATCGCGCCGGCACCCTCCACGAGATGATGCGTCGCCGAGAGGATCACTCGAACCGCCTCGGCGATCTCGGCGTCGGTCACCGTCACGAAATCGGCGAGTCCGGCGAGCAGCGTCGGAAAGGTCAGCTCATACGTCGATCGAGTCGCGACACCCTCGGCGAAGGTATCGGCGCGCGGCGTCTTCCGCGGCGACTTCGCGTGCCATCCGTCGTGTTGCGCCGGCGCCCCCGCCGCCCCGACTCCGATGATGCGAAGGCCAGGACGCAGGACGCGCGACACCGTGATGGCGCCAACCGCCTGCGATCCGCCGCCGATGGCGATGAGCAACACGTCGAGATCGTCGGTCTGCTCGAGGATCTCGAGCGTCATCGTGCCGGCACCGGTGAGCACATTCACATTGTTCGTCGAGTGGGCCAAGGTGAACCCGTGCGCGTCGACGAGCCGCTGCGCCACGACCGCCGCGTCATCGTAGTCGGCACCTTCCTCGACGACCTGTGCACCCCATGCACGCAACGCCGCGTTCTTCTCCGGATTGTTGCCGAGCGGCACACAGATCGTGACGCCGACGCCGAGTTGGCGGCCGGCGTACGCGAGGCCGAGACCGTGATTGCCGGTCGTGGCGCCGACGACGCCGGCGGCGCGCTGCGCCGCATCGAGCGCCGTGAGCGTCGAGAGGCCGTTGCGCACCTTGAAGGAGCCGGTCGGCTGCACGTTCTCGTGCTTCACAAACAGCGCCACGCCCGGCAGCATGGCGTCGAAGGTGGGATACTGCCGAAATGGGGTCGGCGTGAGGTACGGCGAGAGCCGTTCGCGCGCGCGTTGCACGTCGGCGAGGGTGATCGGAGTGGTCATGTATTGAAAGGTTAGACCGGCGTGTTAGCGTACGCAACCGGCCGTGAGATCGACGCTCGCGCGACTGGGCTGTCGGCTGCGACGCTACTTCAGCCGTGCCATGGCGCATGTGACACTGCCATCATATCTTCGTCTGACATTCGAAGACGACATTCTGGCGATGGCGTTCCGCCGGTAACCGCCGTTCGAGGCCTGTGAAGGTCCGCGACCGTGCTGATGACGCCTACTCTCGCGTGGCCACCGTGGTCACGGGCAGTAGGCAACGACAGCACGGTTTTTCTTTTGCCCTCATCTCCGTACCATGACCGAGGACTCATGTTGACGAGACTACGACCTTCACTTCCCGGCGAGGCCCTGACATGACGAGGTGGTCGTGAGAATCGTTTGGGCGATCGCCGTTGGCGCCGCAATTGGAGGCGTGTCCCGCTACTATCTGTCCTTGGCGGTACAACAGCGGCTCGGCGTGACCTTCCCGTGGGGAACGCTGCTGATCAACGTGACGGGCAGCCTGCTGCTTGGCTTCATCATTCGATACGCCCTGGCCGCCCCCGCCGTGAGCGTCGAACTTCGTGCGTTGCTGACGACAGGGTTCTGCGGGGGATATACGACGTTCTCGACCTACAGCTTCGAGACGGCGACGCTCATCGAAGAGGGGCAGTACGAGCGTGCAGGAGCGTACGCGCTGGGAAGCGCTGTCCTCGCGCTCGCCGCTACGTTCTGCGGATTCCTTCTCGCGCGCGAGCTGATCGCGTTTCGCGAGCGTGTCTGATCTTCCACCATGCATCGCCCGCGATAGCGGCGGAGAGGAATCATGCACGGATTGAAGGGTGAGCGGGTGCTGATGCGAATCCACATCGGAGAGCATGACAAGTTCGACGGCAAGCCGCTCCACGCCGCCATCGTCGAGTTGCTTCGCCGAAACCACTACGCGGGTGCCACTGTCCTTCGCGCGATCATGGGCTTCGGCGCCAGCTCCAGGATCCGCACGGATAGCATCGAAGTGCTGTCGCTCGATCTACCAATCATCGTGGAGTGCGTCGAGACCGCGGAACGAATCGACGCCATCCTCCCGGAGCTCGACCGAATGATCGGCGGCGGACTCATCACCCTCGAGAAGGTCAACGTGATCGCATATCGGCCGCATTCGGCGCCGGAGGACAGGACGACGAGAGGGTAGGAACGACGACATGAGGCGTTAGATTATTCTCGTGCTTACCGCCCTGCTTTCCGTCATCCTGCTGGGCTTCCTCCTCGGGATGCGCCACGCGACCGACCCCGATCATGTCGTCGCCGTGACGACGATCGTGTCGCAGCAGCGGTCGCTCGCACGCGCCGCACGCATCGGCGCGCTCTGGGGAGTGGGTCACACGGCAACGATCTTTCTCGTCGGCGGCGCGATCATCGTGCTCAAGGTGCAACTCTCGTCGATCCCGCCGCGCGTCGGACTGACGCTGGAGTTCGCGGTCGCGGTGATGCTCGTCGTGCTCGGGCTGTTGACGCTCGCGGGCGGCGAGCGACGAGTTGCCGACAGCACGGCGCGTCCGCTCACCGTCGGCTTCGTACACGGGTTGGCGGGTTCCGCGGCCGTGGCGACGCTGCCGCAGG
>Ga0208587_1000064_pt1 | contig 53059 bp, 42 predicted proteins | sample NGESurdeep092012_7_FD_184472 | JGI IMG/M metagenome (GOLD analysis project Ga0208587, IMG submission 184472) | Arctic peat soil microbial communities from Barrow, Alaska - NGEE Surface sample 210 deep-092012 (SPAdes) | ecosystem: Environmental > Terrestrial > Soil > Wetlands > Peat ...
CACTCCGACGCCGAGCCGGCGCGCGACATCCAGGAGTCAAGCAGTGTCCAGGAGTCAAGCAGTGCCCAGGAGTCACCCAGTGCCCGGGAGTCAAGCAGTGCCCGGGAGTCAAGCAGTGCCCGGGAGTACGGAGGATCGACATCGCGTTAGACTCCACGGGTCGCCGATCGGCGCCGATGCGTACCTGCGTGGGCTGCCGGGGTAAGGCGGCGAAGTCAGACCTGCTCCGCGTCGTGGAAGTCGAGGGCGTGTTGGTTCCCGACCTTCGCGGCCGGCTGCCGGGCCGAGGCGCCTCCGTCCACCCAGCGCGGCGGTGCTTGGACCTGGCCGAGCGGCGGCGGGCGTTTTCCCGGGCGCTGCGCGTGCCCGGACCGCTCGACGACTCGCGCGTCCGGGCGTACGTCGGCGGCCTGGCGGAGCAACGCAGCACCGACCAGCACAGCACCCGGCGCGACAGCACCGAATCAGCTTTCCGCACCGTCCCAGAGAGCAGGTCGAGACCGCGATGAGCGCTCGATGAGCCCCAACAGATGAGTACGCCCATGCAGTAGGAAATCGGTCGAGCACTCGCGGCAGCAGCCGCGGGCCGCGCCGGCCAGACGAGGAGCACAGTGGCAGGCAAGGCCCGGGTACACGAGCTCGCCAAAGAGCTGGGTGTCGAGAGCAAGGTCGTCCTCGCGAAGCTCAAGGAGCTCGGCGAGTTTGTGAAGTCGGCGTCGTCGACGGTGGAGCCTCCCGTCGCCCGCCGACTCAAGGAAGCGTTCCCCGCGGCCGGCGCGCCAGCAAATGGAGCGCAGGCGAGCAGCGCGCCAGCGGTTGGTGCCGCGACGGTCACTGCGCCAGTAGCTCGACCGGCCCCCGGTCGAACGGCGGCGGCTCCTGCCCCCGTCAGCCTACGGTCGGCGGCCGGAGCCCCGGCCCCGCCGACCGGTATGCCCACGCCCGGGCCGGGCGGGATGCCGCCTCGGCCAGCAGCGCCGGAGCGCCCGGCCGCGGCGGCTACGGCCCCAGCCCGCTCCGCCACCCCGGGTCTTCCGACCGGGACGCCAGGCATGCCCGCTCGACCTGGTCCGGCCTCGGCGCGGCCGGGCAACAACCCGTTCAGCTCACCGGCCCCGACACCGATGCCGCCCCGGCCGGCGGCTCCCCGGCCGGCCCCCGGGATGTCGCCGCGACCAGGATCCGCCGCTCCCGGCATGCCACCGCGGCCCAGTGCGCCCGGCCGTCCCGGTGGAGCTCCGGGCATGTCGGCACGCCCCGGCACACCCGGCATGCCGCCGCGGCCGGGAGCCCCGCGGCCCGGGGCTGCTGGCCCGCGGCCCGGCCCCGGCACTTTCCCGCCCCGTAGCTTCGATTCCGGCGGTGGCCCCGCTCGCCCGGGCACCGGAGCTCCCGGTCGTCCCGGCGGAGCTCCCGGTCGTCCCGGCCATGGGGGCGCCCCCGGGCGCCCCGGCGGGTTCGCTGGCCGTCCTGGCGGCGGCGGCGGTGGTGGTGGTGGGGGTGGGGGCGCCGGAGCCGGCGCTCCCGGTCGTCCCGGCGGTGGCGGTGGTGGCTTTGCCGGCCGACCCGGCAGCCCGGGTGGTCGAGGTCGTGGTGGCGGCACCCAGGGCGCGTTCGGTCGCCCCGGTGGGCGCGGCCCGGTCCGCGGCCGCAAGAGCAAGAAGCAGCGGCGTCAGGAGTTCGACAACCTGGACGCGCCGAGGATGGAGTCCGGTGCCCCCCGGGGCAACGGCGAGATCGTTCGACTGCCCCGTGGGGCCTCCCTGTCCGACTTCGCGGACAAGATCAACGCCAACCCGGGCTCGCTGGTCCAGGTGCTGTTCGGGCTGGGCGAGATGGTGACCGCGACCCAGTCCTGCACGGATGAGACCCTGCAGCTGCTCGGCGCACAGCTCGGCTATGAGGTGTCGATCGTCAGTCCGGAGGACGAGGACCGCGAGCTGCTGGAGCGGTTCAACCTCGAGTTCGGCGGCGACTACGACGACGACGTCGAGCTGGTCGCCCGGCCTCCGGTGGTCACGGTCATGGGTCACGTCGACCATGGCAAGACCAAGCTGCTCGACGCCATCCGGTCCACCCGGGTGGCCGAAGGCGAGGCGGGTGGGATCACCCAGCACATCGGGGCCTACCAGGTGAGCGCCGAGGTCGCCGGCGAGGAACGGCTGATCACCTTCATCGACACGCCGGGCCACGAGGCCTTCACCGCAATGCGCGCCCGCGGCGCCCAGACCACCGACATCGTGGTGCTGGTCGTCGCGGCCGACGACGGGGTGAAGCCGCAGACGATCGAGGCGCTCAACCACGCCAAGGCCGCCGAGGTCCCGATCGTGGTGGCCGTCAACAAGATCGACAAGGAGGGAGCGGACCCGACCAAGGTTCGCGGCCAGCTGACCGAGTATGGCCTCGTCGCCGAGGAGTACGGCGGCGACACGATCTTCGTCGACGTCTCGGCCAAGGCCCGGCTGAACATCGACGGGCTCCTAGAGGCGATCATCCTGACCGCCGACGCCTCCCTCGACCTGCGGGCTGACCCGACCACCGACGCTCAGGGTGTGGCGATCGAGGCGCACCTGGACAAGGGACGTGGTCCGGTGGCGACCGTGCTGGTGCAACGCGGGACGCTGCACGTGGGCGACTCGATCGTCGCCGGCGACGCCTTCGGCCGGGTCCGCGCCATGCTCGACGACAAGGGCGGCCCGGTGGACCAGGCCGGCCCGGCCTTCCCGGTGCAGGTGCTCGGCTTCACCTCGGTGCCGGGCGCGGGTGACAATCTGCTCGTCGTACCGGAGGACCGCGTGGCCCGGCAGATCGCCGAGCAGCGCCAAGCCCGGGAGCGCAACGCCGAGCTGGCCATGAGCCGTGGTCGACCGACGCTGGAGACGCTGTTCGAGAAGCTCAAGGAGGGGGAGACCAACCAACTCAACCTCATCCTCAAGGGCGACGTCTCCGGATCGGTGGAGGCGGTCGAGGATGCGCTGCTCAAGATCGAGGTCAGCGACGAGGTGGGCTTGCGAATCATCCACCGCGGCGTCGGCGCCATCACCGAGAACGACGTCACGTTGGCGGCGGCCTCGGATGCGGTCATCTTGGGCTTCAACGTCCGGCCGGAGGGCAAGGCCCGCGATCTCGCCGACCGCGAACACGTCGACATCCGGATGTACCGGGTGATCTACCAGGCGCTCGACGACGTCGAGAACGCGCTGCGCGGGATGCTTAAGCCCGAGTACGAGGAGGCGCAGCTCGGCACCGCCGAGGTGCGTGAGGTGTTCCGGGTGCCGCGCATCGGCAACGTCGCCGGTTCCCTGGTGCGCTCGGGGACGATCGTGCGCAACAGCAAGGCCCGGTTGGTCCGGGACGGCGTCGTGGTCGCCGACAACCTGACCGTCGACTCGCTGCGGCGCTTCAAGGACGACGTCACGGAGGTGCGCGACGGCTACGAGTGCGGTATCGGGCTGGGCTCGTTTAACGACATCAAGGTCGAGGACGTGATCGAGACCTACGAGCTGCGCGAGAAGCCCCGCTCCTAACGGCGCCTGGCCGGCCTCCCCAACGAACGTGGCGGGGACGGCGGTTGGCGTCCACCGTGGTCTCGGGAGGATTCGGCGTGTACGTCGGTGCGTTAGCGCTCGACCTGTTGTTGGGCGACGTGCACTCGCTGAAGCAGAAGCGAGGGGTGGTGCGGCCGATCGTGACCGAGCTCAAGCGGCGCTTCGACGTGTCCGCCGCGGAGGCCGGTCACCTCGACCTGCACCGACGGGCAATGTTGGGGGTGGCCGTTGTCGCGCCGGACGCGGCGCACTGCGGGGAGGTCATGGACGCGTGCGAACGGCTGGTCGCCGACCGGCCGGAGGTGGAGCTGCTGTCTGCGCGGCGGCGGCTATGGAGCCAGGAGAACGACTAGTGGTCGACGCAGCGCGGGCCCGAAAGCTCGCCGTCCGGATCCGCGAGATCGTCGCCTCGACGCTGGAGCTGCAGGTCAAGGACCCCAGGCTCGGCATGGTGACGATCACTGACGCCCGGGTTTCGCCGGACCTGCGGGAGGCCACCGTTTACTACACCGTGTACGGCGACGACGCCGAACGCGCCGCCAGCGCGGCCGCGTTGGAGAGCGCCCGTGGGGTGGTTCGCTCCCAGGTCGGCCGGCAGACCGGGGTGAAGTTCACCCCCTCGCTGGCTTTCATCGCCGATGTGGTCCCCGACAGCGCCCGGCGGATCGCCGAGCTGGTGGCCCGCGCCCGGGCGGCCGACGAGGAGGTTGCCCGCGCCGCCGACCGGGCTGTCCCGGCCGGTGACCCCGACCCGTACCGGGTGCCCCGCCGGCCGACCGACGAGACCGACCCCGCTCACGCCGACGACCCAGCCGGCGCCGAGGGCGATGCCGAGGCGGCCTCGTGACCCGCTCCCTCACCCCCGCTCGGGTGGCGAGTGAGCGGCCGACCGAGGCCGACTGGACCGCCGCGGTGAGCGCCTTGCACCGGGCCGAGGAGGTGGCGCTGCTCTGCCACGTCAGTCCCGACGGCGACGCGCTCGGGTCACTGTTGGGTCTACAGCAGACGCTGCTGCCGCTGGGCAAGTCCGTCGTCGCCTCGTTCGGCAGTGATCCTTTCGTCGTCCCGCCGGCGTACTCGGAGTTGCCTGGAGTCGACCTGCTGGTCCGGCCGGAGCAGTTTCCGGCCGCCCCCGACCTGCTGGTGACCTTCGACACCGGCAGTCAGGACCGGCTGGGCGCGCTCGCCGACCGGGTGCACACCGCCCGGGAGGTGTTGGTGATCGACCACCATGCCTCTAACACGCGCTACGGCACGTTGCACCTGATCGACCGGGCCGCGGCGGCCACCGCGGTTCTGGTCGAGGAGCTGGGCCGCCGACTCGGCACCGCCTTGACGCCGGAGATCGCCGCCCCGCTTTACGCCGCCCTGGCTACCGACACCGGCTCGTTCAAGTACGCCGCCACGACCCCGGAGACGCATTACCTCGCTGCCCGGCTGCTGGCCACCGGCATTCGCCATGACCTGCTCAGCCGCCGGATCTGGGACCAGAACCCGTTCGGCTATATCCGGCTGCTCGGCGTGGCGCTGGGCCGAGCGGTCCTGGAGCCGGCCGCGGTCGGGGGTCTCGGCCTGATCTGGACCTCGGTAGGCGCCCCCGAGCTGGTCGCCCATGGCCTAACTCTCGAGCAACTGGAAGGGATCATCGACGTGGTGCGCACCGCCGAAGAGGCCGAGGTTGCCGTGGTCTGCAAGGGGGACGTTGACGGGTCCATCCGCGTGTCCACCCGATCCAAGGGCGAGATTGACGTTGGTGCGGTCTGCAGCTACCTCGGTGGCGGAGGGCACCGGCTGGCCGCCGGCTACACGTCGTACGCCGATGTGGCGGCGACCATGGCGGCGCTGCGCGAGCGGCTGGCCGACGCCGAGTACGTCGGGCTGGGGGATGAGGCGTGACCAGCCACTAGCTTCGTGATCAGAACCTTGCGTCGGCGTCAGGTGTGAGCGCGCTGCGGCGACCGTCGCCGTACGAGGGCCTGGTTATCGTCGACAAGCCCGCGGGCTGGACGTCACACGACGTGGTGGGCCGGATGCGCCGGCTGGTCGGCAGTCGCCGGGTCGGGCACGCCGGCACGCTGGACCCGATGGCCACCGGCGTACTGGTCGTCGGCGTGGAGCGGGCCACCCGGCTGCTCGGCCACCTTTCCCTGCGGGACAAGGCGTATACGGCCACCGCTCGACTGGGGGTCGCCACCGACACCGACGACGCGGACGGGGAGGTGGTGGCGACCGCTAGTACCCGCGACCTCACGGCCGCCGCCGTCCGGGACGCCGTCGCCGCGCTGACCGGGGAGATCGACCAGGTGCCGTCGGCGTACAGCGCCGTCAAGGTCGACGGCGTCCGAGCCTATGCGCGGTCCCGGGCGGGCGAGCGGGTCGAGCTCCCGCCCCGACGGGTTACGGTGTCCCGGCTGGACGTGCTGGCCGCTCGCCGCTCGGCAGACGGCGCGACCTTGGACGTGGACCTTGTGGTCGTCTGCACCAGCGGCACCTATGTCCGGGCGCTGGCCCGCGATGTCGGGGCGGCGCTGGGCGTGGGCGGCCATCTGGTCGCCTTGCGCCGGACCCGGGTAGGCCCGTTCGGGTTGTCGTCCGCCCGCCCGCTGGACGACCTTGCGCCGCTGGCCGCCGCCGGCCGGCTGGGGGAGGCAGTGCTCCCGCTGGCGGAGGTGATCGCGGCCACCTTCCCGCGGCGCGACGTCGACGCGGCCGGCGCCCGAATCGTCAGCCACGGCGGGCGGTTGCCGGAGTCCGGAACCGGTCCCGGCCCGGTGGGCGTCTTCGGTCCGGACGGATCTGTGCTCGCGCTCGTGGCGGACACCGCCGGCGTTGCCCGCCCGCTCGTGGTCTTTGCGCCGCTGTGACGCTGTTCGACTGGTCGACGGCCCGGTGGTGCCCGCCGAGTCAGGGCAGCTGGGGGTCCACAGTCGTCGCGACGCTACCCGCAACGCCTGGGGCGTTCACCCGCACGGTGACCGCGGCGGATGTCGCCGGCGCCGGGAAGGTGAGCCGGTACTGGTTGGCGAAGTCGGCCGCCAGTGCGTCGTACGCCGTAAGTGGTGCGCCGGCGGAGACGGTGTAGACGGCTCCGCCGGTGGTGGTCAAGGCGGAGCGCAGGGCGTCCGAGCCCGGCGTGCCGTTGCCGACCAGGGAGACCGGCGTGCCGGCCATCTGGGCGCTGAGCGTGGCGTCGATGACCTCCTGCTCCTTCTGATCCACCGTGCCCGACCCATTCACCAGGACCGCCCGGTGCAGCCGCGGGGCGCTGGCCACCTGCTGGGCAGCGAGCCGAAGCGCGGCCCCTGGGGCAGATGTGCCTGCGAGTCTCACTCGGTCCAACGCCTTCACTGCCGTCGTCACGTCGGCGGTCATCGGCTGGATCAGCGCTGGCCCCGCCGTACCAATCACGGCGACGCGGCTACCGGTGGGGAGCTGAAGCACTAGCTCGGTCAGCCCGTTGCCCGCGGTCTGCAGGTCAGCCCTGGTCGCGTCGGCCGAGGTGTCGACGACAACTGCCAGGTTCTGTCCGGCGGGGGCTACTGGCTGCACCGTGGTGGCGGTGGGCCGGCCGTCGACACTCACATCGAACGCCGAAGGCGGCAGCGCCGCGGCTCGCGGGGCACCGGGCACGCTCACGGTCAGCGTCATGCCGCCGGCCGCGGCTCGCTCCCGGGCCACGACCCGTACTGCACCGGTTGGCCCCACCGACGTCGTTGCGGCCGGCTGATCACCGGCCACGCCGCTGGTGGTGGGTCGGCCAAAGCGGGTGGCCAGTACGACGCTGACAGCCGCCAGGACGACCAACAGTGACAGCGCCACGTCGCGGGCTCGCGGACTGGCCGCCACGCGGCCGACCCGGCCACGCTGCCCGGTCCCGCCGCCAAAGCCGACCGGCCGCCTGGTGACGCCTTGGATTCGATCGCGCAGCGCCGCCAGCGTCTCCGTCAGGCTTCGGCCGATCCGGCGGTCCTGGTGAGCCGGCCGAGCACCGTCCGGCCGGAGCAGTGCGTCCAACCCGTGCGGCCCGTCGGAGCCGGCGAGGTCGGGCGACTCCGGCGTCGGAGCCAACGGGTCCACCAAGGGGGTGGCTGGCGTCGTACCCGACGGCTCCGGATTGGCCTTCGAGCCAGCGCCGTCAGCCATCGTCGGCACCGATGCCGCGCGTCGGCCACCCGCCGACCCACCGTCGACCGCCAGCTGTTGCCCTCCCCACCCAGTCCCCCGTGTCGACCACCGTAGGCGCCCGGTCATCGGGTGCCGCGCCGGTCACCAACGACGCCGGACAGTACCGCCTTGACCGGCGTCTTTTCAGGAATGCCACGGCGGTGTCTAGGTTAGCCCGATATTCTCCTGAGTTCTACGGCGCATGAGTTCTACGGCGCATGAGTTCTACGGCGCACGACGGGCCCAGCCTTGCACGCGCGCTCAGATCAGACCAGATGGGTGGCCCATGACGGGGGAACGCAGGTCGGGTCGTGGCGCCATCACGGCGGTGTCGGTGGCGGTGTTGACCGGGGTGCTGGTGGCCGGGTGCGCCCAGCAGCCGGCTGCATCCACTGCCGCATCCACTGCCGCAGCGGGGCACGAGCAGGCCGCGCAGATGTCCACGGCTCGGCTGGCGGCTGCGGTTGGCCCGAGTCAACCGGCCGGCACGCAGTTGCGGCTGGAGACGCTGCTGTCCCACCACGCCGTGTTGACGATCAACCTGATGCGGGCCCGGCTGCGCGGCGACCCCGACCTCGCCCAGGCCGCGGTGGCCGCGGTGTCGAAGAACACCGACGACATGACGGCAGTCATCGACTCCATCGCCGGGCACGAGTTGGCCATGACGTTCAAGGACCTGTGGAGCCGGCACGTCAACCAACTGTTCGACTACGCCCGGGCACTGGCGGCGAACGACCCCGCCGGCATGGACCGGGACCGGGCCGACCTGGCGGCCTACGAGCGCGACATCGGCTCGTTCATCCAGACCGCGACCAAGACGCAGGTCAGCGCCCCGGCGGCCCAACAAGCGCTCACCGCGCACGTCGACGACCTGCTCAAGCAGGCCGACGCGTACGCCGCCAAGGACTACGCCACGTCGTACGCGATCGAACGCCACGCCTACGCGCACATGTTCGAGGTGGCCAAGACGCTGGCCACCGGCTTCTTCGCCACCACGACGGCCGGAGTGGCCCCGCTCAACGCCCCGCGAGTGCGGCTGCAGTCCGCCCTCGGCAAACTGCTTGGCGAGCACATGGCGCTCGCGGTGGACTCCATGCGCGCCGCGGCTACCAAGACGCCTGACTTCCAGGCCGCCGGCGCGGCGCTCAACGGCAACACGGCCGACCTGACCGCCGCCATGGGAGTGCTGTTCGGCCAGCCCAGTGCGACCGCGTTCAGTGGCATCTGGGGCGACCACGTGGACGCGTTGGTCTCCTACGGCGCCGCAGTCGCCGGGCAGGACGCGGCTGGCCAGGACACCGCGACGAACCGGCTGACCCAGTTCGAGTCTCGGTTCGCCGACTTCCTGTCCACCGGCACCGAGGGACGGTTGACCGCGCCCGCGCTGCGCGACGCCTACGTCATGCACGACCGCGACCTCGTCGGCCAGATGCAGGCCTTCGCGCGGCGCGACTACACGGCCTCCAACGACACAGTGTTCGCGGCGTACCAGCAGATGTTCGACGTCGCCGAGCAGGTCTCGACCGCGGCCGGGGATACGGTGGCGGCGCGGTTGCCGCAAGGTGGTGTCGCCACCGGTGGCGGTGGTCTGGTTCGCTAGTCGCCGGGCGGCGGCGGGGGTGCTCCTGGCCGCCGCGCTGTCGGGATGCGCGGGGGGAGCCGCGCCGGTTCGCTCCGGCATCGGCGCCCCGACCACCGGCGCGCGCCAGCCGGCACCGATTGCCGCCGACAACGGGGCAGCCAACAACGGGGCAGCCCAGTTCCGCTCGCTGCGAGCCATCGGCCAGGTCGCCGAGCCGGTGCAGGTGCGGATTCCGGCGATCGCCGTGAGCTCGTCGTTGCAGCGGCTGGCGAAGCAGTCGGATGGGTCCATTGCCACCCCGACTCGCTGGGAGCAGGCCGGCTGGTACGCCGACGGGCCGCGCCCCGGCCAGCCGGGACCGGCGGTCGTGCTCGGCCATGTCGACTCCGACACCGGCCCGGCGGTCTTCTACCGCCTCGGTCAGCTGCAGCCGGGAGCCGAGGTCCTGGTCGACCGCGCGGACGGGACCGCCGCCCGCTTTCTGGTGGACCGGGCGGACGTCTACCCCAAGAACGACTTCCCGGCCGAGATGGTGTACCTGCCCACGCTGACCCCCGAGCTGCGCCTGATCACCTGTACCGGGGACTTCGACCGCGCCAGCGGCCACTACCGGGACAATCTGATCATCACGGCCCGGCTGGCATCCTGAGCCGTGGCAGGCGGCCGTCCCGAGACGGCCCAGGGGAAGGGGAGCAGGTGCAGCGCTGGCGTGGGCTGGAGAGCGTGCCACCGGGATGGGGGCGCTGCGTGGTCACCATCGGCGTCTTCGACGGCCTGCACCGGGGGCATCGGGCGATCATCGGCCGGGCCGTCGAACGCGGCCGGGACAGCGGGCTGCCGACCGTGCTGATGACCTTCGACCCGCACCCCAGCGCTGTCGTCCGCCCCGGCAGCCACCCCGCCGTCCTGACGCCCCCTCGGTTCAAGGCCGAGCTGCTCGAAGAACTCGGGGTGGACGTGATGTTCGTGCTGCCGTTCACCAAGGAGTTCTCCCAGCTCGACCCGGCGGAGTTCGTGCACCGGGCGCTGGTCGAGCACCTGCACGCCGCCGCGGTCGTGGTCGGCGATAACTTCCGCTTCGGCCACAAGGCCGCCGGTGACGTCGCGCTGCTGCGCGAGCTAGGCAAGAGGTTCGGGTTCGCCACCGAGGGCGTGCCGCTGCTGCCCGATGGTCCCGACCTTGGCGACACGCCGCTGTCCTCGACCTACATCCGGTCCTGTGTCGATGCCGGGGACGTCGTCGGTGCGGCCCGGGCGCTGGGGCGCGACCATCGGGTCGAGGGGGTCGTGGTCCGCGGGGACCGGCGCGGTCGGGACCTGGGCTATCCGACCGCGAACGTCGAGCCGGTGCCGCACTCCGCCGTACCCAGCGACGGCGTGTACGCCGGGCGCCTGGTCGTGCGCGGGCAGCGGCTGCCGACCGCCGTCTCGGTCGGCACCAATCCGACGTTCGAGGGCCGGGAGCGCCAGGTCGAGGCCTACGTCCTCGACGTGGACGACGCCACCTTCGACGTGTACGGCGAGCACGTGGGCGTGGAGTTCTCTGCCCGGCTGCGGGACACTATTCGTTTCGCCGGCCCGGCACCGCTGGTGGAGCAGATGGGCCACGACGTCGCCGAAGTCCGTCGCCTACTGGGCTGACGGCTGCACCCGGCCGCCGGTGCGGGGTCGGCTCAACCGACCGGCTCACCCGGTCGGGCTATCGGTCCAGGCTCTCGGCGCGACGACTGCATCATCAGTGGCTGCGTCTGCCGGCCCACGAAGTGAGGGAGGTGTCGTGCCCAGGATCCTGGTCGTCGACGATGACCCCGCCGTGCGCACCATGGTCGCCGACGTGTTGACGGCTCAGGGGTATGCGGTCCGGCTGGCCGAGGACGGCTTCACCGCGCTCCGCCAGGTGCAGGCCGACCGACCGGACTGCGTCGTGCTGGACGTGATGATGCCCGGCATCGACGGTCACGACGTACTCAGCCAGATCCGGGCGGCCGACGACGACGGCCACCTACCGGTGATCATGCTCACCGCCGCCGGGGACGACGAGCAGGCCTGGCGGGCGTGGACCGAAGGGGTCGACTACTTCATCGCCAAGCCGTTCGAGATCGACGACCTACTGCGTTGCCTCAGCTACCTGTTCAAGGTCGCCCCAGCGACCTGACTGACCGCCTGACCGCCGCATGAGGCGCTGCGGCAGCGCCACGCGAGCGCTCCTGGGCAGCGGGTTGCTACTATCGACGTACGCCGGGTTCCTCCGGCGGTGTACCCGAACGCTTCGGTGACCTCGACCCGGGGCGCGCACCAGCCCGCGAAGGAGACATGTGCCGCTCGACAGCGCTGTGAAGTCCCGACTGATGACCGAGTACGCGACGGTCGAGCGCGACACCGGTTCGCCCGAGGTGCAGGTCGCCATGCTGACGGAGCGCATCCGGGGCTTGACCGAGCACCTGAAGACGCACAAGCACGACCACCACAGTCGCCGCGGCCTGCTGCTGCTCGTTGGCCGGCGTCGTCGGCTGTTGCAGTACCTGGCCCGGACCGACATCAACCGCTACCGGTCACTGATCGAGCGACTCGGCCTGCGCCGGTAGCCAACCAGACCACCGCCGCCGGCCGCCACGCGCCGACGGCACCACCCGAGCCCGGACCGCTCGGCGCCCGCGGGGGCCGCTACGGGTTCCGGTCCTCGGTAGTGGCCCCCGGAGGCCGCGGTTTCCCGCCGTCCCCCGGGCGCTTCCATCGAAGACCGGCCCGCTCCCCCGCTCCGCGCCGCGCTCCCGGGCCGTCGTCAGAGGAGACGTCCTTGCCGGACACGCACGAACTCCCCGGAGCCATTACCACCACCGCCACGATCGACAACGGTGCCGCCGGCACCCGCGAGGTCCGGTTCGAGACCGGTCGGCTGGCCCGCCAGGCCGCGGGTGCTGCCGTCGCCTACCTGGGCGACTCCATGGTGCTGGCCGCCACCACCGCGTCCAAGAACCCGAAAGAGCAGCTGGATTTCTTCCCGCTCACCGTCGACGTCGAAGAGCGGATGTACGCCGCCGGTCGCATTCCCGGCTCGTTCTTCCGCCGCGAAGGCCGCCCGTCCGAGGACGCGATCCTCACCTGCCGGCTGATCGACCGCCCGCTGCGGCCGTCGTTCGCCAAAGGGCTGCGCAACGAGATCCAGGTGGTCTGCACCATCCTGGCCCTCGACCCGGACACGCTGTACGACGTGGTCGCGATCAACGCGGCCAGCGCCTCGACCATGCTGGCCGGACTGCCGTTCTCCGGCCCGATCGGCGCCACCCGGATGGGCTACGTCGACGGCACCTGGGTGGCCTTCCCGACCCATGCCGAGCTGGAGCGGGCCACCTTCGACATGGTGGTTGCCGGCCGCGTCCTCGACGGCGCCGACGGCCCTGCCACCGGTGATGTTGCGATCATGATGGTGGAGGCCGAGGCCCCCCCCGGCACCGTCGCCCTGGTGACCGGCGGTGCGGCCGCCCCGACCGAGGACGTCGTCGCCGCCGGCCTGGAGGCCGCCAAGCCCACCATCAAGGCCCTGTGCGCGGCGCAGATCGAGCTGGCGCGCCAGGCTGCCAAGCCGGTCGCCAACTACCCCCGCTTCCTGGACTACCAGGACGACGTGCTCGAGGCGCTGACCGGCGCCGTCTCCACCGAGCTGGCGGCCGCGCTGACCATCGCCGGCAAGCAGGAGCGCGAGGCCGAGCTGGACCGGGTCAAGGGCCTGGCCAAGGAGAAGCTCGCCGCCGACTTCGCCGGTCGGGAGCGCGAGATTTCTGGGGCCTTCCGGGCGCTGACCAAGAAGCTGGTGCGCCAGCGGGTGATCCGCGACCGGGTGCGCATCGACGGCCGCGGGCTGGTCGACATCCGCCAGCTCTCCGCCGAGGTCGAGGTAGTCCCGCGGGTGCACGGCTCGGCCCTGTTCGAGCGCGGCGAGACCCAGATCCTCGGGGTGACGACACTGAACATGCTGCGGATGGAACAGATGCTCGACACGCTGTCGCCCGAGACCCGCAAGCGCTACATGCACAACTACAACTTCCCGCCGTACTCGACCGGGGAGACCGGCCGGGTCGGTTCGCCCAAGCGCCGCGAGATCGGCCACGGCGCGCTGGCCGAGCGGGCGCTGCTGCCGGTGCTGCCCGCTCGGGAGGAGTTCCCGTACGCGATCCGGCAGGTCTCCGAGGCGCTGAGCTCCAACGGCTCGACGTCGATGGGATCGGTCTGCGCCTCGACGCTGTCCCTGCTCAACGCCGGTGTCCCGCTCAAGGCACCGGTTGCCGGCATCGCCATGGGCCTGATCGCCGAGCCGGTGGACGGCACTATGGAGTACGTCACGCTGACCGACATCCTCGGGGCCGAGGATGCGTACGGCGACATGGACTTCAAGGTCGCCGGCACCAAGGACTTCGTCACCGCCCTGCAGCTGGACACCAAGCTCGACGGAATCCCGTCCGAGGTGCTGGCCGCGGCGCTGCGGCAGGCCAAGGACGCGCGGCTGGCGATTCTGGAAGTGATGGCCGAGGCGATCGACGGCCCGGACGAGATGTCGCCCTACGCCCCCAGGGTGATCTCGGTCAAGATTCCGGTGGACAAGATCGGCGAGGTGATCGGGCCCAAGGGTAAGATGATCAACTCGATCCAGGCCGATACCGGCGCGGACATCTCGATCGAGGACGACGGCACGATCTACATCGGCGCGACCAATGGTCCCGCCGCCGAGGCGGCTCGGTCGGCGATCAACTCGATCGCCAACCCGACCATGCCCGAGGTGGGCGAGCGGTTCCTGGGCACGGTGGTCAAGACCACCGCGTTCGGTGCCTTTGTCTCGCTGACTCCAGGCAAGGACGGCCTGGTGCACATCTCCAAGCTCGGTAGCGGCAAGCGGGTGAACAAGGTCGAGGACGTCGTCAACGTCGGCGACAAGCTCCAGGTCGAGATCGCCGAGATCGACTCCCGCGGCAAGATCAGCCTGGTGCCGTTGAAGGAGGAGGCGGCCGCGTCCACCGGCGCGCCGGCGGCCGGCTAGTGGCCGCCCGCGGTAGCACCCGGACGTTGGCGAGTGGCCCGGACGGCGTCGTCGTCCGGCGTTCCGTCCTGCCGGGCGGACTGCGAGTGATCACTGAAGCGATGCCGACGGTGCGGTCCGTGGCGTTCGGCGTCTGGGTGGGTGTGGGCTCGCGGGATGAGACGCCGAGCCTCGCCGGGTCCTCGCACTTCCTCGAGCACCTGTTGTTCAAGGGCACCCGGCGCCGGGACGCGCTCGAGATCGCGGCGGTCATGGATGCCGTGGGCGGGGAGATGAACGCCTTCACCGCCAAGGAGTACACTTGCTACTACGCCCGGGTCCTCGACACTGACCTGCCGCTGGCGGTCGACGTGGTCTGCGACATGGTGACGTCTTCGGTGGTCGCCGGCCGCGACGTTGACGCCGAGCGCGGCGTGGTCCTCGAGGAGATCGCCATGCACGACGACGACCCCACCGACGTAGTGCACGACGCCTTCGCCGGCACCGTCTTCGGCGAGTCCCCGCTGGGTCGCCCCGTGCTCGGCAGCGTGCAGAGCATCTCCGCGATCACGCGGCCGGCCGTCGCCGGGTACTACCGGCGGCGCTACCGTCCGGCGTCGATGGTGGTGGCTGCCGCCGGCAACCTCGACCATGCCAAGGTCGTGCGCGCGGTCCGGACGGCGTTCGCCACGGCCGGCCTGCTGGACCGCGACGAAACGCCGCAGTCGGTGCGGTCGGCGACCGGCGCCCGCCCCGCGGTGGCTGTTGACCTGACCGTCACCCGGCGCCCAACCGAACAGGCGAACCTGGTGCTGGGCACGGTGGGGATCTCCCGGCGGGACGAGCGCCGGTTCGCCTTCGGCGTACTCAACAACGCCCTGGGCGGCGGGATGAGCTCGCGGTTGTTCCAGGAGGTCCGGGAGAAGCGCGGACTCGCGTACTCCGTCTACAGCTATGCCACCCAGTTTGCCGAAACTGGGCTGTTCGGCGTGTACGCCGGGTGCCAGCCGGGCCGGGTGGACGAGGTGCTCGCCATCTGCCGCGAACAGCTCGACGCCGTGGGGACGGACGGGGTCACCGACGAGGAGATAGCCCGCGGCAAGGGCCAGCTCAAGGGCTCCCTCGTGCTCGGTCTGGAGGACACCGGCTCGCGGATGAGCCGGATCGGCAAGAGCGAGCTGGTGTACGGCGAGCTGCTCGGCGTGGACGAGGTGATCGCCCGCATCGACGCCGTCACCCCGGAGGACGTGCGGGCGGTGGCGGCTGATGTGCTGCGCCGGCCGCTGGCCTTGGCGGTGACCGGACCCTTCGACGACCACGACTTCTCGGCAGCCGTGGCGTGAAGGTGGCCGTGGTCGGGGCAGCCGGGCGGATGGGCACGGAGGTCTGTCGGGCGGTGTCCGCGGCGCCGGACCTGGAACTGGCCGGCGCGCTGGATGTCGGCGACGACCGAGCCGCGATCCTGGCGGCCGGCGCTCAGGTTGCCGTCGACTTCACCACCCCGGACGCCGTCATGGACAACCTGCGCTGGTGCATCGAGCACGGCGTCGGCGCCGTCGTGGGCACCACCGGATTCGACGCCGACCGGCTGGACGCGGTGCGCAGCTGGCTCGCGGCCGCGCCGGATGTCGGGGTTGTGGTGGCACCAAACTTCGGCATCGGCGCGGTGCTGATGATGCGCTTCGCGGCCCAGGCAGCGCCGTACTTCGACTCGGTCGAGATCGTCGAGCTGCACCACGCCGGCAAGGTGGACGCGCCCAGCGGCACCGCCCGGCGGACCGCCGAGCTGGTGGCCGCCGCCCGCCGAGACGCCGGGCGAGGGGCGGCGCCGGACGCCACCACGACGGCGCTGCCCGGCGCCCGCGGCGCGACGGTGGACGGGGTGCCAGTGCACTCGGTCCGCCTCGCCGGCCTCGTTGCGCACCAGGAGGTGCTGCTCGGCGCGACCGGGGAGACGCTGACCATCCGGCACGACTCGCTGGACCGGGTCTCGTTCATGCCCGGCGTACTGCTCGCCGTTCGCGCCGTGGCCGACCGGCCCGGGCTGACCGTGGGACTCGAGCCGCTGCTCGATCTCGACTGATCCGCCCGGTGTTCTCTGCCCGGCGGACGGCGATCGGCCTGGCCGCGGTTCTGGCGTGCTACCTCGTGCTGGTCGGATACCGCGGAGTGCTGCTCATCGGCCACGGCGGCCTTGTACCGGTGCTGCTCGGCATCGGGGTGCTGGGACTGCCGGTGGTCGGTGCCGCGATCCTGGTGCAGGAGCTGCGGTTCGGCCGGGACACCGAGCGGCTGGGCCGTGAGCTCGCCGATGCCGGCGGCTTACCCGTCGATGACCTGGCCCGCCGGCCCTCGGGGCGGGTGGATCGGGCAGCGGCCGACGCGCTGTTCGCCGATCGCAAGGCCGAGGTGGAGGCCGCGCCGGCGGACTGGCGGTCGTGGTACCGACTGGCGCTGGCCTACGGCCACGCGGGGGACTCCGGCCGCGGCCGGCGGGCCATGCGCCGCGCCATCGCCCTGCACCGCGGTGCGCGGCGCTGATCGGCCGCCGGCGGGTCGAGGCCGGCGGCGATGCTGACGGCGGGTGAAGGCGCTCGGCGAGCCGGTTGACCACGAACGGCCCGCCCCAGGCGGCGCCGGCACACAACCCCGAACCACTTACCGCAGGTCGGTGTGCAGCCGCACCTCGCGTACCGGCTGACCCATGTCCAGCTCGCGGGCGGCCCCGTCGACCGCCCAGCCGGCCGCCGCCAGGAACCGGCGGCTGCGCGCGTCGGCCGCGACCACCCAGGTGTACGCCGTGGCGAACCCGTCCGTGCGCAAGTGGTCCACCGCCGCGGCCAGCAGCCGGCTGCCGTGCCCGCGGTCGCGGCTGTCCGGGTCGACGAGCAGTAGCAGCAGCTCGCCCGCGGCGGGGTCTTCGGCCATGGGCGGGGCGTCCCCAGGAGCCAGCGCGGCCAGGCCGACGACCCGATCCTCCTCCACGGCAACCAGCACCCGGTGCTGGCGACTCGGCGGCGCGGCCAGGTCCTCGGACCACCGGTGCACCGCCGCCGGCTCGGTCAATTCCGCCAGCGCGCCGGCGGGGATGATCCCGACGTAGGCCGTGCGCCACACCAGCAGCTGGACGGCGGCCACAGCGGCGGCGTCCGCTGGGGCCGCCGGCCGCACGCTGCGATCAGCCATCAGCTTCCGGCCCGTTCCGGCAGCACCGGACGGGCGAAGCGCCTATGGCGTCGCGGTCAGCGCCAGGTCTCGCCACGGTGGTGTCGATGACCATCCCAGATCGACATCCATCCACCGGTCCAGCTCGACCGCCAGCTGCGCAGGCGCTTGTTGAGGGAAGTGGTGTCCGCCTGGCAACAGCCGAAACCAGGACGGCACGCACAGCTCGCGCCAGTCGCTCAGGCGCGGCGGGGGTACGACGGCGTCGTCGCGACCACCGACCACCAGCGTCGGCACCGGCAGCGGCGGTCGGTTCGCCCACGTCTGCCAGTAGTGAGCGCAGGCGGCGAGGTCGGCCCGCAGCGCCGGGAGGTAGTGCCGCAACAGTTCGGGCTCGGCTTGCACCGAGGCAGGCAGCCCGCCGGAGCGCTCTATGGCCCGGGTAAGGACGCCATCATTGGACTCCGGGTCCGGCAGATGGACCGGCGTCGTCGGGGCGGCCGTCGCACAGACGACCAGCGCCAGCCTCAGTGCCGGGCGTGCCACCGTCGTAGACACAAGCGGGGATGTCGTAGACGAGGATGCCCGGTCGGTGACCAGCTGGCGAGCCGTCTCGTAGGCGACGTAGCCGCCGAAGCTGTGGCCGAGCAGCACCGCCGGACCGCTGAGCCACGGCGCTAGCACAGCCCGGGCGAGCCGAGCCGCCTCCGGCAGCTGCCGCAGAGCCGGGCCGGCACTGGCGCCGTGGCCCGGGAGGTCGACGGCGACGACCGTCCGGGTGGGCGCGAGCTCTGCGGCCAGCGGACGGAAGGCCAGGGCGCTCCCACCGGCCGGCGGGAAGCAGACCAGCGCCGGGGACGCTCCCGAGCCCCAGACCCGAATGCGCAGGGTGCCGATGCGCACCGTCCGCATCGCCGGCTGATCGGTGCTCATCCGGCCGCCAAGGCTGGCGGTCGCGAGGCTCCGTTGACGGCGGCCGCCCCATCGGCGTCCACGCGGCTGAGCTCCGCGCGCAGCACCTGCACCGTCTCGGCTATCTGCCGCTCCGTGTGGCACGCGGTGATGAAGAAGCGCAGCCGGGCCTGGTCCTCCTCGACTGCCGGATGCAGGATCGGATTGACGTTGATGCCGCGGTCGAGCAGCGCCTCCGCCAGACGCAGCGCCCGCACCGAGCTCCCGACGATGCACGGCACGACCGGCGTACCACTGCTCGGACCGGTGTTCACGCCGGCGTCGCGGGCGAGGTCGAGGAACAGTCGCGCGCGCTCGTGCAGTCGCCGCACTCGCTCCGGCTCGGTCCGCAGCACCTCCAGAGCGGCCAGTGACGCGGCGGCGCTCGGCGGGGGGAGACCGACGCTGTAGATGAATCCGGGCGCGGTGTACTTGAGGTAGCGCACGAGGTCGGCGCTGCCGGCCACGTAACCACCGCAGCTGGCCAGTGACTTGGACAGGGTGCCCATCCAGATGTCGACGTCGGCCGCATCGGTGCCGAAGTGGTCGCCGATCCCGCCGCCGTGGGCGCCGAGGGTGCCGATGCTGTGGGCCTCGTCGACGTACAGCAGAGCCTTGTGCCGCCGCTTGACCTCGATGAACCGCGGTAGGTCGGGAATGTCGCCGTCCATGCTGAAGACGCCTTCGATGGCGATGAGCACGCGCCGAAAGCGTGGGCGCAGTATCGTCAGCATCCGATCCAGCGCTGCCCAGTCAGCGTGTGGGAAGGGTCGGCGGACGGCCCCGGAGAGCCGGCAGCCCTGCAGGATGCTGTCGTGGGCCAAGGCGTCGTGCACGATCAGGTCGTCTGGCCCGACCAGGTGACCGATCACGGTGACGTTGGTGGCGTGCCCGCTCACCATCGCCACGCAGTCTTGGGTGCCGATCAGCTGGGCTAGCGCCCGTTCCAGGTCGCGGTGTAGCGGCTTCTCGCCGGAGAGCAGGCGACTGGCCGACACCGACGTCCCATACTGGTCGATGGCCGCGCTGGCGGCGGCGGAGACCGTTTGGTCACCGGACATGCCGAGGTAGTTGTAGCTGCTGAAGTTGAGCACCTCGCGGCCGCCGATGACCGAGGTGTCGTTGACGACCCGCTCGTGCACCGAGAAGTAAGGGTTGCGGACGCCGAGCACCTGCTCGAGGCCGAGCCGGTTCGACAGCGCCACCAGTTCTGGGAACAACTCGAAGCGATAGGCCGACTCGGGTACGGCGTCGGGCGTCGCGCCGGTATCGGGCGTCGCACCGGGAGAAGGCTCGCTGGCGCCGGCCGGGTCGACCAGGCTCATCAGGGTGCCGATGGTGGCGTCGTTGGTCAGTGTCTCCGCCAGGCCCTCAAGCCCGCCGTACTCGGCCCGCACCGCTGACCCCAGCTCGGCGAGCATGATCGAGTCGAAACCGAGATCGCCGACCAGGCTGAGCTGCGGGTGCAGCGTTGCCGCGGGGAAGGCGCAGACCTTGGCCACCAGTTCGATGACGGCCGCTGCCCGCGACACCCGGGAACCGGCCGGCTCCGACCCGGCCGCCGGCTGAGCCGACGCGCCGACTGAGCCGACGCGAGCCGGCGCCTCCGTCGGCGGTCCGGCAACCGGTGGGATGGCCGGGAACTCAGCTGCCGGCGGCAGATCGGGCGTCGGCAGTCCGCGCAGCACTTCGGCTTGGAGCCGGAGCACCTCGGTCTGTTCGCGCAACAGGCTGACGAGGTCGGACATGGGATCTCCAGCGGGGGACGGCACCGGGTCTGGCCCGGGCGGGACGGCCGGCGACGGACCGGCAGGGCGGGGGAGGGCGACCGCGCCGTCGAGGTCGCCGGTTGGGCTCGACGGCCAGTAGGGCTCGGACTCCAGCGGTGTGGGCGGCAGAGTGATCGGCGGCCGGGCAGACCGCCGAGCCAGCCCAGTGGGGTCGAGCGGATGCCCGAGTACGGCGAGCAGCGCCAGCGCCGCGACGAACGACTGGCCGCCGTCGGGCAGCTCCGCCGCAACGCCGATCAGTTCCGGCGCGTCGGCTGCGGGCCGGTCGGCCCGCAACAGCCCGAGCAGCGACCGGCCTGGGCCAACCTGGACGATGGTCGACCCCTTGGTCGCGCCATCGGGCAAGGCCGCCAGCGTGCGGCCCGCCGCGACGAAGTCCACCGGGGAGGTGGCATGGCGACGCCACAGCGAGCGGATCTGCCCCTGGTCGCCGTACTGCTCGCCGGTGACGGCGGAGATGACGGGGATGCGGGGAGTGGAGAGTTCGAGCTTAGCCAGGTGCGGCTCCAGGGCGTCGGCCGCCGGTGCCATCAGTGCGGTGTGGAAGGCGTGGGACACCGCCAGCTCGGTGGTGGTCCAGCCCGGCTGGCGGAGTTGCTCGCGGGCGGCGCGCACAGCGGAGGCATGGCCGCTGATGACGACCTGGCGCTCGGCGTTGACGTTGGCGATCCACACGTGGCTGAGTCCAACGAGGTACGGCGCGACCTCGGCCGGCCCGGCCGAGACGGCCAGCATCGCTCCCGGCTCGGCAAGCTTTAGGTCCGCCATCGCGGCACCGCGGCGAGCCACCAGGCGCACGGCCTCCTCGCCGGTGAGCACGTCGGCCGCGGCGGCGGCGCAGAACTCGCCGAGGCTGTGCCCGAGCACGCGATCCGGGCGAACGCCGACGCTGGCGAGCAGGTCGGTCAGTGCCAGGCTGAGCGCCGCGATCGCCGGCTGGCACACCTGCGTCTGGGCCAGCCGAGCGGCCTGGTCGCCGGCTGGGCCGGTGGCCGGGTACAGCGCCGCCACCGGGCCTGCCCCGGTCTCCGCGCAGGCGACCGCGTCCAGCTCATCGAGGCGCCGCCGGAAGACGGGGAACAACTCGTAGAGGTCGCGCAGGATGCCGACCCGCTGAGCGCCCTGGCCCGGATAGGCGAAGGTGATCGGCCCAGGCGCGACGGCCGGGTCCCGCGCCGCGTAGCACACTCCCGGGGCCAGGCGCGGCCCGGTCAGTCGGGCGTCCGCGAGCAGGGCGGCGGCGAGGCCGAGCCGCTCCCGCAGCTGCGCCTGGTCGGCGGCAACTACGGCCAACAGGTGTTCTTGGCGCTCTCGGCCGGCCAGTTCGGCGGCCACCGCGGATGGCGTCAGCAGCGGGTCTCCCGCCACGGCGGCGGCCACCGCCGCGGCGTGTCGGCTCAGCAGCGGGCGGGTCGGTGCGGAGACCAGCAGCAGCTGGGGCGACCGGGGCTCGGCCGCCACCCGGATCACGTCTCGAACCGACGACTGCACGCAACCGGGCGGGCTATCGACGGGCACGCCCGTTCTCGGGGCGGCGCCACCTACCGGCGGCGGTGGGCCCGGCTCGGTCTCCTCCAGCACCACGTGGACGTTCGTACCGCCAAAACCGAAGCTGCTGACGCCGGCGCGACGCGGTCCGTCCGGGCTGTGCCAGGCCGCCCGGGCGGTGGCAACCGCGAATCGCGAAGCGTCCAGGTCGAGGCGCGGGTCGGGTCGGAATGGCGACGGCTGCGGCGGTATCACGCGGTGTGCCAACACGCCGACGGTCTTGATCAGGCCGGCCACCCCGGCCGCTGCCATGGTGTGGCCGACGTTCGCCTTGACCGAGGACAGCCAGCACCGGGAGTCGCCGGCTTCGCTCTGGAGCACCGCCCGCAGCGCGGTGAGCTCGGTGCGGTCACCGACCGCCGTCCCGGTGCCGTGCGCCTCGAGGAAGCCCACGCTCGCCGGGTCGACGGCGGCGTCGGCGTACGCCCGGCGCAGCGCCAACGCCTGACCAGCAGCGTCCGGGGTCATCGGGCCCTGCGCCCGGCCGTCGTTGCTCGCGCCCGAGCCTTTGACCACGGCGTACACCTTGTCGCCGGCTGTCCGGGCGTCGGCCAGGCGCTTGAGCAGGACGGCGCCCACGCCCTCGCCGAGGACGAATCCGTCGGCGGCCTCGTCGAAGGGCCGGCAGCGGCCGGAAGGTGAGACGGCACCGATCCGGCTGAACCCGATCAGGCTGTCCGGCACCAACGCGACGTGCACACCACCGACCACAGCCGCCGAGCAAGCCCCGGACCGCAGGTGCAACAGGGCTTCGTGGACAGCGAGCAGCGACGAGGAGCAGGCGGCATCGATCACGAAGCTCGGGCCGCCGAAGCCGAAGGTCTGGGCGACGGCCGCCGCCGTCATGTTGAGCAGCGTGCCGGTCATCGTGAATGCGCGGGGCGCGGGAACGTCACGGACGAGCTCCCGAACCGCCGCGGCGAGGTCGTTGTCGGCGCGGGCGCCGAACGCGCCGGCCGCCATCTGGGCCGAGCGCAGGCCGGCGGTCAGCACATCCTTGAAGGTGGTCACGGACGCGCCGACGAAGACCGACGTCCGCTCCCGGTCCAGCCGTCGGGTGGCGTCCCCGGCATCCTCGAGCGCGGCCTCCACGGTTTCGATGAGCAGCCGTTGCTGCGGGTCCATGACCTGCGCCCGGCGGGCGGAGATCCCGTACCGGCGGGCGGCGAAGCGGCGGATGTCGGGCAGGAAGGCGCCGACGTCGGTGTAGCTGCGTTGCGGGTCCCTGCCGCTCGGGTCGAAGCCGGACCGCCACCGGTCAGGTGGCACCGGACCGAACGCCGTACCGCCGCTGTCCACCAGTCGCCACAGCGCGGGCACGTCCGGCGCCGACGGATAGCGGCCGGCCATGCCGACGACGGCGATGTCCGGTCGGTCCGCCGCGGCCGACCTCATGCGGTCACGGCCTTCCGGCGAACGGTCGGCAGCACGTCGAGGATCTCCTGGACCGTGGCCGCGCCGACCAGCTCCGCCGGTGCGATCCGGGCGCCCAGCCGCTCCTCGAGGCAGCAGACGAGCTCCAGCACCTGAACCGAGTCCAGGCCCAGGTCGGCGACCTCCGTCTCGGCGGTTAGTGCCGGCACCAACCCGGTGGGACTGACATCCGCCACCGCGAGGGCGAACAGCTCCAGCACGTCGTCGGGCAGGCCGCCCTGGTCAGCTTCGAAATCCATAGCTTCTCCCCGAGCCAGCTGCCCGCTTCGGCAGCATCTGGGGCCCGGTCGGCGTCCGATCCGGCGGGCGTGGGTCCGCAGTGACAGAGCGTCCGGGAGCCGGCGTGATACCCGTGGGGGCCAATGGCCGCGGGCCGGCACCGATGTATCAACGTCAGGGCAGGCGGGCTCTGCCAAGCGACGGCCATCGAGGGCGAGAGACGAAAGAGAGCTGCCATGTCGGAGAGCACGTCTGCGACCACCCTGGTTGCCGCGATCGAGCAGCTGCCGGTCGCGGTCGGCCGGAGCTTCACGTTCGTCGACGCCGCCGGCGCGGAAACTGCCGTCGGTTTCCCCGACCTGCACGCGACCGTGGCGCGCCGACACGCGCAGCTCGCCGAGCTGGGCGTCCGTCGCGGCGACCGGGTCGCCGTCGTGCTGCCCGACGCGGCCGACTTCGTACCGACCTTCCTCGGGGCGGTTCGCGGTGGTGCGGTGCCCGTGCCGCTCTACCCGCCGGTCGCGCTCGGGCGGCTCGACGCCTACCTGGACGGTTTGACCGCGATGCTGCGGGTGGCGGCACCGACCCTGCTGTGCACCGGGTCTGCTCTCCGCAACGTGCTCGCCTCCTTGCTGGCCCGGGTGCCGTCCCTGCGAGCGGTCGTCGCCGTGGACGGCCTGCCCGAGCCGACCGCGGCCCCGGCAGCCGCCTCGGTGACTCCGGATGAGACCGCGCTGTTGCAGTTCACCAGTGGCAGCACCGCGCACCCCAAGGGCGTGGTCGTGCCGCACGGTTCGCTGGCGGCCAACGCGGAGATCATCATGCGCCACGCCCTGGGCGTCGGGCCGGAGGACTCGGGCCTGAGCTGGTTACCGCTCCACCACGACATGGGACTGATCGGATTCGTGCTGGCGCCGATCTTCGTGCCCACGTCGGTGACCTTCCTGCCGACGCTGACCTTTCTGCGCGACCCGCAGTCGTGGTTCGACTGGATCGACCGCAAGCGCGCCACCATCTCCTTCGCGCCCAACTTCGCCTATGCCCGGGTCCGCCGGCGGGTGCCGGCCGAGGCGCTGGCTCGCTGGGATCTGTCCTGCGTGCGGGTTCTCGGCTGCGGGGCCGAGCCGATCAGCGCCGACACCATGCGTGCGTTCGTGGACACGCTTAGTCCGGCGGGCCTGCGGCCGCAGTCGATCGTTCCCTGCTACGGCATGGCGGAGGCGACGCTGGCCATGGCGTTTGCCAGTGCGGAGGAGCTGCTGCGGGTTGACGCCGTGGACGCCACGGCGTACCGGCTGCAGGGGGAGGCGCTGCCGGTGACCGCGGCGACGACCACCGCGCAGGAGTTCGTCAGCTGCGGCCGGCCAGGGCCGGCGCATCAGATCGCGGTCGTCGACGAGCAGGGCCGGGTGCTGCCGGAGCGGGTTGTCGGTGAGCTGGTGTTCCGAGGCCCGTCGGTGACCCGGGGCTACTTCGGCAACATCGAGGCCACCCGCGACGCGGTCGTCGACGGCTGGCTGCGCACTGGTGACCTCGGCTACCTGGCCGCGGGGGAGGTCTACGTGACCGGGCGCAAAAAGGACGTCCTCGTCATCCGCGGCCGCAACGCCGATCCGCAACAAGTCGAATGGGCGGTCGAGTCGGTGAGCGGCATCCGGGCGGGCAACGTCGCGGCCTTCACCCGGCCGGGAGGTGAGACCGAGGAGCTCGTGGTGGCCGTCGAGCGCACCGCTGCCGGCGCGGACGACGCACTCGCCGCGGCCGTCGCCCGACGGGCCACCGAGGTCACGCAGTTAGCGGTCGCCGACGTGGTCCTGCTGCGCGCCGGCGATCTGCCGAAGACCTCCTCCGGCAAGGTGCAACGGGCCCGAACTCGCGAGTTGTACCTGGCCGGAGACCTGGGCGCCGTGCTCTCACCCGCGCGCACGGTCGCCTGAGGGGAGAAACCCGTCCCGCCCGTCTGCCCACTGACCCGTCCCGTCGGGAGGATTTCGTGCTCGAGCGGTTGGCAGCATTCGCCGTCCGGCATGCCAAGGCGGTCCTGCTGGCGGCGGTGCTGACGGCGCTCGTCGCCGGTGCCGTCGGCGCCGGGGTGGCCGGGCGCCTGAGCACCGGCGGCTTCACCGACCCGGGTTCGTCGAGCGCCCGGGCCGAGCGGCTGCTCACCGACCGGCTGCACCGGCCGCCAGCGAACCTGGTGCTGATGGTGACCGCACCGGGACCAGTGACCAGTCCGGCGGTGGCGGCCGACGGCCTGGCGCTGACCAACCGGCTGGCGGCCGATCCCGGCGTCGTCCAGGTCGCGTCGTACTGGTCGCTCGGATCACCCCCGGAGCTGGTCAGCCGGGACGGGCGCAGCGCCCTGGTGGTGGGCCGGGTGACCGGAGCGGAACCGGATGTACGACGGACGGTGCGCCGACTCGGACGGAGCTACGCGCAGGGCGTCGGCTCGCTGCGCGTTCGCGTCGGTGGCAGCGCGGAGGTCACCCGGGCCATCGACGAACGGGCGGAGGCGGACCTGCGCCGAGCCGAGGTGATCGCCCTGCCGGTGACGCTCGTCCTGCTGGTGCTGGTCTTCGGCGGGCTGGTGGCAGCACTGCTGCCGCTGGGCGTCGCCCTCGTCGCCACGCTGTCCACCATGGCGCTGTTGCGCGGGCTCACCGAACTCACGCCGGTGTCGCTGTTCGCGCTGAACCTCACCACCGGCCTCGGGCTCGGACTCGCCGTCGACTACTGCCTGTTCGTCATCAGCCGCTACCGCGAGGAGCTGCGCCGCGGAGCAGCTGGCGACGCGGCCATCGTGCGCGCGCTGGCAACCGCGGGCCGGACCGTGCTGTTCTCCGCCGTGACCGTTGCCGGCTGCCTGGCCGCGCTGCTGGTCTTCCCGCTCGGCTTCCTGCGGTCCACGGCGTACGCCGGTATTCTGGTAGTGACGCTGTCCCTGCTCGGCGCCCTCGTGCTGCTGCCGGCCCTGCTGGTCGTCCTCGGCCCGCGGATCGACGCCTTGGACCCGCTGCGGCGGATTCGCCCCCGAGCCGGACGGCACCGGGCCAGTCGAGGTCTCTGGTACGACCTCGCCGACCGGGTGCTGCGGCGCCCGCTGCTGGGTGTGGTCGGCATCACGGTGCTGCTGGCCGTGCTCGCCACACCGTTCCTGCACGTGCGGTTCGCCAACGCCGACGACCGCACGTTGCCGGCCTCTGCGCCCGCCCGGCAGACGCAGGACGCGCTGCGCACCGAGTTCGCGTTGCAGCTGGACGGCCAAGCCTTCGCCGTGCTTCCGAGCGTCGATCCGGCGACCGAGGCCGGCCGAGCTGTCGCTGCGCGGTACACCGCGACGCTGTCGACATTGCCCGGGGTCGAGCAGGCCGAGGGACCCACCGGCCGTTACCGCGAGGGCGCGCGGTCCGCCGGACCGTCCGCATCCGTGCCGCCGGGTCCGACGGTGGTCGCGGTGCTGCCGAGGGTGGACCCCGGGTCGCCGGCGGCGGAGCAGGTGATCCGGGCCATGCGCCGCATCGGCCCGGCCGACACCCTGGTCGCCGGTCCGACGGCGGACCAGCTCGATGCCCGGGCGGCCATCGCCGGACGGACACCGCTCGCGCTGCTCCTGGTGACCGGTGCGACCGCGGCCCTGGTTCTCGTGCTCACCGGCGGTGTCCTGCTGGCCGGGAAAGCCATCATCGTCAACGTGTTGAGCCTGTCTGCCAGCTTTGGGGCCATGGTTTGGGTGTTTCAGGACGGTCATTTGCAGGCCGCCGTGGGCGACTTTACGGTCACCGGGGCCATTGACGCCTCGACCCCGATCCTGTTGTTCTGCATCGCGTTCGGCCTGTCCATGGACTATGAGATCTTGCTCTTGAGTCGCATCAAGGAGGCGTACGACGCCGGAGCAGACACGGCGGAGGCAGTCCGAGTCGGCCTGCAGGCCAGCGCCGGTCTCATGACCGCGGCGGCCGCGATCGTGGCCGCCGTCTTCCTGGCGCTCATGCGCTCTGACGTGGCCTTCCTCAAGCTGTTGGGACTGGGGCTCGCGACCGCGGTGATTCTGGACGCAACTGTAGTCCGCGGGGTGCTGGTCCCGGCCTGTGTCGGCCTGGCTGGACGTGCGAACTGGTGGGCGCCAGCTGCACTTCGGGGCTGGGTCCGGCGTCTCGACCCAGAACGGCGGACTACGTATCGCCCTCGCCCCACACCGCCGGCACCGGTATCGCCGTCATCCCGGCAGCCGGTCCGGCACCAACCGGGGTAGTCGTCAGGCGCCGACCGACGCCAGCTCCCGGTGCTGCCACCAGCGCACCGTCTCGCGCAGCCCGAGCTCGACCGACGTGGGCGAGAGCCCGAAGGTCCGCTGCGCGGCGGTGGAGTCGAGGACAAACGGGCGGTCCAGTTGGTACCGCGTCTCCCGGAGCTCGCGCACGAGTGGCGACACCAGCTCGGCCGCGCGCAGCGCCACGGCCGGTAGCCGCCGGACGTCCGCCGCCGGCGCCCCTGCCGCCGCAGCGAGACCGGTCAGCATGCCGCGCTGGCTGACCGGCTCCGCGGTGGGCACGTGCCACGGCCGTCCCCAGGCCCGCTCGTCCGTGGCGAGCACGGCGAGCGTGCGAGCCACGTCCGGAAGATACGACCAGCTGTGCGCCGCGTCCGGGTCGCCGATCACCCGGACCGGACGACCGCGCAGCACTCGCGGCAGCACCCGGGATCCGAGATAGCCACCCGTGGTGACGCCGGGACCGTAGAAGTCGGCGGCCCGCGCCTCGGACACCCGAACTCGGCCGGCCTCGGCGGCGGCTCGCGCCTGCGACCAAATGGCCGCGCGGACCCGGCCCTTGGTCCCGGTTGCCGCCAACTGGAGATCCTCGGTCAGCGGCCGGTCGACCGGGCCGTAGGCGTAGAGGTTGCCGGTGGTCACCAGCACCGCCCCGGTCCGCTCGGCGGCCTGCAGCAGGGCAGTGGCCAACGGGGGCCACAACCGCGGCCACCGGTGGTATAGCGGGTTGGCGCAGTTGTAGAGCGCCGCGGCGCCCCGAGCCGCGACCGCCAGCGCGGCACCGTCCGAGGCGTCGAGCGCCACTGGCTCGATGCCCGGGCCGGCGCCTCCGCCGCGGCTGACCTGCCGGACGTCGTACCCGAGCTCGAGTAGATGGGCGGCCAACGCCGTGCCGACGGCCCCACGCCCAACCACGACGTGTCTGGCCATGTTCATCTCCGTCTCCGAGAGCGGTGCTCTGACGAGAGCACTGTTCTCGGTCGGTGCGCCTGTTGTCAAGAGCAGTGCTCTCGGACTTCGGGCTAGAATGCCGCCATGGACGGTTCCGGGACGGCTCGACAGCTGGCCAGGGCGGCCACCGCGGCACGCATCACCGACGTCGCCCGTAGGCAGCTGGCGGAAGTCGGCGCATCCGGGCTGTCGCTGCGGGCGGTGGCCCGGGAGATGGGGTTGGCGTCCTCCGCGCTGTATCGCTACTTCCCGCACCGAGACGCCCTGTTGACCGCCCTCATCATCGACGCCTACGACGCGCTGGGGGCCGCTGGCGAGCGGTCCTATGCCGCCGCTGCGCGCGCCGGCACCGACCCGGGCGGCCAGTGGCTGCAGGTGTGCCGAGCCTGTCGGCGGTGGGCACTGGCGCACCCGCACGAGTTTGCGCTGGTCTATGGGTCGCCGGTGCCCGGCTACGCCGCTCCGGCCGACACCGTGGGTCCAGCCACCCGGGTGCCGCGGTTGCTGGCTCGGGTCTTGCGCGCCGCCGCTGCCGCCGACGTCCTCATGCCGCCGCGTCAACCAGTGCCCAAAGTGCCACTAGTGACGGCCCAGGTCCTCGCCATCGCCGGCCCGGCACCTCCCCAGCCGTTCGCGGACCTGATCGAGCGCTCGCTCGTGCTCTGGGTGGTGCTCATGGGCGCGCTGTCTTTCGAGCTGTTCGGCCACCTCGAGGGTGTGGTCTCGCACCGGGGCGCCTGGTTCGACGCCGCTATGGCGGTCGCCGCGGAGGGCGTTGGCCTGCCGGTACCGTTGCCCGCTGCCCGGCGGACACCCGTCCGCTGATTGAGCTGGGTGCCGTCGAACGATCGTCGGCAATGCCTGGGGACCGACGCCGGCAGGAGGTCCTCAACCCCCGAAGCAGACGAAGCTCGCGGCGGCCAGCGCCGCGGAGGTCGACGGATCCCCGGCAGTCACGTCTTGGCGCGCGGCGGCGAGCGCCTCCGCCGGCGACAGGCCGACCCGCAGCCCGCGGTGTAGTGCCAGCATCAGCTCGTGGGTTCCCTCGTCCGGCACCGGCGCCACGCTGGCAATGACCGACCGGGTGCCCAGCGCCAGCAGTACCGCCGCCAGCCCCATCAGCTCGTCGCCGGGACGGACGTCGGACAGCCCGCTGTCGCAGGCGGAGAGCACCAGCTGCCGGGGCGCGGCGCGCAGCATCTCCAGGTCGTAAACCATCAACGGCCCGTCGGCCAGCTCGAGGCAGGAGAACAAGGGGTTGTCGGCGCGGAAGCACCCGTGCGCGGCGAGATGGACCAGCCGGGCGCCGTCGGCACCGGCCAGCACGGCCGGCGCGGTTGCCGCCGCGCCGGTCAAGTCAAGAGCGTCGCCGTAGTGTTCGGCAAGGGCCGCCACTTCGGCCGCGGCAGCCGGCAGTCCCGGCCCCGCGGCCAGCACGGTCGGACCACTCGGCTGGTCCGGCGACGTCGCGCCGCGCAGCCACAGTGCCGCGGACGGCACCAACGTGATCGGCCGCCCGGATGTGCTCGGCAGCGCCGCCCAGGGCAAGGCGTGTAGAGCGCCGGTCGGTACGACGACGAGCTCGCGGTCGCCGACGACCGAGGACAGCGGCCGCAGCAGCAGCCCGTCGAGCACCTCGGCTGCATGCCGGGCGGCGGCGGTCACGGCCGCGTGCACCGGCGCCGGGAGGCCGCCGTGAGCCAGCCGCCGCTGGGCGTACTGGATGCACTCCAGCTCACCGTTCACCTGCTCCAGCGACCCGACGTCGTGCAGGCGCAGTCGCCCCCCGGCCACGACCACCGCCGTGACGTGCCCTTGGAAACCGACGTACTCGATCAGCACCCGAGAGCCCAGCGCCGCCGCAAGCGCGGCCGGTGATGCCAGCCCGGTCGGTGGCTCGCGTGGGTCACGGACGGCGTGCCGGGCGGCCCGGCACACCGCCACCTCAACGGTCGCCTGCCGGTGCAGCAGCGGCCGGGGGTCGTGGCCGGCGCGCACGGCGTCATCCACCGCGGCGCCCAGGCGGCGCAGCTCCGCCAGCAGTCCCGTCAGCTCAGCGTCGTCGGGCGGTCGGACCGGACGGGCCCGCAGCGCGCTGGCGCGCCACCGTTCCGACCAGAGGAGGACGCCCGCCGGCTGCCGACTGGCCAGCGCCATGGCCAGTCCGGTCTTAGCCAGGTCGGTGCCGTGGTAGGACACGGCTGCCCGCAGCTCGGTGGCCCCGAGCGTCGCGCGCAGTGCGTCGAGCACCCGCAGCCCGGCCTGCAGGGCTCTGACCGCGCCCCGTCGGTCGCCGGCGGCGAGCCGCAGCAGCGCCTCGCCGTGCCAGGCCCGGGCTCGCAGGTCGGCCGGACCGTGGCGCCGCCGGGAGCCGACCGCCGCCAGGTCGCGGCGCGCGGTCTCCGGCCGACCGAGCGCGAGTGCGGTTCGGGCGACCAGCAGCTGGGCGTCCACGGACTGCGCCAGCCAACCAGCCGCAGCGAGGTCGGCGACAGTACGACGGCCAGCGCGTAGCAGTGCCGGCGTGCAGGCACCGTCCTGCCAACCGGCGCGGAGCAAGACGTAGCGCGCGAGGGCGTCCCAGGCCGGTCGGTGCTGCTGCCGGAATGCTCGGGAGGCGTGCTCGGCCTGCACCCTGGCCGCCGGCACGTCGCCGGTGAGCAGCGCGGCATGCGCGAGCACCAGCCGAGCTTCGGCCAGGTCGGCCACCTGCTTGCGCGCGGCGTACTCGGTCACCGCCGTCTCGGCCGCCGCGCGGCCCTCGTCCACCAGGCCGACGGAGAGCAGCACCTCGGCCCGGTGCGTGGGCAGCAGGCCGAGGTAGCCGCCGGCGGCGCGGTACGCCATCTCGGCGGCGTCGAAGTGAGCGAGCGCGGCCGGCAGGTCGCCCCGCAGCGCCGCGAGGTAGCCGCGGTTGTGGCGGGCCACCGCCGCCTCGTGCGGCCGGCCGGCGCCCTGCAGCAGCCGCTCGGCGGCGACGAGGTCGTCCTCGGCTGCTCGCCACGCGCCGCGCTTGGTCAGCAGGATGGCGCGGTTGAGCCGCAGCTGACCCTCCAACAGCTGGTGGCCTTCGCGGCGTACGACGGGCATGGCTGTGCGGTAGGCGGTCAGCGCCTCGTCGAGGCGACCCAGGCGCATTAGCACGGTGGCGTGTTGGATGGACCACTTGGCCGCCGGCAAGCCGGTCAGTCCGGATCGCGCCAACTCCAGCTCCCGCAGGGCCGTCCGGGTGTCACCGACCTCGGTCAGCGCGAAGGCCAGCGTCGTGCGGGCCTCGGCGGCGCGTTGCGGCAGGCCGCCGCGTTCGGCCCGGCGGACGCCGCGGCGCAGGTGCACCAGCGACCGGGTGAGGTCCCCCTGGGCGATGGCCGCGAGCCCGAGTGCCCGCTCGGCCACCGCGGCGACCTCCACGCAGCCTGGGTCGATGGCTCGCGCGTCCGCGGCCAGCTCGCGGGACCGGTCCGGATCGCCGACCGCGAGTTCCACCGCCGCCAGGGCCTGCGCCAGCCCGACCGTCACGCTGCCAGCCCGACCGTCACGCTGCCCGCCCGACCGTCACGCTGGCCCGCCAAGCCAGTTGGCCGGTCGGTCGGCTTGCCGGCGCGGACCCCTGGTGGCCTAAGGTCGCCGACGCGGGGGACGCGACAGCGGACGGGGGGTCCGCAGACGTCGATCGAAGGGAAGGGGTTGAGGCGATGATGCACTCGGGTCCAGATGCCGCAGCGGTAGTCCGGGAAGCCCTGCGACGCGACGATGTCGACCTGTCCAGCGGCCCGCTGGGGGAGCACTGGCACCGACCCCGCGAGCTGCTGGTGCATGCAGCTGACTACGGGTCGGTTGCGGACTCCGGGTCGGTGGCGGCGTCCCTGTCCAGATGGGGGGCCGAGGAGCGCCCGTTGCCCCCCGCACTCAAGGCCCGCGGCTTCCCGGTGCGCCGGTTCGCGGTGAACCTGCCGAGTCCCGACGACCTCGTCCGGGTGCTGCGCCAGCCCACCCCCACCGGCCCGGAACCTCGCGTGTCGCTCAACCACCTGATGGGGGCACACAAGCCGATCCCGATGAACCCGCTGAAAGCCTCGGTCGGCCGGCCAGAGCCAATCCCGGCCAACTCCGTGCCAGTCGGTACGCCGGGGGAGCCCGGCACCGCGGTCCGGGTTGGAGTGATTGACACCGGCTTCGCCGCCGAGGGCGCCGGGCTGCCGACGTGGGCCGCGGGGCGGGTGCAGCTGCGGCCGGGAGGAGTCGACCGGGACCCGCTCGACACCAACCCGACGGACGGCCGGCTGGACCACGCCGACGGACACGGCACCTTCGTCACCAGCCTGGTGCTGCAGGCGGCCCCGCACGCCAGCGTGGTCTGCCGGCGGGTGCTGGACTCCGGCATCGCCGACGAGCTGACGGTGGCCGAGGCGATGCTGGACCTGCGCGAGGCGGGGTGCACGATCCTGAACCTGTCCTTCGGCGGCTACACCCTCGATGACGCCCCTCCGGTTGCCATGACCGCGGCTCTGGACATGATCAGCGCCGACCAGCGCGCCGGCTTTGGCCGGAACAACACGGTAGTTGTCGCCGCCGCCGGCAACTACGGACGGCGCCGGATCGTCTGGCCGGCGGCGCACGACGACGTACTGGCCGTCGCGGCGCTGGAAGCCGACAGCTCCGACGGCACGCAGGCGAGCGGCGTACCGGACTGGACCGACCGCGGCTGGTGGGTGGACGCCTGCACCCAAGGCGTCGACCTGCGCGGGTACTTCGTGACCTTCACGGAGAGCGGGAAGGGCGGGGAGCAGTTCACTGGGGCGGCGCGGTGGAGCGGCACCTCGTTCGCCACCGCCTGGCTGAGCGGACAGATCGCGCATGCGCTGTCGGGCCGGCCCCCCGACACCCCCGTCCGGCAGGTGGCCGCCGAGCTGCTGGCGCAGGGGCCGTTCATCCCTGAGCTCGGGTACCGGGTGGCCGGACAACAGTAGGTCCCGCGCCGCTGACCTACACGACCAGCCAGCTGGTCATCACGGACCCGCCGGTGGGCAGTGCGCACCGCAGTCGAACGGGCCCTGCGCTCACCCCGCTGGCCACGAACCGACCCAGGTCATCGGGCTGGACGACTATCACGCCGTCCCGGTGGTCGACCTCAACCACGCCATGCCGCCGGCCGACGACCTGGCCGACGACCTGGCCTACGAGCCGCCGGGCGCCGGCCGCCGCGGTGACCTGCAGCTCGATCGAAATCCGGGGGCTGGCGAAGGAGATGAGACGTGGTTCGGCGGTGCCCCGGACCAGCACGGTCCCGGCCTCGACGGCGGAGTCGGCGACCAGCTCGGCCAGCTCGGCGTCGAGGTTACGCAGCTCGAATGCGGCCAGCGCGGCGTCGTGTACGGACGGTGGGACGGCGTCGAAGCGGCCGGCCGCCGTGCGCAGCTCGGACAACAACTCCTCGTCGGCGAGCTTGATCTCCAGGGACGGGGTCTCGACAGCAGGCGGCAAGCCGGCGGAATGCCGGTCGTCGGTACCGTCGGTCATGGTTGTCGCCTTTCTATCCCCTGCCCGCACAGAGTGGTCCGGGGACCGGCTGATACATCCGGGGTCATCCGACGTCGATTCCGGCATCGACCAAGCTGCGCAGCTTTGCCAGACACCGTCCTCGAGTAGGGCCGATGCTGCCGACCGGCAGGCCGAGGGCGGCGCTGACCTCTTGGTAGCTGGGGGGAGGCGTGGCCATCAGCACGCGCAACAGTTGCTGACACGCCGGCGATAGCTGCCGCACCGCCTGCCAGATTAGGGCGTCGCGTTCTCGGACAAGCAGGTGCGCGTCCACCGGCGCGTCGGGGGCGGCGGTCAGGTCTAGGGTCTCGCCGTCGACGGGGACGGCCCGACCGGACAGCCGGATGACCCGGAGACTCTCGTGCCGCGCGGTGGTGGCCAGCCACGCCCCCAGGTGGTCCGGGTCGCGGATCCGGTCAAGGTTCTCCACGAGCCGCAACCACGTCGTCTGCACCACGTCGGCAGCCTCGCTTTGCCCCAGCCGGTGACCGCGGGCGACCGCCCACAGTAGCTGCTCGAAGCGCTCCACAATCGCTCGCCAGGCGGTGGCGTCGCCGCCGGCGGCCGCCGCCACCAGCTGCGCCGAGCTGGCTGACCGCGCGCCTGACTGCATGCCGTCCGACGCCATGCCGCCTCCGAGGATCAGATCCGGCCGATGATGGCACAGCGACCCCACTTCGCGGTCGTTCCACTGCGCGGTCGTTCCACTGCGCGGTCGTTCCACTGCCCGCCGTACCGGCCCGGCGATGAGGCAGGATGCCGGCGATGGACGTATGAGTGCCGCCCGGCCGGCGATCCGGCCGCCGGCGCCGGGTCGACCGCTGCCGCTGGCCATAGCCCGCCGCATCGCTCTGGCGGCGCAGGGTTTCACCGATCGCCGACCGGCCGGACGAGTGGATCGTCGGCACCTGCGCCGGGTCATCGACCGAGTCGGCCTGGTGCAGGTCGACTCGGTCAACGTCGTCGCCCGGTCGCACTACTTTCCGGCGTACTCCCGGCTCGGCAGCTATCCGCCGCTGATGTTGGACCGCATGGCCTACGTCGACCGCGAGCTGTTCGAGTACTGGGGGCATGAGGCGTCGCTGCTGCCGGTCGCGCTCCAGCCGCGGCTGCGTTGGCGGATGGAGCGGTACAGCGAGCTGTGGTCGGCCTCGAGCCGGTTGACCGAACTGCGCCGCCGGCGGCCGGGGTACGTCGACGACGTCCTGGCCGAGATCACGGCTCGCGGGCCACTGGGTGCCGGGCAGCTGTCCGGCATCGGCGAGAGCGGTGGCTCCTGGTGGGGCTGGCACGACGGCAAGATTGCGACCGAGTACCTGTTCGCCGCCGGTCTGGTCAGCACGGCCAGTCGCCGGGGGTTTGAGCGGATCTACGACTTGACCGAGCGGGTGCTGCCGCCGGCCGTGCTGGCGACACCCACGCCGCTGCCGGAGGACGCCCAGCGCGACCTCGTCCGGGTGGCCGCCCGGGCGCTCGGGATCGCCACCGAGGCAGACCTGCGGGACTACTTCCGGCTCCGTCCGGCGGATGGCCGGGCGCGGGTGGCCGAGCTGGTTGAGGCCAGTGAGCTGCGGCCGGTCGCGGTCGAAGGGTGGCGCGCACCGGCGTACCTGCAGCCGGCGGCCACGGCGCCGCGCCGCGTCCGGGCCCAGGCGCTGCTCTCGCCGTTCGACTCGCTGGTCTGGGAGCGGGACCGCGCCGAGCGGCTGTTTGGGTTCCGGTTCCGACTGGAGATCTACACCCCGGCGGCCAAGCGAGTGCACGGCTACTACGTGCTGCCGTTCCTGCTCGACGACCGGCTGGTCGCCCGGGTGGACGTCAAGGCGGACCGCACGGCCAGCACGCTGCGGGCGCAGGCCGCCTGGGCCGAGCCGGGCGTCCCGGAGCCGGCGGTCGCCGGTCCGCTGGCGGCCGAGCTCATTGAGCTAGCCGGGTGGCTAGGGCTGAAGCAGGTCAGTGTTGGCGCCCGTGGCGATCTCTCGCCGACCCTCGCGCGGGCGGTGGCCGGCGGGACAATGCCGTTGAAGATCGGTGCTGACCGGGTCGGCCACGCAGAGCGGTAGACCCGCGCGTCTACCGCTACGTAGATTCACGCGGTGAGCACCACCGTAAGATTCAGCGACAACACGCACCCGCGCCTGACAGCGTTGGCCGCGGCTACCGGCCGTCGCATGCAGACCATCGTTGAGGACGCGGTCGCGGGCTACGAAGCCAACGAGTTCTGGGTGACGTTCGCCGCTGGCTACGACGGTCTTGCCGATGACCCGGCGGCCTGGCTGCAGGTGCAGGTGCAGTCCGAGCGGGCCGGCGAGGAGACTGCGCTGAACCGACAATGTCGAGCCGAACTTAAACCGGTAGCCCGCCGGGGCGAGGTGTGGCTTGTCGACTTCGGCACCCCAGTTGGCCACGAGCAAGGGTTCCAGCGTCCGGCCGTGGTCGTTTCCGACGACCGACTCAACGGCAGCCGCGCCGAACTGGTCATCGTCATCCCCACCATTACCACCCGTCGAGGGCTGCCGTCCCACGTCGCGATCGAGACCCGTGACAGTGGGCTGGCCGAGACCAGCCACGCCAAGGCTGAAGACATCAAGTCGGTGTCCACGCATCGGCACATCCGCCGACTCGGTGCGCTTCCGGCCGACCGACTCAACCACGCCGAGCAGGTGCTCCGGCCGCTTCTCGGTCTGTGACGCAGGCCGGTCCCGACAGCGTGGTTGCCCCGCACCGCGTGCCTGATCCGGCAAACCGGTCGCCGGGGACCGTGCCTGATCCGGCACGACGGTGGCAGCCGACCCGCCGCCGGCGAGGTGCGCCCGCCCCGGCGGGTCACCGGGCCCGCCCACGTGACCCGTCCTAAGGTGTGCCGGTGCAGCCGGAGGAGTGCAACCAGCCGCAGGCCGGGACGGCCGACCAGCCACAGGCCGGGACGGCCGATGGGCCGCAGTGGCGGTTCGAGATGACGGTCGAGCTGGTCAAGGCCAACGCCGCCGACTCCGACGTCATTTGGGCGGCTCGGGTGTCCACCGCCGGCGAGCAGTCGCTGGCCGCCCGGGACGAGGACCCGGCCCGGTCCAAGGGTCTGATCAACTTCTTGATGCGCGAGCGGCACGGCACCCCATTCGAGCACAACAGCATGACGTTCCTGGTGCAGGCGCCGATCTTCGTCTTCCGCGAGTTCATGCGGCACCGGATCGGCTGGAGCTACAACGAGGCCAGCGGCCGCTACAAAGAGCTGGAGCCGGTCTTCTACCTGCCCGCACTGGAGCGTGCGCTGGTGCAGGAAGGCAAGCCGGGCCACTACGTCTTCGTCCCCGGTACACCGGCGCAGCACGACACCGTCATCGCCGCCACCCAGCGCGCCTGCACCGCCGCCTACGCCGCCTACCAGGAGATGCTCGCCGCCGGCGTGGCCCGGGAGGTGGCCCGCGGCGTGCTGCCGGTGGCGACGTACTCGGCGATGTACGCGACCTGCAACGCCCGCTCGCTGATGGCCTTTTTGAGTCTGCGCACCCGGCGGGAGGGCTCCCGGTTTCCGTCGTACCCGCAGCGGGAAATCGAGATGGTCGCCGAGGCGATGGAGGCACATTTCGCCAGGCTCATGCCGCTGGTCTACGCCGCCTTCGACGCCAACGGCCGGGTCAGTCCCTGACGAGTCGATGTTCGACCCGGACGTTCGCTAACGTCCGGGCGACCGCCTGCCGATACCTGAGGCAGCCCCGTCGCTGCTGGGACCCCGACCCGGTTGCGGCGGGGCCCTACCTGTCCCGAGACAGCCACGGTGCGCTTACGGTCTGCCGACGTTGATGGCGGGTAGCGTTCTGGTCATGGCAGACGCTTCCCTCCCGAGTCCGGCGAGCTCGCCGGGCCGACCATTCGGCCGGGTGCTCACCGCGATGGTGACGCCGATGACCCCGGACGGCGCGATCGACCTCGACGGGGCCGCCCGGCTGGCCAGCCACCTGGTCGAGCACGGCAGTGACGGCCTGGTGATTAGCGGTACGACGGGGGAGTCCGCCACGACCAGCGACGGCGAGAAGGAACAGCTGCTGCGCGCGGTGCTCGACGCAGTAGGCGAGCGAGCCACCGTGGTCGCGGGCGTGGGCACCAACGACACCGCGCACACCATGGAGCTGGCCGCCAGCGCGGAGAAGGCCGGGGCGCACGCGCTGCTCGCGGTCACGCCGTACTACAACAAGCCGCCGCAGGCGGGCCTGCTCGCGCACTTCCGCAAGGTCGCCGACGGCACCTCCCTGCCGGTGATGCTCTACGACATCCCGGGGCGCACCGGCGTACCCCTCGAGGTCGACACCATCGTCCGGCTCGCCGAGCACCCCAATATCGTTGCGGTCAAGGACGCCAAGCTGGACCTGAGCGCGACCTCGTGGGTCAAGGCGCGCTGCGACATCGCCGTCTACTCCGGCCAGGACGAGTACACCTTGCCGCTGCTGGCGGTTGGCGGGATCGGCGTCGTCGGGGTCGTGACCCACGTCGTGGGCACCGAGATGACCGCCATGGTGGCCGCGTTTGAGCGTGGGGACGTCGCCGCCGCCCGGACAATTCACCTGCAGCTGATGCCGGTGTTCACCGGGATGTTCCGCACCCAGGGGCTGATTCTGACCAAGGCGGCGCTGACGATGTTCGGCCTGCCCGCCGGCCCGGTCCGGCTGCCGCTGGTCGACGCAACGCCGGAGCAGCGCGCCGGGCTGCGCGCCGACCTCGAGCGCGGCGGCGTCGCGGTGCCGGCCGAGAACCCGGTCGAGGCCTCCGCGTGAGTCACCCGCACCCCGATCTCGGCCTCCCACCGCCGCTGGCGGCCGGTGCGCTACGGGTGGTCCCGTTGGGTGGCCTGGCCGAGATCGGCCGCAACATGACGGTCTTCGAGTACGGCGGGAAGCTGCTGATCGTCGATTGCGGAGTGCTGTTTCCGGAGGTGGAGCAGCCCGGGGTGGACCTGATCCTGCCGGACTTCGGCTACATCAAGGACCGGCTCGAAGACGTGGTCGCGGTCGTGCTCACTCACGGCCACGAAGACCACATCGGCGCGGTGCCCTACCTGTTGCGCGAGCGCGCCGACCTGCCGCTGGTCGGCTCCCGGTTCACCCTGGCGCTGCTCGAGGCCAAGCTGCGCGAGCACCGGGTCAAGCCCTACAGCCTCGAGGTGGTCGAGGGTGGCCGGGAGCGGCTGGGACCCTTTGACTGCGAGTTCTTCGCGGTCAACCACTCGATCCCGGACGCGCTGGCAGTCGCGATCCGTACGCCGGCCGGGCTGGTGCTGCACACCGGCGACTTCAAGATGGATCAACTGCCGTTGGACGGCCGGCTCACGGACCTCGGCGGCTTCGCCCGGCTGGGGGCCGAAGGCGTCGACCTGCTGCTGTCGGACTCGACCAACGCCGAGGTGCCCGGCTTCGTCACGGCCGAGCGCGAGGTCGGGGCGGTGCTCGACCAGGTGTTCCGCCAGGCCCAGCGGCGGATCATCACCGCCTGCTTTGCCAGCCACGTGCACCGGGTGCAGCAGGTTCTCGACGCCGCGGCCGCCCACGGCCGGCACGCCGCCTTCGTCGGCCGCTCCATGGTGCGCAACATGGGCGTCGCCCGCGATCTCGGGCTGCTGCACGTGCCGCCCGGCCTGGTGGTCGACCTGCGCGACGTGGACGACCTGCCGGAGAACCGGGTGGTGCTGGTGTCCACCGGCTCCCAGGGCGAGCCGCTGTCGGCGCTGGCCCGGATGGCCAACCGCGACCACCGCCAGATCCGGATCGAGGCCGGTGACACCGTCGTACTGGCCTCGAGTCTGATCCCCGGCAACGAGAACGCCGTCTACCGGGTGATCAACGGGCTGGCCCGATGGGGGGCGACCGTGGTGTCCAAGGACGTCGCCAAGGTGCACGTCTCCGGGCACGCACCTGCGGGCGAGCTGTTGATGCTGCTCAACGTCACCCGGCCGTCGAACGTCATGCCGGTGCACGGCGAGTGGCGGCACCTGCGGGCGCATGCCCGTCTGGCGGAGCTGACCGGCGTACCGCGGGAGCGCGTGGTGCTGGCCGAGGACGGGGTCGTGGTCGACCTGGTGGACGGCGTCGCCGCCATCGTCGGCGCGGTGCCGGCCGGCTACGTCTACGTGCACGGCCTGGGCGTCGGGGACATCGGCGAGACGTCGCTGAAGGACCGGCGCATCCTCGGCGATGAGGGCTTCGTCTCGGTCACGCTGATCGTGGATTCGGTGACCGGCAAGGTCACCAGCGGTCCGCTCATCTCCAGCCGCGGTTTCAGTGACCAGCCGGGTGCGTTCGACGGCGTACTGCCGTTGATCGAGGCGGAGGTGGAGCGGACCGCCGCCGAGGGGGTCGCCGATCCGCACCAGCTGCAGCAGCAGGTACGGCGGGTGGTCGGCCGCTGGGTCAGCGACACCTACCGCCGCCGGCCGATGATCATCCCGACCGTCATCGAGGTCTGATCGTCGCACAAGTTCCATCTTCGGGACTTGCGACGACGGCTAAAGGCGGCTAAAGCTAAAGGCAGCTTCGCGCCGGCCACGGCGGTTGGCCGCCTGCGAGTGGTGGACAGGTCGTCCCGGTGGCGGCACACTCTCGTCCGACGCGCCGGGCGAGCTCGTAGCCCAACCACGGTTGTGCTCGCGGCTCGACCGCCTTGAGACGCCCGGCGCGTTACCTCACCACCGCGAGGCTGCGCCCAGGGCACCGGCGTCAGGAGCAAGTCGGGTGCTCGAATCAGCCCGTCGAGCGTCTTCCACCGCGCCCGGCGAGTCAGCCCACCGCCGTGGAGCCACGCTGCGGACCACCAACGGCGGGTTGGCGACCGCCGCCCGGTGCGCGAGTCGCTGTAGGTACGGCGACAGCGGGTGCGTTCGCCCGCAGCTCGGAGCCTGCTCCGGTCTCGGCCAGCAGCGCGCCGACGAGCCGGGAAGCTGCGGTTGGTGTCCCGAAGCAGTACCCCGTCCGGCTGCAAGCGGCTAGTGGAGCGTCGAGGGCCGGCATTCCTGCGCTCCTGAGCGCCCTCGCCGAGACGCAGCCACTTGATCTGCACGGCTGAGAAGTTGTGCGACGGATCGAGCCGCGGGTGGCTCGTTATGCAGCACAACTTCGGCGACGGCGGCAGGATGGTGGCGTGATCGTGGCCTTCAGCATCAGTCCATCCGGCGGGGACGAGCGCGGTGGCGTGTCCGAGGCGGTCGCGGCGGCAATCCAGGTCGTCCGCGAGTCCGGGCTGCCGCACGAGACCAATGCGATGTTTACCAACATCGAGGGCGACTGGGACGAGGTGATGGCCGTCGTCAAGCGGGCCGTCGACGTTGTCGCCGCCCGCTCATCGCGGGTCGCGCTCGTGCTCAAGGCCGACATCCGGCCGGGCTACACTGGCCAGCTGACGGCCAAGGTCGCCCGGGTGGACGAGCTGCTCGAGGGCTGAGCCGTCGCCGCGCAGCACCTCGGCCGGACCAGCGGCATGCAGCCGGCGAGCCTCAGCGGTGGCGAGCTCGGTCAGCACCGCCCGCATCTGCTGTGTGCGGTCGAACTGGAAGCCGAGCTGCGAGCCGTACGCCGGGCAGGATCGGTTGCTGCCGTCAGCTCAGGCCGGCCAAGCCGGCATCTGGAGAACCCGGCTCGGACGATTCCGGGGTGTGTCAGGAAGTGGGGAGTCGGCGGTTGATCGGCTGGGTGAGGTCCCTCCGCCGGAGCGATTCGTTGCGTCGGCTGTGGATCACGTCGGCACGTCGGCAGTGGCCGGTCTTTCTCAGCTTCACCCACGTTGTGGTCCCATTTTGGACTTGAAACGCCGGCCCAGACGACACTGTCGTGGGTGCAGGGCAGCACAGCGGCAGCTTCACCCACGCCGTCGTCCGATTCGGCGAAGGATGGATCATTCGGGTGGTCCTCGACGCTGAGCGGCGCACCCGTCGCGCTGCTCGACGGGGCAGCCCGCGAACCCGCTGTGCGTACGGTGCGAGCAGGACGTCCTGGGGACGATGCACGAGGCACGAGGTAGGCGCGGCACACGATGTCTGGGTACGGCGAGGAGGCGGCATCGCTCCTCGACGTACGTCGCCGCAGCCTGCGCGCTGACTGCGAGCGCTGCTTCGGGCTGTGCTGTGTCGCGCCGGCCTTCTCCGCCTCCGCCGACTTCGCCATCGACAAGGACGCCGGGCAGCCCTGTCCCAATCTCCGGCCCGACTTCCGCTGCGGCATTCACGCACGCCTCCGGGAGCAGGGCTTTCCGGGTTGCACGGCGTACGACTGCTTCGGCGCGGGGCAGCAGGTCGCACAAGTCACCTTCGGCGGACAGAACTGGCGGCGGGACCCGCAAGCGGCACAGCAGATGTTCGCGGTCTTCTCAACCATGCGGCAGCTGCACGAGTTGCTCTGGTACCTGACCGAAGCCCTGACGCTCCAACCTGTCCGCCAGCTTCACGACGAACTCAGCCGCACGCTCGACGAGACCGAACACCTCACGCTCGGCAGTGCCGACGCGCTCGCGGATCTCGACGTGGCAGCCTACCGTCGAAGCGTCAATGCCCTGCTGCTCCGCGCCAGCGAGTTGGTCCGAGCCGGAGTCCGGCGCCGGAACCTGGATCGCAGTGGGGCCGACCTCATCGGGGCCAACCTGAACGGCGACGACCTCAAGGGCGCGAACTTGGCAGGGGCCTACCTCATCGCCGCCGACCTCAGTGGCGCCGACCTGCGACTGGCTGACCTCATCGGGGCCGACTTCCGCAATGCTGACCTCAGCGGCGCCGACCTCACCGAGAGCATCTTCCTCACCCAGTCCCAGCTCGATGCGGCGAAGGGGGATGCCGACACGAAGGTGCCGCCATCGCTCACCCGCCCATCGCACTGGTCGCCTTCGAGCACGTAGGCGACGGTGTCGGCAGCGCCGTCTGACGCTGCCTGCCGCCGGCTGGATCACTTACAGCGCCGGCATGCTCGGGTTGGGCCGGCGCAGGGGCGCTCGCCCGCAGGCGGCGAGGAACCGGTTGAAGATCCTGCGGGCAGGGCGCGGCTGCACTCAGGGGCGCGCTGGCGGACCAGCTCGACGTCTCCCGCCAGACCGTCAACGCCCTGGAGACCGGTCGCTACGATCTGAGCCTGCCGTTGGCCTTCCGCATCGCTCGACTGTTCGCCGAGCCGATCGAGGCGATCTTCTCGCCCGACGATGAGTCGGTCGGCACGGCACCGGGTCCGGACCGCCGCTAGGACCGGGTGGCGATACGCCGCGTGGCCACCACGGCCGGCGCAGTCGGACGCAGCGGGACGCAGCGGGTACGGACGGTCAGCGAGCGCTGCGCGACGGGCCCACGTGGTCGCGCAGCCAGGCGTTCAGCGGACCGAGCTGCCGCCAGCCGGCTGCCACCAGGTCCTTCGCGGCGGGGCTGGGCAGCAGCTCGTCCGGCGGGTAGCCGCGGCTGGCAGTCAGCGACTTGAAGTGCAGCAGGTCGGCCCGCGGGTGGGTGTCGTCCCACGGCTTGGGCACCCGCTTGAGCTGGCCGCCGCCGACCTCCCAGCCGTCGGCCCGCAGCGCATCCAGGATGGCGACCAGGGCCAGCCCGCTGCGGTCGTCGGCGACGGCGGCGCGCAGCCGCTGGGCCTGGTCGGTGGCGGTCATGTAGTACCCGCCGGCGAGGTAGAGCCCGTCTGCCGACAGGGCGACGTACAACACGCCGTCGGCCGGGCCGTCGCCGTGAACGACTGCCGCCGCCTGCGTCTTGTACGGCGTCTTGTCCCGGCTGAACCGTACGTCCCGGTACGGCCGGAAGAACTTCGCCTCGCCGAACTCCGGCGCCAGCTCCGCCAACAGTGCCCGCATCGGGGCCGCGACGCATTCGTCGTACGCCGAGCGGTGGTCGGTCCAGTAGGCCTTGCTGTTGTCCGCGCCCAGGCCTTCGTAGAAGGAGAAGGCGCGCTCGGGGAAACCGGCGAAGCGCTCAAGGTCCGGCAGGCTCATGGCCAGATGGTGCCCTACGCCGCCCTCCGGCGTGTCCACCCAACGTCGGTCGGCGAAGGCGCGCGCTACCGGTAGCCTGTGGATCATGCCTACGCGCGCGCCCGCCCCCAGCCGTCGACCCGACGGCGGGACCCGCGGGCGCGGGCCGGCGGCCGGCGGCCGTTCGGCGCGCGCCGGCGGTCGCTCCGGGGGCGCCCGCCCGGCCCGCACCAAGGCCACCGCCCGCCGCGGCGGTGCGCATCCGATGCGGCGGCGCGTGGCCGGCCGGGGAGCGCCCGGCGCGCTGAACCGGGTGCTGCGCGCGCTGTGGCGCGCGGTCGTCGGGTTGTGGTCGGTGCTGGCGCGGGGGATCGGCCGGGTCGTCCGGGCGTTCGGCCGCGGGGCGCGCGACCTGGATCCGGCGCACCACCGCGACGGGCTCGGGCTCACCTTCCTGGCCGCGGCGCTGGTCGTTGCCGTCGGAGTGTGGTTCAGCGCCGGCGGGCCGCTCGGAGCCGCGGTGTCCGCGCTCGTGCACGGGGCGGTCGGCATCACCGCCGCCCTGGTGCCGCTGCCGCTGGCCTGGCTGGGGGTGCGGCTGTTGCGCCATCCGGACCGCTTCGACCCCGGCATTGGCGGCCGGCTGCTGATCGGTTGGACCGCCTTCGCCCTCGGCGCACTCGGCCTGGTGCACCTCGCGGCCGGCAACCCGGTGCCGCCGGACGGCGCCACGGCGATGCGGCACGCCGGCGGGCTGCTGGGTTTCTTCGCCGCCTCGCCGCTGACCAGCGCCCTGAGCCGGTACGTCGCCGCGCCCCTGCTGCTGCTGCTCGCCGGGTTCGGCCTGCTCGTGGTCACCGCGACGCCGGTGCACGCCGTACCGGCGGCCGGACGCGCGCTGGTGCACCGGCTGACCCGGCGCGGGTCCGCCAAACCGGACGGCGCGGGCGGCGCGGACGAGGCCTCCGCTGAGCCGCCCGGCCTGGACCCCGGCCCGCCGCTGCCGCCGCTGCGCCGGCGGCCGGCCCGCCGGCGGCAGGGCCTGGCGGCCGAAAGCCAGCCGGACGACCAGCCAGACACCGCGGCCCGGACGGTCGAGCCGATCCCCGATGAACCCCCGGCGCCGGCGCCCCCGACACCGCTGGAGGCGAGCCCATCCGGGCCCAGCCACGCCGAGCAGATGGTGCTGGGCGGCACCGAGGGCGACTACCGGCTGCCGCCGCCGGACCTGCTGGCCGCCGGCACGCCGCCCAAGGCTCGCAGCCGGGCCAACGACAACGTGATCGAGGCGCTCACGGAGGTGCTCGGGCAGTTCGGGGTCGACGCGGCCGTCACCGGCTTCAGCCGCGGTCCCACCGTCACCCGCTACGAGCTCGAGCTCGGACCCGGGGTCAAGGTTGAGCGCATCACGCAGCTCTCCCGCAACATCGCGTACGCCGTGAAGTCTCCCGACGTACGGATCATCAGTCCGATCCCGGGGCGCTCGGCCATCGGCATCGAGATTCCCAACGCCGACCGTGAACTGGTCAGCCTGGGGGACGTGCTGCGCTCGAAGGCCGCGACCTCCGATCACCACCCGCTGCTGGTCGGCCTCGGCAAGGACATCGAGGGTGGCTTCGTCGCCACCAACCTGGCCCGGATGCCGCACGTACTCATCGCCGGGGCCACCGGGGCTGGCAAGTCCACCTGCATCAACACGATCATCACGTCGATCCTGAGCCGAGCGACCCCGGACGACGTCCGCCTAGTCATGATCGACCCGAAGCGGGTGGAGCTGACCCACTACCAGGGCATCCCGCACCTGATCACACCGATCATCACCAACCCGAAGAAGGCCGCTGAGGCGCTGCAGTGGGTCGTGCGCGAGATGGAGATGCGCTACGAGGACCTGGCGGCCTCCGGTGTCCGGCATGTCGACGACTTCAACCGACGGGTCCGGGAAGGCACGATCACCGCGCCGCCAGGCAGCGAACGGGTGTACACGCCATACCCCTACATCCTGGTGATCGTCGACGAGCTGGCCGACCTGATGATGGTGGCGCCGCGCGACGTCGAGGACGCGATCGTGCGGATCACCGCGATGGCCCGCGCGGTCGGCATCCACCTGGTGCTGGCCACCCAGCGGCCGTCGGTCGACGTCGTCACCGGCCTGATCAAGGCCAACGTGCCGTCCCGGCTGGCCTTCGCCACCGCCAGCCTGGCCGACTCCCGGGTCATCCTCGACCAGGTCGGCGCGGAGAAGCTGATTGGTCTCGGCGACGGCCTGTTCCTGCCGATGGGGGCGAGCAAGCCGGTCCGGCTGCAGGGCGCGTATGTGTCGGAGAAGGAGATCGAGGCGATCGTCGGGCACTGCAAGTCCCAGCTCGCCCCGTCGTACCGCTCTGTCCTCGGCGACCCGACGGCGGCGAAGAAGGACGTGGATCCTGACATCGGCGACGACCTCGACCTGCTGGTGCAGGCCGTCGAGCTGGTGGTGACCACCCAGTTCGGTTCCACGTCGATGCTGCAGCGCAAGCTGCGGGTCGGCTTCGCCAAGGCGGGCCGGCTGATGGACCTGATGGAAAGCCGCGGCCTCGTCGGCCCGTCCGAGGGCTCCAAGGCCCGCGACGTCCTGGTGCGCCCGGAGGAGCTGAACGAGGTCCTCGTGGGCTTGCAGGGCGAGGACGCCGACTAGCTCCGGCGGAACCGGATGAGAGGCTTCGCCGGTGGAGGTGACCTGCCCGGAGCACGCCGACGCCGCGCTGTCCGCCGAAGTGGCGCGCGTGGTGGGCGCGGTGACGGCGATCGGTGGGGCGGTGGGTTGGGTGCAGCCGCCGTCGACGGCGGAGATCACCGGGTGGCTCGACTCCCTGCTCACGACGGTCCGCGCCGGCCGGGCGAGGCTTGCGGTGGCGCACGTCGGCGGCCGGGCCGAGGCGCTCGGCTACTGGGAGCGCCTGGACGGAGCCGTGCTGGAGCAGAACGCTGAGATCCGCAAGGTCATGGTCCACCCGGACGCCCGCGGTCGGAAGCTGGCGCGGGTGGTGGTCGACGCGCTGGTCGACACCGCCCGGGCGGCCGGCATCGAGACGGTGATTCTCGACGTTCGTGGCAACAACCCCGCCGCGATGGCGCTCTACGAGCGGACCGGTTTCGTTGTCTACGGCCGGCTGCCGGACTTCGTGGCGGTGGGCAACGAGCGCTTCGACCGGGTGTGCTACCGCCGGGACCTGCGCCCGGCGGGCGAAGCCACCCTTGCCCGCCACGGCGGCCGCCCGGTCGGTCCCGGCTGGTCCGCGACCGCGACCGCGGGATCGCCGCCGTCGGTGGGCCACACCTGAGTCCACACCTGAGTCCACACCTGAGTCCACACCTGAGCGCTGAGTCCACACCGCCGGCCCGCCCTCGCCCGAAGGCGGCCCGCGGTTCGTCTTGCCCTTGGCGCGCTGCCGCCTAGACTTGGGTGCAGGCGGCCCACCCATCGCGGGAACGCCTGGTAGCCAACAATCCCGCCGTACCAGGGCCTCCGGAGAAGGTGGACCGTGACCCAGCCGGACCGCCTCGCCGACCTCGCGATCGGGGCGACGCTGTCCGCAGCGCGGGAGGCACGCGGGCTCAGCGTCGACGACGTCGCCCGCTCGACGCGGATCCGCGCCGGGCTGATCCGCGACATCGAGGCCGATCGCTTCGACGCCTGCGGTGGTGACGTCTACGCCCGCGGCCATATCCGCAGCATCGCGAACACGGTAGGAGCCGACGGGGCAGTGCTGGTGGCGGCCTATGACCGCGAGCGGGGCGGCAACCCGGCAGCGGCGGCCATCCTGGTGTTCGAGCCCGGCGCCGTCCGCGGCGAGCGCCGTCGGCCCAACTGGGCGGCCGCCATGGCCGTTGCCTTAGTGGTGATCTGTCTGTGGGCCGCGGTGGACCTGCTCGGTACGGGGACGAAAACCGGGGTGGGCAAGGGGACCGGCGGCACCCGCGCCGACACCGCCCTTACGCCGCCGCCGACACCGACGTCATCTGCCCCGGCCACCGCCGGACCGGATGCGGTGGCGATGGTGCCGCCGACCGCCGTCTCGGTGCGGGTGCGGATCATCGACGAGAAGTGCTGGGTCCGGGTGGGCAATGCCGCCAACGTCACGATCTTCCAGGGGGCGCTGGCCCCCGGAGATACCAAAGATTTCCAAGACCCGGAGCAGATCCACCTGACCCTGGGCAACGCCGGTGCCGCCTCGCTCGTCGTCAACGGGCGCGACATCGGTGCGCCGGGAAGCGCCGGTCAAGTGGTCTCGGTGGCCTTCGGCCCCGGTGACCCCGCCGGGCCGCAGGCCGGCTGAGGCGCGGAGCCGGACGGCCGGGACGACCGGGCCGATACCCTGGCTCGCATGCCCACCCGCTCGGCTGCCGTGGTGACCCTGGGCTGCGCCCGCAACGAGGTCGACTCTGAGGAGCTGGCTGGCCGACTCACCGCCGCGGGATGGCGTGTTGTCCCCGACCCGGCCGCCGCCGACGCGGTGCTGGTGAACACCTGCGGCTTCGTCTCCTCGGCCAAGAAGGACTCCATCGACGCGGTCCTCGAGGCGGCCGATGTGGGGCAGCCGGCGGGGGACCGGCGGCCGGTGGTGGCGGTCGGGTGCCTGGCCGAGCGCTACGGCGCGACGCTGGCCACGGAGCTGCCCGAGGCCGACGCCGTGCTGGGCTTCGACGACTACGCCGAGATCGGTGCTCGGCTCGACGACGTACTGGCCGGTCGTCCGATCGCCCCGCATCGGCCGCGGGACCGGCGAACGCTGCTGCCGCTGTCTCCGGTGGAGCGTTCGGCGGCGTCGTCGGTGGTCGCGCTGCCTGGTCACGGCGACCTGCCGGCCGGGATCGCGCCTGCCTCCGGCCCGCGGTCGGTGCGCCAGCGGCTGACCGGCGGTCCGGTGGCTGCGCTCAAGTTGGCCTCCGGCTGCGACCGGCGTTGCAGCTTCTGCGCCATCCCGTCGTTCCGCGGCGCCTTCGTCTCCCGACCGTGGGCGGACGTTCTGGCCGAGGCCCACTGGCTGGCGGAGGGCGGGGTCCGCGAGCTGGTGCTGGTCAGCGAGAACTCCACGTCGTACGGCAAGGACCTCGGCGACCTGCGGCTGCTGGAGCGGCTGCTGCCCGCGCTGGCCGCCGTGCCCGGCGTCGCCCGGGTGCGGGTGTCCTACCTGCAACCGGCGGAGATGCGCCCGTCGCTGATCGAGGTCATGGCCGCCACGCCGGGCGTCGCGCCGTACTTCGACCTGTCCTTCCAGCACGCCAGCCCGACGGTGCTGCGGAAGATGCGGCGCTTCGGCGGTACGACGGACTTCCTCGCCTTGCTGGAGGTGATCCGGCGGCTGGCCCCGGCCGCCGCCGTGCGCTCGAACGTGATCGTGGGCTTCCCCGGCGAGACCCGGGCGGACGTCGCTGAGCTGGAACGGTTCCTCACCGCGGCGCAGTTGGACGCGGTCGGGGTCTTTGGCTACTCGGCCGAGGACGGCACGGAGGCGGCCGGGTTGGCCGGGCGGGTCGGCCGGGCCACGATCGGGCGCCGGCTGGCGCGGGTGTCGGCGCTGGTGGAGGAGCTGACTGCGCAGCGCGCCGAAGACCGGGTGGGCACCGTGGTCGAGGTGTTGATCGAGGGCGTCCAGGCCGGCGGCGGCGGGGCGCATGGGCGGAGCGCCGGCCAGGCGCCGGAGGTGGACGGCGAGACGACGGTGCTCGGGACCGGGATGGCGGTCGGTGACCTCGTCCGGGCCCGGGTGGTGGCTACCGCGGGCGTCGACCTGGTGGCCGAGCAGGTGATCCCGGCGGGCGCCGGCCGCCCGTTGGGCAGCGGTGCGCTGATCGGCGCGGGTCCGTGAGGGGGTGGCGGTGAGCGCGGCCACGCCGGTCAACCAGGCGGCGGTCGAGCCGGCGGCCACCGAGACCGGGTCGGCGCCCGCCGCCAGGCGCATTGCCGGGCAGGTGGTCGAGCACGTCGCTGCCGGGCGACCGAGCGCCGACCCCGCGGCCGTGCCCTCGAGCGCCGTCGGAATCGTCAACGCCGTCGGAATCGTCAACGCCGTCGGAATCGTCAACGCCGTCGGAATCGTCAACGTGGCCAATGGGCTGACCTTGCTCCGGGTGGCGCTCGTGCCGGTCTTCGCCGCCGCCCTGGCGGTCGACTCTGGGCGCAGTACCGGCTGGCGGGTGATCGCCTGGGCGGTGTTCGCGGTGGCTTCGCTGACCGACCGGTTGGACGGCGAGGTGGCGCGGCGCTACCACCTGGTCACCGACTTCGGCAAGATCGCTGACCCGATCGCGGACAAGGCACTGACGGGTACGGCGCTGATCGGGCTATCCGTGCTCGGCCAGCTGTCGTGGTGGGTGACGATCGTCGTCATGGCGCGGGAGCTCGGCGTGACGGCGCTCCGGTTCTGGGTGATCCGCCACGGCGTCATCCCGGCCAGCCGTGGCGGCAAGCTCAAGACGCTGCTGCAGGGGATCGCGATCACGGGCTACCTGCTGCCGCTGACCGGCGTCGCCACGGTGGTCCGCGCCCCGCTGATGGCGCTGGCCGTGGGCGTCACCGTGCTCACCGGGCTGGACTACGTCGTGCAGGCGGTGCGGCTGCGGCGCGCGGCCCGAGCCACCCGGTGAGAGTCGAGCTGCTGGCGGTCGGCTCCGAGCTGTTGCTCGGCGACATCGTCAACACCAATGCCGCCTGGCTCGGCCAGCGGCTCGCTGCCGCGGGTATCGACGTCCTGCGCAGTGTGGCTGTCGGTGACAACGTGGCCCGGATCGCCGAGTGCCTGACCGAAGCGCTCGACCGGGCGGCGGTTGTGCTCGTGACCGGCGGCCTCGGCCCCACTCAGGACGACCTGACCCGCGAGGCATTGGCGCTGGCGGCGGGCACCTCGCTGGCCCGCGACCCGGAGCTGGAGCGCGCGCTGCGGGCACGGTTCGCCGCCGCGGGCCGCCGAGTGCCGGAGCTGAATTACCGGCAGGCCGATGTACCGATCGGGGCGACGGCCCTGCCCAACGCGGCGGGCTCGGCGCCGGGGCTGCGCCTGGAGCTGGCCGGCGGCGTGGTCTACGCCCTGCCCGGCGTGCCGCATGAGATGGAAACCATGTTCGACGCCGTCGTCCGGCCGGACCTGCGCCGGCTCGCCGGCGACGCGGCCACCCTGGTCTCCCGGGTGCTGCGGACCGCGGGGCTCTGGGAGTCCGCGGCCGCGGAGGCGCTGACCGCGGAGGTCGACCGGCTGGAGGCCGCGGGTAACCCCACGCTGGCCTTCCTCGCCTCTGGCGGCCAGGTTCGGGTGCGGATCACCGCCAAGGCCGCCAGCCCGGACGCCGCCCGCGCGCTGATTGCTCCGGTGGAGGAGCGGGTCCGCGCGGCGCTGGGTCCGGCCGTGTACGGCGCGGACGGCGACACCCTCGCCGGGGTCGTGCACCGGCTGCTGCTGGCGCGGGATGAGACGGTGGCCGTGGCGGAGTCGCTGACCGGCGGACTGCTCGGCGCCGCGCTCACCGACGAACCCGGGGCGAGCGCGACCTTTCGCGGCGGCATCACGGCGTACGCGACTCCACTCAAGGCGGCCCTGCTCGGCGTGGCCGAACCCGTGCTGGCGCAGCGCGGTCCGGTCAGTAAGAAGGTCGCCACCGAGATGGCGCTGGGCGCCCGGGACCGGTTGCAGGCGACGTACGGGCTGGCTCTGACCGGGGTGGCAGGGCCGGACGAGCAGGACGGCCATCCGGTGGGCAGCGGGTACGTCGGGTTGGCCACGCCCAGCGGAACCACAACCCGGACGCTGGCGCTTCCCGGCGACCGGGCACTGATCCGGGCCTACGCCGTGGTCGCCGCGCTCGACCTGCTCCGGCGCCACCTGGCCGCGCTGTCCCCGGTGGCCGGCAGCCGGGAAGCGGACGGATAGTTACGCCGTTACGCCAGGGACGAAACTGCAAATGGCGGACCTGCCCGGACACCCGGTGGCGGGTACCGTCAAGCTGAGCCCGTGCCAGCGGTGCCACCGCAGTCGGAGGGAGCGTCCGTCATGGCCCTGTTGCGCCGCCTGATCGGTGATGTGCTGCGCGCGCAGCGGCTGCGCCAGAACCGGACGCTGCGCGAGGTCTCGGCTGCGGCCCGGGTTTCGCTCGGCTACCTCTCCGAGGTCGAACGGGGCCAGAAGGAGGCGTCCTCAGAGCTGTTGGCCGCCATCTGCACCGCTCTGGGCGTTCGCCTGGCTGACCTGCTTCGCGACGTCAGCGACTCCCTCGGCGCGGTGGAGCCGCTCGCCGTGCCGGAAACCGTGCCCGACACCGTGCCGGCACTCGAGCCGGTGGGCGCGGACGCGCCGCTGGTCTTCGCCGACCGTGGTGCGACCGGTGCCGCCATACCGTTGGTCAGTGAGCATGCCCACCGGGCCGTTGTCGCCGCCTGAGAGCGGGTCACCTGCGGCCCCCCGCCGCCCGCCCGCCGGGGGAACTCCCCGGCTCGCCGTCCGTTTGCGACCATAGGTGTCGGTTCCCGATAGAGGTGAGCATCCGTGACCCGAGTCGACCGGTCGTTGTTCACATGTTGTGGGGCGAATGCCATCGACTCGCCCCGTCGTACCTGATCAATTTCGCAACGGAATGCCGGCCACGCCTCGTGCCGCGACCGCTTCGCTAGCAGCTAGCGGCGCGTTCGTTGCGAGCAGCCAGCCCAGTCCAACGTTGATCGACTGGCGACCGGCACTTCGTGGGTGCTGTCCGCGCGGACCGCAGCATGGGGGGAGTTGTTCGATCATGCTTTAGGTGTTGTGGATCGCCGGATCTCGTCGTGCGGCCGGGTCTCACGATGTCCGCGAGGGCCTCGGTCAGGTGCCGACGTAGGCTGCGAGGTGCTCGCCGGTGAGGGTGGAGCGGGCGGCGACGAGGTCGGCGGGTGTGCCCTCGAAGACGATCCGGCCACCGTCGTGGCCGGCGCCGGGGCCGAGG
>Ga0208587_1000066_pt1 | contig 52741 bp, 55 predicted proteins | sample NGESurdeep092012_7_FD_184472 | JGI IMG/M metagenome (GOLD analysis project Ga0208587, IMG submission 184472) | Arctic peat soil microbial communities from Barrow, Alaska - NGEE Surface sample 210 deep-092012 (SPAdes) | ecosystem: Environmental > Terrestrial > Soil > Wetlands > Peat ...
CTCAGCGCGACGAGCGCTGGTAGCTGCACGGTCACGGTCAACAAGGCCGCGGACACTAACTACCTCATGGCCAGTTCCCCGGCCACGACGGTGACGTTCAGGGCCAAGGTTGTCCCGGTGAGGCTCCATGCCATCAGGGTGAACGGATTCGTCTGGGTTGGTCGGACCGTGACGGTCACCATCGTTGGCACCGGCTTCTACGCCCAGCCGAGGATCACGAGCAACGAGGTTGGAACGAGGGCCGTCGTCTCCCACGACAATGGTCGCAGGCTTGTGGTGCGGGTGAGGTTGCTCGCCGGGGCGGCTCGGGGTTGGCACACCTTCACCATCACTCTGGCCAATGGCCATTCGTGCAAGGTGAACTACTTGGTCAAGTAGTCGTGGTCCCCTAAAGGCAGTTGCCCTGGCCCCCTTGTTCGAGGGGGGCCAGGGCAACTGCCTTCATTAAGCGCAGACGGGTTGATGGAATAGAAGAATTTTCTGTATCGCAGAGTTACAAAGTCGGCCGCTTTTAGCTTTGACAAGTTCTTTGAAGTTGCCCGTAATGGCGGGGTCATCATTGACTTTGACGCGCGGAGTGGTCATAACTACGGAACGAAATTTAGGGTGCCAATAAACCGCTTACCCGACCTCTACGAGGACACAGAAGTAGTCGTCAATCTCTAAAGAATTATTACCTTGTCTTCCGTTTTGGAGACATAACGGCAAGCAGTCCATTTTCAACTAACGAACTTACAGAGGTGCCTTTAGAAGTAGCGAACTTGCGAGCATGTAAAGTTACTGCTTTGTCTATCCGAACGCTGATGATTTTTGTATTAGAGAGATAGTGGTACTCACGTCTCTCTCCCTTAGGTCTGTACTCTCTGACCGCTCACACACATATCCCCTATCAAGTGGCAACCGCATTGCCAAACTGGCAGACGCTTCTTATTGTTCCTAGGTAGTACTTGATAGCCACAAATACGGCGATTAGTCCACTCCTACAATCTCGTATACGGGCGGCGGTGCAAACCCACACGTAACAAGAGGCTCATGCTTCTCGGGTAACGGGTCATAACACCCAACCGTCACGTCGTTAATCAGTGTGAGCAAGTTTGACGTAAGGGCCTTAAAGCAGCATCTAATCGCCGCTTCACTGGTGCGATGTTTGCCACACTCGCAGGGGCACTCTGTCTTTAGACGCCGAAAATAAGCGATGGCATAAACAAAATGATTGGGATCAGAAGGTGTCTTATGCAACCACTTCAAATGTTCACCGCACGGACAAAGCAATTTGAGATAACCCTTTTAATTAACTCCGCCCTCACGCCAATTGAGATCCTTCGCAATTCTGCGAGCATCGCGTGGGTTCTCCTACATCTTGGAAATCTTGCATTTCATACGCCTTTTCACCCCGCGCCAATCAATTCTGCATTCTCGAAAACGGACTACACATGATTCGTGATTCTTGCGGTCGGAGGCGGAGTGCGCCTGGTACCCGAGCCATCAGCGCTCTGAACTCGAATACTTTGGTCCCGTTTGCCAGCGTGTGGGACGTTTACGCCTTCAGGTCAGTCGCCCTCTGACACTTCCAGACTCGGCAATTACTGGCATGGAGCAATGAAGTTCGACCTAGAACTGCGTGAGGTACGGCAGCACGTTCTTTGCCCACGTGAAGGTCATCGGTGGTGCCCTTGACGCGGGTATCTCGATGAGATCCGCGAACGATCCGTGTCCGTTCACTACGGCGTAACCAGTTCCGATTTCACAGTTCTTGCACATCAGTCCGACTCCCGGGTTGAACGTTCCGTCGTAGCCAAGAAGCTCATCGCGATGCCCCCAACAAGCGGGCGCGTTTTGAGAAGTGCAGGGAATGTTGAAGGTGGTGGCGCGACTGCCGCCCCAGCCGTCGTTGTACATCCATTCAAAGTCCACTTCGAGGGTCGTGAATCCAGTTGACCACGCGCTACCCATGCCGGGGACTTTTTGTGGGTCGAGACCAATGGGAAATCCAGAAGCAATGAATGGGTCGTTTCCAACGAGCGCGGCTCTCTGGGCCGAGCTGTCGAGAGCCCTGTTGATACCGAGATACGGGGGCAGTCCTCGAGCCGTGCGTTCGAGGTTCGCGACGACGAAGAGCTGTTCTTGGGGCGTGAGTGAGTACCAGTTCGTTGGCAGCACCATGGGGGGCACGTTCTCTAACTTGCGTGCTGCGTTAATGACTTGCAGTACGTAGGTGGAGCACGTCTGGTTGTTGCTGTAGATCGGAAACGTTGCAGTCTGGGACGACACACAGGGATTGTCGCAACTCCACGCGCTGCCCGTACTCGTGCACGTCGCCGAGCGAAGGAAGTTCGGCTTTGGCGCGATGTTCGATTTAGGGTTTTGCAAGGGAATGAGCCCGGCGCCGGAGATCGGTGAAGCGGTGATGAGTACAAAGAGACCAGCGAGCAAGACGGTCGTCAGTCCCTTGACTTTGAGTCCCGCGACGTTCTCGTCCAACCCAGCGTGTCGCGTCGCGTTCCTCACACCCTGAGTTAGAGAGTGTTCGAGGTGCGCCAACGTGGCAACGTCGCGCCCCATTACTTGCTCGGGTAGCTCTGCGTCACGGGATTTTTCATTTTCGAAAAAGTGTGACACACGACGGCGTTCACTGAGCGTCGGGTTATGGGTACTGGATGCTCGGGGTCATAGATCCCTTGGCTCGAAGGACAGATTAATTATATTTTGTAACCCATATCAACCAAAATTTCCACCAATTTCAAACGTGTGCGCATATAAGTTACCGGTACACTGTTATAGGTAACTTATTCGGGGAGGTTCGGTGGAACCGGTTGGGTCGGAAGTTGAGGTCATCTGGAACGGACGGAGGATTCGCGCCTTCGTGCCGGCACTTCTTGCGGACCGCGAACTTTCCCTCGACGTGCCAACCGCTGCAAGAACTGCAGTGGCGGCCAGCGAAGTCGCTCACGCCGCAGAAGCGCTGGACACGGACTACGAACCACTCGCGCGGCTTCTGCTGCGCTCGGAGGGGGTCGCCTCTTCGTACATCGAGGGCGTCAGCGCTCCTGTTGTCAACGTCGTCCTCGCCGAGGAACAGCTCGGCCGACAAGGTACAGGCGCCGCCTCATGGGTGGCGAGTAACTTGGCGGCTGTCAGCAAAGCCGTAGCAAATGCCGAGGGTGGCGCGGCACTTTCGACTCGGACCCTGTGCGAGTGGCATCGCACCCTCATGACGGCAAGCCCGACACCTGAGCGCTACATCGGGGTGATAAGAAACGAACAGGGCTGGATCGGGGGGACGAGTCCGCTCAATGCTCACCTCGTGACGCCTCCCCCCAGTGAGCTCTCGGCGCTACTCGACGACCTCATCGCCTACGTGAACCGCGAGGACGTCGACCCCGTCGCCCAAGCCGCGATTAGCCACGCGCAGTTTGAGATCATCCATCCATTCAGCGACGGCAATGGCCGAGTAGGCCGTGTGCTCGTCGCCTGGGTGCTCACCCGGCGACTGGCACTTCTCGTGCCACCACCAGTCAGCGTGGCGATCGCGGCCGACGTCGCTGGCTACTCCTCGGGCCTGGCACTCTTTCGCCTAGGTGATCATCGCCGGTGGATCGCGTGGTTCGCTGACGCGGTCGCCAGTGGCGGCAGAGCCCAACGTGCGTTGATCTCAAACGTCGAGCACATCAAGCAGCAGTGGCGCGATCGGCTCGCCGCCACCGAGCGCAAAACCCGCAGCGACGCTGCGGTTTTTGCGGCGCTCGATCTGCTTCCTCGTCATCTGGTCCTCACCTCACGGATACTCGCCGACGAACTTGAGATCTCTCGCAAGGCCTCCTTGGCAACCCTGCACCGTCTCGTCCACGTCGGAATCCTCACTGAGCAAGGGACGATTTCGCGCGAGACCTCCGGCCAGCCCGCGTCGCTCTTCGTCTCGCGGGACCTGCTCGGACTCGCCGGTTCGAGTCCGTTGCGATAGGCCCACCGCGCCGCGCCCGCGCAGCTTCGATCCGTCGTGCGGCGATCGGTGACGGCAATACATAGAGGTGCTCTGTAGTAAATCTTCTCTGCTGTGTGCGAATTGGTCTGTATCAACCAAAATCTCCACCAACGCCGAACTCTCAACTTCCTTCTCATCTTGCTGCTGAACTAATCGGCCGACAACTCTTGGCGCACAGTGGTGCATCTCGCTGGGCATCTATCGAGCGCCGAGGAGTGAACGCTAGGGCGTCCAGAGTTGCATGCCCGCGGCAAACGTGAGCGTGGCGAGCAGCATGATCGAGAAACTGAGCACTATTTCAAACCACACGGGCGGTAATCGCGCGCCCGTGACGCCGAGTAGCGGGAAACCACGAAGGAGCAGTCGCGGCGTGATGCCAATGATTGGCGAGAGCGCGCCAAGAATCAAGACCGTGACCACGTAGCCAACCCACGGCGCTGGCGGGTGGGCTCGGAAGAACATGATGAGTAGTCCGATAACGACGACGAAGCTCATGACTCGTACGGCGCCGTCAAGATGCGCGAAGCCGTGACCCATGAAGTTACGAACGCTCAAATAAATTTGCGAACCGTATCTGCCGCGCTGCCAGCCCATACGTTGTGCGTGAAACCAGGTGAGCGGTGAGCCAGTGTGAATCCACAGGTACACGAAGAACGATCCAACACCCAGTGGCGCCAGCAACGGGGCCAGCAATGCTCGCCACTCACGCCTCGTTCGAATCGCCAGTACCGCGGCGACGACGCAGGGAATCGCGGCGGCGCAACCCACTGGGTCGGCAGCGGAGGCGACGGCGGCGCAGAGACCGGCGACGATCCACTTGTGACGTCGCAGGGCAAGTAGTGAGAGGGCGACGAACAAGATAATGGCGCCCTCGCTGTACACCATGCTGAGGACGAACGCGGCGGGCGAGAGAAAGACGAGAGTTGTGCCGCGGTCGGCACCAGCTTGGCCAACGACGTCGCGCAACATCCACCAGACAGCAATCGAAGCACCGAGTCCGAGTAACAGCGACGTGAGAATCCCCGCGCTATTGAACCCAAGTCGCGTCACCTCGCGGACGCCGCGAACGAGTAACGGCAGGAGTGGAAAGAAGCCAAGGTCGGACTGCGCGGGACTACCGCTTCCCGGAGGAACCGAGTGGACGTAGCCGTACTGGGCGACCGTCAAATACCACTTGGAGTCCCAACCCGTGAGGATCGACATCAAGGGTTTACGAGCCGACTTCGCCGTGACAGCAAAGAGACAAAGGATGCCAACGCGTGAGAGCAAAAAGATGGCGGCGGGTCGTAGTGATAGGCGCACCGCCGTTTTGAAATTCACGGTCGACTCGAAGACGGCGACGGTCGACCTCGTCGACCCCTCAGGACCAATCACTCGTTGACTTTCCCCCGTGCACCACACTGGTGACTGGGCGTTTGATTACCGAGAATGGAAACTTCACAAGTGTCCATGTTACTTGCACCTATGAAGCTCTTTCGCTCCATCGAACAGCGCTGTCGAGCGACCTTATAGGTTCATGGAAATGAATGATGCGCCATCGAGTGTGCACACTGATGACGCCAACAACACGCAGCCACCGACAAATTCTGGTCGTGCCCCGCGCACCCGGTCGAGTGGCGTCAGAAGGACGTGGCGATCGACGACTCACTCGAGGAACATCGGGGTCATTCTCCTCGTTGTCCTCTACGTCGGATGGTTCATTCACCTGAGCCTGAAGTTGTACTACGGCTATGGTGATGCTCCTTTTGATCTCGCGATTTTCGATCAGGGCATGTGGCTCATTTCGCATTTTCACGCGCCCTTCGTCACGGTCATTGGACGCAACCTTTTCGGTGACCATACGTCGTTCGCGCTGTTTTTGTTCGCGCCGTTCTACCGACTCTTCCCCGAACCGCAGGGGCTCCTCGCCCTGCAGACGCTCTTGCTGGCTGGTCCCGCCGTACCCATCTATCTACTGGCTCGCAAGTACATCAAGAGCACCCTCATCGCTACGTCGCTCGTCGCTACGTACCTATTGAGCCCCCTCTTACAGCAAGGAAACCTCGATCAGTTCCATCCCGAGGCATTCCAAGTGCTCTTCATCAGTGTGGCGATCTACGCCGCCGTCGAACGTAAGTCGGTACTGCTCGTGGTCATGGTGGTGCTCTCTTTGATGGTGAAAGAGGACGCGGCGTTACTCGTCGTTCCCTTGGGCGTATGGGTCGCCACTCGGCGAGATCGCCGAGTGGGGATCTCGATCATCGCCGGGTCGGTGCTGTGGGCCACGGTGGCCAACTGGCTCATCATCCCGCGATTGCTCGGCTCGTCGAGTATCTATGCCTCGCGCATCCCCTTTGGCGGCGTCGCGGGTCTTTTCGGCACCCTCATACACCGGCCCGCGCAACTCTGGTCCTACCTGGTTTCGCAGGGTCGCCCCTTCTATCTCTGGCAACTCGGTAGCACCGTTGGCTTCGCTTTTCTGTTCTCTCCCGAGATTGCCCTTATTGGGGTCCTCGTGGTCGCGGAGAACATCATCAGTGATGACCCGTACATGCATCAGATTCTTTACCAATACTCAATGGCACTCGCGCCGATACTCGTGCTGGGGACGCTCTACGCCATCGCCAAACAGTCCCACGTCTGGCGGCGCAATGCTCTGACGATGGTGGCCCTGATCGCGGCTGCCTGGTCCTGCACCCTGTGGGGTTACGCACCGTTCTCGGTCAATAACATCTACACGATTCCATCGAGTTCCATCAATGCCCTCAATTACGTTGAGAAGGGGTTACCTTCAAACGCCGTTGTCACAGCGTGGTATCCGCTGGTGTCGCACATCGACCACCGAGACCAGGTCTACGTCTGGCCGACCCCATTTTACGCTTCAGATTGGGGCCTCTTGAATGACACGGGGGCCAGGCTTCCCGTCGCGAGCCAGGTGCAGTATCTGCTCTTGCCGATTCCACTGAGTAGATCCGACTCCGCCAACGTGTTTCAACAGATCGCCGGCGGTTACCGGCTCGTGCGAAGTAGAGCGGGATTCGGTCTCTACGAGAAGAAGATCTCACCGTGAGGCGGCTCTCGTTGGTGGCTTCGCAACTTGATTGGAGAAGAGAGGTCTCCAATCGACATCGGAGTATCAGAATTAGCACTTTGTCTCACGCCGCCGCTGATCGCGTAATTCGAGAACAATGGTGACCAGAATGCCGAGGATTGCGAATCGGACCTTCTTTCGGTTCCGCTGATAACTAAGGCGAGAGCGGTCTCCGCAATCATTGCGCTCTAAGCAGAAATCCTTGGAGTGTGCGACGAGAAACGAACTCGCGTTCTTAGCTTGGAAAACCGGGGCACTTGAATGATTGCAGCGGGGCGAATTGGACCACGTTTTTTACGAGTCAGATCAGGTGACGGAGCGTCGTGCCGCCCGCTCTGAGGAGAATTAGATCAACTGCGAGCGGGCGCTGAGCATGCAGCAGTGACTGACTCTTTTGAGTCACGCGCTCGTCGTAGGCGTCGACGCTGTTGACGTTGCGCTGGGCACGTCACTCTCTCGCTTCGAACGTCGCCACTCAGTTCCCGCCATCGTGATCATGAGGAGGACACCAGAGAGGAGTAATGAATAGGCGGGCACGACACGAAGAGTGTTCCCGAGGTGAAACGTCATGTCGTGCCATTTATACGGGGTCGTTATCGCCACCACCAGTAGCAACAGCATCGCCGCACTCACCCAACGATCGCGTCGCCACTGCGCGAACAAGATGACGGGTAGCAGCACTATCCATGACCAGTGATGCGTCCACGAGATCGGACTTATCAATAACTCAGTCAACGCCAACGCCAACAGCGCTTCGACGGGACGAGCGCTAGAGAGGTAACGCCTCGCCAAATAGAGACCTAGCAAGAAGGTCACCGCACTAAGGACAAGCCACAGAGCGACGACAGTGGATCGACCAAGGGTCGAAGAAAAATGGCCCACGAGACCGAGCCACGACTGGTTCGCCCAACCTAGGGAGCCGCCCTTATGACCAGGGACAAATGCCTGATGAAACCAGAACAGTGCAGAGTCCGACGACAAGATGAGCCACGCGACGCCGCTCGCCGCCACGAAGGTGCCAATTGCCCGAAGGACAGAAGAACGACTACGAACAATGAAGAAATACGCGATGTAGAGCAGGGGTGTGAGTTTGACGGCCGCCGCGAGACCCGTGAGGACTCCTCGAAACCTTGAGCGAATGACGACAACGTCGGCGAAAATCGCGAGCATTAGAAAGACGTTGATCTGTCCAAAGCTCATGTTGCTTCGAATCGGCTCGAGCACGCGACAGGACGCGCCGCTAATGACGAGTGAGACGAGGATCAAGTGTCGACGCGAGAGTGTGGTGAGCGATGAAAGGGCCAGCGCAACAAAGACGACGAGGGCCACGCAGCTTAGAAACGACCACACCGCCAAAACAATCGAAGGCGTTGTCACCGTCAGAACACTGAACAGCAAAAGTGCAAAAGGGGGATACGTGAAGTTCAGGTTCGCGAACGCAAATCGTTCTTGGTAGACGGCCCCACCGTGCAACATGCTCGAGGCGGCGTCTCGGTACACCTGAAAGTCGAGTGGAAGTACCGTCTTGGTTCGTTGCACGAAATAGATGGCGAAAATTGTCCAAAGCACAATCGACGCCACTAGTAGACCCACGACAGTCCAGGAGAACCGCGACATCGTTCGAGCGTTACTCGATTCTCTCGACTCAAGTGTCGAAAGGTCGTGTGCGTCAGAACTCATTGTTTCTCTACCCACTTCGCCAATACGCCGCGGCGAACGTCACCGATACGTGTGGGATTGATAGGCGGAGAGTACGTCATGGTCGTACTGTCATCCCCACCAGACCAAGGACAGATAACACCATTGTCGATGCCACGTCGCCGAACGACTCTAGTGAAATCTCATCAGGCGCCATCAAAGTCCTCAGCGTAGTAGAGACCAGTTTATGGCGCCGTCTCTACACGAAGATTGATGTCGAACTCTTGTTGATAGGTACGCGTAACTCCGTCAACCTAGTGTTGTGTGTTGAGTAACTCATAAGCGTGGCACATTGACAGATACGACAAGACGACCCAAGATAACGGTGTTTTCCCTCGGGGGAACGATCGCCTCAACGACGGCGGGGGACCGCTCCTCTGGCGTGACGCCGCAACTGAACGCACGAGACCTCGTGACGGCCATTCCTGAGTTGAGCGACGTCGCCGAGGTAGTGGCCGTCACTTTTCGCCAGATTCCCTCTGGTGACCTCACGCTTTCGGATCTCGTCGAACTCGCGAGCGCAATCGACGAGTCTTTCGACGCCGGCACGGATGGCGTTGTTGTTACCCAGGGCACCGATACCGTCGATGAAACATCATTCGCGCTTGACCTACTGGTGGGAAGTACTCGGCCGGTTGTCGTGACGGGCGCCATGAGGAACCCGACGTTGCCCGGTGCGGACGGCCCAGCGAACATTTTGGCGTCGGCGCGCGTTGCGGCGTCGAGCGACGCCGTTGGTCTGGGCACCCTGGTCGTTCTCAACGACGAGATCCACGCCGCGCGCTTCGTTCGAAAGACCAATACGTCGAGTCCTTCGACGTTTCACTCGCCAACGTGCGGTCCACTCGGTTGGATTGTCGAGGATCGAGTGCGCCTCGTCTTTCGAGTCGCCCCCCTCGCGCGCATCGCGCCCCCTACGCCGTCGTCGATACCAGCCGTCGCGCTGGTCAAGTGTTCGCTTGGCGACGACGCGCGCTTCATCGATCAGATTGCGTCGCTGGGTTACGGCGGTGCGGTGATCGAAGCCTTTGGCGGCGGTCACGTGCCAGCTCGTCTGGTGCCAAGTCTCGAATCGCTGGCGACTCGTGTGCCGGTTGTTCTCGCGTCGCGCACGGGCTCTGGGGAGGTACTGAGCGCGACGTACGGTTTCGCAGGTTCAGAACGCGACGTCTTGTCACGCGGACTTATTTCGTCCGGAGCATTGGACGGGACAAAGGCCCGCGTGCTCTTGAGTTTGGTGCTCTCTTCAGAGCCGGATCTTCTTGGTGCTCGCGCGACCTTCGAGAGAGCCGTCGAGTCGATTACGTCCTGGAATGCGACGCGCAACGCGTGAATCTCTCTTTTAGCTAGAGCTAGCTGATGACACTGCCTTGTAGGTTCGCCCCAACGTTTTCTAAGTGATGTTGCATGGCGTCGCGCGCGGCGCGACTGTCTCGATCACGTAACGCTTCTGCGATCGCACGGTGTTGCTTGCGATAGTGATCTCGGCGTTCGGTCGAGTCGCTTCGTCGCTTCATCGTGCCCCACGTCTCACCTTGACGAGCCTCGTCAATAAGTAGGTACATGTTTTCCATGAGCGGATTGTGTGAGGCGCGGATGAACGCGCGGTGCAACGCCAGGTCCCACGACTCGACCTCGTTGTAATCGGTGGCGTTCTCGCTACCTTGTAGACATCGCTCGATTTCGTCGAAGTCATTAATGGTCGCGTTTTCCACGATCCACACCATGGCGGCGGGCTCAATGAGCTGGCGAGCGGTCATCACGTCGCTCGGACTTACCGCGACCGCTAGTGAGGAAAACGACGCCGAGCCAGCACTTGGCGGCAGTCCGCTACGTGGATCACTACGCAAGAATGTGCCGCGACCGACCTCGCGCGAGACAATGCCTTCTTCTTCGAGCAGCGCCATCACGTTCCTAATGGTCGTACGCGTTAATTGAAGCTTGGTCGCGAGTTCACGTTCCGTCGGTAGACGGCTTCCTTCGCCAAGACCGCTTCGCGCGGCAATGCCCAGGACGTCGCTCGCCACGCCCAATAGATGGTCTCTTGATACTGTCCTCACCGTACCCCCCAAATCGTCTATCACACTTAGACGAACCAATCCTACCAATGATCGTTATATGGTAGCCGCTCCTGAAAAGAATTAATTAAGGGAGTTTGACACGCTTGTGCGTGCAACCTACACTCGCATGGTTCAATGACTTCAACCAATTATACCAAATTGGTTGAAAATATGGGGGGAATCGGAATGAAGTTTGCGACAATCAGGACTTCGCAGGGTCTTCGTCTGCACGTGCAAGGTACCGAGGGCTATGTTGACCTCGCGGAATCCTCGGGTAATGATGACCTCGTGAGCATCAACGGCCTGGCGGCTGGCGGTTCGAGTGCCTTAGATGCTGGTCGAGCCGCGTCCAAGGGGGCCGGAAAGGCGTTCTCGAACGCGGACTTCGGTCCTTCGACGCCAAATCCCACCAGGATCCTCTGTCTGGGCGTCAACTACGCCGAGCACGCCATCGAGGGCGGGCGTGAAGTGCCGAAATGGCCCGAATCCTTTGTACGCGGCGCCGGGAGCGTTATTGGCGCCTACGACGACCTCGTCAAGCCCGCGCTCAGCGAACGCTTTGACTACGAAGCCGAACTCGCGATCGTGATTGGCAAGGGCGGTCGTTACATCAAGGCCAAAGACGCCTATGAGGCGATTCTTGGCTACAGCGTGATGAACGATGGCTCCGCGCGTGAGTGGCAGCGTGCCGCTACCCAGTGGACACCCGGAAAGAACTTTGACGGCACGATGCCCATTGGTCCCCACGTCGTCACGGTTGACGAGGTTGACGTGACGGACCTGGCGATCTCCTCCACGTTGAACGGCGAAGTGATGCAGTCAGCGCGAACGTCCGACATGATCGTCAGCGTCGCCAAGACCATCGAATACTTCTCTTCGTTCACGACGCTGTGCCCAGGTGACGTCATCGCTACGGGCACACCCGGCGGCGTCGGCTTCGCTCGCACACCGCCGGTGTGGTTGCTGCCGGGCGACCTCATTGAGGTCACCGTTGAAGGCGTTGGCACCATTTCGAACCGCGTCGTTGCCGAACACGACGCACCGACGGACTGGCCCTGGATGCCGCTTGGGGCACAGACGACGTCGTTCTAAGAATCTGCAGTGTGCAGTCAATGGATACAACAAGTGGGGGGTTTTATGAGGGGAATGTTTTTAACACCATCGGGGGGAACCGCGACGGTGCGACTACGGAAAAGCGTCACCTTGTTGTTAGCGCTGTTGTTGGCGTTGGTAACGATGGCGATCGGATTGCCGGGCGTGAAGGCGGGAGCGTCGAGCTCAACGCTGACGATCGCCACGGTGGCTCCGTTCACTGGGGTTGACGCAGTTCTTGGGCCAAAGTACGCCACCGCGTGTCTTGCCGCAACGCAAGAGATCAACAAGGTGGGCGGCATTATGGGCCACCAGGTCAAGTGCAAGACGGTGGACACCCGTGGTGACCCGGCTGACGCAGTGCCGGCCGTGCGCCAGATGTACGCAACGACGAAGAACCTTGCGTTCGTTATCGGTTGCACGTCAGACGAGGCCTCAACGGTCGTGCCAATTTTCGGCGCCAACAACACGGTGTCGATGTGCATGACGGGTGAGTCAGAGTTTGACGCCGTCAAGTTCCCGTACTTCTTCCGACTCGTACCACCAGACGCCGCTGACGCGGTGGCAATGGTCGCGATCGCTCAGAACAAGGGATTCAAGAAGATTGCGCTGGCCTTTGGTAACGACGCTGGTTCGCAGACCTTCGTGGCGCCCGCACAGGGCGCTATCGCGAAGGCCGGCATGACAGTGGTCGCCAATGAAACATTGGACATCAGTGCCACGTCATTCCAGACCGAAGCACAGAGCATCGTAAGTGCTCACCCCGACGCGATTCTTATGGAAGCGCTTGGCGCGGCGGGTGTCGCACTCTTGACCGAGATCTACCAACTCAATGGAAACAAGATGATTCCAGTGATTGGTACCTCTGCCATGATCGACCCGACGTTCTTCTCGGGCGTGACCGGTGCGATTCCAGTGAACACGTTCATCGCGAACTTTGACGCGGACAACCAGGTGTCGTCAGTCGCGACGCCGGCGTACCCGTTGTTCAAGAAGTTGGTATTGGCCCAGTCCGGCAAAGTCAAGGGCGTTGGTAACTTCTCAACGTTGTTGGCCGCGAACGGTACGGTCCACCTCTACGACGCCATCAACTTGGCGTCGCTCGCGATGGTGATGTCGAAGTCAACCAAGGGTTCGGTCTACAAGAAGGACATCTTGAAGATCGCCGACGGCGTGTCGGGTGCCACTGTGGTGACCTCCTACGCTGCCGGAGTTGCCGCACTCAAGGCCGGTAAGAAGATTCACTACCAGGGCGTTGGTGGCTACTACCTGTTCGACCCCTACCAGACGTCTTATGGCGCCTTCCAGGATCAGCAGTACACCGCATCAGGTAGCACCAAGTCGGTGGGTGTTCTCACCTCGACGCAATTGGGCAAACTGTAATTCCGTTGTAAATCTGTGGCACATGATCACGGCAACTGACACCACGTCAGTTGCCGTGATCATGTAACACAAAGAAGTGTCACCGATTCACTCGTCAGCACCGAGAGATCGGAAGTGGGAATGCAACAAGTCGACTAGTCAAAGCCGGCAGAAGAAGTTTCTGCTGAAGTCTGATTTCAAAAAGGAATTTACTTGAGCGTCTTTATGCCTTCGTTCGGATTTGGACTCATCACCGCGGCCGTGCTCGCGATCGCGACGGTGGGTTTCACCATGCAGTTTGCGGTGACGAACGTCCTCAATCTGGCCTACGGATCCGTCATGATAAATAGTGCTTTCGTCACCTACTGGGTGAACCGGCACGGAACATCGATCTGGATATCACTCTTCGCCGGCGTTTTTTGTGGGGCCGTCGTGTCGTGGTGTCTCAATAAATTTATCTATACGCCCTTTCAGCGCAGAAATCTCGTGCCGATCACCGTCGTGATCGTCTCGCTCGGCGTTGACCTCGTAGGAACGTTCGGTCTACAAGCCATCGTTGGCGGCTCGTTCGTGACGTTCAACATGAGCCAAGGTCACGAGTTCCATATCGTGGGAATGCTCCTCAGCGAAGTTCAGTTGATCATCTTTGCCATCTGCGCGGTGGTCTTGATATCGATTCACTGGCTGTTGAAGTACACGCGCATGGGCAAGGCCATGCGCGCCACGTCCGCCAATCCCAATCTGGCGCGCAACAGCGGCGTCAAGACGCGCTACATCATCTCGATGACGTGGATTATCTCTGGTGCACTCTGTGGACTCGCGGGAACCGTATTCGCGATGAACTCTGGTGTCTTCGAGGCGACGAGCGCGCAACTCTACATCGTGCTGCTCTTAGCGGCGATGTTCTTAGGCGGACCTGGCGAGCCCTACGGCGCAATGCTGGGCGCACTGACGATTGGTCTGGCGACCGAAATTAGTGCCGCCTACATTCCCGCCGACTACAAACAAGTAATCGCCTTCCTCGTGCTGCTCGGCATGTTGGCGTTTCGCCCTTATGGACTCTTTGGAAGCGAGAAGACTCTCTGATGCCCTCCTCGATTGGCTTCTATCTCACGACCGTGTTGGTCTACGGCGCGGTCGACGCGTTGGCCTGTCTCGGATTGAACATGGAATTTGGTGTTGCCGGCATTTCGAACTTTGGCTTCATTATCTTCCAGGCCGCGGGCGCCTACACGGCGGCGGTGCTCTCGATGTCGCCGTCGGCGGCGACGAACGGTGGCTTTCAACAGTACGTCTTGGGATGGAATCTGCCGTTTCCGTTGCCGTGGATTGGCGCCACGCTCGTTGGCGGGCTGCTCGCGCTGCCCTTCGTGTTCTTAGTCGGCAAACGGTTGCGTGGTGACTTCGCCGCGGTAGGACTACTGGTGTCAGCGGTGTTGTTGAACCTTCTGGCCAAGAACTACATTCCCTTTTTGAATGGTTCGGCCGGCATCTCCCTTGTTCCAGCGCCGCTACAGAATTTCTTCAACCCCCAAGGTCTCGTTTACCAGTTGGCCTACGGCCTCTTCGCGACCCTGCTGGCTGTACTCGTGTACTTCCTTCTTCGTCGAGTGACGGAGTCACCATACGGTCGTTCACTTCGCGCGATGAGGGACAACGACATCGTCGCCGACTCATTGGGTAAGAACCTTCGTGGACAGCGCACCAGCATCCTCGTGCTCGGCGGCATGATTGCCGGTCTCAGTGGCGCGGTGTTGGTCGGCTTCATTAGTCTCTGGGCGCCCGGTGCGTGGGGCTACGCCGAGACGATCGTGCTCTTTGCCGCCATCATCATTGGCGGCGCGGGCAATCACAAGGGCGCGGTCTTAGGGGCACTGTTGGTGCCGCTCGGATTCGAAGAGATCACGCGCTTCCTGCCGCCCTTTGGCTCACCGTCCTTGGTGCCGGCGCTCGAGTGGGTCGCGATCGGTCTCTTGATCATCTTGTTCCTCTGGTTCCGACCGAACGGCGTTATTCCAGAAAAGCGTCGAATCCTGAGCAGCGTCGTTGGTCGAACGCCGACGGTTGCTGTTGCAAAAGACGACGACACTGAAGAACCGATCAACATCGGTTCAGTCGATGATTTCAACTTCGAAGGCTTGCTCAAGACTTCGAACGCAGTGAACGACGGTCGAGTAATTCTCTCTACGCAAGGACTCACGAAAACCTTTAATGGAGTGACCGTAGTTTCCGACGTGAGTATCACCATTGAGCAAGGTCGACTGACTGGAATGATCGGTCCCAACGGCGCGGGCAAATCAACGACGTTGGCGATGCTGGCCGGAACCTTGCCGGTGAGCTCGGGCAAGATCTTTTACGAAGGTAACGACATCACGAACGTGCCCTCCTACAAGCGTGCGCAAATGGGTCTTGTGCGTACGTTCCAGTTGGCGAGTGAGTTCAAGAAGCTCACGGTGTTGGAGAACCTCGTCTGCGCGATTCCCAAACAGTCGGGAGACTCGTTCTGGGGTTCGATTCGTGGACGTCGGTACTGGGGAGCCCAAGACAAGGGCAACATCGAACGGGCCGAGGAGATCTTGGAGGGCTTTGGGCTCAGTCAGTACGCCGACGCGTACGCCGGGACCCTGTCGGGAGGGCAGCGTCGCCTGGTGGAAATCATGCGCGCCCTGCTCGCTGAACCCACGGTCATGTTGCTTGATGAGCCCATGGCCGGCGTGCATCCAAATTTGGCCAGAAAGATCGGCAACCACCTCACGAAGCTGTGCGAACGTGGCATGACGATCGTCATGGTGGAGCACGAACTCGCGATCATGGACGAGTTCTGTGATCCCGTCATCGTCCTGGCCGAGGGCAAAGTCCTCGCTCGGGGCACGATGGCCGAACTTCGAGCTAATTCTGAAGTGGTGGAGGCGTACCTTGTCGGTTGAACTGTCCAAACAGGGACTGGTACTCACGACGACGAAGCTGTCCGCCGGTTACGACGGACGAGCCATCGTGAGCGACATCACCGTCGAAGCGTTGCCCGGCAAAGTCGTCTCGGTCGTGGGGCCGAACGGGTCGGGAAAGTCGACACTCTTAAAGGCACTCGTGGGCGTCGTACGAGTCCTCGAAGGACGCGTGAAGATCGCCGAACAGGACATTACGAATCTTGCGCCCGAAGAGGTCGCGAAGCTCGGCGTGGGTTACGTGCCACAGATCGACGACGTCTTTCCTCCGCTCTCGGTGAAGGAGAACCTCGAAATTGGTGGGTACCTACTCAATCGCCACGAGATCCCTGACCGTATGGACGCGGTGCTCACCTTCTTTCCGAGGCTGAAGGGCATGATGTCGAGGAAGGCGGGCAAACTCTCGGGTGGCGAGCGCAAGATGCTCGCGATGGGTCGCGTGTTGATGTTGTCGCCCTCGGTGCTAGTGCTCGACGAGCCAACAGCGAACTTGGCACCAATGGTCGCGACACAGTTGCTCGAAGAGTTCGTACGGGGCTTCGCCGATCACGGCTCGACGGTATTGCTCGTCGAGCAGCGCGCGAAGGCGGCGCTTCGAATTTCGGACTGGACGTACGTGTTGGGTGGCGGACGAGTCGTTCTCCAGGGAGCGCCGAAGGACTTAGAAGGCAATCCCGACTTCGTGGAATCATTCCTCGGTGGAGGCGCGGCCGCACGCAAGCCGCACGACGACTAAAGATCATGTTGACGGGGTCCAAGCGAATAACCAAAGGCCCCGCGCCGTTGTTGACGCGTGACGACGCGTTCTGGACGCCACAGCGTCAACGCGACGGGCTCGTCATCTTGTTGACGCTCGTGACCGGCTCCATTGACGCCATTGGTTTCACTCGCCTCGGGGGCGTCTTCACCAGCGTCATGACCGGCAACATGGTGCTGCTCGGCGTGGCGGGGGGCAAGGGCGACGTGTCGCTCGCCCTTCACACGGGCATTACATTTTTGGGATTCGTCGCGGGTTCATTTGTGGGCGCACGAATTGCCGGGCACTCGGAAAAGGACGATGGTCTCTGGCCACGCCCGATTCTGATGGCGTTGGCACTGGAGCTGGCGGTGCTGTTCGTCTTCGCGGCGTGGTGGGAGATCGCCTCGGGTGCGCCGACCCACGGCACGGAGTACGCAATGTTGTGTATCAACGCGATCGCCTTGGGCGTCCAGAGTGCGGCGGTGCTTCGCTTTGGCATCAGTGGACTCTCTACGACCTATCTCACCGGAACGCTTACTCAGTTGCTCGCTAGTGTTGCGAAACGCAAGGAGCCAATTTTGTGGAGGAGCGTCTTTATCCTCTTGGCGTTGATTGTCGGTGCGGGTATCGGCGCCGCCGTCGCGGTGCGCGCGTCGCGCTTCGCTCCAATCCTGCCCGTTGGTGTACTCGCCTTCGTTCTCGTCTGCGGTGAGTCGGCCTTTCACCGACGAGTGAAGCGCCAAGAACTTTCTTCCGTCACTCGATAAGCGCCTTCGACGTCGACGAAAGTTCGACGCAACGTCGGCGTCCAATTCGAATTCATTCGAGGCGTTGTCCTAGACTGAACAGGTGAATAGATCATCCGCGACCATCGTCGTGTGCGACGGTGACGAGACCGGTCAAGAACTACTTGTCGAGGCACTTCGAGCGATGACCCCCGATTTACTCGGGGTTGAGCTTGAGTTCGTGCACTACGACCTCTCATTGCAACGCAGGCGCGAGACCAAGAACGACGTCGTTCGTGACGCCGCCGCCGCGATGGTGCAATCGGGTCTTGGTTTGAAGGCCGCGACCATCACGCCCGGTGAGATCGGTGGCGTCGGATCGCCGAATCGACTGCTTCGAGAAGGCATCGGCGGTTCGGTCATCGTGCGAACGGGTCGGCGAATTCCTGGGGTCACACCGCCGGTCGCGGGCACCAACCAGCCAATCGTCGTCATACGAATGGCGGTCGGCGACGCGTACGGAGCGGCCGAAGGTCGAGACGGCGAAGCCGGGAGCGCCGCTGAAGTGGCGTGGCGAACCGAGCGGATCGAGCGCGTCGTCTGTCGCAGTGTCGCCGAATACGCCTTCATCACCGCAGAATCGATGAACGGCGTGGTGTACGGCGGACCGAAGTGGACCGTCTCGCCTATCTATGAGGGCATGTTGAAAGAGGAAATGGACGCCGCGTCTCTGCGCCATCCCGCTATTGGCTACCAGCCAACCTTGATCGACGCCACCTACGCGGGACTCTTGACGCAGATGCATGACCGCACACTCGTCATCCCGGCCCTCAATCGTGACGGCGACCTTCTTAGTGACATGGTGCTCGCGATGTTCGGCTCCATTGCTGGTGCCGAGTCCGTACTCTTGTCGCTTGATGAGAACTTGCACCCGCGCGTCGTCATGGCTGAGGCGCCCCACGGCACCGCACCGTCACTCGAGGGCAAGAACGTCGCCAACCCTATGGCGATGTTGCTGGCCGGCGCCGCTCTTTTAGACCAGGCCGCTGCTCGTTTTGATGATCCGAATTTTCGTCACGCGGGCGCACGGTTGCGTGTGGCCACGCTCGACGGCGCGGCGCAGGGCGTGCGGACGTTCGACCTCGGAGGCGACGCAACGACGAGTGGTGTGGTCGACGACGTCATCGCGCGACTTCGCGCGTCGAACTAGACGTCGGTCGATAAAGGGGCTTATTTGCCCATCGCGAGTCGAATCGTGGTAGCAGTACCCACGACGATGACGAGGGCTCGCACCGCTTTTGGCGACACGCGGCGAATGAGCAGCGTCCCCAGCCAACCGCCAATCAGTGTGGAGACCAAAAGGACGTAGACCGCGTCCATGGCGAGGTGTCCGCGAATGACGAAGACGACTGCCGCGACGGCGTTGATCACCATCGAAAGTGCGCTCCGCAGGCCCTGGAGTTCATAGATCTCGTAGGGCAGCGTGAGGGCCATCACCGCCAATAAGACAATGCCGAGTCCGGCGCCAAAGTAGCCGCCGTACGCCGACGCGATGAAGATGCCCACGAAGAGCGAACGACGCCGGATTGGATGGACGTTGTCGGCGAGGTCTACTTTGGCGAGCATTCTCGTGATGCGCGGCGCTAACGCGAACAGCAACGTGGCGGCGCCAATCAACCAGGGCACGACCGAACGAAACGTCTGGTTCGAGCCGAGCAACAGCAACACCGTGCCGGCGACCGATCCCAACACGCACGTGGGTAATAGTTCGCGCACCAGCTTCTTGTGTAAGGAGAGCTCTTTACGAAATCCCCGTATGCCGCCGAGAGCGCTGGGCAGAATACCCACGGTTGACGAGACGTTCGCCTGAAGGGTAGGGATGCCCAGTGCCACCAACGTGGGGAAACTGAGAAATGTACCCCCACCAGCAATGCCGTTCGATATACCGGCGGCGACTCCCGCGACGCCAATAATCAACAGGCGCCAACCGAGGGGGAGAGTCGTCGCAAGCATCTATGCCACTCTACAAAATATTCGGCCGTTCTCCTTGAAATGAAAGGGTTTTAGGGCGAAACGTTGTTCACCAGAGTGGTCACGTCAACGCCTCGCGTGAACGACGCGAGCGCTCCTTCGACGTGTGCCGGCGAGAGCACGTTCTGGTAAGAAAACGATCGGTCTGTCAATCCTGGGCGCCAGTGCGACGAATAACCTGGCCCTTGCGCCAACCTCTAGGAGCTCTCATGATTCTCGATCTGTTTCGTCTCGACGGCAAGGTCGCTGTCATCACCGGCGCTGGCCGAGGTATCGGTGCCGCCAGTGCGCTCGCCCTCGCCGAGTGCGGCGCGGACGTCGTGATCGCATCGCGTACGAAGAGCGACCTCGACATGGTGTGCGAGCGCGTACAAGCGCTGGGGCGACGCGCGATTGGTATCACGGGCGACCTCACCGACCTCGACGTCGTTCGTTCGCTCGTCACTAGCGCTGAACGTGAATTCGGTCGTCTCGACGTGGTGGTGAACAACGTGGGCGGCGCGATTCCCCTGCCGTTTCTCGACACGACGCCCGAGTACTTAGAAGAGGCATTTCATTTCAACGTCACGACGGCCCACGCACTTAATCTCGCCGCCGTGCCATTGATGCTCGAGCACGGTGGTGGCGCGATCGTCAACATCTCTTCTGTCATGGGCCACGTCGCTGGTCGAGGGTACGCCGCCTACGGCGCAACGAAAGCTGCTCTGTCGCACTACACGAGACTTATCTCGAAGGACCTCGCGCCACGGATTCGGGTGAACGCTATTGCGGCGGGCTCGACCGCGACCTCGGCGCTCGAGATCGTGACCACTACCCCTGAGCTCAAGTCGATGATGGAAGACCTCACGCCGTTGCATCGGATCGCTGATCCCGAAGAGATTGCCGCCGGCGTCGTGTACCTCGCCTCGCCCGCCGGAGCGTTCCTTACCGGCAAAGTGCTCGAGATCGACGGCGGCACCGATATTCCAAGTCTCGACTTCGCCCTTCCAGACCTCTAGGGGAGCTGCGGTCGAAGAGGGGGCGCGGCTACTCTCAACTTCGTGTCCAGGGACTCCTCACTCGAAGAGCGCAGTCTCGCTGCGATGTCGACGGATGGTCCTCTGTCGTCCCATTCCGTCTTTCGTCCCGATATCCAAGGACTCCGGGCGGTCGCCGTGGCGCTCGTCATCTTGGTACACGCGTCGGTTCCCGGGCTTGAGGGCGGCTACGTCGGCGTCGACATCTTCTTTGTCATCAGTGGATTCGTCATCACCGATCTTCTCCAGCGCCAGCCTCCTCGGAACGTGCGACAAAATCTGCGCCACTTTTACGCGCGTCGAATACGTCGAATAATTCCCGCTGCGACATTGACGTTGGTCGCGACGGTGATCGCGGCGTATTTCTTGCTAGGCGGGAACTTCGATTCGAAGTTGCTGGTCGACGTTCGCTGGGCGGCGCTGTTCGGAGCGAACTTCAGATTCATCAATACCAGTAGCAATTACTTCGTGCCCGGCGTCGCGCCGTCGCTCGTGACTCACTACTGGTCCCTCGCCGTCGAAGAGCAGTTCTACCTCTTCTATCCGTTGGTCGTCTTCTCACTCACCTGGTTCACCACGCAACGCAATCGCTCACTGGTGCTCGCGAACTTTCTCTTCATCGCAATCGTCGTGTCGGCGTGGTGGTCGTATCACCTCACGCCCAGTAATCCGGTCGCGGCGTTTTATTCTCCGTTCACGAGATTTTGGGAGCTAGCCCTCGGTGGGCTCATTGCCGTTATCCCCGCGGCGTGGGCACGCAAGAGTCCTCGGGTGAACTCCGTCATAGCGGTGCTGGCCGTTGTGGTGCTTGGTACGGCGGTGTGGCGCCTCAACGCCACCAGCGCCATTCCGGGCGTGTTGGCGTGGTGGCCTTGCGGGGCCGCCGCGGTGTTGCTGTGGACGGGGCAGTCGAGTGTGAAGGGAGCACCGGCGTCGTGGTTGTCGTGGCGCCCCGTTCGCTACGTTGGCGACATTTCGTACTCGCTGTACCTCTGGCACTACCCGTGGCTGATGTTGCCCTTGCAGCGAATCAATCCGATCTCTTCTCCTATGGCGCGAGTTCTAGAAGTCGCTGGTGCGAGCGTCTGTGCCGTGTTGTCCTATCACTTCGTGGAGAATCCGATTCGTCGCTCTAAGCGACTGGACCACGACGGCTGGGCGACGGCACTGTTACTTCTCGTCTGTGTCGCGCTCAGCTGGGACGCGACGTTAGTGATAGGACATCTCCCGCTCGTCAAGTGACGCAGGGCTCGCGACGCTAGCCAGTGATAAACGCCGGTTGCGAGGGCACGAGACGCACGTGGTAGATAGTGGCGATCTCGTTCGTCACGTACGTCGCAAAGACGTTCTCACCTACGTAGCTGAAGTGAATCCCGTCCGCTTCGCGAAGTAACGTCCGCACGCGATTTACCGGCGCGGCGTTTTGGTACTGACCTTTAGCGTTGGCGAATACATTCCACGTAGGAAGGTACGTGACGCCGGGTACGGTGGCCGCCACTGATTGATAGAGCGTGTTGAGGACCGCCGCTCCCGCTCGATAACTAGTGGGCATCATGACCGGTAGTCCTACCCAAAGAACGTAACTGCCAGCGTGCGTCGACATCGTGTCGACAGTCCTGATCAGACTGGCATAACGAGCGCGCCACGGGGGAGTATTGAAGCCGTACGAGTGACCTTTGTACGCGAGGCCCTGCTCGTCGTCGCCCCCGAACGAGACGACGACGAGGTCGGGGTGGTACTGCGCGAGCAATGTTTTTAGGTGCTGGGGCCAGTTGTAAAACCACGACGCCACGAGTCCCGAGGCGGATACGTCTTTCTGCACGAGTTTGAGTGCGTGCGAAGAAGAGAGTTCGCGCGTGAGTCCCCAACCCAAGTCGTTACCGAGTGAATCACCGATCTGAAGAACAGTGCAATGACCAATCACTCGGATGGGCACCGAAGTGTTTGGCGTCGACATTGACGTTGACGTCGAAGTGCCAGCGTTCGTTGACGAAGTGCTCGGTGCTGATGTTGACGAAGAAGTAGTTGTCGTCGTCGATGTCGAGGCAGAGGCGGACGCCATCACAAAGCCACAGCCGTGCGCTGGTTCGTTCAGAGTAAGGGGATTTGAGATGGGCAACTGCGCTGGCGGCGGAGAAGAAGGAGGCGTCGTCGTTGTCGGCGTCGTCGGAGTGCTCGAATTCCCGCTTGACGTGGTGCGTGTGGTCGGCCCGGTGGTTGACGTCGTGCTCGCGGCGTTCCTTGAGCTATTCAAGCGCGCACCGACAAGTACCAGCGCGAGCAGCACCACGGCGAGAACGATTCGCAGTGGCCAACGACGTTGGGAAGGAGTGTTGAATGTATTGCGCATCTCTTCGTCACGGTAACAGTGACGAGCACTCTTTTCGCCGGAGAAGTTGGAAAGTACTTCTATTTGTCATGAAGTTGTCGATGAGATTTGAAGTTCGCGTCATTACTCGCACGCCGCGCGCAGAGAACACGCAGTATTAAAGAATTTGTCGCCGTAGCCTTATCGCGGTTACGTTGCGTGTGCGCTCGACGCAATAGAGACGTTGATGAAATCGCGAGGGTGAACGTTGAAGCGAGACTTCGGCGACGCGCTGCTGGAAAGGAGTGCGCACCGACGTGACGTTGCCCAATTTCTCGAAACAGATTCGCCAATGACTAGCGATAGTGCCTCCAATCAGGTTAGATAAAGCCACCTCAACCTTAACTTGAGGGTTTTGGGGAGTGCGACGATGACGTCATCTGTGTCGACGCGACTCGAAAGTCGACACACGATCAGAATTTTCTTTGAATCGAGACCTCACGTAGTGTGCGTTCACCACGTCTACTAGTTGACGGATATGAAGAAGCCATTTGAGAACATAGTTGCCGACCATGCAGCCGCGGTGTTGCGAGTGTGTCGGACCGTCGTTGGTGTTCACGACGCCGACGACGCCTGGTCCGAGACGTTCATCTCCGCGATGCGTGCGTACCCAGATCTTCCGGAGGACGCCAACGTTGAAGCGTGGCTCGTCACTATCGCCCATCGAAAGGCGATTGACGTCATCCGCACGCAGAATCGAACCGCCGTTCGCTCTGGAGAGCTGCCAGAGACGGCAGCGCCCTTTGGACATCAACGCACTGGGGATGACGAGCTGTGGGTCTCACTTAGGTCGTTGCCCGACAAACAGCGCCAAGCGGTGGCCTATCACTACCTGGGCGGTCTTCCCTACGTCGAGGTGGCATCGATTCTTGGCGGAACTACTGAGGCGGCTCGCCGAGCGGCGGCCGATGGTATCAAGAGCATGCGAAGGACCTTCACTGAAATGAAAGCAAAAGGAATGTCGAAATGAACAAAGAGACCACCGCAGAGATGAAGATTTCGAACGTGCTCGCCTTCACGATTCCCTCCAATGAAGTGATGGCGTGGTTGCACGATCGGCTCGAGTCATCGGCCGACGAGAGAGGGATCCTCGACGTCGCGTACAAGACCATAGACACACCCGTTGGCTCGCTGCTGTTGGCTGCGACGAAGAAGGGGCTCCTTAGAGTTGCCTTCCAAGTTGAGGGATTCGACGAGGTGCTCGAGTTACTCGCTCGTAAGGTCAGCCAGCGCATCTTGAAGGCCCCAAAGAGACTTGACACTGCGGCCTTTGAGATTGACGAATACTTTGCGCGCACGCGTACGAGGTTCGATCTCCCCCTCGATTTCTCACTTTCCAGTGGTTTTCGCCAAGTGGTGCAGCGCCATCTTCCCAACATCGCCTACGGACAGACGACGAGTTATCAGCACGTCGCGGCGTTGGTGGGCAACCCGAGGGCCGTTCGCGCGGTTGGTACCGCGTGCGCCAAGAATCCTTTGCCTATCGTCGTTCCTTGTCACCGGGTGCTTCGATCTGACGGGGGCCTTGGTGGTTACGCCGGCGGACTGGCTGTAAAGAGTGCGTTACTCCAATTAGAGAACGCACGATGAGAACTATCGTGGCCGAAATGCGACGTGAGAGGCTAACGACATCGAAGCTTTTAAATCGCCACGATGTCTGTGTCGTGGCTGAAGTGCACGAATGCCGGGGACAGTTCCTGGATTCGCGCGAGCGACGAAGACGCAGCGTCGGCCCACGACTCGTCATGAAGGTTGGACGCGGAGGGCCGGGCGTTGCGTAACTCATCGGCACGAAATACACATTGACCGGCTAGGACCACGCGACTCTCTCGCGTTTCAATCACGAGTGACTGATGTCCAGGCGTGTGGCCCGGGGTCGAAAGCGTTCGTACCCCTGGAGCTATTGTCGCGTCGCCGTCAATCAGTCGGAGTCGAGATTCTTCGACGTCGGCCCATTCCAAGACGGTGTAGCCGTCTTCCTTGGCTAGTTCATACTCCACGCGCTGCATGAACACCGGCGCCGAGAATGAGTTGAGTTGTCCGCAGTGGTCGAAATGAAGGTGGGAAACGACGATGGCGCGAACGTCGTCCGGAACGAGGCCAATCTCGTTGAGCGCGTCGACCACTGACGTGAATTTTGGGTGGTAGTGCTCGTTGATCCACGCGTTGTCGGCCCCAATGCCGCTGTCAAAGAGTATCGGTCCTTTCGGATGATGGATGAGCCACGCGTGGACTGGAAACGCCTCAAACGTGTCGTGCTCCGGGTGTTCGCGAGGGAGGCTCTCCACAACACCAAGCGTGAGTCGGTCAATTTTGGGAAGTTCTTCGAGCGGCATCCCGGAGAGCTTACGGCTGCTTTCTTGGTGCGCTGTGTCGTCATCGATCGAGCGCGATCCATTCGCGGCACGCACTTGTGAATCAAGTGATCAAGACGCGCCAATTGTTCGAACATCGAACCGGTAGGCATGAGGGTCTCGAACGACCGACGACGTCAAGCGGGATGAGAATCCAGATAGTGAACCTCCAGAGGTCCCGCGAGAATTGGCTGGAGCATCTCCAACAATCCAGTCTCCATGCGCCACGTCATGTATTTCTCGTTCTGACCTCTTGAATCCCACTCTTCGATGAGAACCACGGTGTCAGGGTTATCGGCGTCGACGAAGGTTTCTACTGATACACAACCGTCGTAAGCCCGAGTGTCGACGAGCGCTACGGTCAAGGCGTCCAGCAGGTCCTTGCCCTTACCTGGCTGACAAGGAAACAGGAGAGTTACTTTTTGCATTTTCATCCGTTCGATGGTTGGGGCTGGTTACGACGGCCCTCTTTAGGCGGCCGCAGTTTCTCAGTGTTAGCACAGTTCTTCTTGCCGCTCTCAGAATGATTTTTGGTTTCGACGCGCCAACGATGGACGTTTCGTGCAGCTGGGGTGATTGACGGCAGCATTCTCGATGGAACTGGATGAGCACGAATACTTACCTGCTGGGACGAGCCCGGACTGACTACGAGACGACGTTCTTGTTCACTTGGTGCTTCGAGCTCTTCTTGAGTGGCTGTCCCGACAAGATGAGGAGTACTCCTACAACCCCGATCGAAGCGATCCCGTACAGCAGGCCAAAGAGTGAAAAAAGAGCGACCATGGCGCCGACGATCACCGCGCCGCCACCAAAACGCTCAGAGCGTTGAATAACGCGCAGCACGAGGTCAACGGTTGCGACGAGTAGTCCCGTGCTCAAGGCGACAAGAATGTTGAACACAGAGACAGGGTCACGTTGGTACAAAGTGAGCGCTGGTGGATGGCCAAAGTAAGTGTGTCCGTTGGTCGTTATCGACAACACGCCAGACGACTCGGGGAGATGGTACCCAAAACACACGAAGAGCGCGACCGCGGACCATACGAGGGCGAGTCCCAAAAAAACCCAGTGTCGAATGAGCGAAGCTCTATCGAGTGAGAATTCCGCACCACAGCTCTCGCAGAAATTCGACGGACTCGGCGTTTGTCGTTCACACTGTGCGCAGAAAGCCATGGCTCACTTCTACACCACGACGCTCGTGCGCTCTTTTGGTAGAAGCTGCAAACGCCAAAATCTGCTCGCTGATCGAAAGGAACTCACGTTGCCTGAATTTTCATTTCGACGAGTGTGCTGCGGTTCTACTTGTCCTCGGGCGGTGTGGTTATGTCGGGAGGAGCGGGGCCATTGCCGTACCAAAAATACTCTGTTGCAACGTCTCGGGCGATCACAAAATCGGTGCGTTCTCGCGCCCAATTGACAGCTTCAACCAGAGTGAAAAACCGTGGTGAAAATTCGGGTGTTCCATCGGACGTTTCAACATACCCGGAATAGACGATGGGCTCTTCGATTCCTTCGGGGGCGATGTAGGCCCTTCCAGTCAAAGGATTCATGCTTTCAATCATTGCAGCTTCACTTCCGTTTCAATCCAGTCGCTTGTTGACGAGTGAGCACTGCCACGAAATTGCCATCGCGCTTCGTAGGTAGAGTTTGAAGTGTGAGTCCCCCGCCTCGTTATTGCGTACTTCGACGTAGTGACCGGCTCAACGTTCGCCAACACCACGTTTCGTCAAGTATTCGAAGATTCGAGGAGCAATGAGTAACGTCGCAAAAAGTATGCTCAGAAGGCCACGTGTGGCTGTTATTTCGATTGTCGTCATCATGCTCTTGCTCGTTGGTGCAACCACAACGTGGCTGCTGGTCAGATCTCCAAAAGCCGTCAGTTGGCCCGAGGGCGTCGTGATTTTGAAAGTGCCAAATCTCGCTCCCGCGAGCGCCGTGCAGAGCGGAAAGACCATTGACGGCATTTCGTGTCGCACACTCTCGAACGACACCGTCAAATATCACATCCACGTTCACATTGCCGTCTACGTCAACGGCAACGAAGTACGCCTGCCCGAGGGTATTGGGATCACCAAGCCAATACTCGTCCAGCACTACTCGAGTGGGCTCTTCGACGACGTTGGACTGTACGACTGCATGTACTGGCTTCACACACACGTCGCCGATGGCGTCGTGCACGTGGAAGCCCCCGCGAAGCAGAGTTTCACGCTAGGTCAGTTCTTCGACATTTGGGGTCAACCGCTTGGGCCCAATCAAGTCGGTCCAGCCAAGGGCACGGTCGTCGTGTTCGAGAACGGACAACGATTGACCGGTAATCCTCGCTCCACGCCACTACTTCCTCACGCTGATATCCAAATCGACGTGGGGAACCCAGTCGTTGCTTTCCAACCGTTTACGTTCAACGTGTCTGGAGGGTGTGCGCAAGGCACCTTAAGTTGCACCACCACAACGACCTGAGCGGGAAAATACTGCAAATGTATCGTTGAGCGGCTCTTGAATAGTTAGAGTCAAATATTTCGTGCAATGCGTCGTCGAACAATCTCATTGGCGGCTCGGTCCGAACATCTCTTCGAGCAAGAACTGTATCCTTGGCTCAAGTTGCTTGCGTGGGTAGTACTTCTCAAGCAAATCCATGCCTTCTCCGACAGTTGTCAATCCCAACTGCGAGTAAAGAAGCCGAATATCGGCGGCGTCCTGATCGACTCTTGACGCTAGAAGTTTCATCGCTAGGAGATATTCCGGCGACGCAACGGCAACCTCCAAATTTTTAGTGTGGAAAACAACTTTCTGGTTAGGATCTCGTCCGGGCGCAAATGCTTTGGCGGCATCGTTCAGCCAATCATCGGGAAGTTCCCGCAACACCGCAACTTCCCTCGCGGCGTCATAGACGGCTTGCTTGGGCTCGAAAATAGCGTCGACGTCTCGCGTCATGCGTCGCTCTCCGTACGCCAAAACCATCGCGGCACCCCCCACCACAAAGAGACGGGCTTTGATTCCACGCCTTGCGAGAACGTTCGAGAGGTCCTCAAAAGCTTCATTCATTTGTGCGCGGTCAAATCTGTAACTAGGCACGTGAAAGTGCTCCTTCGTTTACGAATACGCCGTGGCGCGCGAGCGCGAAAGGAGTGTCGCGCAGTGCCATAGCTTCGAAACCAGGGAGGTCGTTGACGAACCACCATGGTGCGACAAACCTTTGTGGTTGGTGAACCCAATTTGGAGTAGTTATGGAGTCTTCATTGCAGAGCTCTTCGACAAGGCCCGCTAGTGCTGCGTCAACGCGTTTGTCGCCAACCAACTGAGGTGGCAACTCGATTAGCCATACTTTTCCGGGGTGGCTCGAACCTCGAAAGTCGTCTACGAAATCGAGCAGTCGCCGCCACACGGCAGCGATGCCATCGGAGGCAATGAGCGATCGAAGATTACTTGACACTTCATCGATAGTGAGAGCGCCTCGTCGAACTTCAGGTTGCATCGTCAATACCAAGTTATGCTCGGCTGCTGCGGCAAGACGAGAGAGAGTCTCCAACCGGGGGACGAGTTCTCCCGATTCGTATCGCGCCAGCGTCGGTTGAGACGTTCCAGCCCTTCGGGCGAGTTCGTTCTGAGTAAACCCTGCTCTCTGTCGCATGAGTCGTATTAGGAAGTCAGTGGAAGTCACGGACTCAGTATATCAAAATAGATATAATGCTTGAGCACTGCTTGTAGAGCCATTTGATCCACTCAATGGGGTCTAAGTCAAAGAGTCCGGACCCAAGGGTCCGGACTCTTTGACTCATTGACTACTTGTTCTGTGCAGACTTACTTCTTACCCTTTTGCGGATTGGCCCCAAGTGCCGTAATCGCGGCGGCGCGAGCACTCTGCGCCGCATCGATGGCTGACTGCAGGGTCGTGCGCGCCGCCATTTTGGCCGACGTTGAGACTGAACCCTTCACGGCTGCGGTGTACGTCTTCAAAGCCGTTGAACGAGCCAAGGTCCGGGCGTCTAGAGCAGCACTCTTAGCTGCATCGGTGGCTCCAGGAGCGTTGATTGCGGCCTTGTACGTCGCTTCAGCGGTCGCGAACGCACTCTTCAGCGCCACGCGAGCAGCTTCCCTCTTAGCCTGGGTCACCGTGGTTGCAACGGCCAACTTATAGGCGGCCCTCGCCTTTTGTACCGCCGCCACGAACGTCTGGTCAATGACCTTTAGTTGAGCGTGCCACGCAGCACTCGCGCTAGTAGTTGTTGAACTAACAGTCGTCGTGGTGGTGTCCGCTCCGGCGAGTAACACCGGGCCGGTGACCATGGCGCCCGTGAGAGCAACGCCAACTAATCCTCTGATAATGGTGTTCTTCATAATGACTCCCTACTACGGATAGTTTCCAATTACTGGATGAGCAAGTAGCTCACCTACGACCGTACGGGCCCAACTTTAAGATCCGCTGTGGGAACCCTTCGAGAACTCTTCGGAAACGAGCTATTGCTTTAGAAAACGGTGTGACGGTAGAAACTTCCCCAATAAGTCCTCTAATCCAGACAAGGACCGGATCGGTGGTTTAAGGGTCGGAACCATCGCCAGTAGACGGAACGGCCGCCTGTGGAGCTGACGCGCGTACTGACGAGTAATCAACATGTTCTTACGGTAAAATTATGTTTCAGACGTCCAGACAAGGCGCCCTTCTCACTTGACAGGTAGTCAGGCAAGTTGAAGAAAGCATGGGTAAGTGATGAATGGTTTAGATAGCATCAGGGCCATCCGCTCGATTCGTTCAGCGCTGGCGCTGGGGGCAACATCAGTTCTGGTCCTCGCCGGTTTGACATTTATTTCTGCGTCCCCCGCTTCGGCGGCGGGCACAACGGCCAACACCATTACCGCCAGTACGGTGCCCGCCGCCGGTAGCGTGGGCGGTTCGTACACACCCAGCGCGACGGCCACCTCGGGCGACCAGGTCGTTATCACCCTCGACCACGCCTCGAAGGGCTGCTCGATCACTGCGGGCAAGGTGAGCTTCACCGGAGTTGGCACCTGTCGGGTGGACTTTAACGACGCTGGCAACAGCACTTACGCCGCGGCTCTCCAGGTCCAACAGAGCATTAAAGTTAGCGCCGCCACGGTTCAAAAGACCCAGGCGCCCCTCACCCTGACCAGCACCAAAGGCATCGTGGGAAACAACCTGACGCTCACCTCAAAGGGTGGTTCGGGCACCGGGGCAGTGAGTTACGCGGTGACGAACGTCGGCACCGCGGGATGCTCGATCTCCGGGACCGCACTCAGCGCGACCACAGCCGGAACGTGCACGGTCACGGCCACCAAGGCGGCCGACGCCAACTACCTCGTGGCCAGCTCCTCGGCCACGACGGTGACCTTCACCGTTAGCGCCACCGGTCACAAGACCCAAGTGACCCTCACCCTGACGAGCACCAGCGGTATCGCGGGAACCAGTCTGACGCTCACTTCAAAGGGCGGTTCGGGCACCGGTGCAGTTAGTTACGCGGTGACGAACGTCGGCACCGCGGAATGCTCGATCTCCGGGATCGCGCTCCGCGCGAACAAGGCCGGAACGTGCACGGTCACGGTCACCAAGGCGGCCGACGCCAACTACCAAGTGGCCCACTCCTCGGCCACGACGGTGACCTTCACCGGCCACAGCGTTACGAGCCCGAAAGCGATCCGGATGGGATCAGCCGTATGGACTGGTAGGTCCCTAATCACCACCATTATTGGTGCGGGCTTCTACGGCCAGCCGCGAATCTTCAGCAACGTTGGTGGTACGAGGGTTGGCGTGCTTCACGACACGGGTCACGTCCTCACGATTCGCGTGACGGTGGCCGCGACCACTCCCCGCGGCGTCCACACCTTCACCATTGTGTTTCTTCATGGGGAGCGCACTTCGGTGAGGTACAACCAGCGCTAACGAAAGTCCTCGCTAAGGATTAGCAAAGAACCCCCTTTCGCGAGGGGGGTCTTTGCTTTCCTGTCGCGATTCAGGGCTCAGCCGAAGACCAGTTGGCGGGCCAGGACACAAAACGCGAGAGAAGATCGTCCGATTTAACGAGAGTAAGTAGGCGCCTGAACAGCTGGCCCGGAGGTGGACGGTGGGGTCAACCACACGTGGCACCCCCAACGGGATTCGAACCCGTGCCGCCACCTTGAAAGGGTGGTGTCCTAGGCCGCTAGACGATGGGGGCCTATGTTTCATTCACCTGCGTACTACCTGGTGGTCGGGCTGCCGGGATTTGAACCCGGGACCTCTGCGTCCCGAACGCAGCGCGCTACCAAGCTGCGCTACAGCCCGCGGCGAGTTCCCTCGCAGCCCGATAATCCTAGTCGTTACAAGGAGAAGGTGAGAAAGGCTACATCGCGTCAGGCAGTTCGGGTTCGCGTGGTGCGTGATACTCGATGACGAGTTCACTGATCCTTCGCTTCTCCACGGACTGCACCCGAAACGTCCAATCGTCATACGTGTAGGTCGTGCCCGACGTGGGTATTTCACCGGCGAGGTCGAGGACGAATCCCGCAATAGTGACGTACTCACCCTCGGGGACCTCGAGTCCCAACTCCTCTTCGACGCGGTCAACGTGGGTCTGGCCGTCGACGAGCCATCGGTCCTGGCGGATTCGCACGATAGTTGGCTCTTCGTCCTCGTCGAACTCGTCGTTGAGATCGCCCACTAACTGTTCGAGAATGTCGCGAATGGACACGACGCCCGCGACGCCACCGTGTTCATCCAACACGAGCGCGAACGTGCGGTGCTGCTTGCGCATCTCACTCATACTCTCGAGGAGGTCGAAGGTCTCGGGCAGCATGAGTGGGCGACGAATCTTTCGCGCGATTTCGTCGGTCGTGGGGAATGAGACACCGATCGCGCGCTTCAATGTGGAACTACGAAAGAGGTCGTTAACGAAGATCACGCCAAGCACGTCGTCGAGGTCGTCGCTCACGACGGGAAAACACGAGTGCCCCGTGTCGCGCACCGCCTCGGCGATGGCTTCGGAGGTAACGGGAAACGTGAGAAACGCGACGTCGACTCGCGGCGTCATCACGTCACGAAGTTCGAGTTCGCTTAGCTGGTCGACCCGAGCGTGAATGGCGGCGGCTTCGGGTGAAGGGGCCCGATTGACTTCGTGACCCGCAAGGCGCGCGCGAATTCGAGCGAGGCCAGTAGGGGGAGGCTTCGAATCGCTCATCGAAGGTCGGTACTACCAACGCGGACGGTCGCGGGTCGCAACGACTGGTCCTCGTAACTCTCACCACGAAGGAGCGCGCGCACGGCGCTGCGCATCCGTTGGGGGTCGAGTGGTTTGACGACGAAGCCGTCGGCGCCAGAGCGTCGTGCAAGAAAAACGTCGGGGCGACGATCGAGCAACATCAGCACCGACACTGGATCGGCGCCGCCGTAGGACTCGAGGTTGTGCAGTTCCATCGTGATAGCCATCCCGCCCATGGATCCGATTTGTAGGTCCACGATGACGAGGTCTACTCCGCCTGCTTTTACGAGTTCGATGGTTTCAACGCCGCTGGACGCCTCTTCGATGTCAATGTCGGGACCCGACAACATAGTCTCGAGTTCACGTCGAAGAGAGGCCAGATCACTGGCGAGAAGAACGGTAGCCACGAGGTAGAGCGTAGCGGAGCGGCTATTTGCTCTCTTTCGAGCCGGTGGCGCACGTTCCAAATATTTTCTTGTGCGAGACGCCACCTAGTGATTAGTCTGCGTGTCTGGGCGATGACGGGGGGGACCGGCATGGCGATTACGTCGTTGGATTGGTCGAACGCCGCGGCTTGTCGTGATAGCGAAGGTTCGCTCTTTTATTCTGCGGACACCACCGAGCGCAAAGAGGATCGACTAGGGCGCGAACAACTCGCCAAGCGAATTTGCGCTGGCTGTGCAGTTCGCGACGAGTGCTTGCAAGCCGCACTCGAGCGCCACGAGTCCTACGGTATTTGGGGTGGACTCAATGAGTTCGAGCGTCGCTCACTCACTAGAGCGTGACGACGTCCACCCCAACTGGGTGGGACTGACCATCGTCAACACAATGAGCAGCAAGAACGTCGTGAGGTGCACGCCCGTGCAGTAGAGGCAGATGCTGCCAATCAGAATCACTTCGGCGTAGATAAGCCACAAAACAAAGCACATCGAGAGCACGACGAGGTCGAAGCGCGCTACGTGCACCCAACGTTGTTTCGCGTGCCACGCCCAGGGTGAGTTGAGAGCAGTCAAGACCGTGTAGGTCGCCAACCCCACGATGGCGACCGGAATGCCAAAGACGTAGGACTGTGGGGAGGTCGTGACTTTGGCGCAGTTGATGACGCCGGAGTTGGTGCACACGAGCGCCTGGGGCGCAAAGTGCGTGATCGTCAAATAGATCGACAGACCGAGCCCAATGAGACTTAGCAATAAAGTGGCGAACTCAGCCCATCGCGGAACACGAAGTTCCGCGTCGATCACTTAAGACCCATTACCTTGTCGGCCGCCTTCACGCCAGAGCTCAAACAGACGCTGCCGGGCTGTTGGTGGGTAAAGGAACAGATCGCCGCAGTTTGGTAGTTCGCCGAAGCGATGAGGGCTTGAGTCACTGGGCTCGTCGCGTTACTGAGAGCGGCGGCGATATCGGCACGCGTTGAACCAGAAAGTGTTGTTGGGCTGTAGCTCGCGCCAGCTACGAGGAATTGATTGGCGAAGGTGATGAAGGGGATCGATTCCTTCTGACTGGAAGTGAGACCCTTGATGTACTTGGGCCCGTCGTACTTGACAATCAACGCGGTCTCTTGGGCGGTGGGCTTTTGGAATGCCGCGTAGTAGTTGGTCGCGGGATCGACGTAGTTCTTGAACTCTTCGACGCCCCTAAAGGCGACGTACTTCGACGTAAGGGTGGCGCGGGCGAACGTGAAGGTCGGCGTGTTGAGGAACACCTCGGGCGAGACGTTCGAACTCGACATATTGCCTAGCCCGCTCCACGTGCCGAATCGACTCAACGCAATAATCGTCGACCAGCGTTCCGCGGCACAGAAGGGGCAGTACTCTGCTCCGATGTAGAGAACTTCCGGCGACTTCTTGCCCGAGGTGCTGGCGGCGGTCAAGAGAGGTTGGCCTTTGACGGCTTGTGGTGCCGTGACTTGGGCGACGGGCGACGTGACACCGACGGTGTTGAAGACCGACGCGGGAATCGTCGTCAGCTCGCTAAGCGTCGTGGGATCGGTCGGCTGGAACGCTGTCGAACCTGAACCCGTGGTGCCGCCACCGGCGACCTTGATGATGACGAGTACCGCGACGACGACGACCACGAGTCCAACTGCCAGCCACGTGAAGAGCCCGGCGGGGCGACCACTTCGAGCAGAGGACCTCGACGAGGGGCGATTCCCCGGCGTAGGGCGATTGGTCGGCGCGCGGCGATTCCTTGATGCCGAGGTCTTTGCCACGGTGCTCCTTTGACGTTAAGAACCTCAAACTTACTAGACGTGACAGAAGCGTTCGACGGCAGGTGAGACTCGGTAGTTTGGCAACTATGGCGGAAATATTGACTCCTCGACCCGCGTCGACAGTGATGACGCTGCGAGATACTCCAAATGGTTATGAAATTCTTATGCTTCGTCGCAATATCAGAAGTGATTTCGTCGGTGGGGCGCACGTATTTCCGGGTGGTGGTGTCGATGACAGTGACGTTGACACCGAGCGACTGGTGTTTGGCTTAAGTGATGAAGCGGCGTCACAACGTCTAGGAGTCGCGAGCGGCGGGCTGGCCTTTTACGTGGCGTGTCTGCGCGAACTCTTCGAAGAAGCGGGACTGCTCATTGCGTGTGACGAGAACGGCCGTGAGGTGACCTTTTGGGACGTTGAGGGCATCAAGAAGATGGCGGCCCATCGACGAGACGTGAACGCTGGCGACCTCGATTTTTTGACAATGATGCGACGCGAAGGCTTGCTCTTGGATCTTCGAGGCCTCGAGTACGTGGCGCACTGGGTCACGCCGGTCGGACCACCACGTCGCTACGACACGCGATTCTTCGTCGCGCTCGCACCCACGGGACAGATCGCCACGCACGACGCGGGCGAGACCGTCGCCGACCAGTGGCTTCGCCCCCACGACGCGCTGCTGGCACACGCGCGCGGGGAGTTCGAGATGATGTTCCCCACGGTTCGAAACCTTGAGGCGATTGCTTCGTTCGAAAACGCGCAAGAGGTGCTCAACTACGCCCGGTCTTTGGCCACGATTCCCCGTACTGAACCTCAAATCGTCGAGCGCGATGGGAAGATTGTCATCCTTACCGCCGGTGACGAGGGATTTGATGGAGAGCGCGCACCGCGCACCTGAGCGCCGGGGGTGTTCATTTGCGAATTCCTTCGCTACCATGGAAGCAAGGAATTCTTAAGGAGCTGAGTCGATTATGACGACAACCAACGTGAACTTGACCGCCAAGGTAACTGAGCCGCTCACGCTGACTGACACGGCGATCATCAAAGTTGCCGAGCTCATCGCCGCCGCGGGCGCCGACGAGCCTTTAGCGCTGCGCGTCGCCGTGAAGTCTGGTGGCTGCTCGGGCTTTAACTACGACATGTACTTCGACTCCGAGGTCGCCGACGACGACGTAGTAAGCGCCTTTGGCGACGTCAACGTAGTCGTTGATCCACAAAGTGCTGAGCTCTTGAGCGGCGCGTCGCTCGACTTCACCGACGGTCTCCAGGGCGCGGGATTTCACATCACGAATCCCAACGCCACGCGCACCTGTGGGTGCGGCAACTCCTTTAGCTAACCCTCGTGAGTCCACAGCGTCCCTATTCGACGTGGCGTCGCGCGGGCGACTTCGTCATCATCTCTGGTCAACTGGGTGTACTACCCCACAAGGAGACCACCACCTTTGTCGAGGGCGGCACGGCCGACCAGTTACGTCAAGCGTTGGTGAACGCAGCGTCAGTACTCAATGAAGCGGGCGTGTCATTGAGCGCCGTCGTGAAAGCTTCGTTGTTCGTTCTTGACATGTCGGACTTTGCGTCGTGCAATGAAGTGTGGCTCGAGAATTTCAGTGATCCACTGCCAACACGAACGGCTATCGCGGTGGCGCAACTTCCCTACGGCGCCAAAGCCGAAGTCGAACTCTGGGCGTACGCACCGGAGCGTTAATCGTTGAATTCGTTCGACGTACCGAACTTGTAGCCCACCGAGCGCACCGTTTGAATGAGGTGCGCGTACTCTTCGCCCAACTTGGCGCGCAGTCGACGCACGTGCACGTCCACGGTGCGAGCACCGCCGTAGTACTCATAACCCCAGACTCGACTCAGCAGCGTCGCGCGCGTGAAGACGCGATTGGGATTCGTAGCTAGAAAGCGCAGGAGTTCGTACTCCATGTAGGTGAGGTCCATCACCCGTCCAGCGATGGACGCTTGGTACGTCTCTAAGTTCATGGAGAGTTCCGCGTGTTCGATTCGTGGTGCCACACTCTCGTTGCCAGCCCGGCGAAGTCGGTGGCGCAGCCTCGTCGCCAGTTCACTCACGTCGTATGGCCCCACCACGAAGTCGTCGAAGAGATCCTCACGAAAGGTCAAGTCGTCGAGCTGGTAGTGGTCGAGTAACAAGATGATGGGGCCGACGCCGCGTTCTCGTTGGCGCAACTGACGACAGAGACTCATCGCCTCACTGAAAGGAAGAGCGGCCGCGTTGATGACGGCGCCCGAGAAGCCACCCGTTGGCTCGAGCGCGGTGATTTCGTTCAGCCGAGCGGACGTGGCGATCGCCGGCGTCACGCCGGTCACGTCAAAGGCCTTGCGGACTGGCCCTTCACACGAGGGAACGCAGAGAACGACGTCAATACTCACAGAAGGGGCAGGTACCGTTCGAGTTCGAATGGGGTGACTTGACCCCGGTAGGCGTCCCATTCGGCGCGCTTGTTGCGCAGGAACCATTCGACGAGGTGACTGCCGAGCGTCTCGTGCATCAGCGTTGAACTCTCCATGAGATCAACCGCGTCGTCGAGAGACTGGGGAAGAGGCGCCATGAGTTCGCCTTCGCGCGGCAACGCGTAGTTGCCGGTGACGCCCCTAAGTCCGGCCGCCAGAATGACGGCGAAGGCGAGATAGGGGTTCGCCGCGGAGTCGGGCGCGCGGTACTCGACCCTGGTTGAATCGATGCGTCCGGGCTTCACCGACGGCACGCGAACGAGCGCCGCCGCGTCGTAGCGAGCCCAGGCAGCACCGACTGGTGCTTCGGCACCGGGCACGAGTCGCTTGTACGAGTTCACCCATTGGTTGGTGACGGCCGTGATCTCAGGGGCGTGGTTTACGAGTCCGGCGATGAACTTCGTCGCCAGATCGCTCAACCCGTACGTGTGCTCTCCAATGAAGGCGTTCTTCTCGTCGCGCCACAGTGAGAGGTGGGTGTGCATGCCCGAACCCTGGACGTTGATGAGGGGCTTGGGCATGAAACTGGCGGCGACGCCGGACTGACGCGCGAGTTCTTTGACGACGTAACGAAGTGACATCACGGTGTCGGCCATCGTCAGTGCGTCGGTGTAACGCAAGTCGATCTCGTGCTGGCTCGGCGCGTCTTCGTGTTGGGCGTGCTCGACGCCGATCCCCATCTCTTCGAGCGTGAGGACGGTTTGGCGCCTGAGTTGACTGCCGGTGTCGTCGGGCAATAAGTCGAAGTAGCTTCCTTGATCGATCGGTACGGGTCCAAACGTGGGGTCGAGATCGGTGAAGTAGAAGTACTCAATCTCGGGGGCGACGAAGAACGTGAAGCCCTTGGCCCGGGCGGCGTCGAGGACTCGGCGCAGCTGCTGGCGGGGACAACCGTCAAAGACGGTGCCGTCGATGTTGACGATGTCACAGAACACGCGCGCCACGCCAGAGCCCTGCTCGTACCAAGGGAGTAGTTGGAATGTCGTCAGGTCGGGTCGAGCTAAAAGATCAGATTCCGTTGTTCGTGAGAAGCCGTCGATCGCGCTGCCGTCAAAGGTCATTCCCTGGTCGAGCGCGTCTTCTAGTTCGGCGGGCGTGACGTGAAAGGCCTTGTGACGCCCGAGGACGTCGGTGAACCAGAGTTGCACGAAGCGCACGCCTCGCTCCTCGACGGTTCGCAGCACGTACTGGGCCTGGCTTTGCATGCTGGACATTCTCGCACCTTCCTTCGAACCCGGCGATTTGACACGCAACCAAGAGACCCGCCGCTCGAGAGCGGCGGGTCTCTTAATCCGGGGGTCAGCGGCCTTTTTGGGCTTTCTTCGCGGGCGCCTTTTTCGCGACTTTCTTCGCTGTCGCTTTCTTCGCCGCGATCTTCCTGGCGGGGGCTTTCTTCGCGGGCGCCTTTTTCGCGACTTTCTTCGCTGTCGCTTTCTTCGCCGCGATCTTCCTGGCGGGGGCTTTCTTCGCGGGCGCCTTCTTCGCGACTTTCTTCGTACCCGTTGAATTAGTCGCCGCGCCGCAAATCGTCTCGACGATCAACGCCGCGACGACGTAGGGGTCAATGTTGGCGTTGGGACGACGGTCTTCGAGGTAGCCCTTCTTTTCCGCTGCGACGGCCGCAGGAATTCGTACCGAGGCGCCACGATTCGACACGCCGTACGAGAACTTTGAGTACGGCGCCGTTTCGTGCTCGCCCGTCAGTCGCTCTTCGATACCGTACCCGTAGACAGCGATGTGTTCCTTGACCTTCGTGCCGAGTGCTTCACATCCCGCAATGATCGCGTCGAAGCCACCGTTCGCGCGCATTTGCTTCGTTGAGAAGTTCGTGTGCGCACCCGCGCCGTTCCAGTCACCCTTCACGGGCTTGGCATCGAAACTAACGTCGACGTCGAACTCTTCGGCGATGCGTTCGAGCAACCAGCGCGCGGTCCACAACTGGTCGCCGATCGCGACAGGATTAAGCACGCCGACTTGGAACTCCCACTGGCCCATCATCACTTCGGCGTTCGTGCCTTCGATGCCAATACCCGCGCGCTGACAAGCGAGCGTGTGCGCTTCGACGATGTCACGTCCGGGCATCTTCGTGCCACCGACGCCGCAGTAGTACGGACCTTGTGGCGCGGGGTAGGCGTCCTCGGGCCAACCGTAGGGCCGGCCATCTTGGAAGAACGTGTACTCCTGTTCGATGCCGAACTTCGGCTCGAAGCTCGCGAATTTCTTCGCGACTTGAACCGCGTGCGCGCGCTTGTTCGTGACGTGCGGAGTCATGTCGGCGTTTAAAACTTCACACATCACCAACACGTCTTTGGGCCCACGCAGTGGGTCGGGGCAGGAGTAGACGGGCAGGAGTACGCAGTCCGAAAGGCGACCCGTCGCTTGGTTCGTGCTCGAGCCGTCAAAGCCCCAGACGGGTGGCTTCTTGCCGTCGCCCACGATCTTGGTCTTGCTCCGAAGCTTGTGAGTCGGCTCGGTCCCGTCTATCCAGATGTACTCAGCCTGATACGACAACGATGCTCCTTCGATGTGCCATCGCGTACCTACGCGACCAGCACCAGTCTCATCGCTCCTCGACCCCTCGACCCCCGAGTTCTGTTAAGGGCGTGTAAAACATTTCCTCCTTGGAGTAAAACTCCGAGCGCCATTAGGCTCACCTCGTGGCAACGCTTCGACTCGCCTTGGCCCAGATGAACGCTGTCGTGGGCGGTTTCGCACAGAACGTTGAGACACTGGCGCGTTTTCGCACCCAATCTGCCCTCGTCGGCGCCGATCTCGTCGTGACACCGGAACTTTCACTCATGGGCTACCCACCCGAAGACCTTTTATTAAAGGAAGGCTTCATTGAGGCCAGTGCCCAGGCGCTCAGCGACCTAGCCAAATCAGAGAATCTCCCCCCAATTCTGGTGGGAACCGTGGTCCAAGAAGGAATGAACGGCGTGACGTTGGCTCCTTCGAGCGACGGTCGCGACGCGGTGAGGGTATTAGAGGACGAAGAACGACGTTTGCACATCGCGAACGTTCTCGTGGCCCTCGGTGATGATGGCGTCATAGCGACCGCGACGAAGCGCCTACTGCCCAACTACGACGTCTTTGACGAGCGTCGCTACTTCCATCCGGGCGTTGGTCCCCAAACAATCGTCAACGTGCGCGGCGTGGCGGTGGGACTTCTTGTCTGTGAGGACGTGTGGACGAGCAACGGACCCGCGGTGGAACTCGCGAAGGAAGGCGCGACGCTCCTCGTCGTAGCGAACGCGTCACCGTACGCACGTGGCCGACGCGACGAGCGTGAAGCCATGTTGCGCGAACGTGCACTGGAGACGAACTGTCCAATTGCGTACGTGAACTTGGTGGGCGGCCAGGACGAACTGGTCTTTGACGGCCAGAGCATGGCCGTGAACGCACGGGGGGACGTCGTCGCTCGCGCCAGCGCGTTCAGTGAAGAGCTCTTGATCTGTGAACTCGAAGCACGTGAATCGTCAGTCGGGATAGCGCTCGATACGTTCTACGCCCGAGACGAGACGAAGGTTCAAGCCTCGCACGTCAATCATCTCGAAGAGCCTTTGGACGAGGTCCGCGAAATCTACGAGGCGCTCGTCATGGGCACGCGCGACTACTTGCGCAAGAACGGTTTTCGCGAAGCGATCGTGGCACTGTCGGGTGGCGTCGACTCCTCACTCGTCGCTTCGATTGCCGTCGACGCGGTGGGCGCGCGCGCGGTGCGCGGTTTCGCGATGCCGAGTCGTTACTCGTCGGAACATTCCTTGTCCGACGCGATCGAGTTGGCCGCTCGACTCGACATCGAGATTGCCACGTTGCCAATCGAAGCGCCTCACGAAAACTTCACCACGGAACTCACCGAAGTCTTGGGCGGCGAGCCAGCGGGATTAACCGACGAGAATCTTCAATCTCGAATCCGCGCGGTGTTGATGATGGCGATCTCAAATGACACGGGCGCCATCGTGCTCACGACTGGCAACAAGTCAGAGATGGCGGTTGGTTACTCCACGCTGTACGGCGACTCCGCGGGGGGCTTCGCGGTCATCAAAGACGTGCCAAAGACTCTCGTCTACGAACTGTGTCGTTACCGCAACCAAATGGCGCGCCTTGACGGCGACCCCGAACCTATTCCCGCCGCGGTGCTCGAGAAAGCGCCCTCGGCGGAACTTCGTCCCGATCAACGCGACGATCAGTCATTGCCGCCCTACGAAGTGCTCGATCCTTTGCTCGAGCTCTACGTCGAAGAGGACGCCACCGCCGAAGAGATCATCGCTTTGGGTTACGACCGAGCGCTGGTGACCAACATCACGCGTCTCGTCGATCGCAGCGAGTACAAACGACGCCAAATGCCACCGGGAGTTCGGATCTCGAAGAAGGCATTCGGTCGCGACCGTCGGATGCCAATCACCAACGCTTTTCATCCCGAAACCTGATGACGTCCTCACGCGACACAATGGCGCACCTCTTTTCGTGTTTTGACACGATGTACCTCGTGTTGGGAGAGGGCGCGCCCACGCTGACGAACGATGCGTACGTGATTCGCACCTACGAGATGGCCCGCGCCTTCGGTGAGGTCGCCCTCCGTTTTCGCGAGCATTTAGTTGACGTGGAGACTGAGCCACTGGCCCCCTTGGCGGACGTGCTTCGCCGCGCGATTTCGCTGGATAACACGGGCGCCATGGTGCTCTTCGCCATGGCGACGGTGATTGGCCCGAGAGTGCTGGTGTCGTTACGCGACGCGAGAGAGACGAGCGACCTCGACGAGCCAGAGCTCGGGATCGCTGTTCACGCCTCGCAAGTACTAGTCCAAGAGATTCGTGCCGTGGGTGACGTGGCGGGCGAACAGGCGCCCATCGATGACCCAAAGTGGCAAAGTGACGCACAAAGCCTGAGCGCGGACCTCGATATGGGTGGAAACGCTGAAAGTTTCGGGATTTCACGGTAAGTTGCGTAGCCCCGTATAACTAGAGGTACCGGAGTTTCCGGGCTAGCTCGCTCAGTAAAAGAGGAACCATGGCGAAAGACCGTATAGATCGTGACGATGAGGACCTCGTACGTCTCTACCTGTCCGACATTGGCCAGTACACCCTCCTCACAAAGGACGACGAGGTTCGCCTCGCTCAGACCATCGAAGAGGGCCGTGACGCAAAGTCTGAACTCGAGGCTTCAGAGAACGATAAGAAGATCAAGCTGACGCCCACGCGTAAGCAGGCCTTAAAGCGCGCGGCCCACCGTGGTGACCAGGCCGAACGCGACTTTGTTCAGTCCAACCTTCGTTTGGTCGTTTCAATCGCTAAGAAGTACCAAGCGTCGGGCCTGCCGCTTCTGGACCTTATTCAAGAGGGAAATCTCGGCTTGATGCACGCCGTCGAGAAGTTCGACTGGCGTAAGGGCTTTAAGTTCTCGACGTACGCCACCTGGTGGATCCGCCAAGCGATCACGCGAGGTATCGCGAATACCGGGCGCACGATCCGTCTCCCGGTGCACGCCGGCGACACGTTGGCGCGTGTGCAAAAGGCGCAGTCGCGTCTCGAACTCAAGTTCGGTCGACCCCCCACCATCAAAGAGCTCTGTGAAGAGTGCGAAATGCCCGAGGACAAGCTCATCGAGGCGTTGCGTTTTCGCTCCGAGCCGATCTCACTGTCAGAGCCACTGCGCGAAGACGGCGACGCGGAGCTCGGCGACGTCGTCGAGGACCGTTCGGCCGAGTCGCCCTTTGACGTCGCCGCGGTGAAGATGATGCCCGCCGCGATCGAGAAGCTGCTCCAGCCACTCGACGAGCGTGAACAGAAGATTCTGCGGATGCGCTTTGGACTTGACGGTGCCGGAGAGATCCGCACCTTAGAAGACGTGGGCGCTGAGATGAATCTCACCCGCGAGCGCATCCGTCAGATCGAGGCGCGCGCAATGAGTAAATTACGCCACCCCTCGTCCGACACCGGCGCGCGCGACTTACTTACGCTCTAGCGTCGCTGGAACCTGGCGCCGCCCAGTGCGGCGGCGAGACCTACCACGATGGCACTCACCAGAAACGGTGTATGCGACTTCGAACGACTGAGTAACGTCACCGGGTGGCTGAACGTCAATAGCGGCCACGCTCGTTCGTGCGCGATTCGAGTGAGCGTGCGATCAGCGTTCACGCAGAAGGGTTGGCCGACGCACTCCAACATCGGTACGTCGGTTTCAGAGTCTGAGTACGCGTAGGACTCTAAGAGATCGATGCCGCGCCGCGCGGCCAGTTCACGGATGGCGAGCGCTTTGTTCTCGCCTTGGGCGAAGAACTCCATCTCTCCGGTGAACTTGCCGTTCTCGTCGATGGTGGCGCGCGAGGAGATCGCACCCGTAATGCCCAGTAGTTCAGCGAATGGTTCAACAATCTCTGTCGGCGCACTACTCACGAGGTAGACCTCGTCGCCTTGGCTGAGGTGGTGATCGATGAGCTCGAGGGCTTCGGCGTAGATAAGCGGCTCAATAACCTCGCTAAGGGTCTCCTTGACTAGACGACGCACCTCGTCCTGGTCCCAACCTCGGGTGATCTTTAGCACCGTTTCTCGGACCTTGGCGAGTCGCTTCTCGTCGGCGCCGAAGCGCTGGAACCAGAGTTGACCAATGCCGGCACGGATAAGCGTGCGTCGATGCAAGAGACCGCGCGCGTGCAACTCCGGTCCCAGGGCGACGATCGAAGACTTGACGATGACGGTCTTGTCTAGGTCAAAGAAGGCCGCGCGCACACTTTCATGCTAGGTCCAGTTGTTGCGAGTGTCAGTGCCTAGCCGATGAACGCGGCGGCGCAGTCTTGCGTGGCGTCGAAACGTGCCATCAACACAACGTGGTCTTGATGGAGGAAGTGCATCGTCGCCGAGGGCACGAGAGGCTGCTCGTTGCGCACGACGGCCACGACGCGCACCGAGTCAGGTAGGCGCAGTTCATCGAGGGTGAGATTCTGCGCCACGGCGGGCGCGTTCTCGTCGAGGGTGACCTCGATGAGGCGCATGCGTCCGTGCGCGAGGGTCATGAGTTGGATGATCGCGCCGACTTCAACGGCCTCGTCGACGAGTGACGTGATCAACGCGGGCGTCGACACCGAGACATCGACGCCCCAACTCTCGTTGAAGAGCCATTCGTTTCGAGCGTTGTTGATGCGACTGATGACCCGCGGCACGCCAAACTCTTGCTTCGAGAGCCAACTGATCACGAGGTTGTCTTCGTCGTCGCCGGTGGCGGCGATCATCACGTCGGCGCTTCGAACGTCGGCCGAAGCAAGGCTCGCGTACTCACAGGCGTCGGCCGCAAAGACGCTCACGCCGGGTAGTTGCGATTTCAGACGCTCGGCGGTTGAGGTCACTTGTTCCATCAAGGTGACGTCGTGGTGGCGATCGATCAAGTCGAGCGCGATTGAGGTACCGACGGACCCGCCGCCGGCGATCACGACTTTCATAGTGAGCTCCCCTCGAGCAGTTCGTGGAGATCGCTCAGACCCTCATTCGTCACGAGAAACTCGAGGATGTCGTCCTCTTGGGCGAAGAGACCCTCAACGCTGACGCGGCCCTGGCCACCTCGAATCATGCCCACGACGCGCACGCGCTCGCCAATGTTAAAGCTGGTGACAGGCTTGCCGGCGAGGGCGTCGGGCACGATGCGCTCGACTAAGTGCATCGTGTTACCAGAGTCGGTCCAGGCAATTGAGTCATCGGAGGGCATCATCCAACGCTTGACTTGCTGGGTGGTCCACAGCGACGTCGCGACGGTGGGGATACCGAGTTTCATATAGATACCGGCTCTCGCCGGGTCGTAGATTCGAGCGACCACGTTCTTGATGTTGTAGTGATCGCGGGCAATCCTCGCGCAGAGAATATTGGAGTTGTCGCCACTCGTGACGGCCGCCAACGCGTCGGCGGTGACCGCCTCAGCTTGAAAGAGCACGTCACGGTCAAAACCAGATCCGATGATGGTCTTGCCGTGGTAGTGCGTGAGACGGCGAAAACTGTCGCGGTTCTTGTCGATTATTACCACCGAGTGCCCCTCTTCGGAGAGTTCCATGGCGAGCTCTGAACCAACTCGGCCACAGCCGACCACAATGATGTGCACGCACTCATCAGACCACAACGGGGCTTTTGGCTGCAAGTTCGCCTTAAGTGCTCGTTGTGGAAGAGTTCCTTGGCAAGACCTGTGGCTTAGTATCGATTTCGTGTCAAATGAGGATGAGTCGACAGTCAAACGCGCACCAATTTTGACGTCACACGCCAATTTGGCGACGTTTTATCCCGAGACGTGGGATTACCGACTCAAACGACTCATACTTGGCAAGCCGTTGGTCTCAGAGCAGTTGAGCGCCGAGCGCCTCAATCGACCCATCGCACTAGGCGTCTTAGCGCCGGACTGCATCTCTTCGTCGGCCTATGGCGCCGAACAGATCCTTACGCAAATGACGCCCGCCATTGGTCTGGCGGCGTTCGCGCTCGTAGTGCCGATCATGTTCGTCATCATTGGCGTGCTGTTCTTCGTCACGACGTCGTACCTCGACGTGATCAAGTACTACACGACGGCCGGCGGTTCGTACGTCGTGGCGCGCGACAACTTCGGACCAAGGATCGCCCAGATCGCGGCCGTGGCGCTGCTCATTGACTACACCGTGACCGTCGCGGTGCAGTGCTCGGCCGGCACCGCAGCCCTAACAACCGCGTTTCCCCAATTCGCGCACTACACCTTGTTAATCACCATCGCCGTCGTGCTCGTCTTGATCGTGGGTAACTTGCGGGGCATTCGCGAAGCCGGTAGTTACTTCGCCATCCCGACGTATTTCTACGTCCTCATGTTGGGCGCGACGATTCTCATTGGCTACTACAAGAAGTTCATGGGCACGTTGCACATGATCCCCCAACCCGCGGTGCACTTGTTGGTACACGGGCGCCTTGGGCACCCCGGCAACGGTCTCTTAATGGGCCTCGCGTTTTTGACGTTGCTGCGTGCCTACGCGAACGGTGGGTCGTCGCTGACGGGCTTAGAGGCGATCTCGAACGGTGTGGGTAGTTTCCGTCGTCCCGAGTCGAAGAACGCGCGCAGCACGCTCGTCGTCATGTCGTCGGTATTGGCGTTCTTGCTCATTGGCACTGCGTTGCTCGCGTCGTGGACGCACGCGTTGCCCTACGGCACCGGCACACCTACCGTCGTCGGCCAAGAAGTGTCCGACGTCTTTGGCGCGCACGGCATCGGCCACGTCATCTTCCTTATCGTGCAATTGGCGACGGTCTTGATCCTCTACACCGGTGGCAACACGTCGTTCAATGGATTCCCGTTCCTCGCCAACTACGTGGCGACGGACAAGTATTTGCCACGCCAACTCACCAAGCGCGGACACCGTCTGGCGTTCTCGAACGGCATCATCGTGCTCGGCGTTGTCTCACTCGTGCTCATCATCGCCTTCAACGCCCAGGTGAACGGACTCATCGCGCTCTACGCGATCGGCGTCTTTACCGGCTTCACCTTGGCCGGCGCGGGCATGGTGGCGCGACACCTGCGAGAGAAGTCGGGCCACTGGCGCCGTGGCGTGTTTGTCAACATGCTCTCGGCGAGCGTGACGGCACTCGTGGTCGTCATTTTCATAACCGTGAAATTCACCGAAGGCGCGTGGATCATCGTCGTCGTTGGACCGATCATGTACTTCAGCCTTCTCCGTTTCCACCGTCAGTACGACCGCGAGGAGAAGGCCTTTGAGGCGAATAGCGCGAAGTCGTCGATGCACATCCGCATGAACCGCGTCATCATCTTCGTCGACAACTACGACTTGGCGACCGAACGAGCGCTGCTGTATAGCAATTCGTTGAACCCCTACTCCGTAAGGGCGGTGCACTTCGATATCGACCCGATAGTCACCAAAAGCCTCGAAGAGAGGTGGGGTGCCCAGGGGACCGCGTCGTTCGGCATCAGTCTCGAAGTCGTCGAGTGCGAAGACCGTCGCGTTGATAGGGCAGCCTTAGAGCTCGTGGCGGACGCCGTGCGCGACCCCGACGTGTTCTGCATGGTAATCTTGCCCCGGCGAGGATTCGTCTCTAGCTTGCAGCGACTCCTCCACGACCGCACGGCCGACAACATGGCGGGCGCGGTGATGCACGTGCCGCGCACCGCGACGATGATCATTCCCTATCGCGCGTTGCGCCGTCGCGTGCCCGAAGGCGCGTTCACCGAAGAACCCCTCAGCGACGAGGTCACTAGAGGCGGCGTGCGCGAAGACGCGCACCTCGACGCTGACTTGAAACTCGCCGCACGCTCGTCTGACGCCGCGCCGATTGGTGGACTGATGGAGCGCGAGTTCGTCGAGATTGCCGGTCGCGTGCGTTCGATGGCGATTAGCAGCGAGAGTGGCGTGAATGAACTCCGCTGCGTCATCACCGACAACAGCGGTTCGATCACGCTGGTCTTTCAAGGACGCACGAGCGTGCCGGGCATCGAACGCGGTACACGTTTGATGGTGAAAGGAACGGTGACGTCGATGCGACGTGAGGCCGTGATTTTGAACCCGCAGTACGAAATTGTCGCCTCGCCCCAAGGAGATCATTAAATATCGTCGACATGTAATTCGCAGTGTCTACCTAGCGATTGCGCCCGAGAAGGGTCTCGAAGCGCCGTGTTGGCGCATCCAAGGCTTGAGAACCTGTCTAACTTGTGTAGCGGTAGTTCAACGTGGCGATAACGTGTCACGCCGTGAGATTCCTGAGAGGTGGTGAGCGTGGCTAAGGCACTCGTCATCGTTGAGTCCATCGCCAAAGCGACGCGCATTCAAGGAATGCTCGGACCCGACTACATCGTCAAACCCTCCATTGGCCACATTCGAGACTTGCCCCAAAGCGCCGCCGATATCCCCGCCTCGGTGAAGGGTGAGAAGTGGGCGCGCCTCGGCATCAACGTCAATGACCACTTCAAGCCGGTCTACGTGGTCTCGCAAGACCGCAAGAAGATTGTCGCCGAGCTCAAGGCCGCCCTGAAGGAAGTCGACGAGCTCTACCTCGCTACCGACGAAGACCGAGAGGGCGAAGCGATCGCGTGGCACCTCCAAGAGGTGCTGAATCCAAAGGTCCCCGTCAAGCGAATGGTTTTTCACGAGATCACGCCGAGCGCTATCTCGAAGGCTGTTTCGGAGACCCGAGACCTCGATCTTCGACTCGTCGACGCTCAGGAAGGCCGCCGGTTCCTCGATCGCTTGGTGGGCTACGAGGTGTCACCAGTGCTCTGGCGCGCCGTCGACAAGGCGCGATCGGCCGGACGCGTGCAGTCGGTCGCGATCCGCTTGGTGTGCGAGCGCGAGCGTGAGCGTATGGCGTTTCGTTCCGCCACCTGGTTCGACGTGACGGCGACCTTGCGCGCACACGATTCAACGTTCGAATCGACGCTCGAGACCCTGAATGGCGCGTCGCTCGCGACGGGCAAAAACTTTGACGCTCAGGGACAACTCGAGGCGAAGGGTTCACTCGAAGTGTTGAGTGAACCAGCGGCGCTTTCTATCGCGGACGCACTCGCTGGCAAGAGTTTGCACGTCGACTCGATCACTTCGACGCCTCGTACGCAACGCCCACAGGCGCCGTTCATGACCTCGTCACTCCAGATTGAAGCGAGTCGCAAGCTCCGCTTCGATCCCGAGCGCACGATGCGCGCCGCGCAGCGACTCTACGAGCAGGGTTGGATCACGTACATGCGCACCGACTCAACGACGCTCTCTGACGAGGCGATCAACGCCGCGCGCGCTCACGCGGCGACAATGTTTGGTGACGACTACGTGTCCGACAAGCCGCGTCGCTACGACCGCAAAGTGAAGAACGCTCAAGAGGCACACGAGGCAATCCGCCCCGCCGGCGAGTCGTTTCGCACGCTCGACGAAGCACAGTCGCAACTGAACGGCGACGAACGCGCGGTCTACGACTTGATCTGGAAGCGAACGATCGCCTCACAGATGGTCGACGCCCGCCTCACGCAAGACAAGGTCCGCCTTTCGGGCACGCTTTCGAACATCACCGGGTTCAGTGACGACGTCGCAGTGACCTTTAGCGCCTCGGGGCTGCGCATCGAGTTCGCGGGTTTTCGTCGCGCCTACGTCGAGGGCACTGACGATCCAGAAGCTGAACTCGCCGACCAGGAGCGCCTACTGCCGAGCTTGAGCGAAGGCGCCGACGTTCCCGTTGACGATGCCCAAGCGAAGGCCCACGACACCCAGCCGCCCGATCGCTTCTCTGAAGCGACACTGATCAAGAAGCTCGAGGATTTAGGCATTGGACGTCCCTCGACCTACGCCTCGGTGATGAAGACCATCGACCGACGGGGCTACGTGTGGAAAAAAGGCAAGTCGCTCGTGCCAACGTTTCGGGCCTTCGCCGTGGTGAACCTGCTCGAGTTTTATTTTGCCGATCTCGTCGACTATCAGTTCACGGCCGCGATGGAAGATCAACTCGACGAGATCGCCGAGGGTCGCCAGGAACTCGAGCCGTGGTTGCGCAAGTTCTACTTCGGTGACGACACGGCGACCACTGAATTCGCCAAACTCGGTCTCCAGCACACGACCCACGCCGAGCACGAGTTCGACTTCGCCGCGATTAACTCATTGCCCTTGGGCGTGGCGCCCGACGGCGTCGCGGTCTCGGTGCGCTCAGGGCGTTACGGGCCCTACCTCGTGCACGGTGACGACCGCGTCTCGATCCCTGAAGCGACCGAGCCCGACTCACTCAGCGTCGAGCACGCCTTGGCGTTGCTCGCGGCGCCGAGCAACGACCGTGCGTTGGGACAAGACGGCGACGGCGAGACTATCTATCTAAAGGCCGGAAGGTACGGCCCCTACGTGCAGGTCGGTGAAGTCACCGACCCCAAAGTGAAGCCCAAGACGTCATCCTTGCTCTCTACGATGTCGCCCGAGACCCTCACCCTCGCCGACGCGAAGCAGTTGCTGTCGTTGCCGCGCCGCGTAGGAGAACACCCCGACGGCGGCGAGATCCTCGCCCAGAACGGGCGCTACGGTCCCTATCTCACGTGGGGCAAAGAGACACGTTCGCTGGAAAACGAAGCGCAGATCTTCAGCGTGGACTTAGAGGGCGCGTTGGCGCTCTTCGCTCAGGCGAAGCTGCGGGGACGTCGCAGCGCCGCTCGTCCCCTGGCTGAATTAGGCGAGGATCCAGTGACCAAGCGCGAAGTTGTCGTTCGAAGCGGGCGATTTGGTCTCTACGTCACCGACGGTGAGACGAACGCGACCCTACGCATTGGCGACACGCCAGAAACGATCACCTTGGACCGGGCCTGTGAGTTACTCGCAGAACGACGAAACGCCGAACCCTCGACGCATGTTCGAAAGAGCGCGAAGAAGTCTGTTAGGAAAACGTCCGCGAAGAAAACGCCGACGACGAAAAAGGCCGCGAAGAAGACCACGAAGAAGGCGACGAAGAGGGCCGCTCCGGCGTCGGGCGCGACGAAGAGGGCCGCGATCGCCCAAGGCGCGAGGGCCAATGCCGAGTTACTCAAGAGCGCACGAATCGAGGACGAAGCGTGAGCTCACGAGGCGTGTTTCTCGTCTTTGAAGGTATCGACGTCAGTGGCAAGAGCACCCAAGCGAGACGTGTCGCCGCGGCTCACGACGCGCTCTTCACCTTCGAGCCGGGCGACACCCCACTGGGTGCGCAGTTACGTCACTGGGTGCTGGACGCCGCGACGCCCATGGACCCGTCGACCGAAGCACTCATGATGCTGACCGATCGTTCACACCACGTGCGCAGCGTCATCGAACCGGCCCTTCGCGCTGGGCGCTCGGTCGTGAGCGATCGTTTCTACGCCTCGACCCTCGCGTATCAGGGGTACGGCCGCGGGGTCGATCTTGCGCTACTTCGCGCGGCGAGCGAGCTCGCCATTGGCTCGTGTCTACCAACACAGACGATCCTGCTCGACATCTCGCTCGAGGTGGTGAACGAGCGCCGCGCCCACGACGCGAAGGACCGATTCGAAGCTGAAGATCTCACGTTCCACCAACGCGTGCGTGAGGGTTACCTCGAGTTAGCAAGAGAACACGAGTGGATCGTTTTGGATGGATCGATGAGTGAAGACGACGTCGCGCTCGCGATCGATGAGCGAGTGGGCGAATTACCCTGGTGACATGAACGACGTCTTTCGCCGCCTCGTTGGCCAAGACCGTTGTGTCGCCTCACTTCGCCAGCACGTCATCAACCCCGTGCACGCGTACCTCTTCAGCGGCCCTGGTGGTTCGAGCGTGCACGACGCGCTGGTCTCCTTTGCCGCGGCGTTGCAGTGCGCCGACAACGGATGTGGCGAGTGCGAGATCTGCCGATTGGTGTTGGCCGAGCAAGACCCCGACGTAAACTTTGCCGAACGATCGGGCGTGGCGTGGCGTATGGAAGAGATTCGTGAAGCCGAGCGAGTGTCGAGGCGTCGGCCGCTCGGATCTGGGTACCAGATTGTGATCATCGAAGACGTGGAGTTAACGACGACGGGCGCCTCGCCGAGCGCGCCCGCGCTTCTAAAGTCACTCGAAGAGCCACCCCCTCGCACCATCTTCTTGTTGAGTGCAGAAGAGATATCGCCCGAGCTCGCCACGATCGTCTCGAGATGTGTAGAGGTGAAGCTGCGCGCTCTTAGCGAGGACGATTTAGTGAGCATCCTCGTCAATGAGGGTGCCAGCGAGGAGGTTGCGCGCAACGCCGCGGGGGCGGCGAACGGGAATCTTCGTCGGGCCCGCGTACTGGTGCGTGACGTCGCTCTGAGCTCTCGCGTCGCCGCGTGGCGCAGCGTGCCCGATCGACTGAGTGGCACGCCCGCGGCGTCCGCGGTCGTCGCCCAAGAGATATCGGCGTCGCTTGACGAAGCGATGACGCCTCTGCAACAACTCCAAGAAGAAGAGATGGCCAGGCGCGTCAGTGACGCGCGCGAAATGGGGCTACGTGCGGTGACGAGTCGCCGCGACGTCGAAGCGCAGTTCAAGCGCGAGCTGCGCCGTTTTCGTCTGGACGAGCTGCGATTTGGATTTAGCGCGTTGACCGGTGTGTACCGCGAGCGACTCTTCGAGAACCTCGAGTCCAGTCTCGAAGGTGACACCAGGAGCGACTATCGAGTGGGGGCTTCGCTACGCGCGATTGACGCCGTCGCCGAAGCCAATCGCCGTCTTTCGACGACGCTCGACGAGACCTTATTGCTCCACGATCTCATGTTCTCGTTAATGGAGTTTTGAGTTCCGCCGAGAGACGTCGATGGCTAATGGGCTAATATTTCTCTCTGCGCCTGGGTAGCTCAGTCGGTAGAGCAACGCATTCGTAATGCGTAGGTCAGGAGTTCGAATCTCCTCCCAGGCTCCATGTGATGAGTCGGGACATTGTTCATAGATGAGTCGCGACATCGGTCATATTCTTGGCCAACGTCCTTCGGGACGTAGTTGGTTTCTCCAGTAACCGCA
>Ga0208587_1000068_pt1 | contig 52317 bp, 44 predicted proteins | sample NGESurdeep092012_7_FD_184472 | JGI IMG/M metagenome (GOLD analysis project Ga0208587, IMG submission 184472) | Arctic peat soil microbial communities from Barrow, Alaska - NGEE Surface sample 210 deep-092012 (SPAdes) | ecosystem: Environmental > Terrestrial > Soil > Wetlands > Peat ...
GTTTCCGAGGAGGCGGTAGGCGTCGCTCGACTGCGGGTCGATCTCGAGGACCCGGTTTGCGGCCGACTGCGCGTTCAGGGCGTCGCCGCGCGAGAGGGCCGCTCGGCCGAGAGCGAGGTAGTCCGTGGTGGGTACCAGAGTCTGAGAAGGCACGGCCGGCGGCCGGGGACCGGTGGGCGTTGTGGGAGCAGCCTTGGGGGCGTCGGGCCCCGAGGCGCGAACCTTCGCGGCCTCGGTGAACTTGCCCTGCCTCTCGTACGCCTGGGCGAGGAGATCGATCGCTTCGGCATCGAGCTTTTCGCGCGGCACGTTAAAGAGGAGGTCGTGAATGACGTCTTCGGTGTTGCCGTCCGCGAGCTTCTCCTTCGCGACGCGCTTCAATTCTCCGATGTCGGCCGCGGGCGGCGGCACTGCGACGACGGCCTCGCGGCGGACATCGGCGGCGAGCTTCACGAATTCGGGCGAGAAGAAGTCGGCCACGATCTCGAGATCGGGGCTGCCCGTAAACGCGCGGCGGAGCGCATCCTGCGCGTCGGACTTCTTTCCGTCGTTGAAGTGCGCCCAGCCGGCTTGCACGAGCATGCGCGAGCGGCGCTGCGGATCGCCGGCGGCGGAAGCCGCGCTCTCGAACTTGAGCGCGGCCTTGTGGAACTGGCCGGCGTTGACGGCCTTTCGCGCCTCTTTTTCGAGCGATTCCGAGCCTTCCTGCGCGCGGGCGGGCGCGGCGAGGAGGAAGAGTGCCGCGAGACAGGACGCAAGAGAGAAGAGGAGGACTCGCTTCACTAGCGAGATTCTAGCTATTCCTTCTTCAACTCGATACGGGGGATCGCGAACGAGTCGTCTTCGGCGACGTCGACCGTCCTCGTGAAGGTCTTGTAGCCGGCGAGGCTCACGCTGATCTCGTGGGGGCCGGCGCGGAGCGTCTTCTTCATGGGTCCGCCCGTCGAGGCGCCGAACAGGACGCCGTCCAGGCGGATCTCCGCCCTTGCCGGAAGCACGGTGAACGTGACGATGCCGCGCCCCGGAAACTCGCCGGGCACGGTCATGGCCTTGGGCCCGGCCCCGGAGACCTCGAATTCCTTCGTGATCTTCATGAACCCCGGCGCATCGAAAACGGCGGAATACCGCCCCGGCTTGAGGGTGATGGTGGTCGCCCTCGGGAGGTTGGCGCTCTGGCGCTTTCCGTTGATGTAGAGCTCGGCGTAGATGTTCGACTTGAACGTGACGGGTGCTGTCGTGGCGACTTCCTTCATCTTGACGGGCGCGGCCGTCGGCGCGGCTGCTTGAGGGGGAGCGGTCTCGGCCGAGACTGCCGGAGCGGCCGCCATGGAGGCCGCGGGCAGAGGAACGGCAGTGGGCGTCACCGGAGCCCCGGAGTTTTTCTTCTGCGCGACGAACCAGGTGACCCCCGCCACCGCCACGAGCACGATCGCGGCGACGAATACCTTCAGGGCCGATCCGCCCTCTTCGCGGACGGTTCGGTGGCCTGCCGAAGCGTCGTCCGTGCGGAGGTGGACGTCCGCGAGGCCGCCGGCCGTCGCCCGGGCGGTCGCGGGCGGACCGAGGGGCGTATCGAGGACGCGGGAGGCCCTGGCTGTCGGGGTCGCGCCGAGCGCAACGGAGGTCGAGACCTGCAATCCGGCGGACGGCGTCGCGAGCGTCTTGTCCATGTCCCTTTCGACCGGCATCTGGAACGCGGGCCCGCCCGGGACGGTCTGGAGAAGCGTCTGGCACTCGGCGCGCATTTCGGCGCAGGACGCGAAGCGCTTCGTGCGGTCCTTTTCGAGAGCCTTGAGGACCATGGCGTCGAGGCCGCTGGACAGCGCCGGATCGAGCGAGCTCGGCGGCGCGGGCATCTCGTTCATGATCTTGTAGAGGACCGTGGAAATGTGGTCGCCCGTGAAGGGCTTCTGCCCGGTCACGATCTCGTAGGCGACAACGCCGAGCGAGAAAATGTCCGTTCGCGGGTCGAGATCCTCGCCGCGGATCTGCTCCGGAGCGAGGTAGGACGCCGTGCCCAGCGTGATGCCGGTCTGCGTGAGCGTCGACTGCGAGACCAGGGACTTCGCGATGCCGAAATCCATGATCTTGACGGTTCCGTCCTCGAGAATACGGATGTTCGAGGGCTTGACGTCGCGGTGGATGATGCCGCTCGTATGCGCGTAGCCGAGCCCGTCGCACACGTCGATCAGGATCTGGAGCTTACGCGCGAGCGTGAGCGGCTCCTTCTTCTTGATCGCCTTGTCGAGGTCATCGCCGGTCAGGAACTCCTGGACGATGTAGGGCGTGCCGTCGTCGGTGACGCCGAAGTCGTAGATCGTCGTGACGTTGCGGTGATGGAGGTTGCCCGCGAACTCGGCCTCGCGAAAGAAGCGCTTCTTGATCTCCTCGTCGTCGCTCTGGCAGGTCTTGATCGCGACGTTTCGTTTGATGAACGGATCCCGCCCCTTGTAGACGGTGCCAAACCCGCCCACGCCGATCTTCTCGACGATCTGGTACTTCCCGACTTGCGTCAGCATGGAACCAAAAAATCGTACCACGCGGCTATCATTCGGGGATGCGGTGCCACCTTTCCAGGGTCGTGGCGGTCCTCGCGACCGTGTGCGTGGGCTGCGGCTCGCCGGACACCGGACCGGGGATTCCCACGAGCGCGCCGCTCTCCCGGGCCGAGACGCGCGACGTGTACCGGCCTCCGGCCGACGGCCGGGTGACGGCGGCTCAGGTGGGGACGTACCTCTCGGTCCTGGACCGTGTGCGCCTGGACCTCCGCGGAGCCCGGCCCACTCCGGCGGGCGATCCGCTCACGACGGTGCCCGCCGACGTGGCCGCTGCGCGCGCCCGCGGCGTGAACGTGGAGGAGTTCCTCTGGGTGAAAGAGCGCGTGCTCGAAGCCGACGCCGTCGCGATGACCGCGCGGCTCAACGCGTCGGCCCTGGCGCTGCTCGAGAAAACCCTGGGCGACCTGAAGGCCCGGCGGGCAGACGCGGCGGACGAGGGGTCCCAAAAACTGCTTGCCGAACAGACGGCCCAGTTCGAGGCGGAAGCCGAACGGGTGCGCCGGGAGTCGAAGCTCAGAGAGCCCGATTTCGTCCGCGCGAACATGAAGACGCTCGAGCCGTTCCGGGCCCGCCTCGCGGCCGCGCAGGAGGCATTGGAAAAGCCATGACCACCACGATCGTCTTTGCCGAAGGAGTCCGCACGCCGATGGCCGATTTCAACGGCCTCTTCGCGGACATGACCGCCACCGACCTCGCCGTTGCCGCTTCCCAGGAAGCGCTGCGGCGCGCGCGCTTCGAACCCGGGGAGATCGGGCACGTGATCTTCGGTAACGTGCTCCAGACCTCTCCCGACGCGATCTATCTCGCCCGCCACGTTGGCCTCCGGTCGGGGGTGCCGAAGGAAGTCCCCGCGCTCACGGTGAATCGCCTCTGCGGCTCCGGCTTCGAGGCGATCATCCAGGCGAAGCACCGCATTCTGCTCGGGGAGACGGACGCCGTCCTCGCGGGCGGCACCGAGAACATGAGCCAGGCGCCCTTCGTGATCCGCGGCGCGCGCACCGGGCTCCGGCTCGGACAGGGCAAGCTCGAGGACGCGCTCCTGAGCGGCCTTTTCGACACGGTTCCGGGAATCGCGATGGCGCAGACCTCGGACAACATCGCGCGCCGCCTCGGAATCACGCGCGCGGAGCAGGACGCGTTCGCCCTCGAGAGCCAGCAGAAGGCCGCCGCCGCCCGGGCGGAAGGACGACTCGCGCAAGAGATCGTCCCCGTCGACGCGAAGAGGGGCCGCAAGACCGTCTCCGTGACGGAAGACGACCACCTGACTCCGGACTCGACGCTGGAGGGTCTTGCGAAGCTGTCGCCCGCTTTCGGGAAAGACGGGATGGTGACGGCGGGCAACGCGTCGGGCATCGTGGACGGAGCCGTGGCCGCGGTCGTCACGACGGAGGAGAGGGCCCGCGCGAAGGGAATCGTCCCGCTCGGGCGCCTCGTGTCCGAAGCGGTCACGGGCTGCGATCCCGCCGAGATGGGCCTCGGGCCGGTCTCGGCCTGCCGCGCGGCCCTCGCGAAGGCGGGGAAGTCGCTCTCGGAGATGGATCTCGTCGAGATCAACGAGGCGTTCGCGGGGCAGATCCTCGGCGTCGTGAAGGAGCTCGGCGTGGATCGCGTGAAACTGAACGTGAACGGCGGTGCGATCGCCCTCGGCCACCCGCTGGGGGCGAGCGGCGCGCGGCTGACGCTCACGCTTCTCAAGGAGCTGCGCCGCCGCGGCAAGCGCTGGGGCATCGCGTCGGCCTGCATCGGCGGCGGCCAGGGGATCGCGCTGGTCGTGGAGGCGCTCTCGTGAACGGGATCCGAAAGGTCGGCGTGATTGGCGCCGGCCTCATGGGGTCGGGAATCGCCGAGGTGTGCGCGAAGGCGGGGTTCGACGTCGTCGTTCGTGAGGTCGACGAGAAGGCGCTCGCCGCGGGCCGCCGCCGCATCGAGCAGTCACTTTCGAAGGCAATCGAACGCGGCAAGCTGGACGCCAAGACAGGCGATGAGATCCGCGGGAGACTGCGATTCTCTTCTTCACTCGAAGAAATCTCTTCCTCCGATCTCGTCATCGAGGCCATCGTCGAGAATCTCGAGGCGAAGCGCGAGGTCTATCGCGCGCTCGACGGGATCTGCGGGCCGGAGACGATCTTCTGCTCGAACACGTCGTCGCTCACGATCGCGGAAATAGCGGCCGGGACGAAGCGGCCCGATCGCTTTGCCGGGCTGCACTTCTTCAACCCGGTTCCCGTCATGAAGCTCGTGGAGGTGGTCCGGGCGATCGAGACCTCCGACGACACGATCGCGCGCGTCACGGAATTCGCGCGCGCGCTCGGCAAGGCGCCCATCGCGGCTCGTGACAACTCCGGATTCGTGGTGAACCGGCTGCTCGTGCCGTTCCTCCTCGACGCGATCCGCGCCCACGAGCAGGGGGTGGGCACGCCCCTGGACATCGACACGGGAATGAAGCTGGGCTGCGCCCATCCCATGGGCCCGTTCGAGCTGCTCGACTACGTCGGGCTCGACACGGTGTACGCGATCGCGGAGATCATGTTCGCCGAGTACCGCGAGGCGCGGTTCGCGCCGCCGCCTCTCCTCAAGAGAATGGTCTTGGCGGGAAGATTCGGAAGGAAGACGGGAAGAGGATTCTTCGAATACGACGAGAGGGGAAACCGAAAATAGGTTCGCGTGAAAGAGGTGCCCACGATGTCCGTCGTTCTCAGCGAGGTCTCGGATCGCATTCTCACGGTCACGGTCAACCGGCCCGACAAGCTCAACGCGCTCAACCCGGAGGTGATGGAGGGACTTGCCGCCGCCTTCGAGAGCGCGCGGGGCGACGACGCCGTCGGCGGCGTGATCCTGACCGGCGCGGGCGAAAAGGCGTTCATCGCGGGCGCCGACATCACGATCTTCCGGACATTCACGCCCGTCTCGGCCCGCGCTTTCGCGCGAAGGGGACAGGCGCTCCTGGACACGATCGAAACTCTCGGCAAGCCGGTGATCGCGGCCGTGAACGGCTTCGCGCTCGGCGGCGGCTGCGAGGTGGCGCTTGCCTGCACGCTGCGCGTCGCGTCGAAGAACGCGAAATTCGGCCAGCCCGAGGTGAATCTCGGCATCATTCCGGGCTACGGAGGCAGCCAGCGGCTGCCCCGACTCGTGGGCAAGGGCCGGGCCTTCGAGATCCTCCTCACGGGCGACATGGTTTCCGCCGACGAGGCGTACCGCATCGGCCTCGTGAACCGCGTCGTCGAGCCGGCCGACCTACTGCCGGCGAGCCGGGAGATCCTGAAGAAGATCCTCGCGAAGGCGCCGGTCGCGATCCGCTACGTCCTCGACGCCGTGAACGCGGGTCTCGAAATGCCGTTCGCCGCCGCCGCGGACCACGAGGCGACGCTGTTCGGGCTTTGCGTCGCGACGGAGGACATGAAGGAGGGCGTCTCGGCCTTCCTCGAGAAGCGTCCCGCGAAGTTCACGGGGCGCTGAGGCCGCGCGGCCCTCTGCGTCCTTCATGGGGTGAAGGAGTGGCGGTACAACAAAGTTACAAATCCAGAGAACTGACTTCAATTCTCCCACGCGCCGGGCCGGCCCCGGCGCGGCCGGCTTTCCCCGCGGGGGACCGGAACCGGTTCGTTTGCAACATTTACGAGGGGGGCACCGGCGGAGCATCACACGTTGGCCTGAAAATTGCACCAACTTGTTTGAGACTCCAGGTTCGGCGAAAGGAGGATCGAGACGTTCGCCGAACATCACGGCCGCAATTAACTTCGGAGAAGAATATCCAGCGAAAAGGGGACCAAAATGGCTGAAAAGACCAAGTGCAAGCACGCAGCGTGTAAGTGTCAAACAGACAAACCGAACGGCAGTTGCTCCGACTCTTGCTCTCAAAACAAGATGACGGGTGGTAAGTGCGCCTGTGGTCATCCGGAATGCAAGTAAACTGAAAAAGGCGATTATGAAAAAATTAATATCTTCTGGAAGTGTAATTTTCGCTCTGGCTATGCTGTTTGCAATGACCGCTAGCGCGGCCCTGCCGCCGAACCCGCCGGTAGTCGATCTTGGAACAGCGGGTAATTTCGTGATTCTCTCAGAGCAAGGGATCACGGATGTTCATCCATCTGTTATCACTGGAAATATCGGAACCAGTCCAATCACTGGTGCTGCTATTTTGGTAACGTGCCCAGAAGTGACCGGAATTATATTCGAAGTCAATGCTGCCGGTCCCGCATGCGCGGTGACTGCCGCCTCATTACTAACAACGGCTGTGGGCGACATGGGAACCGCATACACCGACGCAGCCGGGCGGGCACCTAGCTCTGCGGCGACTACCAACGTGGGTGCCGGAACGCTTGCCGGTTTGACCCTCACCCGTGGCGTCTACCGATGGGGCAGCGCTGTGACCATAACAACGGATCTCACTCTCAATGGCGCCGCAAACGATGTCTGGATATTCCAGGTAAATGGAACTCTCGATATGGCCACCGACATGAGCATTATCCTGACCGGCGGCGCCCAGGCCAAGAACATCTTTTGGGTGGTGACCGGTGCCGTGACCCTTGGGCCGGGGTCGTCCTTTGAGGGAACTATATTGGCTCAAACAAACATTGCGATGCAAACCGACGCAACGCTTAACGGCAGAGCGCTGGCACAGACCGCCGTTACGCTCGAGATGAATACTGTTACAATTCCGGCATCTGCACCTATCAAAGGAGTAAAAGCAATAAAGCTTGCTCCAATCCACGTTGTTGGCCAGAACGATATCGGTACCTGTGGCAATGTGTGGGCGCTGGACACCTTCGAGAAGGTCTATACGATCACGCCCGGTTATGGCTCGTACCACGTAGACGTAGTCTATAACAAAGGGACGTTCGTCACAGTAGCTGGGGTGAGCCCGGGATCATGCGAGGGTTCGGTTTCGCCTGGTACGGTTGCTGGTGGCATCAAGGGGAAGATGAAGCAGAATTACGACGGAACTGTCATCGGAACATTAATACCTGGTGCTAAGTGTTCGCCTACTACTTGCACCGATACAACCAGTATTCTTAACACATTATTCAACGAAGGCTGGAGTTGGGTAATTCTTCCGGATGGTGGTCACTGGACGTGGATTGATAGTTATGACGCAGGGCCACACGGTAAATGGTTCGATACTTCAACGAATTGGCCGTTCGATGACACGGGAGATATAAAGTAAGTTACTAGAGTAACGTAAGCGGACTAAAAACCCCGCGCCTGGCGCGGGGTTTTTGTTTTGGGTCATTCCGGGGTCTTGAGTCATTCCGGGGTCAGTCCTGAAAAGGTGTATTATTTAGTCTCCTTCATGGCTGCCATGACCATGGCTACTTGGCCTCGAAGCGGGGCTGAAGTCTTTAGCTCGCAGGCGGCTATGGCTCTTGCGCGACTCAGATCGCGCCTTCCCCCGGGTCCCCTGAGCTCGTCCAACTCGACACCCAGGACTCCTGCCACCTCCGGGGACGACTCCTCGCCTCCTGGCGGTGTTTCGGTCCCGGAGCTGCGCGAGTACCTCCGGGATCTCGTCTCCCGCCTGGCACGGCTGGCGTCCTGGGTCGTCTGATCGCTCGCGATCAGCGCGAAGTCTGCTCAAAAACTGAGCGAATCCCACAGTGGCATGCGCCATGCTCGATATTTTCTCGAGACTCAGCGTCTCGGGAGGTTTGTATGGCCGCTACGGAAGAAGATGCGAAGGCCGGAAGGAATCCGCTGAAAACTTTACCTTCAAGGGGGCAGACGATGAAAGGCTTACTGGTTCGAACGCATACGTTTACCACGCTTACGTCAAGACTCGTCGTCATGGCCCTTTTCGCCGCGCTTCTTCTCGCCGTGCCGTTTCACGCGGCACTGGCCGCAACCGCGCCATCGCTGGGCACGGCGGCAAACTTTGCCGTTCTGGGTTATTCGACGGTCACTTGCACCGGTCCGTCCATCATCACCGGAGACCTTGGCGTCAGCCCCGGCTCCGCAGTTACGGGTTTCCCTGTACCGTGCATCGTCGTCGGAGGAGTGATACACGCGGCTGATGCGGTCGCGTTCCAGGCTCGGCTTGATGCCCAGGCTGCATACACTGCTCTTGTAGCCCCAGCCCAGGCCTGCACTCTCGACTTGACTGGCCAGGATCTGGGTGGAATGACGCTGGGTCCGGGCGTCTATTGTTTCAGCACCTCTGCTCAGTTAACTGGAACACTCAATCTCGTAGGCGGGGGCCCCTGGATTTTCCAGATAGGGAGCACGCTCACGACTGCAAGCGGCTCCTCTGTTGTCGTCGATGGAAAAACTTCCGGTTGCAACCCGGGAGTTTTTTGGGCCGTCGGCAGCTCCGCGACCTTGGGTACAACAACTCAGTTCCAGGGAACCATTATCGCGGTTGCCAGTGACACTTTGACTACGGGCGCAAACGTGTCTGGCGGAGTTTTTGCACTAAACGGCGCAGTGACGCTGGACACCAACAACGTCTCGGCCTGCAACTCTGCCTCCAACCAATGTATTCCTCAGGTGTCGTCAATTGATTCGAATTTCAATGGAACGTCTATCCCCGCAGGAAGCTTTATCTGGTTCAGCGCCAACGCCAAGATCAGTGGTATACCCACGAACGCCGGCCCCCAGGCGGTAACGTTCACGGATCAGATAATCACCGTTCCCGGGGTAGGGACTTTCGACCTGCCGGCTACCGAAGTGACATTCTCCTCCGCTAGCTGCGCGTCCGTCTTGTTCGCTTCAGGAGCCTGGGGCGTTGACGTTCCTTTCTCGGGAAGCGATGAGATCTTCATCGGTGGATTCGTTCTCCCGTTGCCCGCCGGTCTTCCCGGCGGCATCAAGAACGTGACTTGGTCGGGAACGTTGGCGAGCACCGTGGCCGGCGCGTCCATGAATTGGAAGTGGGGGGCCGCTGTGTACACATATCCCTTACCTTCCGACTACAACGCGCTCGATGTCAAGCCGACACACACCAACGCTTGCCTATATAACAAATCGGACCATGCCGGAACACCGGAAGCCTTCAAGAATTTTGTCATCGGCGGCGCCCGTGGCGGCGGCGGTTCGAACTTTACTGGTTCCTGGAGTGGCACGGGAAAGGTAACCCCGCCTAAGTGCCCGAGTACTTTCGTAAATGGTACTTAATTTTTGGCATATAGAGTTGGCATATCCTGAAGAATAGGGCCGCAGCTGCGGCCCTATTCATCTTCTAGCCCCGCCCTGGTATGGGTTGCCGTATTCGATGATATAGTTTCCCATATGAAGACTACGGTGGAGATCAGCGACCCGTTGATGCGCGAGGCGCGGGCGGCCGCGGTCCGCGAAGGGCGAACCCTGCGTTCCCTCCTCGAAGAGGGCCTCCGCGAAGTCCTCGCGGGGCGCAGGAGGAAAGGGCGATTCCGGCTGCGCGATGGCAGCTTCAAGGGAAAGGGCCTTCAGCCAGGGGTCGATCTGTCCAACTGGGAGGAGATCCGGACTCTGATTTACGAGGGGCGTGGCGGTTGATCGCGGTCGACTCCAATATCCTGGTCCACGCCCACCGCTCGGAATCGAAGGGACACGAGGCGGCTCGAACCTGCATCGCGAACCTGGCGTCCTCGGATGAAACCTGGGCGATCCCCTGGCCCTGTGTTCACGAATTTCTTGCGGTCGTGACACATCCGAAAGTGTTCAACCCGCCTTCGCCTGTCGAGCGGGCACTGGAGCAGGTCTCCATCTGGGTGGAATCTCCATCTCTTGTCCTCCTCGGAGAGGCGATCGGTTACTGGGAAAAGCTCTCCCGAGTCATCCTCTCGAGCGGAGTTATGGGGCCTCGCGTGCACGACGCGCGCATCGCGGCGCTCTGTGTCCTGCATGGCGTGAGGGAGCTGTGGTCGGCCGACCGGGACTTCGGCCGCTTTCCCGATCTGAGCGTGCGGAATCCACTCGTCGGGTGACGGCTCAGCTTCAGGTCGCCATATCGAAGCCGAGCGCCTTCAACTCGGCCGTGAGCTTCTTCCGGGCGAGGTGTAGCCGGGACCAGACGGTGCCCTCCGGGATGCCGAGCGTCTCGGCGATCTCGCGGTGGGAGAGGCCGTCGAGGGAGAAGAGGGCGAGGACGGTACGGTGGTCGGCCGAGAGACGCTCCAAGGCCAGGGCGATTTGACGGCTTCTCTCGCGCTGGAGTGCGGGGTCCGGCGTGTCGACTGCGGGTTCGAGGTCCAGCGGCGCGGTTCGGGGGTGCTTCGCCTTGACGCGGAACGCCGTGCGCACGGCGATTCTGTAGATCCAGGTTGACAGCCGGGATTCCCCCCGGAATCGCGGCAAGTCCCTGAAGACGACGAGGAAGACTTCCTGAGCCGCGTCCTCCGCGTCGGTTGCGTTTCCGGTCAGATGAATACTGAGCGAGAGGACCTTGCCCCGAAAGGCCTCGAACACCTCGTTGAATGCTGCCTCGCGTTCCCGGGCCGACTTATCGCGGGCGCGGACGAGAAGCGCGGATTCGTGGATGGCGTCGAACGGGACGGTCGGCATTCAGGCGAGCTCGGCGCGTTCGCGCCGCAGGCGCGGGAGGGCGACGGCGAAGCCGTAGATGGCGCCGCCGAGCAGGCCTGCTACGAAAAGAACGAACCCGATCCCTTGCCGCGTGAGGCCGGCTCCAGGCGACGGAGTCATGAAAGGCCACAACAGCAAATTGAAAAGTGCGAGACCTCCGATGACGATGTTCGCGAAAAGAGTTGCCCGAATCCGTCTCGAAACGTCTCTTCGGAGCGCAGGCAGGAGATTCTCCTTGTGCCTCCCCGACCACCACAAACCGAATACGGTCTGGGCGGAGCGCAGAACGAAAAGCGCGGTGACGGCCGCGAAAAACACGACCACGCGGGGATACTTCGCGAAGGCAAAAGGGCGTCCGTACAGCCAGGAATCCAGTGCGGCGATGGCGATGAAGGAAAAAAAGCCCGCGGCAACCAGAAGGGGAGTAATCCAGGGGTTCCTTTGCGCGCTCCGGATCTTCGCCCGGAGCCTGGCGTCGTCGAAGGAGCTTTCGAGCGGACGGGCTCTCTCTCTCATGGTTTTCTCGGAAGTCTTCACTTCCATTTCGAACCGACGGCACGCCTCGCACGCCGTAAGATGGGCGTCCAAGCGCCCGGAAGCATCCTGATCGGCCGCGCCGTGGAGCCTCATCTCGATCGCGATCTCGAAGCCTTCGCAGCCGTTCATGCGTTCTGCCTCTCGAACCCTTTAGTGCGGGGAGGGACTGAATCCTTCACTTCCGAAACCCGGCGGATCCGGGGCGCTCAGCGGGCGATCCAGCTCTCGTGGTACCCGGGCGACTCCAGCGCGAGGGCCTCCTGGGTCAGATGCAGAGGCGCGAAGGTGTCCATCATCACGGCGAGCTCGTCCGTCGAGCGCGTGCCGATCGAGCCCTCGTACGCGCCGGGGTGCGGGCCGTGGGGGACGCCGGCGGGGTGAAGGGAGACGGCCTTCGGCCCGACGCCCTTGCGGCTCGTGAAGCTGCCGCGGACGTAGTAAATGACCTCGTCGCAGTCGACCGAGCTGTGCGGGTAAGGGCAGGGGATGGCGTCGGGATGCGTGTCGGTGACACGCGGAACGAACGAGCAGACGAGCGCGTTACGCCCGGCGAACGTGGAGTGGATCGTGGGCGGCAGGTGGACGAGGCCGGTCTTCGGCTGGAACTTCAGGATGCGCTTCGGTCCCGGCCGCGGGCCCTTGAAGACGGGCCGGACGAAGTCGCGGTGCGTGTAAGGCGCATCCATCCGCAATTGGCCGATCGAATTCCTGAATTCCTTCGGGATGTGGAGGCCGCCGCGAACTGGTACGTCGCCGAATGGCGACTCCAGCGTTCCCTCACCTTCATAGAAATAGTAAAGGTCGTCACCATCGCCATTCGAAAACGCGTCCGGGCTCTCCGCTTCCCGCGGCAGCCGGAAAAGCGAGGCGACGACGTCGTCGTTCATCAGGATCGGCGTGAATCCCGCGGGCGCCTTCTCGCCGAGCACGAGCCGGCGCTGGAGAGGCTGAGGAGGGGCGGGCGTTCCGGCGCGCCGGTCGAAAGGCCCCGGCGTCGCGGGCCCGATCCGAAGATCCGTCATCGGCGGACCCTCGTGGTAGAGGATCGAGAACTCGCCGTCGAAGCCCCGGCGCGTGAGGCACTCTTCGTAGCGCAGCGCGCCGGAGGCCGAGCGGAACACCGTGTGCGGCTTGGGTGGAAGCTCCCCGCACCGCATCCAGTCGATCAACCGACCACCTCGAGGGCGCTCGAATCGGATCGCTGCGCGGCCTCGATCGACTCGAAAAGCGCGCGGAAGTTGCCGTAGCCGAAGCCACGGTCGCCCTCGCGCTGGATGATCTCGTAAAAGAACGGCCCGGCCTTCTCGTCGCCGTACATCGCCATCGCGTCGAGCATGAAGATCTGGAGCATGTACTTGTCGTCGGCGCCGTCCACGAGGATGTGGTCGCGGCGCAAGGCGTCCATGGGCTCCTTGATGTTCGTGATCGCAACGTCTTCGAGGCGCTTCGGCAGCCGGTCGTAATACGCGCCGGGCGCCGGAAGGAACTGGATGCCCTTCACCCGCAGGGATTCGACGGCCGGAATGATCTCCTTCACGAGAAACGCGACGTGCTGAACGCCCGCGCCATGATGATCCTCGCAGAAGCGGTTGATCTGGCTGTCGCGGAAGAACGGCCGCATGGGCTCGTTCGTGGCGAGCTTCACGCCGCTGCCGGGATCGGCCATGACGATCGAACGGAGGCCGGAACCCGTCATGCGGCGCGTGCCAAGTTCGGCCGTGTGGAACTCGACATCCCAGTAGTGCGAGAAACCGAGGACGTCCCGGTACCAGTTCACGACCGGCAGCATCGTGTAGGCGTTCGACGTCACATGGTCGATCGTGGCGAAGCCGTGCGAATTCTCACGCGGATTGCCGTCGCCCACGTTCTCGAAGCCGGGCGCGAAGTGCGGGTACTTCCCGTCCCGTTCGATGAAGCGGAACGTGGTGTCGTCGAGCGGCGTCGCGATGTTGAACGTCCGGAACGCGCCGCCTTCGACCTCGTCGACGGCGATGTCCGACAGGAACGTGGCGCCCCGGGCCGCCAGGAAGTCCCAGGCGGCCTGGATGTCGTGCACGCGGAGCGCGAGGGAGGAGATGCCGTCGGGGTGGATCTTCAGGAAGCGCGCCGCCCGCGATTCCTTCCGTTTCGGGCTGGAGACGAGGACCCGGATCTGTCCGGCGCCGAAGACCGAGGCGATCTCGCCGCCTTTTTCGATCTTCGACGCGGACGGGCGCGCGACCTCGGTGAAGCCGAGCGCTTCCGCGTAAAACCGGCGGCTTCGCTCGAGGTCCTGGACGACGAAATGGAACGAGTCGTAGCCCACAATGCCGAGTGAATCGACCATAATGCGATCTTAGCTCGATGGACCCTCAACGCCTCGTATACGACTGGAACCGCGCCGCCGGCGAAGGCCGGCCCCGGCACCTTCCCGTCGAGCTCGTCGACGAAACGCTTCGCGACGGCCTCCAGTCCCCGTCGGCGGTCACGCCGACGCTCGACGAGAAGTTCGAGCTGATCGTCCTCATGGAGCGGCTCGGGATCGACACCGCCGTCATCGGCATTCCGGCCGCGGGCGGAAGCTCCCGCGAGGACCTCGAGTGGCTCGTCCGCCGGATGACGGAGTCGGGCCTCGCGGTGCGCCCGGCGTGCGCGGCCCGCACGCTCGCTTCCGACATCGAGCCGATCATCGGGATCTCCCAGCGCGTGGGCCGGGCTCTCGAGATGACGACCTTCATCGGCTCGTCGCCGATCCGGCAGTACGTGGAGGACTGGGACCTCTCGCGCATGATGAAGCTGACGCGCGACGCCGTCTCGCTCGGCACGCGTCACGGCCTCGAGGTCACGTACGTCACCGAAGACACGACGCGCGCGCGCCCCGGGGACCTCGTCGCCCTCTACGGGACCGCGATCGCGGCGGGGGCGTCCCGAATCTGCGTCTGCGACACGGTGGGCCACGCGACGCCCGAGGGCGCCGCGGTGCTCGTGGGCTTCCTCGCGGAATTCGTGGCGCGGGAGAACCCGGCCGTGCGCATCGACTGGCACGGCCATAAGGACCGCGGGCTCTCCATCGCGAACTCGCTCGCGGCCCTGCGCGCCGGGGCGCACCGGATCCACGGTTGCGGGTTGGGGGTGGGGGAGCGCGTGGGAAACACGCCGCTCGATCTCCTGCTCGTGAACCTCCAGCTCCTCGGCTGGATCGATCGCGATCTGTCCGCTCTCTCGCGCTACGTCGCGAGGGTGTCGGCGTGCCTGAAGGTGCCGATTCCCGACGGCTACCCGGTCGTCGGGCGAGATGCGTTCCGGACCGGGACGGGCGTCCACGCGGCCGCGATCGTGAAGGCGCGCGCGAAGGGCCACGACTGGCTCGCGGACCGGGTCTACTCCGGCGTCCCCGCCGGGATGGTGGGCCTCACGCAAGTGATCGAAGTCGGCCCGATGTCCGGAGAGTCGAACGTGATTTTCTGGCTGCGGGAACGGGGCATCGAGCCCACGGCCCAGCGGGTCGCCGCGCTCTACCGGGCCGCAAAGGCCTCCGACCACGTCCTTTCCGAGGCCGAGATCCGGACGGTTTTGTCGGCCTTGCCGGATCTGGCCGGCGCGGGGGCCCCCACCGCCGAGACGGCCGCCAGGAGCCTCCGGGGCTCGTGACCCGACGCGAGAGGCCCGGCTTCCGTAGAATGGTCGAGTGAGTTCGGGATCTCCTACCAAAACGCCGGCCGGCGTCTTCTTTCAGAAGCACCTCTTGCTCTTCCTCGACTATCTTTCGGCGGAAAAGGGCCTTTCTGTGAACACGCTCGAGGCGTACGGCCGCGATCTCACGGCGTTCGGGACACATCTTGCTTCCTCGCGGACCGATCCGTCCCGGGTCACGCGCGGCGACATCGTCGCGTATCTCGGCGTCCGGCGCGCGGAAGGGCTGTCGCCCCGCACCCTCGCGCGACTCACCTCTTCGCTGCGCGGCCTCTATGGATTTCTCGCCGCGGAAAAAATCCTCGAGGCGGACCCGACGGCCGACCTCACGAACGCCCGGCGATGGGCGATGCTTCCGAAGGTCCTCTCGCCGGACGACGTGATGCGTCTTCTGGACGCGCCGGACGTGACGACCCCGCGGGGCCTCCGGAACCGCGCTCTGTTCGAGCTGCTTTACGCCTGCGGCCTCCGGGTCTCCGAGCTCGCCACGCTTCCCGTGGAGGCCCTGCGCCTCCCGGAGGGTTTCATCGTGGTGCGCGGCAAGGGCGCGAAGGAGCGGGTCGTGCCGATCGCGGATTCCTCCGCGCGCTGGGTCGCGCGCTACCTGCAGTCGGTACGGGCCGGGAAGCCGGGTGCGGTGGGGCGATGGGTGTTCCCCGGCGCGCGCGGAAAGCCGATCACGCGCCAGACCGTCTTCCTCGCGCTGAAGGCCGCGGCGCGGAAGGCGGACCTTCCGCCTTCCGCCGTGTCTCCCCACGTCCTGCGGCACGCGTTCGCCACGCATCTCGTCGACAACGACGCCGACCTCAGGGCCGTTCAGATGATGCTCGGCCACGCGGACATCGCCACGACCGAGATCTATACTCACGTCTCGAGGTCGCGCATCCGCAAGGTCTACGACCGGACGCATCCGAGAGCATAATGAATCCTGCAATGCTCGAAGAGAACCGAAGATTTCTTGGAAGGTTGAGACGAGCCGCGGTGGCGGGCTTCGCTCTCGCCTTTCTTGGTGCGGCGTCCGGGGCCCAGGCCACGCTCGTCGTCTTCGAGGACGGGCGCCATCTGCGGGTGGCGAGCTACGAAGTCGTGGAGGGCGACCGGCTCACGGTCGGCCTCGTGGGCGGCGGCGCGATGACGATTCCCCTCGACGTCGTCGACCGCATCGTGGACGAGGAGTACGAGCGCCCGGCTCCCGTTGCGCCGGAGGACGCGAATCGCATCGCGGCCGGACTGCCTGCGGAAGCGAGCCGGTCCATCCGCGCCTTCTTGGAATCTCCTTCCTCCTCTTCTCCTTCTTCTCTCTCGTCCCCGTACTCCTCGCAGATCCTCGCGGCCGCGAAGGAGCACCAGGTGGATCCCGCCTTCATCGCGGCCGTCATCAAGGTCGAGTCGAACGGTCATGTATATGCCGTGTCCCGCAAGGGGGCGCGCGGACTCATGCAGCTCATGCCGGCCACGGCGCGGCGCCTCGGCGTGAAGAGCCCGTTCGATCCGCGGGACAACATCCGTGGCGGGGTCGCATACCTCGCCGAGCTCGCCGAGCGGTTCGGCGAGACGAACGCGGATCTCATCCTCGCGGCCTACAACGCGGGGGAGCGCGCGGTGGAAGAGCACGGAGGCGTGCCGCCGTACCGGGAAACCCGCGATTACGTGAAACGCGTGCTCGCGCTGTGGAGCCCGCCGGTGCAGCTCGCGCGCGCGTCGCTCTGACGATGTTCCGGACGGCGCGCGCATTTCTCCTCGTCGCTCCGGGGGCCTTCCTCCTCGTGCTCATCGCGTACCTCGTGGCCCACCCCCGTGCCGCCGAATCCTTCACGGCGTATCCGATCCTCGCCGACGCCCTCGGGGCCGCCCTGACGAAGAGGCCCCTGGTACGTTTCATCGTGGCGTCGATCATGTCTTTCCTGCCGCCCTACCTCATCGCGGGCCTGCTGCTTTTCTTCGCCGACGCCGGGGTGTCGGCCGCGACGCCTCTCTGGTCGCGGGGCCCCGCCCGAAGGGCCGATGCGGCGCTGCCTCCTGAGAGCCGCTGGGCCTTTCTCGGGGGCACGGCGCTGGCCGCACCGGCTTTCGGCGTCTCTCTGCACCGCGTCGCGCATGGCGGGGACCTTCCGGGGGGCATCAACGTCGGACCGCTCTTCGTGGCGCTCGCCGCATTCGCGGCCGTAGCGGCCGGGCTCGTCGCGGGCGGCATCGCGGCGATACCGCGCGCCCTGATCGGCCGGCTGCGGCGGCCCGGACGGGCTCCTATACTCCGCGCGTGAACGCGCCGTCCGACACCGTCGTCGTTCTCGATTTCGGTTCCCAGTTCACGCAGGTCATCGCCCGGCGGATACGCGAGGCGCGTGTCCGCTCGGTCGTCCTTCCGTTTGACGCGAAGGCCGAGGAGATCGCCAAGCTCGCACCGAAGGGAATCATCCTGTCGGGCGGCCCGTCGAGCGTCTACGACAAGGAAGCTCCGCAGGGCGACGCGGGCCTCTTCGACCTGAAGGTCCCCGTCCTCGGGCTCTGCTACGGAATGATGTGGATCGCGCAGCGCTTCGGCGGGCGCGTCGGCAGCGCGCCGGGGCGCGAGTACGGGAGGGCGTCCGTGAAGGTCCGCGACGGCCGTCTCTTCCGTGGCCTCGGACCGGTCGAGACGGTGTGGATGAGCCACGGCGACCACGTCGAGGCGGCCCCCGTGGGCTTCACCGTGACGGCCCACACCGAAAACGCGCCGGTCGCCGCCTTCGAAGACCCGGAGCGCGGCCTGTACGGCATCCAGGGCCACCCGGAGGTGCATCACTCCGAGCACGGCGCCCAGATGCTCGAAAACTTCCTCTACGACGTCTGCGGCGCGAAGCCGACGTGGACGATGGCCGGCTTTCGGGATTCGACCGTCGCGCGCCTCAAGGACGAGGTGAAGCACGGCCTCGTCCTCGGCGCGCTCTCGGGAGGCGTGGACTCGACGGTCGCGGCCGTGCTGATCCGCGAGGCGGTGGGGGAGCGGTTCCGCGGCGTCTTCGTCGACACGGGGCTTCTGCGCAAACACGAAGGCCGCCAGGTGATGGAAACGTTCCGCCACCTCGACCTTCCCGTCACGGCAGTCGACGCGTCGGAGCGGTTCCTAGGAGCCCTCGTGGGCGTGACCGAGCCCGAGAGGAAACGAAAGATCATCGGCGGCCTCTTCATCGACGTCTTCACCGAGAACGCGAAGGCCGTGGACGGCGCCGAGTGGCTGCTGCAGGGGACGCTTTATCCCGACGTGATCGAGTCGGTCTCGATCAAGGGCCCTTCGTCGGTCATCAAGACGCATCACAACGTCGGCGGGCTGCCCGAGAAGCTCGGTTTCCACCTCCTCGAGCCTCTCCGCGAGCTGTTCAAGGACGAGGTCCGGCGCCTTGGCGAGGAGCTCGGAATTCCGAAAGAGATGCTCTACCGGCATCCGTTCCCGGGGCCCGGCCTCGCCGTGCGCATTCCGGGCGAGATCACGAAGGAGCGCGTGCGCGTCCTGCAGGAGGCCGACGCGATCTTCCTCGAGGAGCTCCGCGGGAGCGGCTATTACGAGCAGACCTCGCAGGCCTTCGCGGTCCTGCTCCCCGTGAAGACAGTCGGCGTCATGGGCGATGGGCGCACGTACGAGAGCGTCGTGGCTCTCCGCGCCGTCACGACGGAGGACTTCATGACCGCCGACTGGGCGCGCCTCCCGCACGAACTCCTCGACCGCGTCTCGCGGCGCATCGTGGGCGAGGTGCGCGGCGTGAACCGGGTCGTCTACGACGTCACGTCGAAGCCACCCGGCACGATCGAGTGGGAGTGAAGTTCTTCGGGCGTCATCCCGAGACCCCCGAGACACCCGTTCGCCCGTCCCGACAGCGCGCGATCCTCGCCGCCGTCATGCTCGGCTCGATCCTCGGTCCGATCGACGCGAGCGTCGTCAACGTCGTCCTTCCGACGATCGCGCGGTCTTTCTCGGCGAGCCTCGCGGCGGCGCAGTGGGTGCCGATGCTCTACCTCGTGACGGCGGGAAGCCTCATCCTCTTCTTCGGGAGGCTGGGGGACCTCTGGGGCTACCGGCGCGTCTTCCTCGCCGGCCTCCTCGGTTTCGTGGCGGCGTCGGTTCTCTGCGCGGCGGCCCCGACCATGCACGCGCTCGTCGGGTTCCGGGCGCTGCAGGGTCTCGCAGCCGGAATGATGTCGTCGGTTCCGCTCGCCATCCTGACCGGGACGTTCCCGGCCGCCGACCGGGGACGGGTCATCGGCCTCTTCGCCGGCAGCATCTCCGTCGGCCTCGCGGTGGGGCCGAGCCTCGGGGGCTTTCTCGCGGCGGCGTTCGGCTGGCGCGCCGTCTTTCTCGTGAACCTGCCGGTCGGGCTCGCCGCTTTCGCGTTCGCGCGGCGCGTCCTGCCGGACCTCCGGGGCGGGCCGGGACGGATCGACGTGCCGGGCGCGCTCGCCGTCCTCGGCGCGCTCTCGACGTTTCTGCTCTCGGTGAACCGCATTCAGCAGGGCGGCGTCGACGCCGTCGCCGCCGCGCTTCTCGCCGCCGCCGTCCTCCTCGGCGCCGCGTTCGTCGCGATCGAGCGCCGGGCGCCGCAGCCGCTCCTCGACCTTCGGCTCTTCCGGAGCGCCCCGCTCGGCCTCGGGTGCCTCGCCGCCGTCCTGAACTTCATGGCCCAGTACGTCGTCGTCTTCGTGACGCCGTTCTTTCTCTCTCGCGTCCTTCACGAGGGGCCGGCGCGCGTCGGCCTCGTCCTGACGGCCTTCCCTCTTACCATCCTCGCCGTGGCTCCCTTCGCGGGAGCGCTGTCGGACCGGATCGGTACGGTGGCGCTCGCGGCGGGCGGCAGCTCGGTCTGCGCGCTGGCGTGCCTTCTGTTCGCCGCGAGGCCCGAAGGCGACGGTATCCTCCCCGTGATCCTCTGCCTCGTCGTCTTCGGCCTCGGGACGGGGACCTTCCAGTCGCCGAACAACAGCGCGGTGATGGGCGCTGCGCCACGCGAGCACCTCGGCGTCGTGTCGAGCCTCCTCGGCACCTCGCGCAGCGTCGGGATGGTCCTCGGCGTCGCGGCGGCGGGGGCGGTTCTCTACGCCGCCGTTCCGGCAAGCGTTCTCAAGGCGCCGGAGCTCGGCCCCGCGGAGGCGGCGGCCTTCTCGGCCGGGCTTCGTTGGGCCTACGCAGCGGCCGCCCTGTTCGCGGCTGCCTCGGCGCTCCTCTCGATCGGCCGGGGGCGACGCGGCGTCCGGTGATCTCCGGGCACGACCCCTTCGCCGCTCCGCCCGCTTACGCCTCCGGAAGCGCCCGGCACGGCCGGACGAGGCAGCGCCAGCGCCTGTCATACCGCCAGGCGTGGCCCAGGGGGATGTCGCGGAAGGCGAGATGCCGCGTCAGGACGTCCACGCCGAGCCCGCGCAGGCGCGCGCAGAGGTCGTTGAGGAGAGCGGACGAGAGGCCGCGGCCCCGGAGCGCCGGGGTGACGGCAATCCCGTCGAGCTGTGCCGCCGACCCTGGAAGCAGGGAGTACGCGACGCCAGCGACGACGCGCTCCCGCGCGTCCAGGGCCACGAGATGGCGGTGCCCTTCCGAGTAGGCGCGGGGAACTCCGGACCTCACCAGCAGCTGGACCAGGTGCCCGAGCTCGGCCGGGTCGTGCGGATCTCTCACTGTGTAGCGCGCACCGGTGCGGTCGACCGTGTGCGTCGTGGCGACCAGATGCCGCCCGCCTTCGCCCACGGCCGCGAGCGCCACGTCCTTGTCCGGAGCGGAGTCGGGGAAGACCAGCCGGCCGAACGCGAGGCGCTCCTCGGCGCTTCCGAGGGCGGCCTGGACTTCGGCCAGCTCCACCATCTGTGCGGGCCAGACGCCCGGCCGCCGGAACATCGCGATGAGAAGCGCGTCGAAGGCCTGTCGCGCGGGAGGGTCCGACCGGGCGAACGTGGTCTGCAGGTGAAGGTGATACCGGACGATCTCCGGAAAGCGGTCCAGCCGGTAGACGCGCTCGAGGCCTCGCGTCATCGCCTCCCGGGCGGAGAGCGGGGCCTCGGGCTCGAGCGCCTCCCACGCCACGAACCGCTGGATGGCCGAGAGAAGAGCCAGCGGCGGATGAAACGCGGCATCGAGCCACTGCCTCTCGGCAGCCAGCTCCTCGAAGAGCACGCCGGCAGCGCCCTCCGGAGCGTCCTTGCGCGGTGTGTGCAAAAGCTCTTCGAGGAACTCCCGCGCATCTTCCAGCCCCAGCGCCTCCACGCAGGCGTCGGCGATCCAGCCACGCCGGAGCGTCGCGCTCGAACGCGGGTAAAGGGCGAACGTCTCCTCGAAGAAGTTCGCGACCATCGGGCCGACGAGCGACCACGGCCCCTCGTAAGGCCGATGCCCGGCGAGCGAGAGAAGGACGGTCCCCTCGCGGAAATCGTCCCCGGGCACCACGACGTTCGCGGGCGAGACGGCTCCGGGCACGAGCCGCCGCCCGCTCGCCTCCCAGGCCGAGAAGAAGGCCGCGAGGGCCCTCACGAAAAGGGTTCGCCACCCGGCCGCGCCCCTCCCCACTTCGCGCGTGGGTCGCGCCATCTCCCAGAGCCGCATGGCGAGCGTTGGCTCGTCGATCCAGCCCACCGAGAGGGCGCCGAGCTTCGGCCGGAAGCAACCGAAGGCGGGCACCACGGGCTCCCCCTGCGCCGGGGAAGCGAGGGCCTCCATCCAGAGCTTCGTCTGGCGGACGGCCTGAAGGTCGAGATCGTCGCCGACGATGAGCAGCAGGTCGTGATGCCGGCCTGATTGCGTGTTGATGCCGGCGCGGTAGAGCTGGTGCTGTCTCACCCTTGCAACGGGAGCGATCCAGATCCCCGCCGGGCCGAGGTCTCCCGGCGTCACCGTCTCGCCGCACGCCAGCTCCAGCGACTCCTCCAGGAATCCCGTCTCGTCGAAGAGCTGCTCGATCCGCTCGCGCTCCCCGCCGGCGAGCCCCTCATGGAACGCGAGCGTCCCCTTGAAAGAAGCGCGCGATGGCAGGCCTTGCTGGTACCACTCCGACAGCTCGTCCAGCAGGCTGGCCGCCGTGCGGGCCACGCGCGAGCTCGTCTCCTCCAGCGCCCACCAGGCCAGCTCGGAGCGGACCGCCACGTAGTCCTCGCGGTGCCTCCGGATGTGACGCGCGAGAAGGTTGAAGACGTCGGAGAGGAGATCCGCCTGCATGGGAGGCAGGGGACGCGGAAGACGAGTTCGGTAGCCGTGCAGCCGCCGGCGCAGGACGGCAAGCCTTTCCCCCGGCAGGCCGGCCTGCGCGATCTGCTCGACGCTCTCGGCCGAAAGGAACGGAAGCCCCGAGTCGAGGAAGCTCTCCATTTCGGACGCGGCGCCGGGGGCCGGATCGTCGAGGACGAGAATACGGAACGCCGCGCAGCGAACCTCGGCCGAAGGGTGCCGGGCCAGCGCCTCGAGCCGCCGTCTCAGCGCCATCGCGGTCATCGCGTCCGCGCCGGAAAGCCGGTCCTCGAGATCGGCGACGGCTCGTAGAGACTCCTCGCGCCCTCCGAAAAGCGCTTCGCAGATGCTCTGGTGAAAGGTTGCGAGCTCGGGGGACGAGACCCGCCCGGGAACGGCGCCACCCGCTGGCGGGCGTCCGTAAGCCGGCAGCCTCACGCGGGGCGAGAGGGCGCCGAGCGGAAGGTCCCACCCTTCCTTCACCGGACAGAAGGCTGCCAGCGAAGTGTTGCCGAGCCAGAGGAGCGGCTGGTGGACGAGAAGGCCGAAGTCGAGGAGGCTGCCCTGGAGCGTGTACTCCAGATCGCCGACGCGAACCGTGTCCTTGCCCTCCGACCGGCGGAGGGTCAGCGTGAGACCTCGCCGCCGGTCCTCGAGAGCGTCTTCCCCGAGGACGAGGTCTCCCTCCAGGATCCCGAGATCGCGATGCAGCCACCGCGGCACGCGGACCTGCAGGTCCTTGCCCTCGAGCTGCACGGCGGTGCCGCGATAGAGCGAGGCGAGGAGGTCGCGGAAGCTCTCCTCCATGGCCTTCCGCCTGTAGCTCCCCTTCGGCGTCAGCTCGCCCCGCTTCAGGGAAAAGTCGCGGTCGAGGACAGCGAAGCCGACGACACGCTCGTGCGGCGCCAGGTCCAGGTTCGCCTCGGCCACGATCCGACCGAAGTAGGCCTGCCGTTCTTCCTCGGACGTGAGCTCGGCGAGGAGCGGGGCCTCCAGGTCCGGCACGATGAGGAGGACGTTGTCGTCGCGCCCGTCGCCGGCGAGGAACGTCCGCCGGATGCCAGGAACCCCCTCGAAGAGCTGCTCCACGCGTCTCGGGGCCACGGTCTGGCCCCGGCTGTTCTTGTAGATGTCCTTGACCCGGTCGACGATCTCGAGGAAGCCGCTCGGCCGGACGCGAAAGATGTCCCCGCTCCGGATCCATCGCTCCCCGGCGCCTGCCGTCTCCGGCTCGTCGATGTCGCGGGCGACATACGGGCCGGCGATGAGAAGCTCCCCGTCCTCGCCCAGACGGACGCGGATCCCCGGCAGCGGGACGCCGACAGTCCCGTCCTCGTAGAGACCGGGCGGTGTCATCGTGATGCCGCCGGTGGCCTCCGTCATGCCAAAGCCGCTGCAAAGGGCTATGCCGCTACGCTCGAAGAAGCGAAACACCGCGGGCTCCAGGAACCCGGCCGCCGACAGCCCCCAGGAGAGGCGCCCACCCGTCACTTCCCGCACGACCGCCGCTTCCTCCTCCGGCCCGGCCACGGCGCCCAACCGCTCCTGGCAGCGTTCGTGGAGCTGCCGCCATCGGGCGGGGATGCTGACCAGTCCGGTGGGGCGGACCTGGCGCAGGCCGGCCAGAAGCGTCTCCAGCGAGGGGTTCCCGGCGAAGACGTACGTTCCGCCCCAGAAAAGCGAGCCGAGCAATTCCAGGTAACGCCCGAACGTGTGGTAAAGCGGCAGATAGCAGAGAAGGACCTCCCCTTCGCCGACGAATGGGAGCGCTGCGGCGCGCGCGAAGCGTTTCGTGAGCAGGCTGAAGGGCGAGAAGGCGAATCCCTTCTGGGCCCCGGTGCTCCCCGACGTGAAGAGGACGGTGGCCGCCTCGTCGAGGCCGAAGGGGGAGAGCGCCCGAAGCGCCGGATCCGTCTCCTCGGCTCCCAGCTTCCCGACCTCCTCGCCGAGAACGGCGGCGGTGCCGCGCTTCAAGCGGGCAGCCGCATCGAGGAGCACCGGACGAACGGGGCTCGAGAGCCGGGCCGCGACGGCTTCCACCTTCGCGAGCTGGTCTGCGGTGTCGACGAGGACGAGATTCGCGCCGAGCCCCTGAAGGAGCGACGTCAGCTCCGAAACCTGGAGATGGGGCGCGAGGGGCGCGACGAAGATGCCGTGGACGAGGCAGGCGAGGTCGCAGCAGGCGGAGTCGAGGCTGTTCTCGGCCACGATCGCCACGCGGGGCGGACCTTCGCTCAGGGAGGCGAGGGCTGCGGCGATCCCCCGGAGGCGCCGCTCGGTCTGGGCGTACGTCCAGCACGGCGCTTCGGGCCGGGGAGACGCCTGAAGGAAAACCCTGTCCGGGTGGGCGGCGACGCGCTGCGAAAGGAGCGTTGCCAGGGAGTATCCCGAAGCCCGGATCGCGCCGAAGGTGGTCTCCGCCCAGCGCGTGCGCGCTGCCGCGTCGGGCAGAGCGAGCAGGAACTCGCGGCGGCGGGTCCGGTCCAGGTACCGGTGCCACGTTTCGGCCGGGACGATGCCGGCTGCGAGGGCGCGCTCGGCGGCTGAGATCAGGGCAAGGGCAGCGCCGGGCTCGGGAGGAGCCTCGCCATCGGCGGGCAGCATGCGAAGGGCATCCGCGAGGACGGGAAGCGGGTCGGCCGCACTCTCGAGCAGGGCCGTGGCGGAGCGCTCCATGGCATCCCTCCGCCCGCGCCGCCGCGCTGGGGGTCAACGAGGAGCGGCGCGGGAGATCAGTATCCCCCCGGAGAGAGAGGAACTCCAGCCGTGCCTCCTTCCGAAGGGGTTGATGCCGATCCTCTCCTCGTTCAGATTCATGACCGTCGTGTCCCGGCAGCCGACCTCTGGCGATCGCCGGATCGATGGACGCGAAGCCCATATAGCGAGCGGGCTGGCAGAGTTCTTGAATAGGCGAGGCGGTGGGAAGACTTGCCGACCGGCTCGCCGCGCTCGTGATCGCCGCCGCGGCTCTGGGCGGGTCGGGTTGCGCCGTCACGAGCGGTATCTTTGGCTCCGAAAAGCGCAACGTCTACAAATTCGACCATCCTTTTGCAGTCGAAAACGCGAACTTTCGCCGGTCGGCAGAGGCGCTTGGAAATGCCATGGTCGGGGGGAACGACGCATCTCTCCTGAAAAACGGCGACGAGATCTTCCCGGCCATGACGAGGGACATCCGGCAGGCCAAGACGAGCGTCAATCTCGAGACCTATATCTTCCAGCCCGACGAGGCGGGACGCCAGTTCGCCGACGCGATGATCGACGTCGCGAAGAAAGGCATCGAGGTACGGCTCCTCATCGACGCCTGGGGCAGCAAGCTCGGCGAGCTGGAACAGCCGCTCAAGGAAGCGGGCGTGAAAGTCCGGAAGTACCGGCCCCTTCGGCTGTTCTCCATCTACAAAGTCGGGAAGCGCACGCACCGGAAGATCCTGGTGGTGGACGGCCGCATCGCCTATACCGGCGGGCTCGGCATCGCGAAGAGCTGGCTCGGCAACGCGCGAAGCACGAAGGAATGGCGGGATACACAGGTGCGGGTGGAAGGGCCCGTGGCCGCGCAGATGCAGGCCGTTTTCAGCGAGGACTGGACCTTCACGACCGGAGAAATCCTGGCGGGTGAGAAGTTCTATCCGGAGATCGCGCACATGGGGCCCATGTCCGCCCAGACGATCAAGGCGTCACGCGGTGACATGTCCTCGCTCGCGAAGATGCTCTATTACGTCGCGATCCAGTCCGCGGAGAAGAGCATCCACATCGCGAACGCGTACTTTCTCCCCGACAGGCAGGTCCGGGACGCGCTCGTCGCCGCCGTCAAGAGGGGCGTCGACGTCCAGGTCATGGTTCCCGGGCGGAACATCGACCTTCCGATGGTCCGGTCCGCGTCCTGGCTCCACTACAAGGATCTTCTGAAGAACGGAGTGAAAATCTACGAATACAAGCCGACCATGATGCATAACAAAGCGATGGTCGTGGACGGCATTTACTCCACGATCGGGTCCATCAACTTCGACGCGCGCTCCATGAACAAGAACGCGGAAGAGAGCCTCGCCTTCTACGACCGCGGCTTCGCGCAGAAGGTCGAATCGATGTTCGAGGAAGACAAGAAGAGATGTGAAGAAATCACCTTCCAGGCATGGAAAAGCCGCGGGCTCACGAAGCGCCTCGCCGAGCTGGTGTTCTGGATCTGGGAGCCGTTTTACTGAGCCATGAGAAGAACCCATTTCCTCCTGGTGCTTCTCCTCGTCGCGCTGCCGCTCGCCGCCGCGAAGCGGCCGGGCGCCGAGCAGGAGAAGATCGACTGGCTCCTGTCGGAGATCGAGCGCTCCGACGCTACGTTTCTCCGAAACGGCGCCGAATTCGACGGCTCTAAGGCGGCGTCCCACTTGAAGACGAAGCTCTTCTTTGCGGGCAAGCGCGTGCAGACAGCGCGGGACTTCATCCTTGGCGTCTGCTCCCACTCGGAGGCGTCGGGAAAGCCTTACGAGATGCGATTCAAGGACGATACCCAGCGGCCGCTCGAAAAGTGGCTGTCCGAGCGCCTGGACGCATTCGAAAAACGGCGATCATCCGAGTGAAACGACGCGCCGTTGCCGCAATTTTTCTGGGCAGTCTCCTTGTCCCCGGCGCTCTGCCGGCGGAAACGGTGGCCGTGCGCCCCGCGGAAGGGCTCGTCCGCGGCTTCCTCGTACTTCGGTCGCTCGACGGCGCCTCTCTGGCGAGCGGGGACCTCATCCAGACATCCCAAGGCGACCGCGTCACAAGCCGTCTGGTTTTTCATTTCAAGGACGGGTCGATCCAGGACGAGACGGCGGTCTTCACTCAGAGCGGACGGTTCCGGCTTCTGACCGATCACATGATCCAGCGCGGCGCGATTTTTCCGCACCCGATGGAGGGCTCGATCGACGCGGTGGGCGGACGGGTGACGGTCCGATATCGAGACGACGACGGCGGAGAGAAGACCGCCGAGGAGCAGATGTCTCTGCCCGCGGACCTGGCCAACGGAATCGTGTTGACGCTGCTGAAGAACATCGCTCCCGACGCCGCGTCGACCGAGGTGTCGATGCTGGTGGCGACACCGAAGCCGCGGCTGGTGAAGCTCGTGATCACTCCAGCGGGGGAGGACTCGTTCTCGGCCGGCGGCGCTTCGCACAATGCAGGCGGCTTCAACGTCAAGGTCGAGCTTGGCGGCCTCGTGGGTCTGATCGCGCCGCTTATCGGCAAGCAGCCGCACGACACCTCCGTCTGGATCCTCGGCGGGCACGCTCCCGGCTTCGTGGGCTCGGAGGGGCCAATGTACCAGGGCGGCCCTCTCTGGCGGATCGAGCTGGCGTCTCCCCTCTGGCCGCGATGAGAGGGCCGACCAGCAGGCAGTATTGCCGGACGGCGAGCGGGAAGGGGTACTCTCGAGATCGATGAGAGCCTCCGTGCCCCAGCGTCCAAAGCGGCTGCCCGTCTTCGCGATCATCCTCGTTTCGGTCGCGGCGGGCTACGCATTCGCCATCACTATTGCGAAGGCGGGCGCCCCGAAGCAGACCGTTTACGAGCTGCCTCACGACTTCACGTTGAACGCGCCGACGTTCCTGCCGTCGGCGCTGCCCGGCGCGGCGATGACGTCCGGCAACAGGCTCGAGCTTCTCGAGAACGGAGACACGATCTTTCCCGCCATGCTCGCCGCCATCTCCTCCGCGAGGAAGACCGTGAACTTCGAGGCCTACATCTTCTGGTCGGACGAGGTTGGCACGCGCTTCCGCGACGCGCTCGCCGAACGGGCCGCGCACGGCGTCGCGGTCCGCGTCCTTCTCGACGCGATCGGTTCCCCGGGCCGGCGCATGAAGGCGGGCGACGTCGACGTCCTGCGCCACGCCGGCTGCCATGTGGAATTTTTCCACTCGACGAAGCCCTGGATGCTCTGGGTGTTCAACCATCGCAACCACCGACGCGTTCTCGTGGTGGACGGCACGCTCGGCTTCACCGGCGGCGTGGGGTTCGCCGATCCGTGGCGAGGCAACGCCGATTCGAAGGGGCACTGGCGCGACACGCAGGTGCGGGTGGAAGGGCCCGCCGTCCGCGGCCTCCAGCGCGCGTTCCAGGAGAACTGGTCGGAGGCGACGGGCGAGGCGCTCGTCGGCGACGAGTTTTTTCCCGCGCTTTTGCAGACCGGCACGAGCGCCGTCGCCGTCGTGCCGTCGTCACCGCTCGCGGCGATGTCGGGAGCGGGCCGCGTCTACGCGATCTCGCTCGCCGCCGCCGCGAAGGAGATCTGGATCGCGAACTCCTATTTCCTTCCGGACGACGCGACGGCCGGTCTCCTGGTCGCTGCCGCGAAGAGGGGGGTGGACGTGCGCGTGATCGTGCCGTCGGATGAGCAGAACGACGTGCCCGCGACGAAGGCGGCGGGACGCTGGTCCCTCGGACTGCTTCTCGAGGGGGGCGTGAAGATTTTCGAGTACCAGCCGACGATGTTCCACCTGAAGACGATGGTCGTGGACGGGGTCTTCTCCACGGTGGGATCGGCGAACTTCGACGACCGGTCCTTCCATCTGAACGAGGAGATCAATCTGTTCGTGTACGACGGCGCGTTCGCCGGACAGATGAAGGAGAGCTACCGGCGGGATCTCTCACGATGCCGTCCCTACACGCACACGATGTGGAGGGAACGCTCCCTGAAGAAAAGGGTGACGGAGTGGCTCGTCATCCCCATCCGGTCGGAACTGTAGCTGTTCAGCAGGGATCACGCCGCGAGCTGGACCAGCAGGGCGGAGAGGCCGGCCACGTGCCTCTTCTGCCGCGGGATCAGCTCGAGCTCGACGAGCTCTCGGGCGTCCTCGTCGAGCGAAGTCAAGGAAGCCTCGTACTCCGCGAGACCCCGCCGCTCGACCTCGAGGAGCGCGCGCACGAACAGCTTGCTTTCCATCCTCACCATCGCGCCCTCGGCTGTGAGGGCGGCGTCGCCCGAGCCCGCCCAGGGGTCCGCCGCGACCACGGGCGCGCCACCCCGGGCGTGAACCGATCCCTGAAGAGCGGCAACCGTTCGCTGGTGATCGGAGGCAAGCTGGAGGATGTGGTCGGTGTCGGCGACTGCCTTGTTCTTCAGCGTACGGAGGGCCTTCCGGTATCCGGCCACGGAGGCGAGCTCGACACGCAGGAGAGAGTTGAGGCGTTCAATCACGTGATAGGAAGAGCACACGGCATGCCAGTCCTGTTGGCCACCGTTGCTCGCGGCCTCTTTCCTGTCGCCTTTTCCGTTCACGGTCGGCAGGTTTGCCCATGCAGTCGGTTAAGGCGTGCCGAGCCTCTCCGCGCGCAGCGTGGTCACTCATCGGGGCTCGGCGCTCAATAGGCGAGGAGATCACGTCGCGCTTCGGGATCCGGTAGCTGTTGCCGTCCAGGGTTCTCTGATCGCCCGCGATCAGCGTGAATCTGCTCAAAAAAGGCGCGAATCTCTCAGTGGCATGTCCCGTGCTAGAAATCTTCCGCGAGACCTCGGTGTCTCAGGGAGGCTGATATGCGTGCATCTAGACTCGTCCCCATTGTCCTTTTTGCCGCGCTTCTTGCCGCGGTGCCGTTTCACGCGGCACTGGCTCAATCCGCGCCATCACTGGGCTCGGCGTCGGGCTTCGCGGCCTTGGCTGGCGGTCCGGCGGCCGGTGCGGTCACATGTACCGGTTCCACTGTCACCGGAGACGTGGGCGTCGTATCCCCCGGCACCTCCGTTGGCTGCACGCCGACGGGGACGGTCTACACGAACGCCACGGCGGCTTACGCTGACTTCCTCTTCGCGTACGACTCGTTCCCGTCCATACCTTGCGACCAGATCCTGACGGGTACGCTCGCGGGCGTAACGCTTTCCCCCGGTGTCTACTGTTTCACCGCGGCGGCGGCGTTGACGGGCACGTTGACGCTCAATGGGCCCGCGGACGGGGTCTGGATTTTCAAGATCGGGACCGGCGGGACCGGCGCTCTGACGGGCACCAACTTCTCGGTGGTCATGGCCGGCGGCGCGGCGGGAACCACGTGTCCAAACGTCTATTGGTGGGTCGCCCAGGCCGCAACGCTGACGACTTCGATCTTCCAGGGAACCATTCTCGCGGGTGCGGACATCACGGTCAACTATTCAATACTTAAGGGGGATCTCTTGGCGGGCGGGGCTGGCTCGACCTCGACGCCGACAGGCGCCGTGACGCTCACTGGTTCCACCGTCACCGCCTGCCCCCCAGCCGGCGGCACCGTGGTCCACGTCAAAGTCAAGTGCAACCAGGGCGTGGGCAACGGGCCCGAGGGCTGCGATCCGGGCAACTCGAACCAGGGCGACCCGAGCCGGTCGAATGACGAGCCGGCCGGAACGGCGCCCGGGAACCCGGGCCGCAAGGGCGGCAACGGCAAGTAGGCCTGCAGTCGCGACGATATTAGAACGAGATAACCGGAATCGGCGGTGAGCTGAACGTCAGGGCCGAACGCTCACCGTGCGGCGGATATGAGAAACCGGGGGTTCCCGGAGACCCAGTCTCCGGGAACCTTTGTTTCGGCCTCACCGCAGCAGGAAAAAGAGAAGGTCGGCGAGGTCCCAGGCGGCAGCGCGCGAAGCAGACGCTCGGGCGCCTCGCCGAGCACCTGGCGAGGATGTGAGAGAGTCCATGCTCATGCTCAGCCGGCTCCTGGAGCCCAGGATCGAGGCCGCTTACGCCCTCCTGCGCGTCGTCGTGGGTCTCATGTTCGCCTTCCATGGCCTCCAGATCCTCTTCGGCGTTCTGACGGAGTTCCGGCCGCCGGCCGGATCGCAGATCTGGTTCGGCGGCCTCATCGAGCTGGCCACGGGTCTTGCCATCGCGGCGGGCGCGTTCACAGCTTGGGCGGCGTTCCTCGCGAGCGGGACGATGGCAATCGCCTACGTCCAGTTCCACTGGAAGCTCGCTCTCGGCGCGAAGTTCTTTCCCGCGGTGAATCAGGGGGAGCTGGCGCTCCTGTACGCCGTGCTCTTCCTCTTCGTCGCCTGTCGCGGCGCGGGCAGGTGGAGCGTGGACCGGGTGCGGGCGGGGTCCGCCGGCGCGTCCGGGCACGGCTGACGAAAAAATCGACGGCGCGCTCCCTGACTCCGGGACCCCGCCGGGAATATGCTGTCCGTGCTCGAGAAAAAGGAGCTGGAGGATGAGATGGCAGTGAAGAAAACGGCGAAGAAAGCACCCTCGAGGAAACCGTCGAAGAAGGCGAAGGCCGCCCCGGCGAAGGGACGCAAGGGAGCAGAGACGCTGAAGCTGAGCTCGACGTCACCCGGCCTCACGGTCAACGACGTGGAGAAGAGCCTCGCCTGGTACCGGGACGTCGTCGGGTTCGCCGTCGGGGAGCGCTGGGAGCAGGAAGGGAAGCTCACCGGGGTCCAGCTCAGGGCCGGCAGCGTCATCTTCATGATCGGACAGGACGACTGGAAGAAGGGCCGCGACCGGAAGAAGGGAGAGGGCTTCCGGCTGTACTGCACGACGACGCAGGACGTCGACGTCCTCGCGGAGAAGATCGTGGCGCACGGCGGCAAGCTCGACCAGGAGCCGCGCGACCAGCCATGGGGCACGCGCGACTTCGCCTTGAGCGATCTCGACGGGTTCAAGATCACGATCGCGCGGGAGACGACGAAGCGCTAGGCAAGGACAGCGGTCCGGCCAGGACCGGACGCACCTCGGTCCGGCGCGGATCGTGGCGCTCTACGATGAGTTCGCGCGCCTCGCGCGCGCCGTCGCGTGCGCGCGCCCGACGAGCCCGTGAGGTGGACGGAAACTCCGGCTCGCGGGCCACGTAGGAAGAAGGTGCCTTCTCAAGCGCTGAAGCGTTTCGCGCTTCCGGTGTCCGTTCTGCTGATCGTGGCCTACTGGGCCTTTTCCGTCTGGGCGCAGCTGTTTCGAGCCGGGGGCGGCGCCGTGCCGGGCAGCGTGGACGCCATCGTCGTCCTCGTCTGCGTCAAGACGGCGCTCGCCGTCGCGGTCGAGTGGGCGCTCCTCGACGCCGGTTCGAACACGCTTTTGGCCGGATCGGTCTCGCGGTCGCCGTGGCTTATCGACAGCGCCATCTTCGGCCTCGGTCACCTCTACCAGGGCGTCACGGCAGCCGTTCAGTCGGGAACACCGGCCTCCTGTTCGCGCTGATCTTCCTGAAGCGCCGGCGGGCCGCCGACTCGATGGTCGTGCACGCCCTCTTCGACCTCTTCGGATCGCGCTGGCGTATCTCCTCTACGCGGCGAAGCGCTGACGCCGCGACCGTGAACGCTCAGGCCGGGCCGACAGCCAGCGAACCAGCCGAGTGGCGTCTGCGCAGGCGGTCGGCGAGCGCGAGGAATGGCGCCGTCGAGAACGTCGTGACGAGCGCCATGAGCACCATCATCGCGAAGATTCGCGGCGAGAGAATCCCGAGCTCGTAGCCGACGTTCAGGACGATCAGCTCCATCAGCCCGCGCGTGTTCATCAGGGCGCCGATGGAGAAGGCATCGAGGGTCCCCATCCCCGAAAGACGTGCGGCGGCCATCGAGCCGCCGAGCTTCCCGGCCGTCGCCACCGCGATCACCGCGAGGCACATCAGCCAGCTCCCGGCGCTGTCGAGGAGACCGATCTGGGTCCTCAGGCCCGTGAACGCGAAGAAGAGAGGCAGGAAGAGAATCGCGCTGACTTCCTCGAGCCGCTGGATCAGCGCGGCCCGGAACGCGGCCTCGCGAGGCATGACGACGCCGATGAGGAAAGCGCCGAAGAGCGCGTGGATCCCGATCCGTTCTGTCGTGAGGGCCGAGCCGATCAGGAGGAGAAGGACGAACGCCAGGATGTTCTTCGACGGCGTTCCCGACGCACCCTTGCCGATGATCATCCGGACGGCAGGTCCCACGACCCACCACATGAAGGCGATGAAGCCGGCCGTCATCAGGATGATGAGTCCCGACGACGTCGGGCGAGGCGCTCGTCGGCGACGAGGTTTTTCCCGCGCTTCGAGAGGCCGGTACGAGTGCCGTCGCCGTCGTGCCGTCGTCACCGCTCGCGGCGATGTCGGGAGCGGGCCGCGTCTACGCGATCTCGCTCGCCGCCGCCACGAAGGAGATAGGGCGACGGAGTGGCTCGTGACCCCCATCCGGTCGGAACTCTAGCTGCTGCGGCACGTTCCCGAGCGTCCTGATAGCGGCGCATCATGGCCGGACGCGTCCGGCCGACTTTACTGCCAGGGCAGCCGCGGCCCGGTCTGGACCTCCATCGGATACGTCTGGTTCGTGAGCCAGAGCGGCAGGATGCTGAAGTAGTTTGGATCTCCAAGGACGCCGCTGACGCCGCCGGGAAGAGAGTTCTGGGCCGAGATCAAGCCCGGTCCCGCCTCACAGGCGTACCGGCGCGAAGGTCCCGCGTTGAACATGAAGCCGTTCACGGTTTTCCCGCGGGCGTCGTTGTCCGACCGGTCGATCACCTCGAAGCCTCCCTGGCGCGGAATGCCGGGAAGGCCGTCGCCGAGCGGATTGGGGAAGGCGCCTCCGGAGGATGGTACGTTGAAGGCTCCGCCCAGAGGATGCTCGAAGACGATCCTGTGGAGCTTGCCCCAGCGGTAGTCGTCGAGGTTCGTCGAGTGGCCGTAGGCAGCCGCGAATCCGTCGCCGGCGAGCAGGGCCAGCCCATCGGAGACGCTCTTCAGGATGATGATGTCGCGGCGATCCGACGCGCTCGCGACGCCGGAAACATTGAAGAAGTTGACCCCCGATTCGCCGAAGCCGCCGCGGACCCCGAACTGCTCGAGGAGGTTCCGGAGCGCGGTGAGCGCGAGGGCGTTCGGAGGCGTCGGCAGGCTCGCCGCGCCGAGGACGCCGTCGATGGTGTTCGCGATGAACCGGCTCCGCCAGAGAGCGTAGATCGTCGCGGCGGCGCTCGCTTTCGCCTGGTCGGGGGTGGGGTCGACGCCAGCGGCCTTGCCAGCGTCGTAGCCTTCCTTCAGGCCCGTTGGAGTCGTGAAGTCCCACGTGCCGAGTCGCGCCACGGCGCTCGCAACGGCCGGATTCGTCGTGAAGCTCGCGAGAACCGGATTGGCGCCAGGGGCCTGAGCGTTCGCGAAGGCCGCGGTGATGAAGGGGACGAAGAACTGCGCGTCGATCATCCCGCTATCCGACTGGATCTTCTGCATGTCGGACAGCGAGATCTTGCCTCCGTTCGCGAGCTTCGCCCGGATGAGCTGGGCGATCCGTCCGCCGCGATAGCCGTCGTAAGCCGGATTCAGGTAAAAGATCCCACCGCCGGGGCGCTGCGTGCCGAGCGGGTCGTTGTGGAGGGACGTGCCGACGGGATCGTTGTTGCCGTTCGCGAACCACCCCTGCGCCGGGTTCTCCACGTGCGGGATCTCGTCCGCGGGGAGGATCGCGTGCGGAACGGACTGGTCCTCGGGGAGCGACGACGCCGGGAGCCACTCGTTCCCTCCGGTTCCGTCACGAATGAACCAGGGCGGCAGACCGTGCACCGTGTTCGCCTGCAGGTCCTCGCGGAGCGGCAGCTCGCCGCTCGCGTAGTACGCGATGTCGCCGTCCAGGGTCGCGATCGCCCAGTTCTGAGAGGCGCCGTCGAAGTATCGGAGCGCGCGCTTGAAATCGGCGAGGGTCCTCGCCTTGTTGAACCCGAGAACGGCGTCCAGCTCGCGCGTCCGGCCGAATCCGACGTATTGCACGCTGAGCGCCGAGCCGGTGGCGAGGGTGTCCGGCGTGATGATCGCCCCGTAATCGCGGCGGGGCACGATCAGGGTGACGGGCGGGATCGAGCCGACCGGCGGGACGACGACGATGTCGTCCTTCACACCGTTTCCGGGGTTGTTCATCCGGAACGTCTCGAAGGCGACGAGGAGCGGCTCGACATGGCCCTGGTAGACCGTGCCGTACCCCGTGAGAGAACCGGGGGCGGGGGCGATCGTCTCCTGGAATGTGTCGGTCATGTCCATCGGGTTCACGGTCGAGCCCCACGCGACGCGGTCGTTGTGCCCGTGAATCGCGAAGGGCGTTCCGGCGAAGCTGTTTCCCGCGACGTTGATACCGGGCCCGCGAAGAGAGAGCGGGTACCAGATCGACGGGTAGCCCAGCGAAAGGTGCGGGTCGTTCGCAAGAAGCGGAACGCCGTTCGCCGCGAGCCGTCCGCTGATCGCCCACTCGTTCGAGCTCGCGGTCCGCTCGTGGTCGAGGATCGTCCGCAGGAGCGGCACGGCCCGCGCGCGCTCCTCGTAGCGCGCCACGAGGTCGAGCGTTCCGCTCGCGAGAAGCTCCTCCGCCCTCGCGCGCATCTCATCGAGAGCTCCCGCGCTCGCGGTTTCATGCCGAACCGGACTCATCGAGGACCCGCTCGGCGCGACAGGGATCGTCGTGAAAGGGTCGAACGGAGCGGAGCGGAAGAGGTCGTTGGAGAAGAGCTTCATGCCATCGAAGCCGGCGACCTTGCCCGCCTGAATGTACGTGAGGAGGGTGACCGTGTTCGAGGTGTCGAGGTCGAACGAGAGCGAGAAGAGGAAGAGCTTCGCGATCGCGCTGCTGTCGAGCGCCGTCCAGGGCTCGAACTTCGTCAGCTCCAGCGCGCCGTACTCGGGCGGGAGCGCGTGGGTGGCGACCCACTGATTGACCCCGGCCGCGTATGCCGCGAGCACGTCGTGAACCTCGATCGACGAGGCGTCCAGGCTCCCGACCGCGGCGCGCCTGAGGCCCAGCGTCCTCAGCTGGACGTCCTGGGGAAGCGCCGCGGGACCGAGGAGCTCGGCAAGCGTGCCGGACGCCGTCCGACGGCTGACATCCATCTGAAAGAGGCGGTCCTCCGCCTGGACGTAGCCCTGCAAGTAGAAGAGATCCCACTCCGTCATTCCCCAGACCGCGGGGATGTCGTGGTCTCCGCGCGTAATCGTCCCGCCGAGCTTCATCCCCGGCAGCTTGAGCAGGGGGCCGGAAGCGCCCGCCGCCTCGAACCCAGTGGCGAGACCAAAGGCGGCGAGAAACGCGGGGAGGATGAGGGAGAAAACGCGACGCATCGGGACCTCCTCTTTATCTTTCGGGGATTTCGCGGGTATCGCTTACTGCACGTGCGATGCTATCGTATCTCCAACCGAATTCTACAGTCTCCCCGCACGGCGACCGTGGCGCGGGGGAAAGGTGGGCACCATGAAGTTCGTGATGGCCGGTCTTGGTCTCGCCGCTCTTGTCTCCGCGTCGCCGCTGCTTGCGCAGCCGGCGAGCCGGTTCACGCTCTCGGCGACCGGCTCGTTCGTCGACACCAAGACGACCGCCGTCGACGAGACAAACGGCGTCGACATCAAGTTCAAGAACGGCTGCGGCGCACGGCTCGCAGGGACCTTTTACGTCACGCCCGACCTCGGGGTCGAGGCGGGCGTTTCGTACCAACGGATCACGGGCAACCTCCGCGTTCAGGGGACCGACGCGATCGACCTCGGCCCGCTCGAGATGATCCCGCTCTCGCTCGTCGTCCAGTACCACCTGATGCGCGGGAGAACCGTGGATCCCTGGGTCGGGGCCGGCGGAAGCTACACGATTTTCAAGAACCTCTCGAGCGCCGACCTCAACACCGCGAGCCTCGGCACGATCGAGGTCAAGGATCGCGCGGCGTTCCTCGTGAACGCCGGCGTCGATGTTCGCCTGACGTCCAGTGTCGGCTTCCTCGTCGACGGCCGATACACGTTCCTCAGGCCGACGTCACGAGGCGCTTCCGGCGCCGACCAGGAGCTGACGCTCGATCCGCTCGAGATCGCCGCGGGATTTCGAATCGGTTTCTGAGCGCGTGGCGCGCTGCGCTCCGCGGGAGAGGCGGAGGCTGCCGGGTGACGAAGTCGCTGATGCACCTGCGTCACGGGCATGTCGGAGCGCGAGGGCCACACTTGGACGCGAGGGGTGTGTATGTCTCGCTACCGGATCGCGTGGCTCCCGGGGGACGGCGTGGGCGTGGAGGTCATGGACGCGACGCGGCTCGTCCTCGACGCGGTGGGCCTCGACGCCGAATACCCGCACGGCGACATCGGCTGGGAGTTCTGGTGCAGGGAAGGGGACGCGTTTCCCGCCCGGACGATCGAGCTGCTGAAGAACGTGGACGCCGCGATGTTCGGCGCGATCACGTCCAAACCGTCGAAGGCGGCCCTCGACGAGCTGGCCCCGGCGCTGAAGGACAAGGGCCTCGTCTACCGCTCGCCGATCGTGCGGATGCGGCAGCTCTTCGACCTCTACGTGTGCCTCAGGCCCTGCAAGGCCTACCCGGGCAACCCGCTCAACTTCAAGGAAGGCCTCGACCTCGTCGTGTTCCGCGAGAACACCGAGGACCTCTACGCGGGCGTCGAGTTCTCTCCGGTGCCCGAGGAGCTCTCGCAGACGCTCGCGAAGCTTGCGCCGGCTTTCGCGCCATTCAAGGACCTCGGGCCGGACGACTATGCGATCTCCTGCAAGATCAACACGCGCAAGGGCTCCGAGCGCATCGTGCGCGCCGCATTCGAGTTCGCGCGGACGAACAACCGGAAGAAAGTCACGGTCGTCCACAAGGCAAACGTCGTCCGCGCCTCGGACGGCGTCTTCCTCGAAGAGGCCCGGAAGGTCGCGAAGGCGTTCCCGGAGATCGCGGTCGACGAAGCGAATGTCGACGCGATCTGCATGTGGCTGCTCAAGAACCCCGCGAACTATGACGTCCTCGTCGCTCCGAACCTCTACGGCGACATCATCTCCGACCTCTGCGCGCAGATGGTCGGCGGCCTCGGATTCGGCTGCTCGGGGAACATCGGCGTGAAGCTCGGCGTGTTCGAGCCGTCGCACGGCTCGGCGCCGAAGTACACGGGGCAGAACAAGGTCAACCCGATCGCGACGATCCTCGCCGCGAAGATGATGCTCGACTGGCTTGGCGAGGGCGCGAAGGGCCGTTCCGTCGAGGCCGCCGTCGCGAAGATCGTCAAGGAAGGCAAGGTCCGCACGTACGACATGGGCGGCGCCTCGACCTGTCTCGAGATGGGCGAAGCCGTCGCTCGCGCGCTCCCGAAGGATTGAAAGGAAAGACGATGAAGAAGACGAACGTGGGCGCGACCGTCGTCGAAAAGATCCTTGCGCGAGCGTCGGGGAAGGACGCCGTGCGCGCGGGTGACGTCGTCGAGCCGCGCGTCGACCTTGCGATGTCGCACGAGAACGCCGCCCTCGTGATCAACCAGTTCCAGGAGATCCACGAGGGGACGGGCATCGCCGCGAAGCCGTGGGACCCCTCACGGATCGCGATCATCTTCGACCACCGCGTGCCGGCCGAGTCGGCGAAGACGGCCACGAACCAGAAGAAGGTCCGCGCCTTCGTCGCCGAGCACGGGATCGCGAAGTTCCACGACATCCGCGGTGACACGGGCGGCATATGCCACCAGATCCTCCCGGAGAACGGCTACGTGCGGCCCGGGATGGTCGTCGTCGGAACGGACTCCCACACGACGACTCACGGCGCGCTCGGCGCGTTCGCGTTCGGGATCGGGGCGACGGAGATGGCGAGCGTGTGGGCGCTCGGCGCCGCCCTGAACGTCGAGGTCCCCGCGACGATCCGCGTCGAGGTCTCGGGGCGCTTCCCCGGCCGCGTCGGCCCGAAAGATCTCATCCTCCACCTCATCGGCGTCCTCACGGCGCAGGGCGCGACCTTCCGCGTCCTGGAGTTCACCGGCGAGGCGATCGCGCGGCTCTCGACCTCCGGCCGCCTCGTCCTCTGCAACATGTCCGTCGAGGCGGGCGCGACGTCCGGCATCGTGCCGGGCGACGCGGAGACCGTGCGCTACCTGCGGGAGGAGGCCGGCGTCGCCGATCCGCTCGACCTCGTGACGAGCGATCCGGACGCGAGATACGAGCGGACGATCGCCATCGACGTCTCGTCGCTGGCGCCCCTCGTCGCGTGCCCGCACACGGTCGACAACGTGAAGCCCGTCACGGCGGTGGAGGGAATTCCCGTCCATCAGGTCGTCATCGGCTCGTGCACGAACGGGCGGCTCGACGACCTCGCCGAGGCCGCGGGCATCGTGAAGGGCCGGCACGTGGCGGCGGGGACGCGCATGCTCGTCTTCCCGGCCTCCGCGAAGATCTATGCCGAGGCGATGCAGCTCGGCTATCTCGCCGATTTCATGGCCGCCGGTGCGGTCGTCATGAACCCGGGCTGCGGCCCGTGCCTCGGCGTCCACGAAGGGGCGCTCGGCGACGGTGAGACGGCGATCTCGACGACGAATCGAAACTTCAAGGGTCGGATGGGGAACCCTCTCGCCGAGGTCTACCTCGCGTCGCCCGCCGTCGCAGCGGCGTCCGCCCTCACGGGCGTCATCACGGACCCGCGGAAGGAGCGCTGAGATGGCCCGCATCAAGAGAGCCGAGATGGGACGCGCGAAGAGAACCGAAACCGTCCGGGTCATTCTGAGTCTGGGCGACGACGTGTCGACGGATGTCGTCTACCCGGGGCGTTACATGGCAACCGTTCTCCCGTCGGAGACCCCCGCGTACGCGTTCGCGGACCACGCAGCCTTTCAGGCGGCCGTGAAGGCGAAGTCCGTCCCGCCGGGCGCCGTCATCGCGGCGGGGGACAACTTCGGCTGTGGCTCCTCGCGCGAGCAGGCCGCGTCGTGCCTCAAGGGGCTCGACGTCGTCATCGTCGCGAAGAGCTTCGCGCGCATCTTCCTGCAGAACGCGATCAACCTCGGGCTCAAGGTGGTCGTCGCACCGGGCTTCGCGGCGGACGAGGGCGACGAGATCGTGTTCGACGGCGGGTGCGTCGAAAACCGGACGAAGCGTACGGCGTTCGACGTCACGCCGCTCCCGACGGCGCGGCAGGCGATCATCGACGCGGGAGGACTGATTCCCTACACGCGGACGAGGCTGATCGGCGCGGCGGCGCGAACCTGAACGCTCAGGCGGGGCCTCCCGCGTTCTCGCGCATCGGCGGTTTGGGAGAGTCCGTCACCGGAACGCCCTCGGGCGTTTCGGCGTACAGACCTTCCAGCACGTCGCGATAGCGCTGCTCGACGACCCGGCGGCGGACTTTCAGGCTCGGCGTCAGCTCGCCCGTCTCGATCTTCAGCTCGGCGGGCAGAATCGCCCAACGACGGATCGCCTCGTACCGCGCCAGGTTCGCGTTCACGTGCTCGACGTGCCGGTGGATGAGCTCGACGACTCGCGGGTCGCGCACGAGGTCCGCGTAGGCCACGTCAATAATCCCCTCGGCCCGTGCCCACGCGGGAAGCTCTTCTTCGGACAGGCTGATGAGCGCGGTGCAGAAGCGCCGCCCTTCGCCGTGCAGAAGGACCTGCGCGATGACGGGCGTCTCGAGCTTCAGCTTTCCTTCGACGTGCTGCGGCGCGACGAACTTACCTCCCGAGGTCTTGATCATGTCCTTCTTGCGGTCGGTGATCGCGAGATGGCCGGCGGCGTCGAGGGCCCCGATGTCTCCCGTGTGGAGCCAGCCGCTCGGGTCGATCACGCGAGCCGTCTCTTCGGGCCGGCCGAAATAGCCGCGCATGACGCCGCGTCCGCGGAGGAGAATCTCGCCGTCCCCGGCAAACGAAACTTCAATGCCGGGAATCGGGATGCCAACGGTGCCCCAGCGGTTCCGGTCCGGGAGATTGGAGACCGTCATCGCCGTCGATTCGGAAAGGCCGTAGCCCTCGAGAATCGTAACGCCGAACGCGGCGAAGAACTCAGTGAGCTCCTTCGCGAGGGCGACGCTGCCGCAAATGAAGAAGCGGAGGCGCCCGCCGAAACGCTGGCGGATCTTCTCGAAGACGAGGGCATCCGCGACGCGCCGCCGCACCTCAAGGAAGGCCCCGACGTTCCGGCCGTCACGCCGGCGGTGCGCGACCTCCGTGCCGACGCCGAGCGCCCATCGGAAGATCGCGGCCTTCGCCTTTCCGCCCGCGAGCGCCTGCTCGAGGATCTTCGCGTGCACCTTCTCGAAAATGCGGGGGACGACGCAGACGAACGTCGGCTTCACGGCCGCGAGATTCGCCGCGATGCGATCGGGGCGGCCGTCGACGGCGGTGGGGAAGCCGAGGCCGATGCCGAGGGTCACGCACACCTTGCCGAAAACGTGCGAGAGCGGGAGCCAGAGAAACTGCAGATCGGAAGGCCCCAGGAGACCCAGCGAGCCGATCGACTCGATCTCGAAGAGCCAGCAGTCGTGCGGCAGCTCGACGCCCTTCGGCCGGTCCGTGGTTCCGGACGTGTAGATGAGCGTCGCGAGGTCGGACGGTCCTGCGGTCCCGGCCGCGGCGTCGAACCCGTCCGGATGCGCGGCATCCCACGCGCGGCCGAGAGCCGCGAGATCGAGGAGGGATATCGCGTCGCCCGGAAGCCCCGCCGACGCGTCGAACAGGACGAGATGGCGAAGGTCGGGGAGCGCGTCGCTGCGGCTCAGTATCCGCCGGGCCTGCGCGGCGTCCTCCGCGAAAACGATCGCGGCCCGCGAATCGGACAGGATGAAGGACGTGTCTTCCTCGGTCGAGACGGGGTAGACGGTGGCGGTGACGCCGCCCGCGCAGGCGACGGCGAGATCCGCGAGGATCCATTCGAGGCGCGTGGCCGAGACGATGGCCACGCGATCGCCAGCCGAGAGGCCGAGAGACAGGAGCCCACAGGCGAGCTCGCGGACGCGCGAAGCGGTCTCGCGCCACGACAGGCTCTTCCAGACCCCCTCCTCGGGGTGGAGGAACGCGGACGCGTCCGGGGTGGCGGCGACGCGGGCGAAGAAGAGATCCGGGATCGACCGGTACGGGGGCGGTTTCACGGAGGACCAGTCTACGACTCGTCGTGCGCCGCGGCCGCAAAGGGCTTACATTCCTCCGCATGAGCACCACCACCGCCGCCCCCGTCCTCCACGGCGCCGCGCGCTTCTCGTTCTGGGAGTGGTGGGTCGACCGCAAGACGCGCTGGGTGCGCGACGACGTCCACCAGATGGATGAGGGCGTGTTCCGCGCGCTCGCCGCGGGCACGGGCCTGCCGCCCATCCACCAGCGCTCGACGTTCCCCTTCCACAACGTCAAGGACGGGGCCGATCGCTTCCTCGGGATGTCGAAGGGCGGCGAGCGGCCGTACGCGCGCATCTACACGCGCCTCGGCAACCCGACGTCCGAGTACCTCGAGCGCGTCCTCTTCCGTCTCGAGGCCCAGCACGTCATCGAGAAAGCCCTCGCCGCCGACGAGAAGGAGCCGACGATCGGCTGCCTCATCTTCGGCTCGGGCATGGGCGCGATCTCGACGCTCCTCCTCTCGCTCCTCAAGGCCGGCGACGCCGTCCTCGCGGGCAACATCTACGGCTGCACGGACAGTCTGCTCCGCAACATGTCGAAGTACGGCGTCGAGGCTGTCTTCTGCGACACGGGCGACGTGAACGAGGTCGCGCGGATGCTCGAGGCGCAATCGAACGTCGCGGCCGTGTTCCTCGAGTCGCCCGAGAACCCGACGCTCCGCCTGTGCGACATCGAGGCGATTTCGCGCCTCACCGAGGCGCGCGGGATTCCCCTGATCGTCGACAACACCTTCTGCTCGCCGTACCTTCAGCAGCCGTTCCGCCTCGGCGCCGACTTCGTCGTCCACTCCCTCACGAAGTTCATCAACGGCCACTCGACGTCCGTCGGCGGCGCGCTCCTCGGACCGTTTCGTTTTCTCAAGACCGACCTCTTCCCCTGGTACAAGGACCTCGGCGCGACGCCCTCGCCCTTCGACTCGTGGCTGAACTCGATGACGATCCAGTCCCTCGCCGTCCGCCAGAAGGCCCAGAGCGACAGCGCCGCGAAGATCGCAGCGTTCCTGCGCGGCCACCCGAAGGTCGCGCGCGTGACCTATCCGGGGTTCGACGACTTCCCGCAGAAGGACATCGTGAAGAAGCAAATGCGCGACGGCGGGTCGCTCATCTCGTTCGAGGTGAAAGGCGGCGCCGCCGCTGGCGAGAGGCTCATGAACTACCTCGCCCGCAAGGACGTTCCGATGGAGCTCGCCGTCAGCCTCGGCGGGGCCATCACGTACGTCGAGCAGCCGGCCACGATGACGCACGCCGTCGTCCCCGAGGCCGACCGCCTCGCCCGCGGCATCACGCCCGGCCTCATCCGGATGAGCGTGGGGCTCGAGGGACCGGAGATCCTGATGGAGCACCTCGACCGGGGCCTGAACCTCCCGTGAGCACCGTTCCGAAGGATTACCAGGCCCTCCTCCTCACCACCCCGCGTCTCCGCCGCGAGCAGCGCACGATCGAGGCGATGCTCAACGTTTGGTGCGAGGCCCACCCGCTCCACGTCCGCACGCGCCATGGAAAGCTGTGCGCGGGGTGCGAGGAGCTGTTCGAGTACGCGAGCTACCGGCTCCTCAAGTGCCCGTACGGCGAGGAGAAGCCCACGTGCAAGAAGTGCCCGGTCCACTGCTACACGAGGGATATGCGCGAGCAGATGCACGAGGTCATGCGCTTCGCGGGTCCGCGCATGCTCCTCCGCCACCCCGTCCTCGCGATCCGGCACCTTCTCGACGAGAAGAGGGAGGCGCCGTCCCTGCTTGCTCGAACCGCTACTGCTACGGCGACCGAAGACCACGCGAACGTCCCGGTGATACCGCCGGTCCTCTTCGGAGTCGGCCTCGCGGCGGGCTTCTTCCTGAAGTGGCTCGTCCCTGTCCGCCTCGTCCCGCCGTCCCTCCAAGAACCCTTCTGCTTCGCGGGCGCGGGGCTCGGCCTCCTCGGCCTCGCCTTCGGGGGGTGGGCGTTCGCGACGTTCCTGAGGGCGCGGACGACGCCACACCCGAACCACCCCGTGAGCGGCCTCGTGACGTGGGGGCCCTACCGCGTCTCCCGCAACCCGATGTACGTCGGCCTCTCGGCCGGGGTGGCGGGGATCGCGCTCATCGCGAACACGCCGTGGGTCCTCGCGGCGCTTCCGCCCGTGTGGTTCGCGCTCCGCCGCCTCGTGATAGACCACGAGGAGGCCTACCTCGAGCGGAAGTTCGGCGGGGAGTACCGGGCCTTCAAGGCGCGCACGCGCCGCTGGCTGTAGGCGCCCCGGTGCGGCTGAAGTGACATCATCTGCCCATGGATGCGGCGCGGCTCCTCGCGGTTCTCCGACCTCACTTTGAGGCAACGGGCTCCCGCTGGATGCTCGCGGGCGGCTTTGCTGTCGCGGCGTGGGGATCGGCCCGGACGACGCTGGATCTGGATCTCCTCGTGGACGACGCGGAGCGGACCGCTCTTCTGGCCCGGATCGTCGCCGAGGGTTTCGAGGCATACAACGACTCGGAAGGCTTCACGAACCTCGAGCATCCCGATCCGGCGCTCGGGAGGCTGGATCTTCTGTGGGTCGACGGGCTGACACGCGATCGCCTCTTCGCGGCGGCAGTGCCCCGCATCGGCCCCGACGGACTCCCCGTTCTCGTGCCCGCCCCGGAGCACCTTGTCGCGATGAAGGTGAAGGCGATCAAGAACAAGCCGATTCGGGTCTTCCGGGACAGCGAGGACTTGCGGGTCCTTCTCAATCGGCCCGAAATCGATCAAACTGAGGCTCGTGCAACCTTCGAAAGAAGCGACCTCCTCGAGCTCTACCATCGTCTCAGGGCCCCGTCCTGAGCCGCTGCCCGACGACGCTTTCTGCTTCTCTCCCGAAGAGTCCGAGGCTCTCGAGCGCAGCCGCCCCGGTCCGATCTCACTCGAGGAATACGCGCGGTTCCTGAAGCAGTTCACCTGGACGAAAGAGCAGCACGCCTCGCGCCCGCCCGCGTCGGGACCGCGGTTCACGCTCGACTGATCGCGAGCCTACAATCCCGCCCGGGATGTCCGGCGACTTCGTTCACCTCCACCTCCACACCCAGTATTCCCTCCTCGACGGCGCGAACCGGCTCAAGGACCTGATCAAGCAGGTCAAGTCGTCGGGCATGGACGCCGTCGCGGTGACAGACCACGGAAACATGTTCGGGGCGTACGAGCTCCAGACGTCCGCGCTCGAGGCGGGCATCAAGCCCATCCTCGGTGTCGAGGCGTACGTCGCTCCCGGTTCGCGTTTCGACCGCGAGAACGTGAAGACGCTCGACGGCGAAGGGAGCAACTATCACCTGACGCTGCTCGTCGAGACTCCCGACGGCTACCGGAATCTCGCGCGGCTCGTGTCGGAGGCGTTCCTGTCCGGCTTCTACTACAAGCCGCGGATGGATTGGGAGCTCCTCGAGAAATACCACGAAGGAATCATCGCGCTGTCCGGGTGTCTGAGCTCGGAGGTCTCGAAGCGGCTCCGGATCGGAGACTACGAAGGAGCGAAGAAGACGGCCCTGAAGTACCGCGACCTCTTCGGGAAGGACCGCTACTTCATCGAGATCATGGATCACGGTCTTCCCGAGCAGAGGCAGATCCTGCCGGACCTCCTGCGGCTTTCCTCGGAAACCGGCATTCCACCGGTCGCGACGAACGATGCGCACTACCTGACCCGAGACGACGCCGCGGCGCAGGACGTTCTCCTCTGCATCGGGATGGGGAAGACACTGAACGACACGAGACGGATGAAGTTCTACAACTCGGAGTTCTACGTGAAGAGCGCCGAGGAAATGAGCGACGTCTTCCGCCCATACACGCTCGAGGCGGTGAAGAACACGGCCGCGATCGCCGAGCGCGTCACGCCGAGCGTCATCGTGGATACGGGCCTCAAGATCCCCACGTTTCCCGTTCCGGGAGGGGAGCAGACCCCCGAGGCGTATCTCGAAGACCTCGCGAAGGAGGGCCTCGAGCGCCGCCTCGAGCCGCAGCGCGCGGCGTTCGAGAATGGCACGGCGAAGAAGGCGCGGGTCGTATACGACGAACGCCTCACCTGGGAGCTGTCCGTCATCCGGAAGATGGGCCTCTCGAGCTATTTCCTCATCGTGTGGGACTTCATCAAGTACGCGAAGGACCAGAAGATTCCCGTGGGTCCGGGGCGGGGGAGCGCGGCCGGCTCGCTGGTCGCGTACTCGCTTGCGATCACGGACGTCGACCCGCTCAAATACGACCTGCTCTTCGAGCGCTTCCTGAACCCGGACCGCAGCTCGATGCCCGACATCGACGTCGACCTGTGCGAGCGCCGCCGCGGCGAAGTCATCGAGTACGTGCGCACGAAATACGGGCGCGAGAACGTCGGCCAGATCATCACGTTCAACTCCATGAAGGCGCGGGCCGTCATCCGCGACGTGGGCCGCGTCCTCGACGTGCCGCTGGCCGAGGTGAACCGCCTCTGCTCGCTCATCCCCGCGAATCCCGGAAAGCCGACGATGCTCGCCGAGGCGCGGCGGGACGTGAAAGAACTGGCGGACGCGCTCCGGGACAACGAGACCTACCGTCGCCTCTTCGACCTGGGCGAGCGCCTCGAAGGAGTCACGCGACACGCGGGCGTGCACGCAGCCGGCGTCCTCATTGCGCCCAGGCCGCTGGTCGAGTACCTGCCGCTCTACCGCAACAGCAACGACGAAATTACGACGCAGTTCGAGATGAAGTCGGTCGACCGCATGGGCCTCCTGAAGATGGACTTCCTCGGGCTCATCACGCTGACGATCCTCGACGACGCGCTGCGTTTCGCGGAGAAGAAGGACGGAAAGCGCCCGGACGTGGACGCGATTCCGCTCGACGACCCCGAGGTCTACAGGCTCTTTGCGGACGGGCGGACGGACGGGGTCTTCCAGTTCGAGTCATCCGGGATGCGCGACCTCCTCCGCCGCGTGAAGCCCGAGGTCTTCGACGACCTCGCGGCGCTCAATGCGCTGTATCGGCCGGGCGCTCTGGACGCCGGGACCGTCGAGGTGTACATCCAGCGGCGCCGGGGAACGAAGTTCGAGTACCTGCTGCCCCAGCTCGAGCCGATTCTCCGGGAGACGCACGGCGTCCTCGTCTATCAGGAGCAGGTCATGCTCGCGGCGCGGGCCGTGGCGGGCTACACGCCGGGCGAAGCGGACAAGCTCCGGAAGGCGATCGGCAAGAAGGACGAGGCGCTGCTCAAGGCCGAGGGCGACAAGTTCATCAAGAAGGCCGTCGCGAACGGGACCTCGAAGAAGAAGGCCGAGGAGCTGTGGGCCCTCATCCTGCCGTTCGGCCGGTACGGCTTCAACAAGTCTCACTCGGTCGTCTACGCGCTCCTCGCGTATCGCACCGCGTGGATGAAGGTGCATTACCCCGTGGAGTTCCTCGCGGCCACTCTGACGGCGTGCTCGGGGAGCTCGGACGACGTCGTGAAGTACGTGAACACGTGCCGGGAGATGAAGATCTCCGTGCTGCCGCCAGACGTGAACGCCTCGGATCTCTCGTTCGCGCCGGACGGGTCGGCCATCCGCTTCGGGCTGGGCGCCGTGAAGGGGGTCGGGGAAGGCGCCGTCGCGTCCGTTCTCGCAGCGCGCGCCGGCGACGGACGGTTCAAGTCCCTCACGGACTTCTGCTCGCGCGTCGATCTCCGTCTGAACAACAAGAGGGTCATCGAGGCTCTCATCAAGTCCGGCTGCTTCGACTCGCTGGGGAAGAGCCGCGCGGCGTTCCTCGGCGGGCTCGATCATGCGGTCGACGTCGCGGCGGCGGCCCGCGAGGCCGCGGCGTCGGGCCAGAGCCTCCTCTTCGACGCCCCCGAAGAGACGCAGATCGAGGACCAGTTCCCCGACGTGCCGGAGTGGAGCGTCGACGAAAAGATCCGCTACGAGAAGGAGACGCTCGGCTTCTACATCACGGGCCACCCGCTCGCGCGTTTCGAGGACGAGATCCGGATGTTCGGCGACGTGACGTGTGAGACGCTGCGCGATCGTCTCGACGCACCAGTGAAACTCGTGGGCCTCGTCGGCGCGATCAAGAAGAATCAGATCAAGAAGGGGCAGAACGAAGGAAAGATGATGGCGAAGGCCGTCGTCGAGGACCTGACCGGCTCCGTGCCCGTCACGGTCTTCGCGAGCCTTCTCGAGCGCGTGGGCTCGTGGTTTGCGCCGGGGAGGGCCGTCCTCGTCACGGGGACCGTGCGCCTCTCGATGGCGCCGGGCGGCGGGACGCACGACGCCTCCGAAGGCGAGACCGCCGGCATTCCGATCGAGCTCATCGCGCGCGAAATCCAGCCTCTCGAGGGCATGCGCGAGCAGTCCGCGCGGGAGGTGGTGATCTCACCCCCGAACTTCGACACTTTTGATGAATCGGCGATGGGGCAGATTCTGCGAAGGTACCCCGGCTCGATGCCCGTCTTTCTCGAGATGAGGCGCTCCGGCCAATTCGAGGCACGCCAGAAGATTGACCCGCGCTTGTGGGTCCGGCCGACGCCCGATTTCACGGCGGATCTCGAGAAATTGCTCGGGCCCAAGTCCGTCCGGTACAACTACCCGGCGTCTCCATGAGCGAAGGCGGCGCGTCCGCGCCCCGGTTCGATGCCGAAGAAGTCGGAGTCCAGCTCGCGCGCGCGGGCGAGGTCGCCGACCAGCGCGAGGTGGGCCTGTGGCTCGTGGGAGGGGCCCTGCGCGACCTGCTCCTCGGGCGGCCGCTTCGCGACGTGGATCTGGCCGTGGAGGCGGCCGCGGCGAACGCCCTGGAGCTCGCGGCACGCCTCGGCGCCCTGCCCGGCTGGACGCTCGAAAAGACGCACGTTCGTTTCGGGACCGCGACGCTCCGGGCGCCGGGCGGCGTTCGCGTGGATGTCGCGGCGACCCGCCGCGAGGAATATCCGGCGCCGGCCAGTCTGCCGGTCGTGACCGGCACGACCACGATCGACGACGATCTCGGCCGCCGGGACTTCACGATCCATGCGATGGCGCGGCGGATCGAACGTCGCGGCCTCGTCGGGCGCGTGCTCGATCCCTTCGACGGCCGCGCGGATCTCGAGGCGAAGAAGATTCGCCTCCTCCATCCGCGCTCCCTCGTCGACGACCCGACGCGCGCATACCGCGCGGTGAAGTACGCCGCGCGGCTGGGGTTCATCTGGGACGAGGAATTCGAGAAGGCTCTGAAGGTGGCTCGGCGCGCACAGGCGTTTCAGGCGCTTTCAGGGGACCGGATGAGGAGAGGGATAGAAGAGATCTTCTTAGAAAGTGAATGGGAGCGGGCGGTCCGGCTCGCGAGCGACCTCTCATTGTTTGGCGACGTCCTTCCCGGCTGGACGGGTCCCGTATTACCTTCTAAGAGAATTCGGACCGAAGGTGCTGCGTTGGCATTGCTCGACGAGCCACGAGGGTTGGAGGCGCGTCCGAAACCAGAAGAAATCTGGCGGCGGCTGCTCGAGCCGCTGGCGCCGCCCGAGCGCGCTGCTGTCGCGTCGCGATTGAACTTTCCGAAGGCCCTGAGGCGTGCCGCAGGAGTGGAACCTCGATGACGGGAGGCGTTCTCCTTTGGATCCTTCTCGCCGCGACGCCCGTCCCGACGCCGGTACCGACGTCCACGCCGCTGCAGGCGCCGACGCCCGAGAAGCGAGACCCGCACCTCATCGCCGCTCTCGAGTCGCGGCAGGGGCTCGGCATGGAGCGCGTAGCCCTCTTCGACGACGGCTCCCTCGTCCGCGTCCGCGGGTTCCGGAGCGAGCGGATCGTCGATCGGAAAGCGCTGGCGCCCGAGGAGGTGGCGGTCGTGCGCGGGGTCTGCCTCGAGGCGCTCGCGGTGCGGGCGAAGGACGTCGACGACCCGGGCCGATCGGTCCTCGGCGACGCCGACGGCCGGCGGATCACGCTCGAGATCGTCGATCCGGGAGGGGGATCCCGCCTGTATACGTACGACGATCTCGCCTCGCTTCCGCTGGCCGTAGGAAGGGCGCGGGGGGCGCTGGAGGACCTTCGAGGCCGCTTCGAGAAGCAGGATCTGGCCGAGACGAAGTGGGACACGGCAGGTCTCAGGCCCGGCGCCTTCCTCCGCCGGCGGTCCGACGGGGTCTGGTATCGCGTCGTCCACGACGACACCCTCGATCACGACTTCGAGCTTGAAGAACTCGCCGCGGGAGAGGAGCAGGGAGGCTACAAGATGAGGATCTTCGTGTACCGCGGCGATCTGCCGCGCCTCTTCGAGGATCCCTCCGTGGCCGGGTCGCGGCCGCCGCAAGCCTCGCCGGCGAAGAGGCGCTGAACGTGGTGCGCCTCACAGGCGGCGCGTGGCGCGGACGGAGGCTCGACATACCCGAGGGCATCCGCCCGACGACCGAGCTCGCGCGCAAGGCCGCGTTCGACATTCTCGGAGCGGCGATCGAGGGCGCGAACGTGCTTGATGCGTGCGCGGGGTCGGGTGCCTACGGGCTCGAAGCGCTCTCGCGCGGCGCGGCGCACGCGACGTTCGTCGAATCGAACCGTGGCGTCGCGAAGGTTCTTAGGGGGAACGTGGAACGCCTCGGCGCGGGGGAGAGCGCTCGCATAGAAGAGATGTCTGTAGCCCGTTTTTCTTCGAAAGGTGAAGAGGGGAGGCCCTCGCCGCGCGGCTCGTTCGACGTGGTTTTTCACGATCCCCCTTTCGAAGCAAAATCCGAATCCGATCTTCAACTTCTTCTTTCCCTCGCGCGAACAGGGGGCTGGTTGTTCCACGAGCGGGGCGACGACGAGGTCTATCGCCCGATGGGTCTCGAGCCCGCCGACCGCCGCCGCTACGGCACGACCCGTTTCCTCATTTTCCGCCCCGCGATGCCCGGAGCGCCCTGCTAAACTCCGCGCTTCGCCGCATCGCGGCTTTGGAGCGTAGAAACATGGGCAAGAACCACAGTCTCTTCACGTCGGAATCCGTGACCGAGGGTCATCCGGACAAGATCGCCGACCAGATCTCGGACGCCATCCTCGACGCGATTCTGAAAGACGATCCGATGGGGCGCGTCGCGTGTGAGACGCTGGTCACGACGGGGCTTGCGCTCATCGCGGGCGAGATCACCACGAAGACGTATGTGGACATCCCTGGCATCGTGCGGGAGACGATCAAGGACGTCGGGTATACACGCGCAAAGTACGGATTCGACTTCGAGACGTGCGCCGTCCTTTCGACGATCGACAAACAGTCGCCGGACATCGCCATGGGCGTCGATACGGGCGGGGCGGGCGACCAGGGCCTCATGTTCGGGCTCGCCGTGCGCGAGACCGAAGAGCTCATGCCGCTCCCGATCATGCTCGCGCACAAGCTGACGATGCGCCTCGCCGAGGCCCGAAAGGCGAAGACTCTCGAGTGGCTGCGCCCCGATGGCAAGAGCCAGGTCACGGTCGAGTACGAGGGCGACCGGCCGGTGCGCGTGGAGGCCGTCGTGATTTCGACGCAGCACGCGGAGTCGGTCCCGACGCCCGAACTGCGCGAGGCGATTCGCGAGGAGATCATCCGGCCCGTCGTGCCCGGGGCCCTCCTCGACGACAAGACGAAGTTCCACATCAACCCCACCGGCCGTTTCGTTACGGGCGGCCCCCAGGGCGACACGGGCCTCACGGGCCGGAAGATCATCGTCGATACGTACGGCGGTTACGGACGGCACGGCGGCGGCGCCTTCTCGGGCAAGGACGCGACAAAAGTGGACCGGTCGGCGTCGTACATGGCGCGTTACATCGCGAAGAACATCGTGGCCGCCGGCCTCGCCGACAAGGTCGAGGTCCAGCTCGCCTACGCGATCGGCGTCGCGGACCCCGTGTCCGTCTACGTGGACGCGTTCGGCACGTCGAAGGTCGACCCGGAGACGCTTTCGAAGCTCGTCCGCGAGCACTTCCCGCTCACGCCGAAGGGGATCATCGAGTGTCTCAACCTGAGGCGGCCCATCTTCCTCAAGACGGCGGCCTACGGACACTTCGGCCGCAACCTTCCCGAGTTCACGTGGGAACGCACCGACAAGGCTCCGGCCCTGGCGGCGGCCTTCCGCGCGGCGGTGCCCGCGACCGCCTGAGATCGATTTCTTGTTGACCACCTAGGCTGCTAGACGCGCGAGGCGGTCGACGATGTCGGGTACGAGCTTGCGAGAAACCCA
>Ga0208587_1000069_pt1 | contig 51995 bp, 42 predicted proteins | sample NGESurdeep092012_7_FD_184472 | JGI IMG/M metagenome (GOLD analysis project Ga0208587, IMG submission 184472) | Arctic peat soil microbial communities from Barrow, Alaska - NGEE Surface sample 210 deep-092012 (SPAdes) | ecosystem: Environmental > Terrestrial > Soil > Wetlands > Peat ...
GCGCTTCGACAAACTCGATCTGGTCTTTCTCGGCTTCCTCCACTTTGCTCTTATCGTCGAAGCGCTCAGGTATCTAAGTAGTGTTAACACGCCCTAGAGTGGTGTCCGCGATCCGGAAAATAGTTCTTGCGGGAATATGACCCGGCGCGTATACTTACGCGACTTTCCCCAATATGACTACCGGGTGGACGGATCCTCACCTGGACACGAATCGTTTCGACAACCGCTGTCTGCGAGGGAAACTACCATGAAGAAGATTGTGAGCGTGCTTGCGGTTCTGTTTCTTGCTGTCACAGGGGCGTGTGCCGGACAGCCTGCAAACCTGCTGATTGGGACGTGGAAGCTGGACCGAAGCGGTGCCGCTCCTAGCCAGTACTGCGCTGAGCCCTTGACTTATACCTCGAAAACGGCGACCACTCCGGACTACGCTGGGAGCCCGCATTCGACAACAATTCCGGTGACCTATGTCCTGGGGCAGACCAAGGGGTTTCCGAACGTGGTGTGGGTGATGACCGATGCGGGGGCGGCGTACCACACGACGTTCAATTTTGACAGCAAGGACAAGATGGTTCTCCAAACGGCGGAGATGTGCGCGTATGTGAGAGTTTGATTCGCGGAGTTGCCGACCGTGCCCTTCAGCGAAACAGGATTTTTCAGCATCGTTCTTAGAGAGGCCACTGTGAAGAAACTTATTAGCGCGATTGCAATTTTGCTGTTCACCGGAGCGGCTGCGTGTGGCCAGCCCCCGAACCCGCTGATTGGGACTGAATGCTGACGACTGGCAACTAGCAACTGACGACCTCTGACAACTGGCAACCGACCCCTATTTCTGCGCCGGGTTGAGCACGATGACCAGCACACGTCCATCCGATTTGATGCTGCCGCCGGTCGCGGTCTTGGTTTCCTTGATCGGGTTGGCGCGCGTCATGTAGTCCATTGCCTGCACCCATCCCGCCTGCTGCAAGGTGGCGCCGATGAAGTCGCGCTCGTTGTCCACGTCCTGATCGATCTTGTGCGTGATCGCGTTGACAGAGCGCTGGTCGCGCTCGATGCCGACATCGTGCGTTCCCGCACCCGCCCAGATGGTCTGCTTTGGCGTGCTCCAGGGCGCATTCCAGATGCGGAAGTGGTTGCGCTGCGCCGCCACCATCACCGGCTCGGTACGTTCGTAACCGAAATCCTGGGGACGGCCGAAGAGATACAGGATGCTCATCGGCACTGCCATGTAGGAGTTCTTCTGCAAGGTTGCCAGCAACGCGTTGACCACCGCGTCTGTGTTCGTCTTGTCAGCCGGAATCCAGCCCGCAGTCTGCAACGCATTGGTCACTTGCTCCTGCGAGCCGACGATCACGAAGTTGACCAGGTCGCCAGGATTGCCGCCTTCCGGTTTGTCGGTGACGCGGTAGGGCAGCTTCTTGTCGAGCGTGGCGAACAGAGGCTTGAAGTCGTAGTTGTTCTTGCCGGCAGCAGCGCCGCTGGCTGTCGCCGCGCTCACGGCGATGCGGTCAATATGTACTTGGTACTTGCCGTCCGGAGTTTGGGTCTGGTCCTGGTTGATCCCCAGATACAGCCGGCCGGCTATAGGCGCCAGCACGGTACCATCGGCGCCGACCAGGAAGGGCGTGGCGGCGTCGCTGTTGCCGATGCGCCCGACCAGAGCGCCGCGTCCCGCGCTGGGTAGCGTCAACGGGCGCAAAGTGTCCCACCATCCCCGCTGCACACCGTTGGGCGTGACGCCGGTATTGTTGCCCATGTTGACGGTGCCCTTGGCGGTGATGTGGAGCTTGTCGCCGGCGTTGACGTCCATGCCGGTGTCGATCCAGGTCTTGTCGCCGGTCACGGTAAGGTTCGCACTCTTGCTGTCGGCGGGAGAGGCCGGAGCAACAGCCGCATACGCCCGGCCGGCGCACCAGGGACCGCTAAAAACTGCGGCGAGAAGAATCCAGCCTGCAATCTTCATCGAACCGGGAATTTGCTCCTGTCGAAATTATAACCAGCGAGGCGGCCGAGAGTTGTGGGTGGCACCAGAGTTTGTGTAAGTGCCGTCCCTGAAGGGACTCGGGACATTTGCAACGCTTACCCAGGACTTACGTCCTGGGCTAATATTGTGACGCCCTGCGGGCTGGGGATTGACAGCTCCCAGCCTTTCGCAAAACTAGCGTTTTGGCCTGAACCAAAATCCCGACCCAAGCAAAGCACTCGAGCGCGGCACCCAACTGGCCATGTCAAAGTTGGTTCTCAAACGGACTCAACAGCAATCTATCTCGTAGCTTCGCTGAACATGAATTTCCCCAAGTACATAGGATGTGACGTGGGTGGCACGGTCTTGGCGTTGTCAATCGGGTATGGGCCCTGCACCGGGGTGGGGAATCCCCAGATGTCGCCGTTACGCATGTCAACGGCGACTTTGCCATACACTTGCGTCGTCCCGTCGGGCTTGCGCAGCATGGTGTAACCCGGTTCGAGGTACAAGGGATAAGCCTCACTGGCTTGTGCCTGCACCGGCGCTGGGTGGACGATGGGACGAAACGCGACCATCCCAAGTAGAACTGCGATCGCTATCAGCATGGCTTTCGTGAAGCGGTCAAGCGTCATAAGTTCTCCCCCGAGATTCAACAGTCACAGCAAATCTCGCGGACGCCGCGCCCAACTCACTACAAGCCTATTTGCTTTCGACGGCCGCCGGCTGCGCAATTTCAATTTTTGCTTCCCGCAGATACTTGGCAGCTTCTTCGGGAGGCGTGGGGTTCTGGTAGAAGCCTGTTCCCCACTCGAAGCCCGCTGTCTTGGTGAGCCGCGGCATGAACTCGACATGCCAGTGGTAATGATCCATGGCCGCTTCCTGGATAGGGGCGGTGTGAACCACCAGGTTATAGGCTGGATTGTCGAGCACTTGGTCAGCGCGGACTAGCAGGTTCTTCAAGGCCTTCGCCAGCCCCTCGTAAACCTGCGATGACGAATTCTCAAAAGCCGATTCGTGCCGCTTGGGCAAGATCCACGTTTCGAACGGGAAACGGGGCGCATAGGGAGCGACGGTGAGGAAGCCATGGTCGTCGGCAATGACGCGCACTGCCGACTCGGTTTCTTGACGGATGATGTCGCAAAAGACGCAGCGCTCTTTATAAATGAAATATTGCTTCGAGCCTTCGAGTTCCTCGACAACATGCTTGGGAACGATGGGCAGCGCGATGAGTTGCCCGTGGGAATGCTCCAACGTTGCCCCCGCCGCCGTCCCATGATTCTTGAAGATCATGATGTACTTGAAGCGCCGGTCCTTCTTCAGATCGACGATGCGGTCCCGGTACGCCCACAAAACGTCTTCAATTCGCTTCTCCGGAATGGTGGCCAGGGTGGCATTGTGCTCGGGCGTCTCGATGATGACCTCGTGCGCCCCAATGCCGTTCATCCTGTCGAACATGCCTTCGGCCTGCCGGTTCAGGTTGCCCTCGATTCCGAGGGCGGGAAACTTGTTGGGCACCACGCGTACCGTCCAATTCGATGAGTCACGGGCAGCGCCATTCGGGCGATACGCCAGCACCTCGGGCGGGGTCTTGCTTTCATTGCCGTAGCAGAACGGGCAAAAACCACCCTTCATTTTCACCGGCTCACGGCTGAAGTCGGTGGGACGTTTGGCCCGATCGGTGGAAATGATTACCCATCTTCCTATGATTGGATCTTTGCGTAACTCAGGCACGGTGGACCTCGGTCAAATAACTCTTTAGATCTTACGCCTGGATGAGCGGCGCAAGGCAGTGTAGTTCCTCGGCGAAGAGAATCGCCAGCCGCAGAGGGTCAATGGCTGTGCCTTGCAAAGGCCCAGACCATCCGCTCCAGGCTGCGATTTCTGTCGAAGAATACGGCGCTTAGAGTCCACAGTTTGCCACTGCTCGCCGCTTAGGGCAGTTCCAGGATTGGTGTATCCGCCTGCACGATAGTGTGGGCCTTTACTGGATTATTCATGAGGATCTCACGCGTTGAAGGGGCACGGCTTCAGCCGTGCCGTAACCTCCTGTCATTTATGGTGGCTTTAGCCGCTGAGGGACTTCGCTGTTTAGACGAAGTGCGAGTTCCCTCAGGGGCTGAAGCCCAACTTTCCGCGCTCATAGCGGCACGGCTGAAGCCGTGCCCCTTCAAGACTACCTGCCCAAGGTACAACGACTCTGAAACTACTCTAGCTATGGCGCTGCTTGCCCGCGACCACAATGCACTCTTCCAGCACATCCATTGCGATGTCGGCTTGCTCCCTGGTCACGATCAGCGGAGGAGCGATGCGGATGCTGTTCGGCCCACATCCAAGCAACAGGACCCCGCGCTCGAAGGCGAGTTCCACAATGCGATCGCGTTCCGCGACGCCTTGCGTCTTGGCTTTCTTATCGGTGACAATCTCGACTCCGATCATCAAGCCGCGCCCGCGGACGTCGCCCACCAGGTCGAGCCGCTGTGGCCAGTCGGCGATGCGTTCCATGATGTGCTTTCCGACTACCTCGGCGTTCTTGATGCCTTCGCGCTCGAGCACGTCCATGGTCGCCAACGCCGCTGCGATCGAGACCGGGTTCCCGCCGAAAGTGGAAGCGTGCGAACCCGGCACCCAGTCCATGATTTCAGCCTTTGCCATCATGATGCCGAGCGGCATCCCGCTGGCGATCCCTTTGGCGCTGCAGAAAATGTCGGGCTCAACCCCAGTGTGCTGGATGGCCCACCACTTTCCGGTGCGGCCTGCGCCCGATTGCACTTCATCCGCCACCAGCAGAATGCCATGGCGGTCGCAGATCCGGCGAAGTTCCTGCATGAACACTGTCGGGGCGACAACGTAGCCCCCTTCGCCCTGAATCGGCTCGACAAAAATCGCGGCCACTTCCTCGGGGGCCAGCGTCGTCTCGAATAATTTTTCTTCGATGAAGCGGGCGCAGCCTAGCGCAAAGGCCTCCGCTTCCTGGCTTCCACCCACGCATCCGCGATACACATCGGGATAACGCACGTGGGTGACGCCGGGAACCATCGGCGAGAAGCGGCGCTTTTGTTGCGGTTTGGAAGCCGTCAACGACAGAGCGCCCATGGTGCGCCCGTGGAAGGCGCCGTAGAACGCGATGATGTTCTGCCGCTTGGTGTGGTAGCGCGCCAGCTTCAGCGCGGCTTCGACGGCCTCCGCGCCCGAGTTACCGTAGTAAATCTTGTGCGGCCCTTTCATGGGAGCGACCTGCGACAGCCGCTCGCCGAGGGTGACCATGCTCTCGTAGTAGAAGTCGGTGCCCGACATGTGAATCAGTTCGGCAGCCTGCTTCTGAATGGCGGCTACGACTTCCGGATGGCAGTGCCCGGTAGAGGTCACGGCGATGCCGGCGGAGAAATCGAGGAACTCGTTGCCGTCCACGTCCTCAACGATGACGCCGCGTCCGCGCTTGGCGACCATGGGATAGGAACGAGTGTAGGACGGCGAAATATAGCTCTGATCGCCTTCGAGAATGCGCCGGGCATTGGGGCCGGGCAGAGCGGTCTTGATGTTCGGACCCGCAACTTGAATCAGAGCATTGGTGGTCATGATGTTCCTCCTGCGAAAGGCTTGCGGCCCGCCGGGGCGGGTGGCCGGAGCTTCTGTCAGCCCGCGGAAGCAGTCTGGTTGGACTGGGACGGCGCGGGAGGCCGACGGGAGAACAGTTAGCTAGTCGCCAGAGAAGAGGTTGGGACGGGCCATGGAGGGCGCCAGTTTAGAATCTGCGCGGGCCGGGATCCGGGGTCCCCGACAAGTCCCGCCTTTGGACTTAGTGGGGTGGGGGATCGCTCGTGACCAAGTAGCACGCACACCGAGGCCGCACACCGGGTTGACGGCGCTGGCGGAGGCATTCGGCTTGTTCGAGCGACTGGTCAAAGCCATACCCCTACTTTGATTATAGCCACCTTCGGAGCGCGGCGTAACCCCCAAAATCGGCGCCCGCCGGAACACCGCTGGGGCGCCGCCCAGGCGAGTCTGTTCGGCCCCCAGGAGACAACTTTTGCTTATCTACTATCGTCGATAGTAGTATGAGTCTGTACGGAGGGCCCCTTTTTCCCTAGCAAGGAAATACACATCTAACAGAAGGCCAACCAACCCTCCCGGGCGTTGTGAAGTTGAAAGGAAGATGAATGATGTTACAGCTAAAACAATTGTCTCTATATTTGGTTCCCCTCGTGTTCTTCAGTCTGTTTCCCGTCCTGCTGAGTGCGCAGGACAATATGGGCGGCGGTAAGCCGGCGATGTCTGTCACCGGCTGCCTGAAGCAAGGCAGCACCGCCAGCGGTTTTTACCTGATGGGGCAGGACGGCAAGATGTACGAACTCATGGGATCTGGTCTGGCCACACACGTCAATCACACCGTAACCGTGACCGGCCACCAGGTCACGCTCTCGGCCGCGCAGGAAGAAAAAAAAGAGGCGAGCGAGAAGGCGGAGGCTGGCGGCAAACCCTATGTGGACATGAAGGTCAGCAGCGTGAAGATGGTGAGCGAGAGCTGCCAGTAAACGCGCTGTAGACCGGTTGCAGGAATCGAGCGAAGCGACGAACGAGCACAGTTCCCCGATGGGACTGTGCTCGTTTTGGCATGTGGTCTGCGGGTGGAGCACGCCTTTCAGCGGCTGCGGAAAAAGTCGGAAACTTGCTCGGGTAGTGCGGGCCTTCAGGCCCGCGTTAAGCACTATCTATGAGAGCCGGCTTTAGCCGCTGAGGTACCTCGTTTCTAAAACGCCACGAAACACGCACCTATGAGCGACATCGGACAAATGTACCCCGGGCCTAAAGGCCGATTTCTTATCAGCTCGTTGACGCGGCGCTGAAGCGCCGCACTACTGTACTCGCCGGACTGCACCAATTCTGTACTGCTCTAGTGAAAGGTGACGGTGGCTCTAACCTGCTCCAGATAAGCGGCAACTCTGACATTTCCCGATGTGACTTTGATTGTCCCAACGGGAGCCGATGTCGAATTCATGGAGAGTTCTCGGTGAACCTCTCTCTTATTCATATATTCGAAACGAGTAGAGCTTACCGCTGGATGAAACATTTGCCGAAGTGTATGATCCCGGAGGCAGAAATCCATATTCACCAGAACCAGTGTTGGAATCGAACGAAATCGTGTATGTGTGTGGAGCTATCTTAGTCCCTGCAAATGTTAGGTTGTCACGCGTCTCACCGGTGGAAGCATGAAAAACGCCACCTGTTACACTTCGAAATTCCCGGCTTTCATCGTGCTGGTGAAGCCGCACTAGCTGATACTCGGTAATTGCGGTCCCTTCGGGGAGGACAATCACGAAATCACATGGCGTAGTGACGCTGTTGCGGCTGCGAGCTCCGTTGACAATCCCGTTAATGTCTCCCTTCACGACGCCAAGTGAAAATGAGCTTTTTACAACGCCGCCCGTCTTTATGTTCACGACTTCCGGCTCTATCTCCTTCCACTTCCCATCCTTCTTCACGTACACGCCCAGTTCAGTCGGCTGCACTGCTGCGGGTTCCGTCATTCCTTCCATCGCTTGGATGACAGGGTTACTAACGGACGCAACCCTCAAATCCATGAGCTGTTGCGGCGTTAGGTCGAAGTGCGCATGTTTTTTTGAAATCTGCTGAATAATAACGTCGTCGCTCAATCCGGCGTGCGACATCTGAACGATGTCTACGACGGTTATAGGCCCCGCCTTTGGTGGAAGAGCGTGCATCTGTTGCGCGCTGGAGAGCGCGACCGGCCCTACGAGAAACGACACGAGAATGAGGATTGCTCTGCAAACTTGCGGCATACAAATTACTCCTTCCGTTGGCCCGAAATACCTTCTGAGTATTCGCTCCCTTGCTGCACGAACGCGATGCCACACTAAAAGGGTCAGTTGCCCTTTCCTGGCCACCGTGAACGACTCCTCAATATTCATCGTCACAGAACATGTTTGTATTTCAAATTCTTAACCTGAATTACAATTTCTTGACAGGCGGGGAGTGAACGCTCATGAATAATCCAGTCCAGCCGTTTGTGGGCATATTAGTGAAAGGTGACGGTGGCTCTAACCTGCTCCAGATAGGCGGCAACTCTGACATTTCCCGATGTGACTTTGATTGTCCTCTGCCACGTCGTAAAGTCTTTCTTGCGAATCGTAATCGTGTGTTGGCCTGGAAGCAGCGCAATCGTCGAGAAAGTACTGCCTACGTACTCGCCATCAACTTCGACATCGGCTCCCGTCGGTTGCGACCAAAAGTCGACAGTACTTTGTTGAACGGGAGGAGTGGGAGCGGGTTGTATCGGCACAGCCGCTGGAGGGATTGGGGTTTGGCTCATTGCGGACACTTCCGGCGATTGGGCTTTTGCCGACTCAGACACGCCGCCGCCGGGCATGGGAAGAGATGATTGTAAGTTCCCGCTGGGCGGAACTTGGGGAGATAGCAAAGATGCTCTCTGGTTGTTTACAGAGCCAAAGACGTAGACGACCCCAACGCCAACTCTGAAATTATTCTGGCCGACACGTGACCCACCTAATATATTGTGGTGGGTAAGAACCCAATCGGAAGACGTGCGCACCCCCCAGTGGGGAGCTATCTTCCACTGAACGCCGCCCCCCAAAGCCATAGCAAATGAGTTTTGTGAAGCGGAAAGTCCCGCGTAACTGCCGCTGAGGTGATCCACTCCGAGCAATACATGGAAGAACGCTGGACGGAAGTTGAAACGTGGGCCCGCCGAGTAGCCGTAATCTCTTGCATTGACTCCTGATCCGAAAATGTTGTTCTTGTAGTATCCGCTGAAATCACCTTCTCCAGCTAGCCACCGGTTTGCATTGACCGAGACCGATGTCTCCCAGCCGTTCAGACTCTGGCGTGATGTAAGGCCATTTGTATCGGCGTTGAAGTATGAGTATCCGGCGAATATGTCGGCTCGTTGATACTCCTGAGCAAAAGCGGCTCCGCTGAGCAACATGAAAGTCACGCAAACAGCAGACCAGCTTTTCATTGCAAACTCCTCGCCATCGCAATTGCCGGGCGACTCGCTGGCGCAATGAGATTGCTGGCGAGACTACGGCACCTACAGAGTAGGCCCTGGAAGGGTTGCTCTGTATTCCACAATCCTGATGTTGGGTGCCAGAATCCAGACGGGAATGTGCAGTTCGTGCTCCAAACACGGCCTACAGGTTTGCCGCTATTGCGCGCCCGGCACAGGGTGCTGCTGCTCGCTCGCATTTCGGAACAAGCTGAAGGTAGACCTGCTTCGGCAGGTTCGTGTTCCAATGACCGGTGAACTTGGCGTAGCCGACCAGGCCGAAGAAGATGATCGCAATCCCTGCGGCCATGCTCCAGGCCGGAAGAGCGCGCCGCTTCCGCAAGCTGGTGGGCACGGTCATAATCAGGGTGTCTTTCGCGGGACAGACAGCTACACACTCCAGGCATCCGGTACATTCGGCTGAGCGAATCTGCACTAGCTTGTCGACGGGTAGTGCCGAGGGGCAAGCCTTGGCGCACTTGGCGCAGTCAATGCAGGTATCCGCATTGCGCGTGATCCGCGTCGGGCTCAACAGTGAGACCAGTCCCAGGAACGCTCCGTAGGGGCACAGGTAGCGGCACCAGAAGTTCTGCACGAAGATGGACGCAATCGCTATCCCGAGGACGACGAGTGCTGTCGTGCCCCCGAGGTAACGGAAGAAGTTGAGCATCCGTACGTCGACAATGAGCGCGTACGGGCTCCCGAGGAATTCGGCGATGGCCGCCGCCGACATGCTCCATACAGCGTAGGCAAAGAAGCTCAACAGAACATATTTTAAAGAGCGCAGCGCGATGTCGGCCCAGCGCGGCAACTGGAAATTCCGTCGAAACGTGGAGCGGCCCAGCTTCCAGAGATATTCGGAGACCGTTCCCACCGGACACAACCAACTGCAAAACGACTTGCGGAAGACGAACGAAATGGCCAGGAACGAAACGAATAGAAAGAAGCCCGCGACATGCACGTGCGGGACGTTGCCGGTGAGCAGGAAGTACTTCAACTGCATCAGCCCTTCGATGGGCAGCCAGCCTTCGACTCCGGCCGGCCGCGAGACTTCCAGGGCGCGGCCACCAGTTTCCGCCCAGCGTACCCACAAATAGAATTGGATCCCTACCCACAAGTTCAGGGCCACCAGGAAAAGCTGCACGGCCAAGCGCAGCGATTGTGAGTACTCACGATCGTCGCGGCGGATAAGCTTTTTGCGCGCGGGCTTGGGGCCGTTGTTGGCATGCACAAGAAAAGGAAAGGCAAGGTCGTTGGCATCCTCGATCTTGCCCTCAATTTCATCCAACACCGAGACTGGCGATCTGGAACTAACAATCAGCACTGCATGCCGCCGGTTATCGCTTGGCTTCCATCGCGACGGCGCGCGGGAAGAGGATGTTGTTTTCGAGGTGAATGTGCTGGTGCAGGTCGGCCTCATAGCCCTGCAGCGCCTGATACAGCGTGCGATAGCTGATGCATGCGTCTTCCGGAAGCTTGTAATCGTTGGTGATGGTGCGCAAGGAACGAATCGCATCGCCTGCGCTATCGTGCTCCTGCATCATCATGCGTACGGGGTTCACCACGGTGCCGAACATCGCCGGTGGCGCGGGTTCCCCGGCGAGTGTGTTTTCTTCCATGCGCACTATGTAAGGAAATAGGACCTGCTCTTCCTTCATCAGGTGAACGCTCAGTTCCGCGGCGAGCGCGGAAAAGACTTCCCGTACCTGGAGGAGTTCCGGATGATTCTTGCCGTGTACGCCAACCACCTTGGCGGCGAGCGCTTCGATGCGGGGGCTTTCTTCGCGCACAAACACGTGATGGCCGGTCTTGATGTGGGCAATCAGGTCGGCGAGCAACTGCCCTTGCCAATCCTGGCGGGCCTCAGTCTGGGTGGATGCCAGGCTTTCTTCCAACCGTGCGAGAGCTTCGTCAACGGATATGTTGGCCTCAGCGCAGGCCTCGCCCAGGGTGCGGTTTCCGCCACAGCAATAGTCGATTCCAAGCTTTTCGAATTCGCGCGTCGCGCTGGGCACTTCGACTGCAATCTCGCCTACGGTTTTGCTGCTTGCGATTGTCATTACTATTTCCTCCTGCGAGTAGCGGAGCGTTGCCCCGGTTCCCGCCCTCAAATGCAGGCTACTGGCCCCGCCGCGCAACAGCTATGACTTCTGTCACGGGCGGCCAAAATTGTGGAGTTCACAGGAAAATTGACGGGCTGACGCCGAGCGGCGCAACGGCAAGGCGTAAACCGTAGCCTCCCACGATGCCCGAGAGCATTTTCACCTTTGGTTTATAGGGTGGAGCAGCGCTTCAGGTGGATTGTTTATGAAGATCTCACGCTTTGAAGGGGCACGGCTTCAGCCGTGCCGTAAGCTGCTCTCATTTTCTGGCGGCTTTAGCCACTGAGGGACTTCGGTGTTGCGGCGCAGTGAGATCTCCCCTCAGGGGCTGAAGCCCAACTCTCCACTCACACCTAACGGCACGGCTGAAGCCGTGCCCCTTCAAATCTTGCTGTCAGCTACCGAAACACACGAAAAATCCAGCTTCAGCGCTGCATTTGGCGATCGCTCGCGAAACCGGCTCAACCGCTGGAAGCCTGCAGTTCCGCTTCGAGGCGCTTCAGCGAAGGAATTTTCAGCTTGCGGTTGTCAACCTGAACCAGGCCTTCGGACTGCAACCGGCTGAGGTTGCGCGACACCAGTTCGCGCACTGTACCAATTTGCGCCGCCAGTTCGCTGTTGTTCATCGGCAGCGTCAGCGTGATGGCATCGCCGTTCCGCGTGCCTTCCGTCTTGCCCAGTCGGACTAGCAGCGCGATGAGCCGGTGGCGTACCGTGGTAAATGAAAGCTCTTCGATGATACCGACCAGCCGGCGCAGACGCCCGCCAATCACGCGCAGAACTTTCAGCGCGACCTGTGGATGCTGCAAGCAGAGAGCTTGGAAATCCTGACGGCTGAAGAAGAAGAGCGTACTGTCGCTGACCGCCTGGGCTGAGGCAGGATAGTTTCCGCCGTCGAACACAGGCAGTTCGGCAATTGAGCTGCCGGGACCGTCGATCGAAAGCACTTGCTCTCGTCCACCGGCCGAACTCTTGAAGACGCGTACGCTCCCCGACTGAACGACGTACAGGCCGGCGCAAGGTTCGCCTTCGCCGAAGATCAGTTCGCCAGCAGCATATTTGCGCTGCAGAAGGTGCGCGGTCAGAAAGGCGAACTCCTGCTCCGACAAGCTCGAGAAAATGGGAACGCGTTTCAGTACAGCGAGCGAGGCAGCTTCTTGCTCTGTAGGCATGACGACGATTTTACGCGATACGGAGATCGTGCCGGGCGACGGGCATTACTAATTTCAGCGGGCCTTGTGCTCCTGGTCGGTGCGGTTCTTAACAGGTAACCGGACCAGGAATTGAGTTCCTTTGCCTAGTACGCTGGTAACGTCGATGTTGCCACCGTGGGCTTCCACCATGCGGCGGGCGAGCGAGAGTCCCAATCCAGTGCCATGCCCCTTGGTGGTGAAGAAGGGACGAAAGATGTTGGGTAGGTGTTCCGGCGGAATTCCCTTCCCTTCGTCAGCCACCGCGATGAGCACATCGTCGTCGTCACTTTGCAAGGAAACGCGGATGACCCCGGGCTTGTCCATGGATTGAATCGCATTGAGCAGCAGGTTCAGCAACACCTGGTTGATCTGATTGGGGTCATGTTCTGCCGGCGGGATCGTGTCTTTAATCTCCACCTCGACCATGATGCGTTTGCCGATGGCCTGCTGGCGCGCGAACATGACCGCGTGCTCGACTGTGCTGCACAAATCGCCGATGCGGAATTGCGGCGGCTTGGGCCGGGCAATCTCCAGCAGTTCGGTAAGAATGCGATTGATCTGTACCGCCTCTTCCTTGGCGTCTTTGATGACGGAACGCGCCGGGCTGTGCGGCGGCAGGTCCCGGCTTATGATCTCGATCACTCCGGCTATGCCGGCCAGCGGATTACGGATTTCGTGCACCAGTCCGGCCGCCAGTTCTCCTAGAGTGGCGAAGTGTTCGGCGCGCGACATTTGGGTCTGATGCAGACGCTGGATCTCTTCGCGGCTGGCTTTAAGCTGCGCCACCATATCATTGAAGTCGCGGCCCAGGTCGCCGATTTCATCGTTGCGTGAGGCGAAGCCGACTGAGACATCCATGTCGCCCAGCCGAACCCGAGCAATCTTCTCCTGCAATTCCAACATCGGACGGCGCACGGAAACGGCCAGCACCATGATGACCGTGACGCAAACGAGAAACGCGCCAGCAGCCGCGACAGTAATGATGACGTGCCGCTCGCCTTCGGCGAGCGACAGAGAAACCAGCACAAACAGCAGCAGCCCATTCAGCAATACAGCCGCGATAGGTAATACCGCCTTCAGAGCCCAATTAAGGTGGCGCTTACGCGCTACCGGCGGCTGGTCCAATGGCGGAGCGTCGGCTGGCGCCGGAGGATCGGCGTCATCGAGTCGGATTGGGGTTAAAGCTGACATGTGTCCAGGTTGCTACTCGGCTCCTTCGAGCCTTAAATTCCAGGGCTGGTGAATCGGCGCTGACTCGTGGGGCCTAATCCATCCTCAGAACCGGATCGGCCAGCCCTGTTCCTCATGCGTACGCGTGTAAGCCGGGAAGCAGATACGTGACGCCGAGGAAAGTGAAGATCACGATACCGAAACCCAGAATGGCGAAGTACGCGGCCCTGCGCCCGCGCCATCCGCGCGTGATGCGCATATGCAAGTAACCCGCATAGACCAGCCAGGTAATGGCGGCCCAGGTTTCCTTCGGATCCCAACTCCAATACGAACCCCAGGTGCGATTCGCCCAGTACGCGCCGGCGGCGATCATGCCGGTCAGCAGCGGGAAGGCGATGCAGATGGTCTTGTAAGTGACGCGATCGAGCGTGTCGGCCGAGGGCAGCAGACCCTCGAGGTCGGTGCGCCGCCACAGCAGCATCAGGTACAACAAGGAAGCAAAAATACCCGTCACCATGCCTCCCAGTAAGAAGGGGCTGGCAGCCAGACTGGTCGGGAAGAGTCCATCCTGGTCAGGTGACGGGTAAGCCGCATCGCGGACGCGAAGAACGAATGCAGCCACTACAACCAACTGCAACAGAATGCTGATAAACACCGCCTTGTTGGCGGTTGCGTAGAATGATTCGTTCTTTCTGGCGCGGCCCGCAAAATACAGAAGCAAAGGAACGATTGCGGCCAACGCCGCAATGACAAACAGCCAACCCAGATCGGGTACGGTTACGAACAGACGCATGCCGCGGCCAAGAAAGATGTCGGCCTTGTTCTTGGCGTCCCATCCGGTGACCGACAACCCGCCCCAGCGTTCGAAGCGAGTGGCAACGATAGCGACGTAGATCGCGCTGACCATCGCGCTGGTCCAGGCGAGAAAGGTTTCGGTCCGGAAGTCGTCCTTGATGAGGAACATCATGGCCAGTGCGCAACTCAAGGCGCAGGTGGCATAACTCAACATGGCCAGCGTGACATGCACATGCAGCCAGGTGGATTGCAGTGCCGGCACCAGCGGCCGCACCTCGGAGGGCAGCAGTTGCATCAGGATGACGCAAACTACCGCCAACGGCATGGTAATGCTGCCAATGATCTTGACCCCGAACTTCTTCTCGGCAATTAATGTCATCGCAGCCACTGCCCACACAAAGCTCAGCAACATCTCGTAGATGCTGGCAAAGGGAGGGCGACCGGAGAGATACCAGCGGTGCGCCACGGCTAGAGTGTTGGCCACCAGGCCGATTGACGTCGACACCGAGGCATATCTGACATAAAGCGGCGTTCCGGTGACTCCGAAACCCATGTACAGCGCGCCGGCGCCGGCGTAGAAGATCAGCGCAACGTAGAGAAAATTGCTCTCGCTGATGAGACTGCCGCCGGATTTGGCCACGCCCAGCAAGGCCACGATCAGCAGAAAAATGACCGATAGCCCGACCAGGACCAGCAATGCATTTCCGCCGGTCGCGGCAGGTGGTTCCATTCGTACTACCCGTGCGCGGGTTGCCATCTTCGTTCCTCCGTCTTCTTCCTTGCCGTCGTTCCTTGCCGTCGTTACTTGCCGTCGTTACTTGGCCCCGGCCAGCGTTAGTTCAGGTTGTTCTTTGCGCGCAGACTGTTGTGTGGGTGAGGTACTTTCCAGTTCGGTCCGGATTCCCTCAACCACGTCGTTGAACTTCTGCTCGAAGCGGTCGCGGTTCTTGTTGGCTTGACCGCCGACCCACAGCACCAGCTTGCCCTTGGCGTTGGGAATGGCCACGATCCACAGCCGCATGTGCACCATGTAGAACGCAACCCCCAGACCGGCGCTCATCAACAACACTCCCGCCCACACCAGCCACTGTCCGGGCTCATGCGAAACTTCCAGGCCGGTAACCGCCACCCACGCGATGTCCAGGGCCGAGCTCGGATTCTTGAACTGGTAGTTCAGGTTCTCGCCACCGAGGACGGCGCCTTGTGCCGGGAACAGCCAAACCTTGGTGACTTCGGCGGTGGCGCGATCTTTTACTTCCAGCCCGAACGCCAGATTCTCGATGTCGTCGGACTTCTTGAAAACCTGGCCATCGCGAACGAATGCGTCCGGAATATAGTCCACCAGGGAGACGGTGGCGTCGCTACCCAATGCGACAGGCTGGTTCATCTGCAACTGGAGAGGTGTTTCTTTACCGTCTTTTGCAAGCCACGCGATTTGCAGCGAGTCCACTGTACGGTTGTCCAGCCAGTAACTGGACTGGTAGAAGCGCAATCCCCGATAAACCAGCGGATCGTTCACCACAATCTCTTTGGACCTGACTTCTTTACCGTTCTGTACAACCGCCAGCTTCGACCACCACTTCTTCGGCGAACCGTCAGCATAGTTTTCTTGTCCGGCGGCGTAACACTTCACCGCGAACGGAAGATGTTTCTTGCCCCCGCTACGCAGCTCGATGACGTTGTCGGTTTGACCTTTGTGCAGGGCCAGAAAGCCGCTGTAACCGAAGGTCCCATCGATGATGCCGCCGGCGAAGATCAGAAACAGGCTGGCGTGGACGATGTACACCGCCATGACCGAAAAGCGATGACGCTCGGAATATAAGGAGGGTTCGTTCTTGTAGGCGACGCGTTCGGCCGGCCAGCCTAGCTTTTTCAGTGCCCGCTCGGCAGCGTTCAGTCCGTCTTCGGCATTCTTGATGGGCAGCTCAACCTTGTGGGGAAGCGCTCCGCGGAAGTGTGAGTCCGTCTTGCGGTATGGCCGCGCATAGAAGCGCCAGGCATTGGGAAAGCGATCGATGGACACCAACAGGATGCTCAAACTCACCAGTCCGAGCAGGGTCAGAAACCACCAGGCGTGGAAAACGTTCGTCAAGGTGAGGCGATCGAGCCAGCGCAGCGTGTTTGGCGAGTAAGCTTGGGCGAGTTTGTCCGCGTCGGTGACCGGACGCTGCAGAACGAATGTTCCCAGCGCCGAGGCGATCACAACCAGAATGAGCAGGACAATGCCCGTCCGCAAATTGGCAAAGGTCTTATGAATGCGTTTTGGAATCGATGAAAGGCCGAAGGCCATGCGTGCTCCTTCCCGTGAGCAACAGATAAGTGCACGTCGGAAGCCATCCAGCCACATACACGTAAGTGATTGCGATTTGACCAAATTGCGCAGAAGGAAAGCCCCTATGTCCGCCCCATGAGTGAGGCATATCACCCATTTCAGTGATGAAAGCGCGCATCCGCCAGCCGCGCGCATGCCCTGTTACTTCATACGGCGATAACAATAGATGTAATCAGTGATGACCGGGGGGCCAGTCATGGGGACTTCAGTCACCATAACCTGCTCCAAGCCCGACGGCACGGTGTCCGGTAGTTTGTCATTAGAAAGGAGATAGCCTCCCGGCTTCAACATGGCGGCGACATTCACCCGCGCCAGAGACTGCTCAAAGCCGCCGTAGTACAGGAAGATGTTGGTTCCGATAATCAAGTCGAAACGCTGGTCGGGTGCGAGCGGCAGCCGTTGGAACACAATGTTCATGTCGATCGGCTTAATGCGGCCGACGACTGCGGGGCGGATATTCACCGCCCGCGTAGCAAAGCCCGGCGCCCCCGGCGGCACTGGGATAGCAGCAACCGGCTGTCCGATCTGCGCACCGAGGTTCTGCCAATATTGCGTGAACTTTGCGCGGAAGCCGTCAGTCCAGCGCCCGTCCGCGTACCAAGGGAGTTGTACCGTATAACCCCGCCCCAACGCGGCGTTCTTTCTGGCCGTCTCGACGTGCAGATTCACACGTGGGCTGATGTCAAGTGTGTACAACTCGAGACTGTCCGGCTTGGCCAGGCCGAGACGCAACAAAGAGTCGAACACAGCGAACGGCTGGACGGTTTGCGGCGGATAAAAATCCACCCCTTCCTGCTTGTTAACAAAGTCGAGACCGGGCCCAACCACTGCAACTCGCCGTATACTGCCCGGCTTCAACATGCCCTTCGTCAGCATGGTGTGCAGACTCAAGTCCAGATCGTAGTCGGGCCACAGGTTGCTATCCAGGGAGATGCCGCGGTGCTGGAACATCTGGTCGCGGTTTGCCTTGGACTGCTCCCGCGCCTGCATAAACTCCTTCTGCATTCTGGCCAGATTGGCCAGCAGGTAAGCTTTGAGTTTCTTGCGTCCTGCCGGTGAGCTAAGGGAGAAGCCTTTTTTCTCGACGAGGATTCGCATCTCGGCGAAGCCCTGGTTCCCCTTGAGCACGGCTAGGGCCTTGATGAGATCGTTGGCGCGGTTCTCGGCGAAGGCATTTACCAGGCTGCTTTGCCCGTAAAGCACTAGATACTCGTCATCAATGCGATATTCCTTGGTGTAGGTAACGCCGAAGCGCAGCAGGTTGGTCAAGCTGTCCTCTTCGCCGATGTCCAGCCGTTGCCGCACCTGCGCATCGGACTTTTGCAACCAGGCGATCCAGTCCTGGGAACCTATTCTGGGGCCTGGATGGTCGCCATCGCTGGAGCCCATTTTCTGGAGCACGGGCGCTGCCGATTCGAGTGGCATGAATTCCGGATGAGGCACCTGCAAAGGAGTTGGGAATGCAAGGCTGGTAAGAGCAAGCTGAGTCAAGAATATTTGGCGAAAAGTCCACTTCAGCATTGGAAAGTGCGGATACAATCTTGCTATACGATGATGCTTGCGGAACGTGCTTTCCATTTGGCTCGGCCCCGATCAATGCGCCACCCGAGGCAGGAGTGACGATACTACTGGCGAAGCACTTCTGGTTCCATGGCCCTCGCATTCGTAAACTATTCTAGAATTTAGGGATAAGTGACGGGCCCGTTATTTATTGGAGTGCATGCGGCGTAGAATGCCCCTAGGACCTGCGACATAACACGCGACTCACAGAGATTCAAGTCAGCCTGCCGCAAGGCAAGTTAGTGGGGGATTTCACCTTTGGATGCGGAGGAAAACCCATTCCTGGAGTCTCAATCCGGTCTTCCCGGGATGCTTAAGATAAAATTCTGAGACCACCTAATTAGCTCCGAAACAGCAGCTTAGCGTGGTCATGGCTAAATCTCGGCGGCTTGGCGGAGCTCACGGTAATCGACGTGCACATATAGTTAGTCTCAGGTGGGGAGGTAATTCGTGAGGGCAGTACGGTGGTTTCTGGGATTGGGCTTGATTTTGAGCGCCGGCTTCTGCGGCGCAGCTACACATCCCGTACCGCTGGACAAGAACACCGACTCCACCAAGTGCATTGAGTGTCATCAGGACAAAGCCAAGGGCAAGGCAGTCCACTCTGCCATCGCAACCGGTTGCACAAGTTGCCACGAAGTGCGGGTGACCAAAGATGTCACTCGCGTCAAACTCATCACCGCAACGCCATACTCGCTCTGTCTTACCTGCCACGCCGACAAGAACGCTGCCGACCTGAAAGGCACGGTTCATCCTCCTGCCGTTCGCGATTGCCTCAAGTGCCACGATCCGCACACCACAGACAACAAGAACCAATTGCTGAAGCCGACTTCGGGCGGGGCGAACGAGAACCTCTGTCTGACCTGCCACACGAAAGGACTCAACGTTCCTGACAAAGGCAGCCGGCACGCGGCGTTGGATATGGGTTGCGATACTTGCCACGTCACCCATAAGGTCGGCGAGAAGGGCAAGATCGAGTTCGACTATCACCTGACCAAGGCGACTCCGGCGCTGTGCCTCGATTGCCACGATCCCAAGGACGCGAGCTTGATCAAAGCACATCAAGGGCAACCGTTCGCTACCGCCAATTGCGTGCAATGCCATGATCCGCACCAGTCGTCGCAACCCAAGCTGATGCAGGCGTTCACGCATCCGCCCTTCTCGAGTGGAAGCTGCGATACCTGTCACGCGCCCGCCAAGGATGGCAAGGTCGTGCTGACCCAGAGCGACACCAAGGCCCTCTGCGTTACCTGCCACAGCGAGCAGGCAGAGAAGATCGCGAAGGCGAAGGTGCAACATCCGGGCGCACAGGGAGAATGCATTGCCTGCCACAATCCGCACGCCGGAAGGACGCCGGGCTTCCTGCAACCTGATCCTGTGAATGCCTGCCTTGCCTGCCATAGCGAACAAGCTGAGCAGTTCAAGAAGGCGCACCTGCATCAACCTGCGTTTGGCCAAAGCTGCGCGATCTGCCACGAACCGCATGGCAGCGACAACGTCCACCTTCTGCGGGCGAAAGACACCAACACGCTCTGCCTCGAATGCCATGGCAACGAGACGCAGCCGCAGAAGTTGGAGGCGGAGCATCTGATCACGATCTTCAACGGCCAAGTCAAGCTGCCGGAAGACTATTTCGAGAAGAACAAGGCCAGGGTCCTTCCGCTTAAGTACGGGCGAGGGCATCCGGTAACCGGACATCCGGTTTCGGACCTGTTCGATGCGGCCAATCCGGGCAAGGTCAAGACCCAGTTGAGCTGTGTCACCTGCCACCAACCGCATTCCTCCGCGCAGGCGATGCTGCTAGTGAAGGACCAGCCGAACAACATGGCGTTCTGCGACACTTGCCACAAAAACCGATTTGACATGACCAAGACTGGGGAGAAAAAGTAATCATGTGTAAGCTCTGCGCAAAGACAACTAGCGTTCGCATGGCAGCGATCTTTCTGCTTTTTGCCTGGGGGCTGACGCTGGCTTCGCCTGTCGCGCTCCATGCCGGCAACAAGAAAAAGAAGCAGGTCACCGCAACCCAGACGCCTGCACAAAAGAAGCCGCAGCAGGACCTCAGCAAGCTGGTCTGGCCTGAGCCGCCGAACATCCCGCGAGTTCGCTACACCAGTTACTTTGCGGGCATGAAGTTCGACAAGGAAGCCGACAGCCAGGGCAAAAAGGCCAAGCAAACCTGGATGGATCGGCTCGCCGGCACCCAGTCGCAAGACGAGAAAGTGACGATGAAGAACTTCCCCTTCCAGCTTCTCGGTCCTTATGGCATGTCGGTGGACTCGAAAGGGCGGCTCTATGTCGCCGACCAGAAGGTGGGCGCGATTTTCATCTTCAACACCGAAACCAAAGAAACCGAGATGATTCGCAACGGCTTCGAAGCCCACTTCGGCATGATTAACGGCGTGGCTGTCGATGACAATGATCGTGTCTTTGTTTCGGATGGCAAGCTGGGCAAGGTGTTGGTCTTCAACGCCAAGCACCAAGTGGAGGACCAGATCAAAGATCTCGTCGACCCGGTAGGTCTGGCGATCGACAAGGAAAACCGGCTGCTCTACGTGGTCGATACCCAGCAGGACCAGGTCCTGGTGTACGATGCTGACAGTCTCAAGCCGATCCGCAAGATAGGCACGGCCGGCAAGAAGCACACGTTAACCACACCCGGCGATTTCGCTTTGCCCTCCGATGTCGCGCTCGATAAGGACGGCAACGTGTACGTTACCGACACCTTAAACTGGCGAGTCGAGATTTTTGACGCTGAGGGCAAGTTCGTCAGCCAGTTCGGAAAGCACTGCGATGCCATCGGCTGCTTCGAGCGTCCCAAGGGAATCGCGGTGGATGGCGACGGCCACATCTGGGTCGTAGATACCAGCCTTAACCTCGTCCAAGCCTACGACCGCGATGGCGCACTGCTGGCTTATGTCGGCAGCCCCGGTCGCCTGCTGGGACAGTTCACCGATCCCGTGGGAATCTTCATCGACCAGAACAATCGCATGTTCGTTTCCGAGCAATATCCGTGGGGACGGGTGCAAGAGTTCCGCTACATCACCGACGCCGAAGCTGAGCAGCTAAAGAAGGAAAAAGCCGCCAGTCACCAGACGACGCAGGCCGAAGCGACCAAGCCGGTTGCGCCTCCTCAGGCGGCCGCGGTGAGTCCGGAAGTGAAGAAGTAGGGGAAAGCCCAAATTGTAGCAAGTTGGAAGGTTGAGTGGCGCGGCGTTAAGGCGTCGCGCTCACTGCATTTCGAATATAATACTTAAGTGCTATTAGTCTTACAAATATATGTACACTTACATGATAATCAAATAAACCACTATTAGGCTATTATGAGTCGCTACCAGGATGCCATTTTAAAGGCTCTGGCGACCCCTAGGCTAGACTTTAAGCCTTCGGACATCCCAAACTACCTCCCAGCGAAAATTGTCACTCCAATCGCCTTTAGACACGAGATCCTGCGCCTTTGTGAATTTCGGATCCGTTCCCGATTTGGGCTGGTTTCGCAAGGAAAGCACTTCGTCTCGCAACGCTAGAGCATTTTCACACTTGGTGTATAGGGTGGAGCACCGCTTCAGCGGTGCAGTTAAGATTCGGCAATGAAACGGCTTTAGCCGCTGAGGTGACGAGAACATTACCTCAGGCGCTAAAGCGCGATCCAAGCACTGACGGCAGCTATGCACGCCTGAAGGCGTGCTCCACCCATCGCCTATACACCAGATGTGAAACTGCTATAAACGCAGCGCCTCGGGCGCGCAATAAGAAAGCCCGGAGGGGTGAATCCCAGCGCCCTTGCCACGTTGGTGCCGGTCGTACTCCAGGACGCTGCGGAATTTGGCTATTCCCACGATGGAAGTGGATCATTTCACGCACCCAAGCGCGTCCCTGGGATAGCAGGGCACATCCAACACTTGAAAATCAACGTCATAATAACCTTTAGATTCATTTACTTAACGTCAATTTCCACATACCACTGAACCGCCATTCAGTTCGGCCAGCTACTTGCATTATCCCAAGAGCGGAGGCCGCCGGGGCCTAGGGTCTCCAGGCATAAAAATCATGAGAACTGCAGTTCATATCAGGAGATCGATCGAAATGAAAAAAGTATTGTTAATCTCGCTCGTGATCTTCGCCGCCGCGACCTTCGCAATGGCGCAGATCGGTGCCGCGCCGGCGACGGACGTCCTCGGCGCCCACTTAAACTACGGCCGTGGTTGCACAGCCTGCCATGCTCCGCACAGCGGCGCATACGGCAACGGCGCAGCCAAGCACTCCGACCCAACCGCGGGCAACGTCGCTCTGTGGGGCCAGGATGTGGTCTCGCTGGTCGGCCAAACGCTCATCTTCGGCGGAACCGGTCCGGGCTCAGGTTACTCTGAGACGCTGGTTGGATTTACCGCTACCACGCCTGATCTCAACATCACCCTGTGCCTGAGCTGCCACGACGGCAACCTCGCCGAAGGCGCCATGATGAAGAATGCCGTCTATGAGACCCTGCCCCCAAGTTACGGTACCTACAACACGATTCCGACCCTGCTCGGAAACGACCATACCACGACGGGCAACTACCTCAACGATCACCCGGTGGGCCTGCAGGCCGCTATCGGTTGCGGCGGCCAGTACAACTGGGATTGCACCATCGTCAACGGCGCCATCACCTATCCGGCGGGAACGAAGATGTATCAGTTCGTGCAGAACTACGGCTTCTTCGTGAGCCCCGGCAACTATAACGGTACCCCGGTGGTCACCTGCACCACCTGCCACAATCAGCACCTGATGAACGTGGTGAAGGTCACCACGGGTTCGAAGTCGGGTCTGCCCACGGGCTATTACACGACGATGTTCTTCGTCCGCGCACCCTACAATCCGGCCAGTGGTACCGCTGGCTCCAACCAGACGGCGCAGTTCTGCCGCGAGTGTCACGGTGGTGAATCCAACGAAATGAACGCTGGCACGTCTGGAACCATCTTCTAGTCGTTGTCCAAAGCCTTGGGGAGAGAGCAACTCTCTCCCCATTTTTTTCGGGGTGAGGAAATGAAGTACAAGCTAACAGTCTTCGCGGGGGTCCTTCTGGCGGCAACTGCCTCCTCGGCACAGGTCGCCTCCCACGCACCCACGGCAGTCTCCCAGCCAGCCAGGCCGGGCACGCCGGCCCCGGCGATGGTAATAACGGGTAAGCCAGTGGCGCGGGTCAATGGCGCCGTGCTGACGGACCGCGACCTGCAACGCGAGATGTTCGCCATCTTCCCTTACGCGCGCCAGCACAACGGCAGTGTTCCCCAAGAAATGGAACCGCAGATCCGCCAGGGCGCGATGCAGATGATCATCTTCGAGGAATTGGTGTACCAGGAGGCGCAACGGCGCAAGATCACACTTTCGCCCGAGCGTCTGAACCGGGCGGAGGCGGCCTTCCGCAAGCAGTTTTCCAGCCCAGCGGAATACAACAGTTTTCTACAAGCTGAGTTTCACGGCTCGCAGCAGGCGGTGAACGAGAAGATCCGGCGCTCGCTGCTGATTGAAGCCCTGCTCAAAAGCGATGTGGACAATAAGGCCAAAGTTACCGTCGCCGAAGCCAAGGCCTACTACGACAAGAATCCGGCGAGCTTCCAGTATCCAGAAGCGTTCGCGATACAGACCATCTCGATTCTTCCTCCGCAAAATGCCACGCCAGCGCAGTTGAAAGAGGCCCGCAAGAAGGCTGACGACGCGCTAAAGCAGGCCAAGGCCACCAAGACCTACGAGGAGTTCGGAACGCTGGCGGAGAAGATCTCCGAGGACGATTACCGGGTCATGATGGGCGACCATAAAAAAGTGGATCGTGCCAAGCTTCCCCCGGACATGGTGAGGGCACTTCTGGCCATGCAGGCTGGCCAAATTACAGGCCTCATACAGATTGAAAACGCCTACACCATCGTGCGGCTGAACCAGCATATTCCAGCAGGCAAGATCAAGTTTGAAGACGTACAGGCCCAACTCATGAAGCAACTGCAAAGCAAGAAGACCAATGAGGTGCGCGCAGCGCTAGACAAGAAGCTGCGGCAAAACGCCAAGGTGGAAGTGCTGTAGGGGTCAATGCCGTGGGGGGGGAACATTCGCAATGCGTGGGCCGGGTCAAGGCAATGTCGACGCGGTTATGGTCGGGCAGGGCAGGCGCTTTCGCCCATCGAAGTGAGCGCTGTAGGCGCGAAAGAGCTTAGCCCAGCGCTTCAGCGCTGGGTAGCATTGGTGAGAACGCAGAGTGCCGTAGGCACGGCACAAAATGTGTTATCCGAAAAAATCTGTGCCGTCCCTACGGGACTCGGCTTTCTTCTTGACGCTCTCCCAGCGCTGAAGCGCTGGGCTAAGCTCTTTCGCCCCGACGGGGCTCGCCTTACAGACGATACATTTATCTTCCATACATCAAAACTGATTCTGGCTCAAAGTCTAAAGCGCGGGGCTAAGCTCTTTCGCGACTATGGCGCTTTGATTCTCCTTCTGGCCCTGCCCGCGGCTGCGCAAATCCAGGTTGGCGACAACCTCAACATGAACCTGAACGGCGTCGTAGGCGTAGGCTATAACGATGTCTGGGGAAGTGACATTAGTTCCAGCCACTCCCTGAATTTCAACGGCAACGGAACACTTTCCGGTTTCTATTACAATCCCAACTTTGTCAACTTCAATCTGTCGCCCTACTACAACCAGTCGTCGCAGAACTCAGAGTCGCGTTCGCTCTTTAACAGCACCGGTTTCGAGTTCAATAGCGGCATCTTCGGGGGCAGTCATTTCCCCGGATCGATCAACTTTGCCAAGTCCTGGGACAGCGAGGGAAATTTCGGAATCCCCGGCGTACCTAATTACACCACCCGCGGCAACGGCCAGGGATTCGGCATTGGCTGGGGGGCATTCCTCCCAGGCTTGCCAAGCTTAAGTGTGAACTTCAACACCGGCAGCAGCGCATACAGCGTGCTGGGTGCCGACCAGAATGGCAGTAACAGCTTCCACAACTTCAACCTGCGGTCGAATTACTCGATTGCCGGCTTCAACCTGAATGCTGGCTACAACATCGGAAATTCCCATTCTGAGATCCCCCTGGTTTTTGGGAACGACACGATTGAAACCGTCACTTCGAATAACGACTCCTGGTTCGTAAGCGCCTCGCACATGCTGCCCATGCACGGCTCGGCATCCGCCAGCTTCTCGCGCTCCTACGTCAATTCCGACTATCTCGGCTACAGTTTTAACGGCACCATCGACACGCTGAATGCTTTTGCCGGAATCACTCCTACGCAAAAGCTCAGTCTGTCGGTTGCCATGGGCTACACCGACAATCTCGCGGGGTCGCTCTACCAGTCGATCATTCCGGGAAGCAACTCCCTGTCGCAGAGCACCACCGGAGCCCAGGCGCAATCCAGCGGAACCACCGGACAGCAGCAACAGAGCGGGGGAGTGTTTCAGCAGAGCGAGCAATCGTCGAATGCTCTGTACATCTCCGCCTATGGCGCATACGCAGTGGCGCCTAACCTGCAACTGAATTTTCAAGCCCAGCGCCGCGAACAGACCTTCCTGGAAAAGACTTACGGAGCCAATACGTACGGGGCCGGAGCTGTCTATACGCGAGCGTTGCTGGGTGGCTCGATAAACGCCGCGGTCAACTTTGCCGACAATACGTCCGATAATTCAAGTGGCAACGCGCTCAGCTTCACCACGAACCTGGGCTACAACCGTACCTTCGGAGAGTGGGGGGTCAGCGGGAATGTGGTTTATGCCCAGAACGTGCAGACCTTCCTGCTGACGTACATGAACTCGTACTACCTCTACTCGGGGAATGTTCGGCACCGCTTCGGGCGGTATGTATGGACGGCAAGCGCGTCTGCTTCGCACAGCGCGATCGTGGACCAGCCAAATACGGGGAACGGCTCCCAGAGCTACTCTACCAGCCTGGGAGCACGCCGGCTTACGCTGGCCGCTAGTTACGCCAAGACGAATGGATACGGATTGCTGAGCGGGAACGGGATAACGCTGCCACCCAATCTGCCTCCGGGTGTAATACCGCCGGAATGGCTGCTACTCTACGGGGGTACTGGGTATTCATTTTCCCTGGGTTCGTCCCCCATACGCCATCTGTCGCTGGGAGCCAGCTTCTCCCGTGCCGATAGCAACACCGTCAATGGTTTGATATTCTCAGCTAATCACAATGAACAGGTTTTCACCAACGGTAATTACCAGTTCAGGAAGCTCACTCTCACGGGCGGATATGGGCGGCTGGTGCAGGGATTTAGTGCCTCCGGGGTGCCGGCAAGTAACGTAAACTCGTTCTTTATTGGTGTATCGCGTTACTTCAACTTTTTCTGATGGGTCGTGTCCGGCTTTGCTGTGGAAGGCACTCCAGATCGCAATCGTCACCTTGGTGCTGCTGGCATCGGGGGCAGCGGCGTCTAAAGAAAAGAAACAACAGGTCACACCCGAGCCGACTCCGCCGGAAATGCAATTGCTGGGCGGCCGCAAGCTCACCTACGAGCGCAGCTTCCACTCCGCACGCGAAGTGCAACCCAAGCGGACCTTCTGGAAGAAGGTGCTCGACTTCGTTGCTGGCGAGCCTGAATTCCACAGCCTCGTCCGTCCTTACAGCGTCGCCACCGATTCCCGCGGACGCGTCATTGTGACCGACCCGGGCGCCTACGGCGTCCACATCTTCGACTTCCAACAGCAAAAGTACAAATTCCTGTTTCGCGCCGACAAGGGCAAAGATCCCATGCTGACGCCGCAGTGCGTTGCCGTGGATGCCCAGGACAACATCTACGTGACCGATTCGGAGGCGGGCAAGGTGTTCGTCTTCAACGCTGACGGCAAGTTTCAGCGCACGATTGGCAGTCTGAAAGGCGGAGAAGGTTTCTTCAAGCGTCCCACGGGAATTGCGGTGGACTCGGCGGCGCAGCGGATCTATGTGACCGACACCCTGCGCAACAAAATCTTCGTCACCGACATGCAGGGCAGCGTGCTGCAAACGATTGGGAGCAACGGCAATGGCAAAGGCGAGTTCAACTACCCCACCGAGCTGCGGCTGCACGGCGACAACCTGGTCGTGGTGGACGCGATGAACTTCCGCGTGCAGGTGCTGGACCGCTCCGGCCAGTTCCAGTACGCGATTGGGCAGCTCGGCGACCAGTCAGGTACGATGTTCCGTCCCAAGGGCGTTGGATTTGACTCGGAAGGCGACCTCTACGTGGTGGACGGGCTGTGGGGCGTGGTGCAGGTGTTCGACCGCGAAGGCGAGCTGCTGTACACATTCGGCGAGCGCGGTACCGGACTGGGAGAATTCCAGTTGCCGGCAGGGCTGTTCATCGATCGCGACGACCGCATCTTTGTAGTCGATTCATTCAACCGGCGGGTGCAGGTCTTCCATTACTACGGCTTGGCGAAGTCGGCCAAGGGAGGCTCCCAGTGAGGCGAGCGTTGCTGGTCGCGTTCCTGTTGGCCGGGATTCCCCTGCTGGCGCAAATCACTGGCGATGTGATCGGCACCCATGATCTGTCGCCGGGCAGCAAGTCGCCGATCACGGGTGCGCGGCCGGGATCGTGCTCTTACTGCCACGCCCCACACTCGGGCTTGGCGACTGGCAAGGCGCTGTGGAACCAGACGCAGACCAAGGCTACCTATCAGGCCTATACCAGCACTACCTATCACCAGAGGGGCCAGCAACCTGTCCTGGGCTCCGACAGCAACCTCTGCTTGAGCTGCCACGACGGAACCGTCGCCGTTGGGAACACGATAGTTTCCGGGCAGATCACCATGACTGGCTCCATGAACGCCCAGGATGTGTTGGGGACGAACCTGCAGAGTTCGCATCCTTTCAGCCTACAGTTGCCCATCAAAGACACAATTGACCTGATTGCGTCGTTGGCGTCGCAGGGCAAGACCGGCGATCCGCTCGGCAAGGTCAAGCTGATCAACGGGAACATCGAGTGTACGTCCTGCCACAACGCTCACGTGCAGGCCATCGACGTGCTGTCGCAGAACTTTCTTGTGCGCGACAGCTCGAAGGCGCAGATGTGTCTGGCTTGCCACGATCCAAACCGGACCATCTCGAATCAGGTCAACCCGCTCGCGGGATGGAGTACGAGCGCACACTTTCTAGCGACCAACAAAGTGGCACTGGCGGCGAACCTGGGAAGCTATGGCACGGTGGCCGGCAATGCTTGCATCTCCTGCCATACCCCGCACAATGCGCTGGGGCCGGCGCGATTGCTACACGGGCCGAATGAGCAGGACTGCCTCGGCTGCCACGGTGGCGGCACCAACCTCACTCCGGCCATCCCGAATGTCTTTGCCGAGTTCGCCAAGGTAGGGCATCCCTTCCCCGCAGGAAACAATACCCACGATGCCGCCGAAGATGTGCTGCTCAACAACAATCGGCATGCCACTTGCGCCGATTGCCACAACGGCCACGCGTCGCAGCAGGTGGCGACCTTCACACCGCCTCCGGCCATCCGCGTTTCGCAAAGTGGCGTAGCCGGAATCAGCGTGTCAGACGGCACTACCATCGTGAATCCGGCGGTCAATCAGTACGAAAACTGTTTGCGCTGTCACGGTAACAGCACGGGAAAGGTTTCTAATCCGGTTTTCGGATATCTGCCGCTGCGAGCGGTTTCGGCGAGCGATCCGCTGAATGTGATCCCGCAGTTCAGCGCCACCGCCACTTCCAGCCATCCGGTGACGCACTCCCGCAGCAGTCCGCTAGCACAGCCCAGCTTGCTGCAAACTATGTTGGATGAAAATGGCGGCACCACGAATGGCCGCGCCATGGGCAGCCAGATCTTCTGCACCGACTGCCACAATAGCGACGATAACCGGGAGTTTGGAGGGACCGGCGCCAGCGGTCCGCACGGATCGACGCACACCCACATCCTGGAGAGGAACTACGAATTCAGCCAGGCGCCCGCGCCCGGTCAGTTGATTACAAACCTGTTCCCAAACCCTGATTTGAGCTTCAGGGGTCCGTACGCGATGTGCGGCAAGTGCCACGACCTTAACAACGTCGTCTCCAATGCAAGTTGGAGCCAGCACGGCAATCACATCAACACCGGCTTCTCCTGCTCGGTTTGCCATACCTCCCATGGCATGGGCGCGAGAAGTGGGACCATCTCCGGCGAGCGCCTGGTGAACTTCGACGTCAATGTGGTCGCTCCGAATGGTGGCACGCCGGTCTCCTACAGCCGTGCCACGAATACTTGCGCACTGGTGTGCCACAATGTCGCTCACAACCTGGACGGCTCGATCTCACAAGCTACGCTGAAGAACAAGACCGGCGGGCCAACCCTTCCCATCAAACACTAGAGAACGCATTGACTTGCCACACGCGCAACTCCTAACATGGGTTGCGCACGAAGGGAGTTCTCCCTGGTGGTGGGCAAGACCATTTCGCACTATCGCATCGTCGAGAAAATCGGCAGCGGCGGAATGGGCGTCGTGTATAAGGCCGAGGACATCCGCCTGGGCCGTCTGGTCGCACTCAAGTTCCTTCCTGAGCAGGTCGAACGCGACCCCGAGGCCCTGGAACGGTTTCGCCGCGAGGCGCGTGCCGCCTCGGCGCTAAACCATCCCAACATCTGCGTCCTCTATGACATTGGCGAAGAGGATGGTCACGCATTCCTGGTAATGGAGTTTCTCGACGGAACGACACTCAAGCATCTGGTCGACCAAAAATCCATGGAGATTGAGCGGCTGCTGGACATCGCCATTGGGGTCGCCGACGGATTGGATGCGGCCCATTCCAAGGGGATCGTTCATCGCGATATCAAGCCGGCCAACATCTTCGTGACCGAGAACGGCCACGCCAAGATCCTTGATTTTGGTTTGGCAAAAGTAACCGTTGTCAGTACCAGTTCTCCCGCCGATCAATCGGGACTTACGGTCAGCGCGACGGGTGAAGAGCAGCTCACCAGTCCCGGCAGCACCCTGGGCACTCTCGCCTATATGTCTCCTGAGCAGGCGCGAGGAAAGCCGCTTGATACCCGCACCGATCTTTTCTCATTTGGCGCAGTGCTGTATCAGATGGCGACGGGAGTAATACCGTTTCGCGGCGACACCTCCGCTTTGTTGTTCGACGCCATCCTTCACAAAGCTCCCGTCGCGCCGGTTCGACTGAACCCCGACCTGCCTCCGAAACTGGAAGACATCATCAACCGCGCGCTGGAGAAAGACCGCACACTGCGATACCAGAATGCCTCGGACATGCGGGCCGAACTGCGTCGCCTTAAGCGCGACACGGACTCATCGCAGCATTCCGTCATTGTCGCCGCCGATGAAGAACCGCAGCCCGTGCAGGGTTTCGCTGCCGGGGAAGCCTCCAGTGCGAAAAACCGGCCGGCATCGGCGATAGGGAGTCTTGGTGAAGGTTCGACGGCGAGGAGACGAAGCGCTTTTTCTTGGAAGACAGCTACGCTGGTGCTATTGGCGGTAATAGTTGCCGGTGGCTTCTACTGGCGCTCGCACCGCGCCCCTAAGCTGAACGAGCATGACACCCTGGTGCTGGCAGACTTCGACAATACGACCGGAGATCCTGTCTTTGATGACACCTTGAAGCAGGCAATCTCGGTGCAGCTGGGGCAGTCCCCCTTTCTGAACATCCTGTCCGATGCGAGAATTCGCGGCACCCTGAAGCTGATGGCCAAACCCCCTGGTACCAAGCTGACTCCGGACGTAGCCCGTGATCTCTGTCAACGCGCGGGCGCAAAAGCCTACGTATCTGGCGCTATCGGGAGTCTGGGCAGTCAGTATGTCATCGGTCTCGATGCCGTCAATTGCACGACGGGTGATCTCCTGGCGCAGGAACAAGTGACGGCGGAAAACAAAGAACACGTCTTAAAAGCGCTAGGCGAGGCAGCGACCAAGCTGCGAGAAAAACTCGGCGAGTCTCTGAGCACGGTGGAGAAGTTCGACACCCCTCTGGATCAGGCTACCACTCCGTCCCTGGAAGCTCTGAAGGCCCTCTCCGAAGGAATCAAGACGTTGCAGGCACAAGGCAGCCTGGCAGCGATTCCATTCTTTAATCGCGCCGCTGAACTTGACCCCAACTTCGCCGCAGCATACGTGGCCTTGGGAATTTCGTACTCTAATTTGAGAGAGCCCGGCCTGGCCAGTCAGAATTTGCAGAAGGCCTATGATCTGCGGGACAAAGTGAGCGAGCGCGAGAGGTTCCGTATTTCGGGTACCTACTACCTGCTGGCGACGGGCGAACTGGAGAAAGCCATCGAGACGTATGAGATGTGGGCCAAGACCTATCCGCGCAACAGCGAACCCTATGGCAACTTAGGGGTTGATTACAGCTATTTAGGACAATACGAAAAAGCTGTGGCTGCAAGCCTCGAGGATCTCCGCATCAATCCGGGTAGCGCAGCTGCCTTCATTAATCTGGTAGGCCTGTATGCCGCCCTGAATCGTCTCGAAGATGCGAAGACGAAGTACAAGGAAGCCCTCGAGCACAAGGTTGCCAATCCGATTTTGTATGGCAATCGCTATGGAGTTGCCTTTCTTGAGAGCGACGACTCTGAGATGAAGCGGCAAGTCGCGACCGCGAGCGGCAGACCAGGGGAAGACATTCTTCTTTCGTTCGCATCCGATACAGAAGCTTTCTACGGACGCCTCAACGGTGCACGGGAATTATCCAGGCGAGCGGCCGAGTCGGCCCGGCGCAATGGCTCAACAGAAACAGCGGCGGCATGGCAGATGGATGCCGCATTACGGGAAGCGGAGTTTAACGATATTGCGCGCTCCCGGCAGGATATCGCCTCGGCGCTCGCTGCCGCGCCCACCCGAGATGTGAGTATTCTGGCGGCCCTGGCGTTGGCTCGTATCGGAGATGCCGACCGGGCGAAGCATATGGCGGACGATTTGGCTGAGCGCTTTCCGCTGAACACGGTCATCAATCATTATTGGCTGCCTGCCATTTATGCTTCCATCGAGATCAGGCGCGGCAATCCGGCCAAAGCCCTCGATATACTTCAAACCGCCGAGCCCTACGAACTCGGCACCCCGCTTCCCCAGTTCGAGGTCGGCGGGTCGCTCTATCCTGTCTACATACGGGGCTTGGCCTACTTGTCGCTGAAAAAAGGCAAAGAAGCCGCCGCCGAATTCCACAAGCTCCTCGATCAGCGCGGTGTCACCGTGAATTGTCCGTTAGCGGCGTTGGCCCGCCTTCAGCTCGGTCGCGCCTACGCGCTGTCAGGAGACTCCATCAAGGCGCGTGGCAGCTACCAGGAGTTTTTCGCTCTCTGGAAAGATGCCGAGTCCGACATACCGGTACTGAGAGAAGCCAAGGCCGAGTATCAACAGATACGTTGATAGAGCCTGGAACCTATTTCATCAATCGTTTTGTATCAGGGCACGGCTTCAGACGTACCGCAACGGGTCAACAATGACTTGGGCTTCAGTCCCCGAGGAACCTGTTCTTGCAAGGGCTATTGACCGCTGCATAACTAATGTTCCAAGTGTGCTATTTGGAATTAACGGTTCACGTTTGGAATTGTCATTACGAGCGAAGCGAGGAATCTGCTCTTTGTTGGCGCTGGAACGACGGCTGGGGAACAACAGCAGATCCCCCTCGGCCTAAAGGCCGTTCGTGATGACAACTCAGAGAGAAGTCGGACACTACTTATGCAGGTACCAATAAAGCCCTGACCTTTCCTGATCCGCCTGCAAATGATTTGTGAGATGAGCCCTAGCGTGGGCCGTTGCGCACGAACACCGCTGCGAGTTCGTCCTGGTACACAAGCTGGAATCGCGAGTCCGCCTCCAGAATGCTCACCAGGTTGTTGCTCTTCTGCAAAATCACCACTCTCGCCTGGTTGAGGTAAGGATCGTTGATGTACGACGGCGCGCCGTTGGCCGTGTCGAAGAAGCGCTGATCCAATTCATCTCCGTAGAGATCGGTGCGTCCGTCGATGGCTACGGGATAGTTCGGCATGTACCAGATGAGAAAGCCGCCCCAGTCGAGCGTGTTATAAAGCGGGCCGGGCGCGGGGTTCCGGCGCAAGTAGTTGGCTGCGTTCACAGGAAGAAAGCCGCTGATGGCCCGGTCGAGGACGCGCCGGTTGAAGTCCGTGCTGCCCGCGAACAGCAGCAGCGCCAAAGTGACCACCCCCGCCACCGCAACTTTCTCCAGCCAGGTTTCCTTCGCCGCGCTCTCGGTCTCGTCTGCAAGCGTATCGGCAATGCAGGCCGCAGCGGGAATGCAGATGAACCAGGCATCGCGCATAGTGCGGAAAGCGACCACGCTGGCAATCGTTAGCAGCGCCAGCTTGAATGGATCAACCTTGCGCTGGCGTCCGACGGCGAAAAACGCAAAAGCCATCAGCAGGAGTTGCACGTAATGGCTGCCAGCCCGGAAGTTTAGCGGCTGCAGCTCCATGATCATGCGGTAGGGGACTTTCGCCTGGGCATATTGGAAGATCACCTGATACAGGTGGTAAGAATTCGGGCCGATGCAGGTCGCGATGACGCAAGCGGCAAAAATGGCCGCCAGCATTGCAGCCGGAAGTTTAGAAGGCAGCAGCCATGCGGACGCGAATCCAAAACGCTCAGCCAATTGCTGCGTCGCATTCACCGCCAGCAGCAGGCCGACAAGAAACAAGCCGTAGATGAACTGAATGTGCAGGTTCGCCCACAACAGAAAAATCAGCGGCAGCCAATAGAGAAGCTGCACGCGGCCCGTGCGATGCGCTTCCAGCACCAGTGTCAGCGTCACGCAGAACAGCATCATGGAGAAGAAGACCGGCCGCGGCATCAGGTTAAAGAGAAATGCGGAGCAGGTGATGACCGCCAGAATGCACGCCGTCCAGAACTGGCCGGAAAGTCGCCGCAGCGTCCAGTAAATACAATAGGCGCCGCCGAGAGTCAGCAGCGTTCCGTAAATCCCGATGCCGAGCAGCCCAAACCAGGCGTAAGCGCGCGACATCAATACTTCGTAGCCCCAACTGTAAGCCACCCAGGGGCGATCAGCCGCAATCCACGAGAAGAGGCCGTTGTGGGGAACGGCCCGGTGCTGGATGATCCAGTCGCCGACCTTGAGGTGCCACCAGATGTCCAGGTCGAGCACCGAGAACTTCAGATTGAAGGCGATCACTCCCACCGTGACCAGGAGGCCGGCCAGCGTGAGCAACTGCAGCCAGCGCAGACGCAATAGCGGGCGCAGCTCGTCGACAAAACTCACACTGCCGCTTTTAGCCTTTCGCTCTTCGCTTTTCGCCAGAGGCTGGGGGCGCGATTCGTCGGCAACAACACTCATGTCTGCCTGTCGTGCAGGTTGCCTTCCAAAGAATGCCTTGAATAAGTCTAAGCCCGACAGCGGATTACAGACTTCAGGACCGCCTCGAAACCGCACCATGCCGCGCCAAATCACACGCGCAGTGCGGACAAAGACGCTTCGGGATCTCCTCTGCTGCTCTAACCGGCTTTGCTGATCCCGCTAAGTCACTGAATATGCGTGGATAGCTGCGAATCCCGATCTTGCACGTTTTGGCAGCCGGTGTGCACTTTCCCTACGTTCCTGCGAAGCATGCGCACCGGGAGAGTGCTTGAGCAGAGCGCCCTCCGGATCGTCACGAAGGAGTAGCGAAGATGGAAGAGGAATCGAAGCAAAGCGGCAATACAACCACCAACTGGACGGCAACCCAAACCTACGCCATGGCGGCCGTCTGCCTGCTGATCGGCGTGTTGGTGGGATACCTGGTGCGCGGTTCGGCCAAACCCGCAGGCCAAGCCACGCCGACCTCCGCAGAAATGCAGCAAGCTGCAACCGCCCCGCCATCGGCCACGGGGCAAAAACCCATGCCGACCCTGGATGACATGAAGCGCATGGCCGACAAGCAGGCGGAGCCCCTGCTGGCCAAGCTGAAGACCGATCCCAAGAACGTCGAACTGCTCAATAAGACCGCGCTTACCTACAAAGCGGCCCACCAATTCAAAGATGCTATCTCGTACTTCCAGAAAGCTCTGAATGTAGATCCGAAGAACGTCGCCATCCGGACCGACATGGCTTCGTGCATGTACTACACCGGCGACGTGGATGGCGCGCTCGCGGAACTCGACAAATCGCTGACCTACGATCCGAAACATCCGGGCACGCTGATGAACATCGGCATCATTAAGTGGCAGGGCAAGAACGATGTCGCGGGAGCGGTCGCCGCGTGGCAAACGCTGCTCAAACGGAATCCGAACTTCCCGCAAAAAGCAGTGATCGAGCACATGATCACGGAGGCCCAGCAGCAAAAAAACACGACGCGGTCTTCGAACCAACCTAAGGGATAGCGAGCGCAAGTTTCACTTCTTTCCGAACCGGTCAGGACCATGTCGAGTGCCACCTTGGATGTAGCAGCAGCAAGTCCCGAAGCGGAAGTCACGTCGCGCCCGCAATACGACACCTGGCTCGCCGTGGCCTATGGCGTGGCACTGTTAGCTTGCCTCTCGGTGTGGTTTCTTGCGGTGCGGGCGCCATTGTGGACGGACGAAACTCTTTCCTACTGGCAGATCGCCGGTGGTTTCAAGCAGATTTGGGCGCGATCGATACAGGGAAATTCGTTTGCTGCCTACGCCTACATTCTGTGGCTGACCAAGACGCTTTTCGGCAGCAGTGAACTCGTCCTCAGGATTCCTTCCATCCTTGCCATGCTCGCTGGCGTATATGTCTTCTACCGGTGCGCGAGGGAGTTGTTCGCCTGGGATGTATCGCTCATCGCGACCATGTTATTCATCCTGCCCAGGGGCATTGCGTTTGCCGCAATCGATGTGCGTCCCTATCCGTTCGCGCTGCTGGTGACGAATCTCACCATCCTCCTCTTCCTGCGCTGGATGAAGACCAACCGAACTGTTTACGCTGCGCTCTTCGGCATCGCGTCGGCGGGCATCTTCTATTTCCACTATCTGTTCGCCGGCCTCCTGGTGGCGCTCGCCGTTTATTACCTATTGACTCGGCGCTCCTCGCTCCGGACCGATCTGCGGCAGATTGGTGTTGCGCTCGGCTGCTTTGCAATCTTCCTGCTTCCGGTATTGCCGCGGCTCAGGTACATCTATCAGACGCGGACCACGCACTCCTTCGCCGCCGCGCCGCAATGGACGTCGGTCTTTCAGGTACTGAATCCTGGAAAGGGGCAGTTGTTGGTGTTGACCGGCGTCATCCTGCTCGCGGTGGTGGCGCGCCAGTTGATGCCTCCCGGGCGCGAGTTGTTAAGCAAGCTCCTGCTATGCGCCAGTCTGGCGCTGGTCCCGATTTTGTGCCTATATGCGATCAGCATGACCAGCTCAGTACACGTTTTCATTCCGCGCTATCTGCTCGTGGCTATGCCCGGCATCGCCTTGTGCTGGGGATGGCTGTGCAGCCTCATCGATTCGCGCGCTCTTCGGGCTTTTTTCTATTTCGTGTTTGTGGCGTTGTGCACGTTTCAAGCCTATTCATCGCCACTCTCGCGCAGGCATGAAGAGTCGTGGAAGGAAGCGCTTGCGTTTGCCGATGCCAACGCCGCCGCAGACCACGCGCCTCTGCTGATGTGCAGCCCCTTGGTGGAAGCTGATTTTCAGCCGATGCCTGCCGTCGCCAGCGAGAGCGTGCTGTACGCACCTTTGAGCTACTACAAGGTAAATGCTCGGGTCGTTCCGCTGCCCCGCACCTTGAACGACGAAGCCGAGCGCCAGGCGAAGCAGTTCCTGTTGAAGGCGGCCCAGGAGCATACGCGCTTCCTGGTGCTGGCTCCCCGGCCATCTTTGCGAATCGTCGATCTTCTGGCCTATGACTCGCAAAGCACGCATGCCTATCGCGTGCTGGGAAAGTTCGACGAGATCTGGGTTGTAGAGTTCATTCCCTATTCCGATGCTCCCTGAATGGGTCTACCCATCCAGTTGGAAAGAATAAACAAATTAAGGCAGCGAGAGCGAAGACTGCCCTCTTAACCCCGGATGTTGGCATCACCTTAGCCGCTCTTACTCTGCCTGCGGCTCAAGAGGGTGTGTGAGAACCCCTGTCGTCCCTACGGGACTCGGATCTATTCCCCACTGTACCCAGCACTCTGCCTGCGGCCCCGTGCTGGGCTAGACTGAGCCACGCCTACGGCGCTGGATTTTCGCCGAGTAAATTCCACAGGCAACTAATACGCGTGACCACACTCCTGCAACATTCCTTCGATAAATGCTGTAGCATCGCAGAGAGGTATTACCAATGTCGTTTCGCAATGGGGACAAATCCCGCGAGCATCGGCTTCGCAAGGCGCGCCAAAAAATGCGTTTGAAAACACGTGGCTTGCAAACGAAGGATGAAGCCAAGCCCCAAGCGGCCGCTACTAGCGCTCCGAAAAAATAATCGCAAACTCGCTTGCGGATTACGCGCTGACCACGGGGATGCCATCGCCGGTTTTCGCGGGCTTATTACCGTGTAACAGCGCCACGATTGCCTGGTAGAGGCGAGTGCGAACCTCGTAACGATCATGCGCGTGCACTACGTAGCGGACCACCAGGTTAATGCCCAGGTTCGAAGGTCGCACGTCGATCGCCGGCGCGGCCGAAAACGATTGGGTCACGGAATTCTGGGTGGCGCGACGCCAATCCTGCTCTGCTTGGGTCGCGTCTGACTGGGTTTGCTCGCTTACCAGCTTGAGCACAGAATTCGACAGATAGTACGGATCTTCTCCCGCGGGAATCAGCACATCCAGTTCGTCCCACATCCACTGGCCGGTGGTGGTGAAGTTGAAGTAATGCCCTTCGATGGCGAAGCTATTGACGAAGGACACCTTGCGGCCGGTGGGATGTCCAGCGTCATTCCAGTTTCCGGTTTCCAGCAAGATGGTGCGCAACAGTCCGATCTCGACTGCCTCGCCGCCAATTCCGTTGATTTCGACCCAGTCGCCTTCCCTGATACCGTGCTTGCCCATCAGGATGAACCCGCCGAAAAACGCGACGATGAAGTCTTTCAAAGCAACGGTCAGGCCAGCTCCCGCCAAAGCCAGCACTGTCGAAAGTTGACTGGGCACTCCGAAAAGCACCAGCAGAATGAGCAGTACGCCAATGAACTGGGAGACGAGGCGGAGCACCAGTCGCATGGTGCTGAGGTGCCGGCGATCGGGGCCCAGACTCATGTAGAAGCGCTCGATCAGTCCTTCCGCCACCACCAGGAAGAGAAGAGCCAACAGGATCCAGACCAGCGAACGCAATATGGCGTGCAACGCGACCCGGAGTTCATCCTGGAGAATCCCGTCCCAACGTCCATACACTTCTGTCAATTGCTTCTCGGCCTGTATGCGCCTGCCGTACTGGGCGAGCAGCCTCGTCTTCTGGGATAGGTTATTCAGATCGGCGATGGTGGCGGCATGCTGAGGCTCCGCTTGAGGAGCCGCAGTGCTGTCGTCCTGACTTGGGACTAAATCGTCACCCTGCGCGGTATCGCTTAAACCCTTCTCTAAGGCGTCATGTTTGTGGGTCAGCGTTTCCGCGGCAGTATTCGCCTCCTGTTGCGCCTCGCGCAGCCGCTTTTGGTTTTCACGCAGCTGCTGCCAAGTGCGATACTGCGAAATCAGGCTGCCTTCGACCTCAAACGATGCCGGTTTTGTCTGCGAAGCGGCATTGTTGTTGCTGTGCCCGAGAGCTTCATGCTCTTCCAGTTCCCGCTGTATCAGGGCCTGGGGATCGCCGCCGGCCCGGACCAGGTCTTCTTTGGCGTCGTCAATCGCGTCTTTCAGGAGCGTAACTCTCGCCTGGGCGATTTCCAGTTGCTGCTGAATGTTGTCCACGTCGTTCTTGCCAGGATGCGCGGCCAGTTGCGTTAGCCGAGTGGCGTTATCTTGCACTTCTTGCAAACGGTTTTGGAGGCGGTGAATTCGGGCATTGATCTGCCCGGTTTCGCCGTTTTGGGCAGGAGGATGTTGCTGCGCCTGCTGGAGGGCCATGGCGAATGCCAGATCAACTTCGTGGTCGGCAACGCGAATGGCCTCCTTGGCCAACTGCTGTTCCTCAGCGGTACTGGCCGTATTGGCGAGACGAAGCGCCGTCTCCAACGGCGTTTCGTTCACCAGTTTCGCTTGCGCCCTGGAGTTCCCGGTATCGCTTGGTTTGAGGCGCGGCGTCGCCGTCTGCCGGGTAAGCGTAAACCCGATAAGGGCGGCGATGACCAATGCCGCGAGCCCGATGAGTGTCCACTTCCTATTACTTGTATGCATGCCGCTGAACCGAGTCAGCAACGTAAATATATTCTCATCTGGAATGGCGCGCGAGGGAAGAAAGCGCCTGGACAGGCGGAAGCGAAGGAGGGCGCTCCATCGCACATTGGCAGCAGAGGGATATGGCTGAAGGCTTAGCGGCAAATTTCCGGCAAGCCGAGTGCCTCTCCGGCTACGCGCTTATGGCCCGCTCCGCACCGGCCGCTGAAGCCGCGCGATCGCACCCCTCAATGCCGCCAAATCTCTCGCAACCGCCCACCTGAAGGACGGATTGCAAGTTTGTCAGGGCGATCAGTCGTCGCACGCATGCCGAGGGCTCCGCGATTCGCAATGCCTTCTGCCGGTGCTTTGCCCAGCATTGCAACTCGACCAACAATCCCAGCCCTGCGGCATCGAGGGCGCGGATACCACTCAGATTAAGCGTGAGACAGTCTTCGGCGCGCGACGTTGCCATACAGCGCAACGTTTCCGCCTCAAGTCCGAGCACAATGCGGCCCGAGCAGCGCAGCGTCACGTTCGGGTGTACAGCGTGGATATCAATTCTCAACATGATTCCATCCTGACCAGTTCGTCGTTGCGGGTAAGAGTCCTTCCATATTCTTCATTAGTAAGAGACGTAGACCTCGGTCGGTCAGTTAGCTCAGTATCCATGAACTTGATTGCAACAAGATGAAAACCGGGACAAATGACTTTCGATATGCGACAAAATTCTGGTAATCGCGAATTCTCCCTGGAAGTCGTCGGAGGACGCTGCCAAGGGCGGCCTAACATTCACGTGAGTCCTCGGTCCACTGGCATACGAGATCGCGTTCCTTCGTTGTAGGGCGACCCTTTCCGTGAATCAGTGTGTATTTTCGATCTGGCATGTCGCCGTTGGTCAATTGTTCACAGATTTCTTCGAGTTTATTTGCCTTTATGTTTATCGGATAACCACCCCATTCCGATAAATTCATCGCCTTCCGCCCTTGGCGCACATCGTGAACGATGACCCACGAGACAGGAGCGACGTAACTGTACCAGGGCCAGGAGGTTTCGTCGGAATGGCAATTCTTGCAGGACCGCTCAAATACCGTCTTCACGTCCGCGGGCACCGGCAGGGTTACGTAGATCGTTTGTGATGGCTCCACAGTGGGGTTACTTCGATTCGCTGGGATGAACTGGAAGGCCACCAAGAGGACCAGGATCGCAAGTCCAATCTTTTTACCCAAAGAGGTACACTCAAGATTCTCCTCACGGACTCAGCGGCTCCTGGCAGGCTCAATGTAACGACTTCACATAGCAGATGACCTGCCAAATCTGAGGATCGCCCAGCTTGACCCAGGATGGCATACCCTGGCCCCGGTTCCCGTTTACCAGCAACCAATGGAGGTCACCATCGGTTGCCTCTTGCCGCACGCGGTCGCTTTTCAGGGAAGGCCGCTTCTTGGTTCCCTCCGCGTCCTTGCCGTGACAGTGGGCACAGTGATCGAGGAAAATTCTGCGGCCGGCAGACACCGCATCCGGCTGGTCGCGATAGGGATTGACGCGCTCGCGCTCGCGTTGCGGGACGTTCGTCAGCCATGCCCCATTGGATGTGGCAAACCCAGCCAGCGATAACGCGACAATGAGGAGCGCTGCGATGAAGAATAGTGCCGGCCTACTTATCATTGCCCACTCCGATGGAAGTGGCTGAAGAATTGTTGGAACTCATAAGACACCGAGAAGCGATACAACACGGGAATGCTGTAGCCATTCAGCCCAAACTGCGGCGAAAACGCCACGGTCATCCCATGCGGAGCAGACCAGTTAACGGTCGGGCCCAGGTATTGCGAGGTCAGGTGCAACCCGAAGCCGTCGGTATCGCCCAAGCCACCGTACATTTCAACGCCGGATTGAAACTTCTCTGCACAAAAGGCGCACTCGTGCGCACTGGCGGCAAGCTGCAGAGGACGGCTCGCCCCGAGGGCATAGCCAAACTCCCAGGGATCGCCCGCAAGATTTTTTTCCGCGATGAAGTTTTCGCTGATGTTCCAACCGCGAAAATTGCTGCCCAGAATCAGCTTTAGCTCAATCTCGCGCTGCTTATCCATGTGCGCCAGCCCGTTCGGCGCCAGGAAGTCATACCTGCCGTCGTGACCGACGACCTCTCGCATGGTCTTGTCGGCGCTGATGTCTTCGAATTCGGTATAGAGAACAGGATTGATCCAGTGCTCACGAGCAAGCGGGCGAAACCGGTTCTCCCAGCGGAATCCGGTAAAAATGGTACTTTCGTTCTGGGTCGCTTGTCCGTCGAGATAAAACTCTGTCGTCCACCAACCTTTTAGGCCATACTCAAATTCGATGTCCGAGCCAATAAAACTGTTGCCACTCGGAGGGTTGCCAACCACGCTGAACATTTCGATGTCGAGATTGCCAGGCTCCTCCATTTCCTGCGAGTAGGTCACGAAGTAGGGATATTCCTGACCATGGGATGGCAGCGCCACTGCCGCGAGCAGCAGCGCAGCGTAACCGATTCGCGCCAGTGTTGCCCATACCGCCGATGTAAGGACGCCTAGACGATCCACAAATACTCCCGTTGGTTCCCAAACCCCGGTGCCAGACATACGGTAGGTCGAGTTGTTCGACTTTCCATTTCCGTCTCCGAGGCAGCCTTGCTATTGATTCTTGTTTGTTCGATTGTGAACAGTTTCCCTAGTTGCGACTCGGTCGCATCTAGTGTTAACCTGTCTATGCTGGCGGGTGACGGGGATGGTTGTCAAGGAATGCCCCAAGATTTCGTCGCAGCCTTCTTGCGACCAGTTGCAACACGCGGAGGACCCACTCTATGCCTCTACCGGAAACCCAGATTCCAGGCCGTCTACAGGCCTACTTCAGCGAACGCGGCATTCGCATCACGCAACAGCGGCGCGCCGTTCTGCGCGTCATCGAAACCGCAACCAAGCATCTTGATGCCGGCCAGATCTTGCGGAAAGTCCAGAGAGTGGATGCGTCCGTGGACCGCAGCACGGTATATCGAACCTTGCAACTGCTCAAACGGCACGGACTGATCGACGAGCTCGACTTAATGCACATTCGCGGAGAAGGCCATTACTACGAACGGAAAATGAACCGCGAGCACATCCACATTGCCTGTCTGCGCTGCGGGAAAATCACGGAATTCGTAACCAGTACCTACGAGAAACTCAAACAGCAAGTGGAAAAAGACTGCCACTTCAAGATTCTAGTGTCCCGCTTAGAGGTTGGCGGCTACTGTTCTGCCTGCCGGCAATAAGCGCGGAACGCGCCGCTGGGAAGGAAGACTGCAACCGGATGCAATGCCGGCTTCCGCGAACAATGATAGAACAGTAGCTGAGGCCGAATGATGGACTTTTGGGTTGTAACTCCGGTGTTCCTCCTGGTGTTGTTTGCTGGAATGCTGTTGTTTCTGGAAATCGGTCGTCGCGTAGGGATGCGGCGGATGACAGGCCCGGACGGGCCCGATAGCACAGGTTTCGGCGCCGTCGAGGGCGCTGTGTTTGGGCTCCTCGGCCTGCTCATCGCGTTCACGTTTTCCGGGGCTGGCTCGCGCTTTGACGCGCGACGGCAGTTGGTGGCGGAAGAGGCCAACGCCATAGGCACTGCTTACTTGCGAATTGAACTGTTGCCCGCCGAGAAGCAGCCAGCAATGCGGGATTTGTTTCGGCAGTATCTGGACACACGGTTGGCGGCTTACCAAAAGCTTCCCGACATGGACTCCGCGAAGACAGAACTGGCCAGGGCCGAAGCGTTGCAGAAAGTAATCTGGACCAACGCAGTGGCGGCCAGCCGGGAGTCGAATACCACCGCGGCTTCCATGCTGCTGCTGCCTGCCCTGAACCACATGATTGACATCACCACCACTAGGAACGTGGCCAGGCGAACCCATCCGCCGACCATCATCTTTGCCATGCTGGGCGGTTTGGCGCTAGCGTGTTCGCTCTTGGCCGGATATGGCATGGCGGGCCAGAAAACACGTAGTTGGCTTCATTTGTTCAGTTTTGCGGCCATACTCACCTTCGCGGTCTATGTCACCCTTGACCTGGAATATCCGTGTTTGGGATTCATCCGGGTAAGCGCTGTCGATCAAGTGCTAGTTGATCTTCGCCGCAGCATGGACTAGGGCACTTTCCTTGGCAACCAACGGAGCTGCCCTCCGCGCGCTGATGGCACCGTGGTGAGGGCTATTCTGTAAATCGGGGGCAGAAATGGCACAACGTGGGTTCGGTAACAAGCACGCCGAAAGCCGTCCTGTGTTCCTTGATGCTGCCCCTTGATTAGATTTCTTGCAGGCCCCTACAATCAAAGATTCTCCACCTGCACAGGGAAGGTCCATGCCGCTTCAGCTCTTTAACACTCTGTCCGGAAAAGTCGAGGAGTTCCATCCACTGGAAGACAACCTGGTCCGCATGTACGCTTGCGGGCCCACGGTTTACGACTACGGTCACATCGGCAATTTCCGCACCTTCATCGTCGTGGACACGCTGCGGCGTTTTCTGAAGCAGAGTGGCTACAAGCTGAAGCACGTCATGAACATCACCGACGTGGATGACAAAATCATCCGCAACGCCGCGCGCGATGGTGTCAGCGTCCAGGATTACACCCAAAAGTACAAGCAGGCGTTTCTGGAAGATGCCGACGCGCTGAACATCCAGCATCCCGAATTGGTGGTCAATGCCACCGATCACATTCAGGAGATGGCCCACTTTATCAAGGGACTTGAGGAGAAGGGCTTTGCCTACCGCACCGACGACGGCTCCTACTACTTCCGAATCGCAAAGTTTCCCGAGTACGGCAAGCTGTCAAAGAGGGACTTCGCGGGCATGAACGATGGCGCGCGGGTGGACGTGGACGAATACGACAAGGACAACGCGCGCGACTTCGCGCTTTGGAAGGCGCCGAAACCAGGCGAGGCAATGTGGGAAACCGAGATCGGCCCCGGCCGTCCGGGCTGGCACATCGAGTGCTCGCAGATGTCGATGAAGTACCTCGGCGAGAGCTTCGACATTCATGCCGGCGGCGAGGATCTCATCTTTCCGCATCACGAAAACGAGATCGCGCAGTCGGAGGCGTTGACCGGGAAGCCGTTTGTGCATTTCTGGGTGCATTCGCGCTTCCTGCTGGTGGAAGGCGAAAAGATGGCCAAGAGCGCGGGGAATTTCTTTACCGTCCGCGATCTCATCCTGATGGGACACAAGCCATCGTCCATCCGATTTCTGTTGATGTCGGTTCCCTATCGCAAACAGCTTAACTTCACCTTCGACGGCTTGACGCAGGCGGCGAACTCGGTGGAACGGTTGCGCAACTTCAAGCTGCGACTGGAGACTTCGCCGTTCCCCGATGACGGCAATGTGATCATTGCCGAAATCGCGGAGAGGACCTCGGCAGAAATGCGCGCCGCGTTGGACGACGATCTGAACACGGCGCGCGCGTTGGGCGCCGTTTTTGACATGGTGAGGGACGTAAATGCTGCCGCCGATGCCGGAGAAGTACGGAAGGGCGACATCCCTCAACTGCTCAGGGTCCTAGAAGAATTCGAAGAGATCTTCGCGGTGCTGACGGACGACGATGCCGCCAAGGTGCGCGCAACCGTCGAATGGGCAAAGACGGAAGGCCTGGAGGACAAGATCAGCCCGCAGACGGCCGAGCTTGCCAAAGCCGCGGCCCTTTCCGATGCTGAGGTCGAGGGACTCGTTGCCGAGCACTCGCAAGCGCGCAAGACCCGTGATTTCGCACGCTCGGATGCTATCCGAGCGCAGTTGGCGGAAAACGGCATTATCCTGGAAAACACCAAAGACGGGGTGCGGTGGAGACGGAAGTAAGGGTTAGAGCGGGTTCACCCCTGATGTATTGGCAGCGGCTGGAGCACGCGCTCAGAGGCTGCGGAAAAACTCTGGGAAGGCCTTTGGTGGGAGCCCCCTGCTTCAGCAGGGGGGAGCTGGACTTTAGTCCAGCGGAAAGGGTTCGCTCATAAAATAGGCTTTAGCCGCGGGATCTCGCGAGGCCAGCGCTAAAGCGCTTGATCAAAACCGAACTTTTCCCGGAGCGCTGAAGCGCTCCTTCCCCCGCATAAATGCGGGGGCTCCCACCGAAAACCGCTCTCCAGGACTTTTCTACACTTCCGATTTCATCTCGGGCAATCCGCCCGCCGATTGCTCGCCTGGTTCGCGGCTGTGAACTTTTGCAGTGGTGACCAATGCCACGGCGGCGATGATGACTACGCTTCCCGCAAATATGTATCCATCGAAGCGCTCGTGCAGCACCAGCCATCCGAGAAAAACCGCGACAATGGGATTCACATAAGCGTACGTCGCCACCTTCTGCGTCGACACATGCTTCAGCAACCAGATGTACGCCGTGTAACCGACCCACGACCCGAAAACCACCAGGTAAAGCACCGCCATCAGCGCGCGAGAAGTCAGCACAATACGATGCTGCTGGCCCGTAGCGAACGCAACCAGCGTATTGCCGATCGCCGCAAAGGACATCTCCCAGCCCGTAGCGGCGAACGGGTCGACTTTCATTTGCCACTTGCGCGAAAGCACCGAGCCGATGGCCCAGCTCATCGAAGAGAACAGGAGCGTGCATGAAGCGACTAGTTGCATCGTGCCAAGGGTGTTGCGGGCTGCGAACTGGGGCCAGAAGAGAATGGCGATACCCGCAATACCTAATGCCAGCCCGATCAAACCGCGTCGCGAAAGCCGGTCTCCCCGGAAGACGAAAGTCTCCAGCACCATAAACCAGATCGGCGTAACCGCTACGATCAGCGCGGCAAGTCCCGTCGGCACCCATTGTTCTGCCCAGGCCAGACCGCCATTGGCGGCTACCAGCAACAAGCACCCGATCGTCGCCAGCCGCATCGCCTCGTTCAAGGTAATGCGAACGGTGCGGCCCATGGCAGCACATGCCGCCAGCATCAGCGGACCTGCAATCAAGAATCGCAGAGCACACATCACCGCAGGTGGAAGATGCTCGTCGTCGGCAATTCCGATTGCCAGGTAGGTCGAGCCCCAGAACAGATAGACCAAGGCAAACGCGACGATCGCTTGCAGACGGTGATTGCGATCGGTGGTCATGAAGATGAGATGGCTGCAGCCCGTGTGGCCTCAGGCTAAAGCGGTTCCACAATAGGTGTCTCCGGTTTGTACGGGTAGAGCGGCGCTTCAGCCCGCGTTCGCCGCGATTTTTTCCCCTGCCCCTAAGCGGGCCTGAAGACGGCGTCGCAACCTCTGCCGTCCCTACGGGACTCGGCTTGACCTTCCACTTTACCCAGCGCTGAAGCGCTGGGCTAAGCTCTTTCGCCCCTGCGGGGCTGGTTTTTCCCCGCTTCATTCCACCGTGGCAAACCGACACGAGGTCGCGACCCAGTCTCTGAAGGCCCGCACTGCCCGTACGGGCGGATACACGAATCCTGAAACCGCCCTAGGCGGCCGGCTTTTGGTCCTGTTTGCGTAAGCGGTATCCTGTAACCAGAACATAGTGGACGCCCGAGATGGTCGCGAACGTAAAGGTTGCGTAGAGAAAAAACGTTTCAAGGTACAGCACCCAAGGCACGCGCAACACTTGTGCCAGTACAACGAAGAAAACTGCGGCGATCTGACAGCCGGTGTTCAGCTTGCCATAAATACTGGGCCGGAAGTCGCGAAATCCGACCGTGGCATACAAAACGACGGCGGTGGCTACAATGCACAGGTCGCGGCTGAACACCAGGATGGTGTACTTCCACGGGATCTTCCTGACAAACGAAAGCACGAGAAACAGCGAACTCAGCAACAGCTTGTCGGCGATTGGGTCCAGATATTGCCCCAGCATGGTCTGCTGGTGCAAGGCCCGCGCCAGCAGTCCGTCGAGGGCGTCGCTCAATGCCGCCGCTACCAGAAGACCGAGCGCCCAAACCCACTGCCCATCGATTACCGTAATGATGACAAACGGGATGAAGATCAGGCGCAGCAGTGTGATCTGGTTCGGCGCAGTCCAGAATTGACTCTTCAAGCGGCTACCTCGCGAAAGAAGTCTGCTGTTCCCAGATGTTCCACGCGCACCTTTCCTGTAGATCTTCCAACCGATCTCGACTTCGCTGGCAGACGGCCACTACCGGCCAGCATGGCAACGAACGTCAGTCGGCGCCTCTTCCATTCTGACGGCTTTGCCTCCGACTGGCAACCACGTAAGACAATTTCTCGGACACGGCCCGGCTGTTCCTCCCCGAAGCACGACTTCCAGTGATGCCCATCACATCAGCAGGAAGCCGGAAGCGGTTAGAGTCAGGCTGACGGGATGGGTTACTCGCCTCATGGTGTGGCTGACCAAGTTCGTCATCCGCAGTCTGGAATTCGCCAGCCGCCACTTACCGGCGCGCAGGCCGAAACATCTGCTGACCGGCAAACGCGGTGAACTCGAGGCCTACCTGCACTTGCGGGGCCTGGGTTACAAAATGGTTGCCGCAAACTTTCGTGTCCCGTACGACCGGGGTGAAATCGATCTGATTGGATGGGACAATGGCATCCTCTGCTTCATCGAGGTGAAAACCCGAACCAACGAGGGGTTAGCGCCACCGGTGACGGCGGTCGATCGGAGCAAGCGGCGGCACATCTTATCGGTCGCTCGCAGATATGTTCGTCGCATCCCCGGCGACCGGCCGCCGTGCTGCCGCTTCGACATAGTCAGCATTATCCTGGAGGGAGACGGCGGCAAACCTCAGATCACGGTGCACAAGGGAGCCTTCTCCTGGGACGCTGACAGGCCGCGAAACTACTGGCATCGAGACTTTCGCGATCGACACTTCTGGCCGCGCAGAAGATGACTAACCGGGGATTGAGGTCGGCTTCAGGGTTCCGCAGTTCCGGACAGCGGAGTACGCTTCTTCGGTCTCCCTCGCTTACAAAACGTCGCCATTGCGAGCTTGCCCACAATGGCGCCCGCCCGCTAGAATACAGATCGTCCCACCGCGTAGGCGCGTAGCTCAGTTGGTTAGAGCGCTACCTTGACACGGTAGAGGTCAGGAGTTCGAGTCTCCTCGTGCCTACCATACTTTCAATCACATACGGCGGCATCTGCTCAGGCTGGACGGGTTTTGTGTCACGGTTTGTGTCATAACTCCCGATTGTTGGCTTGTTTGGCCGCTTGGCGGAGAGCACATTCACCGCCTCTCGCTTCGCTTCCTGCCGCACATGGCTGTAGTGCTCCAGCATCTTCCTCGACACATGCCCGGCAAGTGCCATGATCGTGCTATCGCTGGCCTGTGACTCGGCAAGCTCCGTAATCGCATGGTGGCGGCAATCGTGGAACCGGAAGCCTTGCAGTCCGGCGGCCTTGGTCAGTTTGCGCCACGCGGTACGCCAGCTCTTCTGGTGGCGCTCCGGGTCAATATGGCCGTGCTCACACGCGGGGAACAGGAAATGCTCCGGCTTCGTACCGCCGAACGCCTTGGCCCGCTCCCAAAGCTCCATCACGGAATCATAGGCGTCATCGTTCATGGGAATCGAACGCAGGCCCGCGTCCGTCTTGCTCCGGCGCACGTTGAAAGACTTCCCCATCAGGTCTACATCCTGCCAGCGAAGGTTCTTGAGTTCGACGCCCCGCATGGTCGTGCATAGCGCGAGCGTCATTGCCAGCCGCGCAGTCTGCCACTCAGGGTTGGAATCGGCGGCATGGAGCAGGCGTACCTTCTGCTCGTAGGAGAGTGCCCGTCCTATTGAGCGAGGTTCTTTCAGCGGGCGAATATCATCCGCAATCGCGCTCCAGCGTTTGGCCCGTTTCAGCATCCGGCGAATGACGCCCGTTTCCATGTTGATGATTGCCGGACCCACTCCGCCCGTTGTGCGCCACTGCCGGAAGCCGAGCACGTCTTCCGCTGTAAGGTCTCGCAGCCTCCTGCCCCGAAAATACTCGGTCACTTTCACCAGCATTTGCCGCTCTTTCACTTGACTGGATTCGGCAAGTTCCGGCAGGCGGCCAGCAAGATATTTCTCCGCCGCGTCCTCGAAGAGCAGCTTTGCAAAGGCCCCACTCGACGCGCTTAGTTTGCCCTGCTCCGCCGCCGCTATCAGTTCCTTCTCTTTGGCTTGAGCCTCTCTCCAGTCCGTTGTTTGAAGGGACTGCCGGAATCGTTGCCCGTTGACAACGAAATGGCAGTGCCACCTCTTACCGCGTTTTTTGAGTGCCATGCTTCCTCCCTCTGCCTTCCTTTACCTTTCCGTCACAATGCAGCCGGTACCGCTCCCGGTCAGCTTTTCGCCGCTTAGCTTTGAATTCGTCAGAAGACTGGTGAGCCTTGACGCGGCATTTCACGCTGCAATAGTGCTGGTCGATCCTTCCCGCAACAAAGAACGTCCCGCATGAACACTTACGTACATTCTCAAGTTGATCCCGCTCTGCGAGTTGAAGTGCGCACATTACCGCGCCGATTTCGGTCTGTTTTTCGGGGGAGCCGCCATTCGATTCGGCGGAGAGGAAATAGAGCACTGGCGCATTTCCGACGGGATGAATCTGCGGAATAACCTTGTAGTTGAAGAGGCTTTCGCTCAACTCCCTGTTGCACTCGATCAGGCTGTCTAAATAAATATCTGTGAGCCCGTTATCTGGTTCAGACGAATCCAGGCAGGCAGTGAATTGCGATCTATACCCCTTTTGAAATCGCAGAAGTTGAATGATCCTTTCGACTCGCCTCTTGCTGTCGTTCGTCAGGACATGACCGTTCAGCAATTCAGCCAGCAGGTCTGAAAGTGTTGGCGGGCGTCCGCCTTTCAAAAGGCGCTCTGACAATCCAGGGACAATCGCATGGACCGCCCAGAGTCCATCGTCACCCTTTGCTCGCTTACGGCTCTTTGCCATTTTTACCGCCAACATTTCTGGGTTCAGCCTGCACAATACGTACTAATCTTACGGCATACGAATAATGCACGCAAGCGTTATCGTATTCGAGGTGACGGAATGGGAAAGGATACAAGGGCATTGGAGACGCTGTATTCGGTTGCTGACGCGGCCAGAATGCTCGGTGGCGTCTCGAAATTCACGATCTACGCATGGATGAGCCGAGGTCTGCTGGAGCGGACGCGGGTTGGCGGGCGCGTCATGGTCAGGGAGTCATCTCTTTTGAAGCTGCTGGAGCACGGCAACCAACAGGAAGCCGCTCGCAGCAAGAAAGGGGATTCCCATGCCAGCAAGTGAACTCGAAGTCACTGTCAAGGTTCCCAGGCTAGTCACACTGCAAGAGGTGGCTGACCAACTTCGGGTCAGCCGCATTCGGTTCGGTCATGGATTCGCAAGGGGCGTTTGCAGCCCATCAGAATATGCCGCAGGCTGTTGTTTTCCCCAGAGGAGATTAGCCGGTTCCTTGCAGGGGCTAAGTGACCTATGACTCGTATGCAGGGGCTAGTTCGGATTGTTTCTAGCAACGGGCAGGATGAGGAAATGCGAGGGACGGGAACCGATGAACAATGGTAGACCCTGGTTCAAGTTTTTCCCGGCGGACTGGCTTGGTTCACGCGAGACCCGATTCCTTACTCCGGAGGAGCGCGGTTATCTGATCCAATTAATCTCAGAGGCATGGCAGTCGGAGCCCTGCGGGAGTCTTCCTGCCGACACAGACAATCTCTGGCGTCTCGCAGGCGCAAAGTCTCGAAAGCAATTCGAGCCACACGCTGAAGCCGTCTTGCAGTCGTTTCGCCTTCAGGACGGGCGCTACTGGAATCAGAACTTGGTGTCCCTTTATGAGGAGATAGAAAAAACTAGCATTGAGCGCCGAATTGCTGGAAGTCTTGGAGCGAGGAAACGATGGCAAACCCGTAGCAAACCGATGGCAAATGCTTCTGAAACCCGATGGCAAACGGATGGCGATATAGAAGAGATGAGAAAAGAAGAAGAAAAAGAAGTAGATCCGGAGAAACAGTCACCTAGAAAAAACAGAGAGAGAGAGGCCAGAGCATCTTCTCTTGGAAGTATTGCAGGGCTTGCGAAAGCAGTTTTCGAGGACAAGGCAATGCCGCGAGCGACGATGAATGAAACCGAACTCCAAGCGCGGAAAAGAGAACTGAGAGAACAAGCAGAGCGACTTAAAGAGACTCCACATCACCAGTGACTGTATCGCTGGTGATGGTCGCTGCTCTTGTATCATTTTTCGCTGACCTCAGCCCAGTGCCATCTTCCGGGCGCTTCCTTACTTGCGCCCTCATACCACAAGGCGGAAGCCTTCCCGCTTTGGGTGTCGAAGCGTAGAGTTGTGGTAACGTCAACTCCTGCCCATTTGAGGGTGACTGGCGTCAGTGTGTAGTGATTGTTTTCTGGCGGTAGGGTGTCGCCGGACATCTTCTGGCGGAATGTTACCAGCGCCAAACCGGCAATGATTAGGATAGTTAAACAGGCGTACTTCCAGTTCACAGCTAACCTCCTTTGCTACGTTCAACAGGGCTGGCACCCCGGCTTTTCATTTTCGTCTTATCGTAGCACGCAAGTTTCCTGCGTCAGAATTCCGAAGGCGATTTCGCCGAATGACTGCTGCAATGCCCCGTGCTGCGCTCTGGCGGCCCCGCTGGCGCGTCCCTGAGTGGTCGGATTGGTATTGCACCCGCCTTCGCTCTTGAATCGCGGCGCTTCCGGGCGTCGGCTTTAGAGCGGTTTAGTTATTTGTGTAGTCTAGGTGCCGCCGGCTGAAGCCGGCTCGGAGGTGAAGGATCAGCGGGAACGCGGCGCTGAAGCGCCGC
>Ga0208587_1000070_pt1 | contig 51584 bp, 41 predicted proteins | sample NGESurdeep092012_7_FD_184472 | JGI IMG/M metagenome (GOLD analysis project Ga0208587, IMG submission 184472) | Arctic peat soil microbial communities from Barrow, Alaska - NGEE Surface sample 210 deep-092012 (SPAdes) | ecosystem: Environmental > Terrestrial > Soil > Wetlands > Peat ...
GGAGTGCGTGGCCGCCTGGCATCAGCTGCCGGCGGAGCAGCGCCGACGCATCTCGGTGGTCTCGGTGCCGATGGACGACGCGGACGAGAATGCGGCCATTGTCAACGCGATCCAACAGCACGCCAGCATCGTCACCCAGAAGAGCCTGGTGGAGGGATTCGGGCTGACCGTCTCCGAGGCGATGTGGAAGGCGCGGCCGGTGGTCGCCAGCGCCGTCGGCGGCATCCTCGACCAGATCTCCGACGGCCAGCACGGCGTGCTGGTCGGGCCCGAGGACCTCGATGCGTTCGCGGCGGCGCTGACCCGGCTGCTGACCGATGCCGCCGAGTCGCGTCGCCTCGGGCAGGCGGCCCGGGAGCGCGTGCTCAACCACTACCTGGCGGACCGGCAGCTCACCCAGTGGGCGCAGCTGTTTGCCGCCATCGCCACGGCCTGACCCGCGCGTTCGCCGGGCGCCGACCGGGGGCCGCCACAGGGTTGCGAAGAACGCGGCGGGGAGTGACGTGGACCCGTCGAGCACGGCCAAGCGATCGCGCAGATCCGACCGGCTCCCCGGCGTCGCCGGGGCGATGGCCGCGCCTCCCACCGGCTCGCCCGCCACCTCTTCGCCGCCGGCCAGCCCGAGCCTTCGCAGCCGACCGTCGGCCAAACGAATCTCGCTCGCGGAGCACAGTTTCGTCGGGACATTGTCGGGGCTTTGACCGTCCAATCCGGGGTCAGCGATCCCCGATGGCGCGGAGCTTTTCAGCCTGTCTGACGGCCGGTTCGTCGTTCGAGTCGCCGTAGTCGTTCTTCGTGGCGTCGGACGTTGTCGGCGACGGCTTCGAGTGTGGTGCGCAGGTGCGCAATCTGTGGGCGAGGCCGGACAGGGTGCATGCTTCGGCTTGTCGGGTGCGGTGTTCGTCGATGACAGCGCGCAGCTCGGGATCGCGGTAGAGGGTGGCCCGGGCGATCCCGGCGAGCTGGGCGACGGCGGTGAAGGTGACTTGCTGGTGTGCCTGGAGTAGCTGAGCGCAGGTGCGTTCGACGCGAACCAGCGTGGGTTCGTTCATGTGTTGGCGGCTTGGGCCAGGACGGCGTCGAGTCGGTCGATCAGGCGGCGGTGCCGGTCGGCCTCCTCGATCCAGCCGCGGGCCTCGGCGTCGGCCGCAAGCGCTTGCGCGTCCAGGCGTTGGGCGGCGAGCACGGGCAGATGCGTGCTGTCGGTGCGGAAGCTCGGGCAGTGCTCGCAGACGTTGGCGTAGGGGCAGGCGCCTTGCACGGGCGCGTAGGCAGAAGCCGCAGCCAGGCCTGTCTTGAGTGCGGGTGCGGCTTTCCGGTCAGCGCCGCCGGTGACGTCGACCAGCGGCAGGCCGGGTCGGCCGGCGGGCAGCGGACCGATGTGGCTCTTGGCCAGGTCAAGGGCGCGTTCGTATTCGGTCCGGACGGTGGCATCGAACAGTCGGGCGCAGCGCAAGGCTCATAGCGGCCGAGACGTGCCCGAGCAGCGCCATCAGAGCCTGCAGCGACACCCCGGCGTTGACCAGCGCGGCCATCAGCCCGCTAGCCCGGCCGTGTTCGACGACCTCGCATATCAGGTAGAGGAGCAGGTTGAGGTGTTGGGCGGAGTGCAGGCTTCCGTCGGCCCGTCGCAGGTCGGAGATGGCGTCGATGATTCGGGTGAAGTCGCCGGCACCGAGGCAGCTCGGGTCGACCCGGCCGGCGGCCGTCAGTGTCTGGCCGGCGGCCGTCAGTGTGTGGGAGGCGGCCCGGCAGGCGCGCAGCCGCTGCAGGTAGGGCCGGGTGACTCGGGCCCAGTCCTTGACCAGCCGCGGTCCGGTCGCTGCCAAGGTCACTGGTGAACAACCATCGCTGCTGGTCCCACTCACCGGGCCGCCACGCCGGGTCGAGATGGGCCACCAGCCACTCCAGCCATCCCGGCTCGGCCACAGGCTGCGACTCGGCCTCGGATGCACCAAGGATGTGAAGCGGGTAGCCGCTCACCGATACCGCCTGCCCGCGGCCACCGACTCGACGGGACGGCGCTTGTGCTCGTCGCGGGCGTTCAGGTAGACGGTTGTGCAAGCAAGTGAAGCGTGCCCGAGTAGCGCCTGGACCACGTCGAGGTCAACCCCAGCGCGCACCCAGTTGGTGGCGCGCGGAAGGCGGCCGGGGGTCTCGTCGTTATAGTGGACCCCACGCCGGTACAGGCGTCCGAGCAACAAGGAGCGGCCATTGCCGCCTGAGGTCGCCCCCGTTCGGTCCGACCTGACGGACATCCCGTCGGACCGCCCATCCGCCGAGCCCAGCGGCAGTAACCAGGCTCGCTCGCCGGGCAGCGCCCTCGATCTAACCGCCCAGCCGCCGGTTGTCCCGCAGCCGCCCGCCATGGCACCGGCACCGGCACCCGCGCCGGTGGTGGCGCATCAGGACGCCGGTGCCTCCCCGAGCCGGCGGATGTTAGGTCGGTTCCCTCGCTTGGGCACCACCAAGCCGCCGCCGGTGGAGCTCGAACCGCTGTTCCGCACCGTCCGGTCCAACCACCCGCGCACCGATGTGCGGCTGCTGCAGCGCGCGTACGAGACGGCGGCGGAGTACCACACCGGCCAGAAGCGGCGCAGCGGTGAGGACTACATCACCCACCCGCTCGAGGTCACGAACATCCTCGCCGACCTCGGCATGGACGTCACCACCCTGGCTGCCGCCCTGTTGCACGACACGGTGGAGGACACGCCGTACACAATCGACCGGCTGCGCACCGACTTCGGCGACGACATCGCGCACCTGGTCGACGGCGTCACCAAGCTGGACAAGGTCAAGTTCGGCGACGCCGCCGAGGCCGAGACCATCCGCAAGATGGTGATCGCGATGGCCCGCGACCGGCGGGTGCTGTTGATCAAGCTGGCCGACCGGTTGCACAACATGCGCACACTGCGCTTCCTGCCGGAGGAGAAGCAGGAACGCAAGGCCCGGGAGACGTTGGAGATCTACGCTCCGCTGGCCCACCGACTGGGTTTGAACACGATCAAGTGGGAGCTCGAAGATTGCTCCTTCGCCACGCTTTACCCCAAGCGGTACGACGAGATCGTCCGGCTGGTCGCCGACCGGGCGCCCTCGCGCGACACCTACCTGATGACCGTGGTCGACAAGGTCGAGGCGGAGTTGCGGGCCGCCAAGATCAAGGCCACCGTGAAGGGCCGGCCGAAGCACTACTACTCGATCTACCAAAAGATGATCGTGCGCGGGCACGACTTCGCCGACATCTACGACCTGGTTGGCATCCGCGTCCTGGTCGACAGCGTCCGCGACTGCTACGCCGCGCTCGGCACCATTCATGCGATGTGGAACCCGGTCCCCGGCCGGTTCAAGGACTACATCGCCATGCCCAAGTTCAACATGTACCAGTCGCTGCACACCACGGTGATCGGACCCGGCGGCAAGCCGGTGGAGATGCAGATCCGCACCCAGGCGATGCACCGGACCGCCCAGTACGGGATTGCGGCGCACTGGAAGTACAAGGAACTCAAAGGCCAGTCGGTGGCCGGGCCGCCCGGGAGCGAGGACGCCGCCACCGAGATGGCCTGGCTGCGGCAGCTGGTGGACTGGCAGCGGGAGACCATCGACCCCGGCGAGTTCCTGGACTCGCTGCGCTTCGACCTCTACGCCGGTGAGGTCTTCGTCTTCACCCCCAAGGGCGGCGTCATCGCCCTGCCCAGCGGGGCGACGCCGGTCGACTTCGCCTACGTGGTGCACACCGAGGTCGGCCACCGTTGCATCGGCGCCCGGGTGAACGGCCGGCTGGTGCCGCTGGAGAGCCCGCTCGACAACGGCGACGTGGTCGAGATCTTCACCTCGAAGTCGCCGACGGCGGCCCCCAGCCGGGACTGGCTGCTCTTCGTCAAGAGCCCGCGGGCGCGCAACAAGATCCGCCAGTGGTTCGCCCGGGAGCGGCGCGAGGACGCGATCGACGACGGCAAGGAGGCCATCAGCCGGGCCATGCGCAAGAAGGGTCTCCCGCTGCAGCGCTTGATGAACGGCGAGGCGGTGGTCGCCCTCGCCCGCGACCTGCGCTTCAGCGACGTCAGCGCGCTCTACGCCGCGGTCGGCGAGGGGCACCTGGCCGCTCAGGCGGTGGTACATCGGCTGGTGCTGGCCATGGGCGGCCCGGAAGGTGCGGTCGAGGACCTGGCCGAGACCGCAACCCCGACCAAGGCACGGCCGCGCCCGTCGGCCGACCCCGGCGTGATGGTGAAAGGCGCCACCGACGTCTGGGTGAAGCTGGCCCGATGTTGTACGCCGGTGCCGGGTGACGCGATCATCGGTTTCGTCACCCGGGGCAACGGCGTGTCGGTGCACCGACCGGACTGTGCCAACGTGGCCGGCTTGCTGAGCCAGAGCGACCGGCTGGTGGAGGTCGAGTGGGCGCCGTCGGCGGCGTCGGTGTTCCTCGTCGCCGTCCAGGTGGAGGCGCTGGACCGCACCCGGCTGCTCTCCGACGTGACCCGGGTGCTCTCCGACGCCCACGTCAACATCATGTCGGCGTCCGTCGCCACCACCCGCGACCGCGTTGCCATCAGCCGGTTCACCTTCGAGATGGGTGACCCCAAGCATCTCGGGCACCTGCTCAAGGCGATCCGCAACGTCGACGGCGTGTACGACGCCTACCGGGTCACTTCCGGGCGGTCGGAGCACGACAAGACCGACGTCTGAAGCGCCCGAAGCCGCTGTACCGCGGGGGCATCGACGCCGTGCCCGAACGGGCTTTCGCTGGGTGCCGCTGCAGGCCACCTTCGCCCTGGCCACGATCTCCCGTAGCTTCTCGTCGTCGCGTGACGGTTACGTCGTCCTCCGCATCGCGCGGCTGATCGACGACTTTCCCGGCGCCGCTGACACCGTCGGGCTACCAGCTCCGCTCACGGCGAAGCCTGGAGGAACGCCCTGGCCAGTCGCTTCGGCGCCCGGGAGAGCCAGGCCTCGGTAATGAGCTCAGCGAGGTCCGAGGCAGCGATCCGGTCGAGGCGCACCAGGATGGCGGGGTAGCCGTCGAAATGCGGGGTGGTGAAGAAGACCCCCGGGTCATCGGCGATCAGCGCCTCCTTGACGCCGACGTCCGGTACATGGGCAGCGAAGATCGGCCCGACGGGCGCCGGCTCGCCGAGAGCGGCGAGGTCTGCTCGCCGAAGCTGCCGTTCCCAGACGAACCCGCTGTCCCTGACCCGCCAGCGCGGGACACCACGCGCCGACTGTTCGTTCGTTTCCGGCAGCGCCAAGGCGATCCGACGTACGTCGTCCCAGGTGGCCACGATCAAAAGCCTAGGTCGCCACCGGGCGCGTCCCGAGAACACCCAGGCGGTGTAGTTTGCCGGGCCGGCAGAATTAGGAGACACTTGTGTGGTGAAAACCGCAGCTCCACCCCGACCTGCACCTACCGGCGCCGACGGTCGCACGCGCGGCCGGGTGGCCCGGCTGCTGCTGGAGCGCGGGCCGTCGACAGCCGCCGGTCTCGGCCAGGCGCTCGGCCTGACTCCCGCCGCCATCCGTCGGCACCTGGATGCGCTCGTCGCCGCCGGCACGGTCGCAACCAAGGAGACGAGGACTTACGGCGGCCGGGGTCGGGGTCGGCCGGCTCGCACCTACGCCGTCACCGAAGCCGGGCGAGCGGCTTTCCCGCATGCCTACGACGACGTGGCCGTACAGGCCCTTCGCTTCCTGCGCGAGACCGGCGGCGCCGCGGCGCTGGGCCAGTTCGCCGCCGCCCGGGTTTCCGTCGTCGAGGAGCGTTACCGCGAGTCCTTGGCCGACGTACGGGCCGAGCGACGGCCGGAGGCACTGGCCGAGATGCTCTCCTCCGACGGTTACGCTGCCAGCGCCTCGGTCTGGTCGGTCGGCGAAGACCCAACTGGCGCGCAGCCGAGCGGCACCCAGCTCTGCCAGCACCACTGCCCGGTGCAGCACGTCGCCGAGGAGTTCCCGCAGCTGTGCGCAGCGGAGACAGCCTTCATCTCCCGGCTGCTCGGCACGCACGTCCAACGCCTCGCCACGATCGCGCACGGCGACGGGGTCTGCACCACGTTCGTCCCCGCGGCGACAGCCTCCCGCACCGCCCCAGCCGGAAGGACCACGTCATGACCACGACGGCCACCGAGACCCCCGCGACCGGGACCCTGCCTGCACTCACGCCGGCCACGCAGGACGAACACCTGGCCGCGCTGGGCAGCTACCGCTTCGGCTGGTCGGACTCCGACGCCGCGGGTGCCACCGCGCGCCGGGGACTCAACACCGACGTCGTCCGGAACATCTCCGACAAGAAGAGCGAGCCGGAGTGGATGCTCAAGACCCGGCTCAAGGGGCTGCGGCTGTTCGCCAAGAAGCCCATGCCCACCTGGGGGTCGGACCTGTCCGGCATCGACTTCGACAACATCAAGTACTTCGTCCGCTCCACCGAGAAGCAGGCTGAGTCCTGGGACGACCTGCCGGCCGACATCCGCAACACCTACGACCGGCTGGGCATCCCGGAGGCGGAGAGGCAGCGGCTGGTCTCCGGAGTGGCCGCGCAGTACGAGTCCGAGGTCGTCTACCACAAGATTCGCGGTGACCTCGAGGAGCAGGGCGTCATCTTCCTCGACACCGACACCGGCCTGCGTGAGCACGAGGACCTCTTCCGCGAGTACTTCGGCTCGGTGATCCCGCCCGGCGACAACAAGTTCGCGGCGCTCAACACGGCGGTGTGGTCCGGCGGTTCCTTCATCTACGTGCCGCCCGGCGTGCACGTCGAGATCCCGCTGCAGGCCTACTTCCGGATCAACACCGAGAACATGGGCCAGTTCGAGCGGACGCTGATCATCGCTGACGAGGGCTCCAGCGTGCACTACGTCGAGGGCTGCACCGCGCCGATCTACTCCAGCGACTCGCTGCATTCCGCGGTCGTGGAGATCATCGTGAAGAAGAACGCGCACGTGCGCTACACGACGATCCAGAACTGGTCGAACAACGTCTACAACCTGGTGACCAAGCGCACCCGGGTCGAGGCCGGCGGCCGGATGGAGTGGGTCGACGGCAACATCGGCTCCAAGGTCACCATGAAGTACCCGGCCTGCTGGCTGGTCGGTGACCACGCGTACGGCGAGACGCTGTCCATCGCCTTCGCCGGTGCCGGTCAGCACCAGGACGCCGGCGCCAAGATGGTGCACGCGGCGCCGAACACCTCCAGCCAGATCATCTCCAAGTCCGTCGCCCGCGGCGGTGGCCGGACGTCGTACCGGGGTCTGGTGCAGATCCAGGAGGGCGCGCACAACGCCAAGTCCACGGTGAAGTGCGACGCGCTGCTGGTGGACACGATCAGCCGGTCGGACACCTACCCCTACGTCGACGTCCGCGAGGACGACGTCTCGATGGGGCACGAGGCGACCGTGTCCAAGATCGGCGAGGACCAGCTGTTCTACCTGATGTCGCGGGGCATGTCCGAGGACGAGGCGATGGCGATGATCGTCCGCGGCTTCGTGGAGCCGATCGCGCGTGAGCTGCCGATGGAGTACGCCCTGGAGCTCAACCGCCTGATCGAGCTCCAGATGGAAGGCGCGGTCGGCTGAGCGTGTCGGAACCAGTCCTCACCACGCCAGCGCGGACCAGCGGTACGGCGGCCGCCGTCTCCGTCCACGAACCCGGCGCCACCGACCAGCTGGCCGGACCGGGCACCGGCCGGGCCGCACCGCCGGACGCCCGGACGGCGCGCACCGCCTCCTACGACCCGGCCGACTTCCCGCTGCCCGGCGGCCGGGAAGAGGAGTGGCGGTTCACCCCGCTCGGCCCGCTGCGGCCGCTGCTCGCCGGCGCGCCGGCCGAGGGCAAGGTCGTGGTCGAGGTTGACCCCGCGCCCGAGGTCACCGTGGCGGCCATCGACCGCGGCGACCCACGGCTGGGCTCGGTGCTGACCCCGGCCGATCGGCTCTCCGCGGTGGCCTTCGCCAGCTTCGACGGCGGCACCATGCTGAGCATCCCGCCGGGGGCGGTGGCCTCCCGACCGAGCTGGGTCACCGTGCGGGGCGAGGGCGGTACGGCGTACGGCCATCTCGTCGTCGACGTCGGCGCGCAGGCCGAGGCGGTCATCGTGCTCGACCATGTCGGGTCGGCGACCTTCGGCGCCAACGCCGAATTCCGGATCGGCGACGGGGCGTCGCTGACGGTGGTCTCCTTGCAGGACTGGGAGGCCGATGCCGTGCACGGTGGCGCGCATGCGGCCCTGGTCGGCCGGGACGCGCGCTTCCGCTCGGCCGTCGTCACCCTCGGCGGTCACCTGGTCCGACTGACCCCGACGGTGCGGTTCGCCGGTCCGGGCGGCGACGCCGAGCTGCTCGGGCTGTACTTCGCCGACGCCGGTCAGTACCTCGAGCACCGGCTGTTCGTCGACCACGGTCCGGCGCACTGCCGCAGCCGGGTCACCTACAAGGGCGCGTTACAGGGCCACGACGCGCACACCGTCTGGGTCGGCGACGTGCTCATCGGGGCCGACGCGAACGGCACCGACACCTACGAGCTGAACCGCAACCTGCTGCTCACCGACGGCGCGCGGGCCGACTCGGTGCCCAACCTGGAGATCGAGACCGGGGAGATCACCGGGGCCGGGCACGCCAGCGCCACCGGTCGGTTCGACGACGAGCAGCTCTTCTACCTGCAGGCCCGTGGCATTCCCCCCGACCTGTCTCGGCGGCTGGTCGTCCGCGGCTTCTTCGCCGACGTTATCAACCGGATCGGAGTGCCGGAGCTGATCGACCGGCTGGTCGGGGCGATCGACGCCGAGCTGGAGCGGGTGGGGCGGTGAGTGGCCTCAACATGGGTGACCTCAACCTGAGTGACCACATGAATGATTATGTCCGCGCCTGCGCGCTGGCCGACGTACCGGAGGTGGGCGCCATCTCCGTCGAGATCGGCGACACCCCGGTCGCCATCGTCCGTAGCAACGGGCAGGTCTACGCCATCTACGACGTCTGCTCGCACGCCGACGTCCCGCTGTCCGAGGGCGACATCGAGGACACCACCATCGAGTGCTGGCTGCACGGCTCGCGCTTCGACCTCACTACCGGCAATCCCATCGGGTTGCCCGCCTTCCGGCCGGTACCCGTCTACCCCACGAAGATCGACGGCGACGACGTGTTCGTGTCGATCAACCAGGAGTCCTAGCAGTCATGGCCACACTCGAGATTTCCGATCTGCACGTCAGCGTCGCGGACTCACCGATCCTGCGCGGCGTCAACCTGACGGTGAAGCAGGGCGAGACACACGCGATCATGGGGCCGAACGGCTCCGGCAAGTCCACGCTGGCCTACTCCATCGCCGGCCACCCCAAGTACACAGTGACCTCGGGCGGCGTCACGCTCGACGGCGAGGACGTGCTGGCGATGTCGGTCGACGAGCGCGCCCGCGCCGGGCTGTTCCTCGCCATGCAGTACCCGGTCGAGATCCCCGGCGTCTCGGTCTCCAACTTCCTGCGGACGGCGGCCACCGCGGTCCGCGGCGAGGCGCCGAAGCTGCGGCTGTGGGTGAAGGAGGTCAAGGCGGCGATGGCGGCGCTGGACATGGACCCGACCTTTGCCGACCGCAATGTCAACGAAGGCTTCTCCGGCGGGGAGAAGAAGCGGCACGAAATCCTGCAGCTGGAGCTGCTCCGGCCCAAGATCGCAATCTTGGACGAGACCGACTCCGGGTTGGACGTCGACGCGCTGCGGGTCGTCTCCGCCGGGGTCAACCGGGTGCACGCCGCCGGCACCACCGGCACGCTGCTGATCACGCACTACACCCGGATCCTGCGCTACATCACCCCCGACCACGTGCACGTCTTCATCAAGGGCCGGATCGTCGACGAGGGCGGCCCCGAGCTCGCCGACCGACTCGAGGTCGGGGGCTACGAGCGGTACGGCGACGGTGGCGTCGAAGTGCCCACCGCCGCGCCCGAGCGCAAGCCGTTGCCCGGCACCCCCGGTGGGGCGTTCGCACCTATGCCCAACGTCGGCACGCTGGCCAGCGGTCAGGGGCCGGGGCTGTGACGGTCACCGTGACGCCGGCCACTGGGTCGGCCACAGCGTCGGCCACTGGGTCGGCCACGGCGTCGGCCACAGCGTCGGCCACAGCGTCGGCCGTTGCCACGGCGGCGCCGGTTGGCACGTCGTACGACGTGGACCGAATCCGGGCCGACTTCCCGATTCTGTCCCGGCGCGTGCACGACGATCGGCCACTGGTCTACCTGGACAGCGCGGCCACCTCGCAGAAGCCGCGGTCCGTGCTGGCCGCGATGACCGACTACTACGAGCGGCACAACGCCGCGGCGCACCGAGGCGTGCACGTCCTCGCCGAGGAGGCCACCGACATCTACGAGGGCGCCCGGGACAAGGTGGCCGCGTTCATCCACGCACCGGATGGCCGCGAGGTCGTGTTCACCAAGAACGCTACTGAGTCGATCAACCTGGTGGCCTACGCGCTGGGCAACGCCGACCGGCTGGGCAGCCGAGGTCGACTCGGTCCCGGGGACGAGATCCTGGTCACGCAGATGGAGCACCACTCCAACCTGGTGCCCTGGCAGCTGCTCGCCCAGCGCACCGGCGCGACCCTGCGCTGGATCCCGGTCAGCCTGGAAGGTCGGCTGGAGCTGGACGACCTCGACAGCCTGCTCACCGATCGGACCCGGATCGTCGCCTTCGTCCACCAGTCCAACATCCTGGGCACGGTCAACCCCGTCGACGTGATCGTGCGCCGGGCCCGCGAGGTGGGGGCGCTGGTGCTACTGGACTCCTGCCAGTCGGTGCCGCACCTGCCGATCGACGTGCAGGCGCTCGGCGTGGATTTTCTGGTGTTCTCCGGCCACAAGATGTGCGGTCCGACCGGCATCGGGGTGCTCTGGGGCCGGTTTGGCCTGCTGGCCGAGCTGCCGCCGTTCCTCGCCGGCGGCTCCATGATCGAAGAAGTGACGATGGCCGGCTCCACCTACGCCGAGCCGCCGCAGCGGTTCGAGGCCGGCGTCCCGATGATCGCCGAGGCCGCCGGGCTGGGGGCCGCGGTGGACTACCTGACCGGCATCGGGCTAGACGCGGTGGCCGAACACGAGCACCGGCTCACCGGTTACGCGCTGGAGCGGCTGGCCGCCGTCGAGCGGCTGCGCATCATCGGCCCGGCCACCACCTCCTCGCGCGGCGGCGCCATTTCCTTCGTGATCGACGGCATCCACCCGCACGATGTCGGCCAGCTGCTGGACGAGACCGGGGTGGCGGTCCGGGTCGGGCACCACTGCGTGCGGCCGGTGTGCCAGCTCTTCGGCGTACCGGCGACCACTCGGGCCTCGTTCTACCTCTACACGACGTACGGCGAGATCGACGCGCTGTTGGACGGGATCGAGCGGGCGAAGAGGGTTTTCGGCTGATGCAGACCGACTCGATGTACCAGGAGATCATCCTGGACCACTACCGCCATCCCCACCACCAGGGACTGCGCGAGCCGTACGACGCCGAGGTGCATCACGTGAACCCGACCTGCGGGGACGAGCTGACGCTGCGGGTCCGGCTGGACGGCACCGGGGCGGATGCGCGGGTCGCTGACGTCTCCTACGCCGGGGAGGGCTGCTCGATCAGCCAGGCCAGCACCTCGGTGATGACCGACCTGGTGACCGGGCGCACGCTGGCCGAGGCGCTGCAGGTCGCCGACGCCTTCGGCGCGCTGATGCAGTCGCGCGGGACGCTCGAGCCGGACGAGAACGTGCTGGAGGACGCCATCGCGTTCGCCGGGGTGTCCCGCTATCCGGCCCGGGTGAAGTGCGCGCTGCTGGGCTGGATGGCCTGGAAGGACGCGGCCACCCGCGCTGTTGACGTCCATGCCGGCCCGCCGCCCGACGGCCCTGCACCCGTCGCGCCCGTCGCCGACCCGACAACGCTGACCGCACCGACGCCCGAGGAGATCGTTCCGTGACCGATACCACTATGTCCGCTGCGACTATGTCCGCTGCGACTAGGTCCGCTGCGACTATGTCCGCCGCGACGACCGGTGCGCCACCGGCGGGGTCGCCCGTCGACCCGTCGGTCGAGACGCTCACCGAGGCCATGCGCGACGTCGTGGACCCCGAGCTGGGCATCAACGTGGTCGACCTCGGCCTAGTCTACGGCATCTCCCTTGACCCCGCCGCGGAGGGTCAGGTGGCCGTGGTCGATATGACCTTGACCTCGGCGGCCTGTCCGCTCACCGACGTGATCGAGGAGCAGACCCGCTCGGCGCTCGCCCCCTTCGTCGACGACTTTCGGATCAACTGGGTGTGGATGCCGCCGTGGGGTCCCGACAAGATCACTGACGACGGCCGCGATCAGCTGCGGGCGCTCGGCTTCAACGTCTGACCGCCGCCGCGGCGCTCGCCGCGGCGGCGGCTGGCACTGTCTGTCAGCGCAGGTGGACCCAGCTGGACACAGACGGCACCCCGGCGGTGTCGACGAGGAAGAGCATGTACCACCCAGGGGGCGCCAGCGTGGATTGGGCTGGGACCCTCGCCGTGATCGTGCCGCCCGACTGGCCGGCGATGTCGAGGTCCACCAGGCGCTGGCAGTTGTCGAACGCGTGCGTGGTGACCCCGTTGCGGACGATGCTCACCCACTTGATCGCACCGGCCTGGGGGGATGAGATCGCGACGGTCTGCCCGTACGTCCACTCCGGCGCCACCCCGGCGATGACCGGACGAGGACCGGCGAACAGGTACGGCGGGCTGTAGACCTCCAGCGCCAACTCCTCGTTCGGCGCCTGGCCGCCCCATTGGACCTGGTTGCCGTACGGCGGCGGGTTGCCGCTGGCTGTGATCACGCGGCCGTCCGGGAGCAGTAGCGCGACCGAGTGGTACATCCGCACCACGCTCGCGGTCGCCGCCACCCGCCACGTGTCCGTGGCCGGGTCATAGATCTCCGACTCGAGCCGGGCGACGGTCGCCGTCTCCCGCTTGAGCGCGCCGCCGCTGACGAAGACGGTGTGATCGGGCAGCAGTACGGCGTTGAGGTGCATCCGGGGCAGGCTCATCGGTGCCGCCGGCTGGAACTGCGGCGTGGCCGAAGTCAGGTCGACGATCGCGGTGCTGCCCGTCGCGTTGGTCGCGTCCTCCGGCCCGCCGCCAATGATCATCACACGCTGCCGTTGCGCGGGCGGGAGCAGGACGCTCGCCGACTGGTTGCGCGTCGCCGGGTCCTCGAGCCCGGGAACCCCCGTAATCGTGATCGGGTTGGTGGTGAGGTCGAGCAGCACCGGACCCTGCGGGCTGGCGTCGTCCATCCGGCCGCCACTGAAGAACGCGAGCCCGTTGGCCAGCAGGAACAGGTGTGCATAGAGCGGCAGGCCGAAGAACAGACCCCCCTGAGGTACCGGCACGTGGTGCCAGACGTCGGCCACCGGGTCGTAGATCTCCATGGTGGGGTTGAGCGTGCCGTCGGTGTCGTTCAGGCCGCTGACGGCGAGGACCCGGCCGTCGCCCAGGGGAAGCAGGCTGGGGTACCACCGACCATGTGCCATGTTGGCGCGGGCGGACCACTGTTGGGTGACCGGGTCGAAGGCGGCGACGTCACGGCGCCCGAGGTTGCCGTGGCCGGCGGCCGGATAGGACAGGTTGCCGCCGACGGAGAGCAGCGTGCCGTCGGCGAGGAAGGTGTCGCCGCCGCAGAAGAAGTCGAACGGGGTGCCGTCGGCGGCGCGGTGCGTCTCCGGGTGGAAGAAGTTTGCGCCGGCGGGCGCCCCGGGGTCCCACAGCACGCTGGTCCAGATGCCCTTGGCCATGTTGCCGAAGTCCGGGCTGTGCGCCCGCACCTGGTTGTTGCCGGAGCCCGAGAAGAACATCACTTTCCCGGTGCGCAGCAGCGCGGCATGGATGGCGAGCACCTGGGAGTCGAACTTCAACAACTCCCAGGATCCGTCCCGACGTGGGTCGCTGGTCAGCCGGACCGCGGTGACGTAACCGCCGTTCTGGCCGGGCGGGTTGTCGACCATGAGAACGAGCAACTGAGACGCCCCATCGAGGGCAGCGACGGCGATGCCGGCGTACTGATTCTCCCAGGAGAACCAGTTGGGTACGCCGAGCCAGGTTCCCCACTCGTGGGTGGCGGCGTCGTGGTCGACATCGTGGCCGATCCGGTAGAGCCCCTGGTTCTGCGTCGGCGGATTGTCGATGGCGAACACGACGACGTCGGGCTTGCCGTTGCCGGTGACGTCGGCAACGGCAATCCCAGCGCCCTGGTTCTCCCAGGAGAACCAGTCCGGGACCGGCTGCCACGGCCCCCACCCGCCGGTCGCGGCACCGGTGGCGTCGAGGTCGCGGCCGATGCGGTAGAGGCCTTGGTTCGGACCGACCGGATTGTCGACGAGGAGCACGACGACGTCGGGCTTGCCGTTGCCGGTGACGTCGGCGACGGCGATGCCGGCGCCCTGGTTCTCCCAGGAGAACCAGTCGGGCACCGGCTGCCAGGGTCCCCAGCCGCCGGTGACGGCACCGGTGGCGTCGAGGTCGGCGCCGACCCGGTAGAGCGCCTGGTTCTGCACCGGGGGGTTGTCGACGAGGAGCACGACGACATCGAGCTTGCCGTTGCCGGTGACGTCGGCGACGGCGATGCCGGCGCCCTGGTTCTCAAAGGAGAACCAGTCGGGCACCGGCTGCCAGGGTCCCCAGCCGCCGGTGACGGCGCCCGTGGCGTCGACGTCGGCCCCAACCCGGTAGAGCCCGGAGTTCTGGTCGGGTGCGTTGTCGATCATCAGGACGACCAGGTCCGGTCGGCCGTTGCCGCTCACATCGGCGCTGGCGACGGCGGCGCCCTGGTTGTCGAACGAGAACCAGTCCGGAACGGGCGTGAATCCTATGGGCATGAGAACGACCATCCTTCAAGTGTGGTGGGCCGTGTTCGCAGGTCAGGCGCAGGTCAGGCGCAGGTCAGGCGCTGGGCTCGCCGGTCAGGTGCCGAGCGCGAACCGAAGCAGCTCCGGCATGCCGAACCGGCCGCCCTCGGCCAGCTCCGGCGTCCACGCGGGCGCGACACTGAGGTAGGACAGCGGGTCGCCCGCCAGCAGACCGATGAGGACTTCGGCCACGATCCGGCCACCGGCCGGCCCGAGCTGGCGGGAGTTGCCGAGCAGCTCGGCCTCCTTGAGCAGGTAGAACCACAGCGGCGCGTCGTGGGCGTACTCCGCGGCGATCTGGTCCAGGCCGAGGTCGGCCGCGGACAGTGGCGTGATGCCCATCGCCCGGGCGACGCTTTGACCCGAGGGCAGCCCGAGGCGCAGCCCGCGCAACAGGTTGCGGTGGGCCAGGTTGGCCGGGTTCTCCGCAACGGTAGGAGGCAGCGACTCGAGCGGGTGCACGAGCTTGGTGTCGATCTTGTAACTGCGCTGGGCGGTGCCGCCGGGTTCGAGGTCGAAGAAGTATTTCCACTGGAAGCCCCAGTTGTCCGGCAGCGGCCGGAACCCGTTGAGGTTGGCCAGTGGGTTGGGGTCGGCAGAGAAGATCGGCGTCCGGGCGTTGCCGGTATGGTTCTTGACGAAGTCGTTGAAGAAGTAGGACGGTCGGATCATCGAGTGCCCGTAGCGGTAGGCGGCGGCGGAGAACTCGACGGGCAGGTACGGCTGCCGCCTGGGTTGGTAGAACAGCAGGCGCGGCCGGCAGATGCTCACCTGCTCGCCCCCAGCGCCGGCGACGACGTAGCTGCGGGCCGCCAGGATGTCGGCAACCACCCCGGTTGCCGCCCGGGCACCGTCACCGAGGTCGCCGTCGACGATCCGCGGCAGGAAGTCGTGCACGACGACCCACTGGTAGTGCCAGCGCACCCGTCGCTGCGTCTCCTTGAACAGGTCGTCGCCGATCAGTCCGGTCTCGCGGTTGGTGGTCTCGACCATCCGGTTGTGGAATCGCAGAAACGCCACCTGTAGCTGGGAGACGATGAGGTTCTCGTCGTTGCGGGGGTCACCGACAAGCGCCCGACCCTGACTGTTGCGCGGCAGGTCGGGACCGGCGAAGGCGACATGAGCCGCATCGGCCGGGGTGGCGAGGTCGCGGCCGAGCAGGAACATCACGCCGCGCTGGTCGAAGCCGAGCTCAGGGTGCCGCAGCGGCCTGGGATCCTGCAGGTAGAGGTAGGGCTGGTCAGCGGGTCCGCGGCCGTAGAGCGAGTCCAGATCGAACCGCGGCGTACGGAAGTCGTGCAGGGCGTCCGGATCGTTCTGCCGCTGCAGGCTGGAGGTGGGGTCGAAGGTGATGTCGTGGTCGACGAACTGGCCGAGGTAGGTGTAGCCGGCGGGGATGTTGGGGTTCTCGTCGTCGTCATCGGGGGGCGGCTGCGGGACCGGTGCGGTGTCCTTGGGGTCGGCAGCAGCGATCATCGACGCCGCCAGCGCGGTCAGCGGGGCCGGTTCATGGTCGAAGACCGGGAGGTGCCGGAACATGCGGCCGAAGCGCCCCTGCTCGGTCGCCGACGCGGACGGGGCCCCGAGGCCTCGGAGCACGACGCCGTGATGGGTCGGTGCCACCGGCGCGGTCGCGGACTGGGCCGGGCTGGCCACCGGAATGCTGGTGCTGCCGGGCCGTTGGTCCGGCGGCCTCGTCTCGTGGCCAGCCTGTCCGTCCGTCATGGTGCCCCCTGTCGCCGCGTGCCCGGCTGCCGTGAGTAAAGTCCGCCGTGTCAGCTCCGGCGGCCTGGCGGATAGCGCAGCCTCGCGCATTCAGCGGACGAGGACAAGGTCCTGTCGCAAGATGGTGGTTCACGATCGGAGAACCTTCGGATCATGGATGGGTTGCTGCAGGGGATGCGGGTCGTCGAGGCGTCGGCGTTCGTGGCCGCGCCGCTGGGCGGCATGACGCTGGCCCAGCTCGGCGCGGACGTCATCCGGGTGGACCCGATCGGCGGCGGACTGGACGCGCGGCGCTGGCCGGTTACCGAGGACGGCGCGAGCTTGTTCTGGGCCGGTTTAAACAAGGCCAAGCGGTCGGTGGCGATCGACATCCGATCGCCCCGCGGTCGGGAGCTGTTCACCGCCCTGATCACCGCACCCGGCGAGGACGCCGGCCATTTCCTGACCAACTTCCCCGCCCGCGGCTGGCTGTCCTATGACACCTTGGCGTCCGTCCGTCCGGATCTCGTGATGGTTTCGATCGTGGGCAACCACGACGGTTCGTCCGCGGTCGACTACACCGTCAACCCCGCCACCGGCATGCCGGCCGCCACCGGCCCGCACAACACGTCGTACCCGGTCAACCATCTGCTGCCCGCCTGGGACGCGATCACCGGCACGCTGGCGTCGACCGCGCTGCTGGCAGCGGACCGGCACCGCTGGCGGACCGGAAAGGGCCAGCTGGCCCGGATCGCGCTCTCCGACGTCGCCTTTGCCATGATTGCTGCCTTGGGCAAGACCGCCGAGGTGGAGATCAACAACACCGAGCGGCCGAAGTACGGCAACTACCTGTACGGCGCGTTCGGTCGGGACTTCGCCACCCGCGACGGCCGCCGCATCATGATCGTGGCGCTGACGGGAGGCCAGTGGCACGCGCTGCGGGCGGCGACCGGCCTGGACGAGGGCTTTACGGCGGTCGAGCACCTGCTCGGCGTCGACCTGGAGCGCGAGGGGGACCGGTTCGTCGCCCGCGAGCAGATCGGTGCCCTGCTCAAGCCGTGGGTGATGATGCGGACGCTGGCCGAGGTGCGGGAGGCCTTCGACGCGCACGAGGTGTGCTGGGGTCCGTACCAGACGTTTCGCGAACTGGTCGAGCAGGACCCGCGCTGCTCGCCGGCGAACCCGATGTGGGCCCACGTCGAGCAGCCCGGCATCGGCACCTACCGGATGCCAGCCTCCCCGGTCGACACCAACGCGGTACCGCGACTGCCACCCCGGCCGGCGCCCTTGCTCGGGGCCCACACGGAAGAGGTCCTGGCCGACGTACTCGGGCTGTCCGCCGGCGAGATCGGTCGGCTGTACGACGACCGCGTGGTCGCCGGCACGGTTGCCGGTCCTGCCAGCGGCGTGGAGCCAGCGGTCGCCGCGTCATAGCCGCTCGGCTCGTAGACTCTAGAAGTGATCACCGCCACCGACCTCGAGCTGCGCGCCGGCTCCCGGCTGTTGCTCAGCTCGGCATCGGTCCGGGTGGCGCCCGGGGACCGGATCGGCTTGGTCGGCCGCAACGGTGCCGGCAAGACGACGCTGACCCGCGTACTCGCCGGCGAGGCCGCTCCGGCCGCCGGCACCGTGACCCGCACCGGCAGCATCGGCTACCTGCCGCAGGACCCGCGCACCGGGGACCTGGACCTGCTGGCCCGGGACCGTGTGCTCTCCGCCCGGGGGCTGGACGAGGTGACCGCCCAGCTGCACGCCGCGGCCGGGGAGATGGCCAGCGTCGTCGCCGACACCCGGGATGCCGCAGTTCGCCGCTACGGAAGGCTGGAGGACCGCTTCCACGTCCTCGGCGGGTACGCCGCCGAAGCCGAGGCCGCATCCATCGCCTCCAGCCTCGGACTGCCGGACCGGGCGCTCACCCAGCCGCTGGGCACGCTCTCGGGCGGCCAGCGTCGGCGGGTGGAGCTGGCCCGGATCCTGTTCAGCGGCGCGGAGACGTTGCTGCTGGACGAGCCGACCAACCACCTCGACGCCGACTCCGTGGCCTGGTTGCGGGAGTTCCTGCGCAGCCACCGTGGCGGCCTGGTGGTGATCAGCCACGACGTCGACCTGCTCGAGCGCACCGTGAACCGGGTGCTGCACCTGGACGCCAACCGAGCCGAGCTCGACGGCTACAACGTGGGCTGGCGGGCGTACCTCACCCAGCGCGAGACCGACGAGCGCCGCCGGCGGCGGGAGCGCAGCAACGCCGAGCGGCAGGCCGCGGCCCTGCAGTCCCAAGCCGACCGGATGCGGGCGAAGGCGACGAAGGCCAAGGCGGCGCAGGGCATGGCGCGCCGGGCGGAGCGGCTATTGGCCGGGCTGGAGGAGGTCCGCCAGGTGGACAGGGTGGCCCGGCTGCGCTTCCCCGAGCCGGCGCCCTGCGGACGCACTCCGCTCACCGCGACCGGGCTGTCGAAGTCCTACGGCTCGCTGGAGGTGTTCACCGACGTCGACTTGGCCGTCGACCGGGGAGCTCGGGTGGTCATCCTCGGCTTGAACGGCGCGGGCAAGACCACCCTGCTACGACTCCTGGCGGGTATCGACTCGCCGGACACCGGCACGGTGACGCCCGGCCACGGCCTGCGGTTGGGTTACTACGCGCAGGAGCACGAGACCCTGGACACCTCGCGCAACGTTCTGGAGAACATGCGCGCCGCGGCCCCGGACACCCCTGACGGCGAGCTGCGGCGCAGCCTGGGCGCGTTTCTGTTCACCGGTGACATGGCCAGCCAGCCGGTCGGCACGCTGTCGGGCGGGGAGAAGACCCGGCTGGCGCTGGCCGGCCTGGTTTGCTCGGCGGCGAACGTCCTGCTGCTCGACGAGCCGACCAACAACCTCGACCCGATCAGTCGGGGTGAGGTGCTCAAGGCGTTGGCGGCGTACCGCGGGGCGGTCGTCCTGGTCACCCACGACGAGGGCGCCGTCGACTCGCTGGCGCCGGACAAGGTCATCTTGCTGCCGGACGGGATCGAGGACACCTGGAGCGAGGAGCTCGCCGACTTGGTGGCCTTGGCCTGACTCGGCGAGGTCGCCCCTGCGCCTGATCATGGCCGGTTAGGCTACCGGCCGCGTGCATCCGGTCACCAGGCGGTACGAACCACCGTCACTATGGTGATCGCCGCCAAGGCGCCGAGGATCACCAGCAGCACTGGCGTCGGGGCGGAGTCCGCGGCGGTCGGGTCGCCCGCCGCCGGCCGGCGCTCGGGCGCCACGCACGCGACCAGCAGCCAGGGATAGAACGGCAGCCAGGACCGCTCCACCTCGCCGCGCGAGAGCCGGAAGGCCAACGCAAACGCCACCGCCAGCCCGGCGCCGACCAGAAATGGCCACCCGGGCGTCCGCCGCATTTTGCGTCCCGCCGGCACGATCGACGGGCCGGCCGCGAGCAGCAGCACGAACACGTCCAAGACCGCCCAGATAAGCCAGGACCGGTGCGCCCCGACACCTTGGGCGATGTCCGCCTGCGCCGCGGTCAGGCCGTCCGGCCAGACGAAGCCGGCGGCGCGGACGACCGCCAGCGGCACCAGCGCGCCCACTCCGGTGGCCACGTTGAGCAGCGGCCGCCGACGCACGAAGTAGACCAGGATGAGACTGACGGCCAGCCATCCCGCCGAGTAGGAGAACAGGGACGCCGTCCCGAGCAGCACCCCACCGGTCGCAGCCCACCAGCCGGAGCGGCGTGGCTCGCTGGCCACCACCCCGCAGGTGAGCGCAGCAGCGGTCAGCGTCATCGTGACCGCGTCCATGCTCACGGCCACCCACACGGCGTACGGCGCCAGCGCCAACACCGGCACCAGCCGGCGGGCACTGGCCGCGCCGCACAGCGAGCGCACCGACACCGCCACCAACGGCACGGTCAGACAGCCGACCAAGGTGATCAGCACGCCCAGGGTGGCCGGCCGACTGACGCCGACCTGCCGCAGCGTCCACAGCAGCAGCACCGGCGCTGGTGGGTGTTGGCGGGTCTCCACCGAGTAGGCGCCGGCACGGGCGACGAAGTGCCGCAGGTAGCTGGCCGGGTCGTCGACCGTCGCGACGTCGCTGAGGTAGCCGGGCGCGGTGGCGACCGGACCGGCCAGCCCGGCACGACCGTCAACCAGGGCCAGCGCCAGCGACCAGACCGCGGCCGAGCAGTAGCTGGCCAGCAACAGCCAGCCGACGGGCAACCGCTCGGGCACCCCGCGCCGTACGGCGACGACGACCACCACCGCGACCGCCGCAGCCAGCCCGGTCGCCGGCCGCAGTCGCCACCGGTAGAAGCCGATGAACGGCACTCCTTGGCTATGCAGGGGCGCTCGTAGGCGGACGGCGAGGACCGTCAGGGCGGCGCCCGCAGCCACCAGGGCCAGCCACACCGCCGCATCCCGCGCCGTCGAAGCGCCGCCGAGAGTCGCCCGACGGGACCGCGACGCGCCTTCCCCCCGCGCGGGGGCCACCGTCGGCATCGGCCCACCGTATCGGCCGGCTCGCGCCCGACCCCGGATTTCGGCCGACCGCAGGGTGGCGACGGATCGCCCTTCGCCCGACCCGGCGCGCCTGGGGCGGGGCCGCGGTGGGCGGCCGTCGCCGGCCGCGACACCGGAAAGCGTTAGCCCGGATGGAGTAAGTGAGCGATCATGGGGTTTCCCGGAGTCCGGTTCGGGCAGTCTTCGGAGATCTACCCGCTGATGGAGGACAACGTGGCGGAACTGAAGAAGGGCAGCCGGGTGACCGGCTCTGAACGGGACAAGCTGGCTGCCGACCTACGCAAGAAGTACGACTCGGGGCAGAGCATCCGGCTCCTCGCTGAGGGGTCCGGCCGGTCCTACGGTTTCGTGCACCGGATCCTCTCGGAGTCCGGCACCTCCCTGCGCGGGCGCGGTGGGGCGACTCGCGGGAAGGCGAAGAAGTAGTCGCCGCGGACGGCCCGCCTGACGTCTCCCCGGACCGGCTCGCCGGCGTCGGGCTTCGGCTGGACGTGTCCGGGGCCGTGGCCACCGTCACCCTGGACCGGCCGCAGCGGCGCAACGCCCAGCACCCGGCGATGTGGGCGGCCCTGCGCGACATCGGCCGCAGCCTCGGTGGCCAGGTTCGGGTCGTGGTCGTCCAGGGTGCCGGCGCGGCGTTCTCGGCCGGCCTCGACCTGGCGATGTTCACGCCGGAGGGGCTGCCTGGAGCGCCGTCCTTTCGCGAGATGGCGAGCATGGCGGACGCCGACGCGGACGCCGTGATCGCCGGCTATCAAGCAGCGTTCAGCTGGCTGTCCCGCCCGGACCTGGTGTCGGTCGCGGCCGTACAGGGGCATGCCGTCGGGGCCGGCTTCCAGCTTGCGCTCGCTTGCGACCTGCGGGTGCTCGCCGACGACGCCCAGTTCACCATGGCCGAGACCAGCCGCGGCATCGTGCCCGACCTCGGGGGCAGCGGCATTCTGGTCGACCTCGTCGGCTATCCGCGCGCGTTGGAGATTTGCGCCACCGGTCGCCGGGTCGGGGCCACGGAGGCGGTGGCGCTGCGGCTGGCCGAGGCCGTGGTGCCGGGCGCCGAGCTGACAGCGGCCGTCGCCGACCTCGTCGCTGCCCTGCTGACCCCTCCGCGCGACGCCGTCGTGGAGACCAAGGCGCTGCTGCAGGCGGCCCGAACTCGCACCGACGCCGACCGGCTTCGGGCGGAACGGGCAGCTCAGCTGCGCCGGTTACGCGACCTCGCTGGCACGGGGGAGTAACCGTAGGCTCGCGCGGGCAGCAGCTGTCGAGCGCCGATGAGCCGATCACGAATGAGGAGCGACCGTGGACCTAGCCCTCAGCCCGGAGCAGGAGGCCGTCCGCCAGAGCGTGCGCAAGTGGGTCGACGACGTCGTCGTACCGCAGGCGCTGACGAACGACCGCGAGGAGCGCTTCCCCGAGGAGGCGGTCGCGGGGCTGAAGGAGCTCGGCTACATCGGGTTGACGATTCCCGAGGAGTACGGCGGGGGCGGCGCGGACCCGCTGTCCTACTGCCTGACGGTCGAAGAGCTCGCCCGCGGCGACGCCAACGTGCGCTCCATCGTCTCGGTGCACCTCGGGTTGGTCTCCAGCCCGATCGTGCGCTGGGGCACCGCGGAGCAGAAGCAGCGCTGGCTGCCGGTGATGGCAACCGGTGAGGTGCTGGGGTGCTTCGCCCTGACCGAGCCCGACTACGGCAGCAATCCGGCCGACCTGGCCTCGACGGCGCAGCGCACGCCGGACGGCGGCTACCGGATCAACGGCAACAAGATCTTCATCACCAACGGCGACATCGCCGGGGTGGCGTTGGTGATGGCCCGCACCGGGGGCGCCGGCGCCCGCGGCGTCTCGGCGTTCCTGGTGCCCACCGACACGCCCGGCTTCACCGCCAAGCCGATCCACGGCAAGCTCGGGCTGCGCTCCTGCGACACCGCCGAGTTGGTCCTGCAGGACGTGGAGGTCGGTGCGGACGCCTTGCTCGGCGGGGAGGAGGGCACCGGAATCAAGGTGGCCCTGTCTGCCCTGGACGACGGCCGGATGTCGATGGCCGCCTCGTGCACCGGCATCGCCCAGGCGGCGCTGGACTCCATGGTCACCTACTCCCGGCAGCGCACCCAGTTCGGCAAGCCGATCGCTGGTCATCAGCTGGTGCAGGAGCTGATCGCGGACACCGCGGTCGAGGTGGACTGCTCCCGGCTGCTCACCTGGACGGTCGCCGACTTGAAGACCCGGGGCGAGCCGTACACCCTGGCGGCATCCAAGGCGAAGTACTACGCGTCGGAGGCGTCGGTACGGGCGGCGAACAACTGCGTCCAGGTGCACGGCGGGTACGGCTACATCGACGAGTACCCGGCCGGGAAGTACCTGCGCGATGCCCGCGTTACGACCTTGTACGAAGGCACCAGCCAGATCCAGAAGCTGCTGATCGGTCGAGCCCTCACCGGGGTCTCGGCCTTTTGAGATCGGGTGCGATCTGAGATCCCCGGCGCCCGAGCACCGGCATCGCTGCGGCGGGCGAGGCCGTCGAGAGTTCCGGTCGTAAAGCGCCGGGAGCCGCCCCGGAAGTCGAGGTCCTGCCCATGGCACATCCGAACTGGATGATGCTGCGGTCCTACACGCGGGACTCCTCGGTGGCCAAGAAGCGGCTGGCTCCCGGGACGGTGCCGCGGATCTGGCGGTTCGCCCGGCCATACCGGCGCGACCTGGTGATCTTCCTCATCTGCGTGGTGCTCGACGCCGCCGTGACGGTGGCGACCCCGCTGCTGTTCCGGTCGCTGATCGACACCGCCATCCCGCAGCGCCGGCTGGGCCTGGTCTACGGCATCGCCGGCGCGGTGGCCGGCCTCGCGGTGTTCGACGCCGGGATCTCGCTGGCCAACCGCTGGTACTCCGCCCGGATCGGCGAGGGGTTGATCTACGACCTGCGGGCGAAGGTCTACGACCACGTGCAGCGGATGCCGATCGCCTTCTTCACCCGAACCCAGACCGGCGCGCTGGTCAGCCGGCTGAACAACGACGTGATCGGCGCGCAGCAGGCCTTCACCTCCACCCTGTCCGGCGTGGTGAGCAACGCCATCGCGCTGCTGGCGACTGTCGCCGTCATGCTTCGGCTGTCCTGGCAGATCACCGTGCTGGCGCTGGTATTGCTGCCGGTGTTCATCCTGCCGGCCCGCCGGGTCGGCACCCGGCTACAGGAGATCACCCGCGAGGGCTACCAGCTCAATGCGTCGATGAACACGACGATGACCGAGCGGTTCAACGTCGCCGGCGCGCTGCTGGTCAAGCTGTTCGGGCGTCCTGACGACGAGGCCCGCTCGTTCAGCGACCGGGCCGGCCGGGTCCGCGACATCGGCATCATCTCGGCGATGTACAGCCGGACGTTCTTTGTCGCGCTGACCCTGGTGGCCTCGATGGCCACCGCGCTGGTCTACGGCATGGGCGGTTGGTTGGCGATCACCAACGGGCTAACCATCGGCACCGTAGTTGCCCTGTCCGCGCTGCTGGGCCGGTTGTACGGGCCGTTGACCGCGCTGTCCAACGTCCGGGTCGATGTGATGACCGCTCTGGTCTCCTTCGAGCGGGTCTTCGAGGTCCTGGACCTTCCGCCGATGATCGACGAGAGCCCGCGGGCGGTCCCGCTGCCGCCGGACCCCCGCTCGATCGAGTTCGATGACGTGCAGTTCAGCTACCCGACGGCCGCGGAGGTGTCGCTGGCCTCGCTGGAGGACGTGGCGGTGCTGGACAACGCCCCCTCCCAACAGGTGTTGCACGGCGTCAGCTTCCGCGCCGGGCCCGGGCAGCTGGTCGCTCTGGTCGGTCCCTCCGGCGCCGGCAAGACCACCATCTCCCAGCTCCCTACCCGGATGTACGACGTCCGCGCCGGCGCCGTGCGGATCGACGGCCACGACGTCCGGGACGTGACCCTGCAGTCGCTGCGGGATGCCATCGGGGTGGTGACTCAGGACGCGCACATGTTCCACGACTCCATCCGGGCCAACCTGCTTTACGCCAAGCCGGACGCCGCCGATGCCGAGCTCGATGCCGCCCTTACCGCCGCCCAGATCGGCGACCTGGTGGCCTCGTTGCCCGACGGTCTGGACACCGTGGTCGGCGACCGGGGCTACCGGCTGTCGGGCGGGGAGAAGCAGCGACTGGCCATCGCCCGGCTGCTGCTCAAGGCGCCGGGCATCGTCATCCTGGACGAGGCGACCGCCCACCTGGACTCCGAGTCCGAGGTCGCGGTGCAGCGCGCCCTGAAGATCGCCCTGCGCGGCCGGACGTCGCTGGTGATCGCGCACCGGCTGTCGACCATCCGGGAAGCCGACCAGATCCTGGTCATCGACGGCGGTCGAGTAGTCGAGTCGGGGCGGCACGACGAGTTGCTGGCCGCCGACGGGCTGTACGCCGAGCTCTACCGCACCCAGTTCGAGCGACAGGCCGATTCGGAGGCGTCGCCGCTGGCGGACGGACGGACGACCATCGACGGGATGGTGGCAACCGGCGTCGCCCGGCCGCTGGTCGCCGGCTGACCCGGGTTCGGATCTACCGAACGTGGTTTCTCCTTGCCGGGCGGACCCGGACGCGCTCAGAATGGCGGGTCAGCACTGCAGGCCTCCGGCTGGGTTGCCGACGGCCCGCGGGAGACCCGGCCCTCGCGGCCAGGAGCGACGCAAGCGACGATCACCGTGTCGCAGGGCAGTGACCTGGGACCGCCCAGCCTGCTCGCGGTGACCATTTCGGCTGCCCACGGGTAGCTGTTTCGGGCGAGGGCTCCGGCCCCTTGTCAGTGTGCGGGCTGCCGGAGCACGATGGTGCCGTCAGCTGGTCAGCGCGGCCAGCTGGCCGGCTGGCTGCGAGCCGAGGGACATGGTGACATGCGCTACTACTTGCTGCAGGTAACGTATGACGCCGCCGGTTGGGCCGCCTTGGTAGATCACCCGCATGACCGGACAGAGGCACTTCGGGTTTCGGTGCAGGCCCTGGGCGGGACCTTGGTCGGCATGTGGCTGGCGTTCGGTGAGTCGGATGTTGTGGCCATTCTCCAGATGCCCGACGACGTCGCGGCTGCTGGCGTATCGATGGCGATCTCAGCCGGCGGGGCGGTCACCGCGGTTAAGACCTCACCGCTGCTGACCATCGAGGAGGGCATGACGGCGATGCGGAAGGCCAGCACGTCCGGCTACCGGCCACCGTCGGATGAATTCTGGCGGAGATGACGACCGGCAACAGGAGCGCACCATTCCCCGGTTCGTCGTCGTGGCCCTCGGCGACGCGCGCTGCCCTGCTACCCGTGCCTCGCTGGTTGACGTATCCGAGGTCAACGGGGTGGCGGATGAGCCGGTCGAGGTCGGGGGTAGCAGGTCGGCGGTGCAGGTCGGCGGTGCAGGTCCAGCAGGTAGCGATGGCGCGTGGCTCAGGTCCGCGCCGATCGCCGGAGACTCGCAGCCCCGGTGGTCAGCCGGCGCCTCCTGCATTGCCGCCCGCCGTACCGCCGACGTTGTCTCCGTCAGTCTGTTCCGGGTCCGCCGTCGCCGGACGCGAGTCGGGGTCGGCCGGGGTGGCCGCAAGCTGCTCTGGGTCGACGGTGATGTCAACGTCGCCGTCGGCGGACGGCGGGACGTGGCGGCCGGCAGTCTCTTTCTCCATGCCGGAGCAGTACCCGGCCACGTGCCTCGCGACGCCGCCATGGGCGGCCGGTCCGACGACGGCGGCCGTCATCGCCGCCGCGCTCAGGCCGCCGCCGTCCTCAGCTCGCTCGAAGTGCGTCTCGCACCGGCACCCGGGCGCCGGTGCGCATCACCGAGTTGCGGTAGACCCGCGCGGACAGCCCGACCAGCCCAGCGGTCAGCGCGCCGGTCAACGCCACGGTGAGCGCCACCTCCCACCACGGGGCGACGCCCAGCGCGGTTCGCATCGGCATCAGCATGGGGGAGAAGAACGGGATCAGGGACAGCACCCGGGCGAGCCCGTTCTCCGGATCGATGGGCAGTACGCTGACGCCCACGACGTACGGCACGATGATCAACATGAGGATGGGCCCGGTGACCGCGCCGACGTCCTCCTGCCGGGACACCAACGCCCCGGCGGCCGCGAACAGCAGGGCGTAGAGCAGGAAGCCGAGCAGGTACCACGCCAGCGTCCAGCCGACCGCCCCGACGGCGACGCCCGACGGGATGCTGAGCACCCCGGTGCCCAGGGCGGCGGCCAGCCCAGCGGCAGCGACGACGACCAGCTGCCCCAACCCCACGGAGCCGATGCCGACGACCTTGCCCAGCATCAGCTGCCACGGGCGCACTGTCGCCAGCAACAACTCGACCACGCGGCTGGTCTTCTCCTCCACCACGCCCTGGGCCACCGTCTGACCGTAGATCATCAGTGACAGGTAGACGAGAATGCCGGCGAGCAGCCCGAGCGCGATGCGCGCCCCCTGGTACCGCGGCGCGGGCTTGAGTGACCGCACGTCGAACTTCGCCGCTGCCACGGCGCTGGCCACGGCGGCCGGATCGCCCCCGGCCCGGGTGATCGCTGCGTTGAGCGCCTGCTGCTGCGCCAGGACCGTCACGGCCTGGCGCAGCTTGTCGTCGAGCCCCTTGTTCGCCACCACCGTGAGCGCGTCCGGCGCACCGTCGAGCAGCGCGTCCAAGCGACCGCTCGCCAGTTCCCGCTCGCCGGTCGGTACGTCCGGCAGCGTCCGCACCTTCACCTCCTGCCCCACCGTCCGGGCCGAGCCGACCAGAGGCGCCGCCATCGCAGCGTTCGCGGGCGTCAGCCCCACGGTCCGGGTCGAGGAGGGAGCGCCGAAGAGGTGGATGCCTACCGGCAACCCGACCACGGCCAGGATATTGGTCCGGGGCACTCCGCGGAGGATACTGCCCGGCGCGCAGGGCGGCGGCGAAGGTAAACGCCAGCGGTCAGGCGCGCCGGCCAGCGGTCAGCTTCGGCGGGTGTGTTACTCAGCTCAGCTTCACCCGGCTACGGCACGGCCAGCCCGGCGTGTCGCAGCCGGCAACGATGCCGACGGCCAGTAGAGATGACGGTTGAGCTCACCTTCACCCGGCTACGGCACTGCGGGACGCCTCTGAGCCCCCGCCCGCGCTGAGAACCCGCCCGCGATGTTGCAGCCGCCCGCGGCCGCCGTCCGCGAGCATCCCGCCGCGACCAGCTGATCAGCAGGACGAGTAGTCCGGCAGCCCCCGGGCGAGATACCGCCCGGCCCCCGGGCGGCCGAAGTAGCTGCCGTCGGCGACGATGACGTTGCCCCGCTGCAGCACGGTCTCGATGCCGCCTTGGACGCGTCGGCCCTCATAGCAGCTGTAGTCGACGTTCATGTGGTGGGTCGCGGCGGAGATCGTCCGCTCCGCCTGCGGGTCGAGAATGACCAGGTCGGCGTCGCTGCCCGGGGCGATGGTCCCCTTCCGCGGGTACAGGCCGAAGATCTTGGCGGGGATGGTGGCGGTCAGCGCGACGAAGCGGTTCAGGCTGATCTGCTCGTCGACCACTCCCTGGAAGAGGAGGGTCAACCGGTCCTCGACGCCGGGCAGCCCGTTCGGAATCCGGGTGAAGTCGCCGCGCCCGAGCTCCTTCTGGCCAAGGCGGAACGGGCAGTGGTCGGTGGCCACAACCTGAAGGTCCCCCTGTCGCAGTCCGGTCCACAGCTCGTGCTGGTCCATCGCCGCCCGCAGCGGTGGGGAGCAGACGTACTTCGCGCCCTCGAAGCCGGGGCGAGCCAGGTCTGCGTCGCTGAGGTACAGGTACTGCGGGCAGGTCTCGGCGTACACCGCGACGCCCCGGTCGCGCGCCGCCCGGACGGTTGCCAGGGCCGCCGCCGAAGACAGGTGCGTGATGTAGATCGGTGCGCCGGCCAGCTCGGCCAGAGCGATGGCCCGGCCGGTCGCCTCGCCCTCCATCGCCGCCGGCCGGGACCGGGCGTGGAAGATCGGCGCCGTGTCTCCGGCGGCGACGTGCCGCTCGATGAGGACGTCGATCGGGCCGCCGTTCTCGGCGTGCATCGCCACCAGCACGCCGTACTCCTGGGCTGCGCCCAGGACCCGGAAGATGGCGGCGTCGTCGACCATGTAGACGCCGGGGTAGGCCATGAACAACTTGATCGAGCTCACCCCGGCGGCGACGAGCGCGGGGAGCTCGGCCAGCACCCGGTCGTTGACCTCGCGGACCATCATGTGCAGGCCGTGGTCGAGGTGCGACTTGGCGGCCTTCTGCCGCCAGCGGGCCAGCCCGGCCAACAGTGGCTCCCCATAGTCGTGCCCGGCGTAGTCGACGATGGTGGTGGTGCCACCCCAGGCCGCCGCGGCCGTTCCGGTGGCGAAGTCGTCGGAGGCCACGGCGTACGGCGTCTGCAGCTCCATGTGGGTATGGACGTCGACCCCACCCGGCAGCACGTAGCGACCGGTGGCGTCGACGACCCGGTCGACACCGGCACCCGCACGGACGTCGATCCCGACGGCGGCCACCTGCTCGTCGACGATCAGCACGTCGGCGGCCACGGTGTCACTGGCCGTGACGACGGTGCCGCCGGTGACGAGTGTCCGCATGCCGCCGGACCCTACGGTGTCCGGCGGCGCGGCCGTTGGCTACCGGTCTGCCGCGGAGGCCTGGTTGGTTACCGGGTCGGAGGGGGTCGAAGCCCGGGGGACAGATCGGATGCCATCTCGTCCGGACCCTCGACCAGCGAGTCCCTGTCGCCCAGGCGCAGGTGGTTGAAGAACAGGTTGAGGAGGAAGACCACTATCACCGTGGAGGTGATGCTGCTGCCGAAGATCACTTGGAAGTTGCTCGGGAACTGCTGGTACATCTTCGGTGCCACGACCGGCAGCAGACCCACGCCAAGCGACGTCGCCACGACGAGCAGGTTGTTGGTATCGGCGAACGGCACCCGCTGGAGCGTCCGAATCCCAACTGCGGAGACCATCGCGAACATGACCAGTGCCGCACCGCCGATGACCGGCTGCGGAATGCTGGCCACGATCTCACCGAGCTTGGGCACCAGCCCCAGCATGAACAGCAACGCCCCCGCGACGGCGACCACCCAGCGACTGCGGACCCGCGTCATCGTCACCAGCCCGACGTTCTGCGCGAAGGCGGTGTCCGGAAAGGAGTTCATGAACCCACCCAGCAGGGCCGAGAACCCGTCCGTGGCCAGACCACGGGCTATGTCGCTGTCGGATACCGGTTTGTCCACCGCCTCCGCGACGGCCAGCATGTCGGCGGTCGACTCGGTGTAGGTCACCAGGATGACGATGCACATCGAGATGATGGCGGCCGCCTTGAACTCCGGGGCCCCGAACCGTAACGGCCGAGCCAGGCCGAGCCAGGCTGCCGACCTCACGGCGGAGAAGTTGGTCATGTGCAACGGGAACGCGGCGATGGTGCCGATGATCAATCCCAGCAGAACCGCGATTTGACTGACGAACCCGCGGAAGAACCGGTTGACGAGGATGATCAGCAGAATGATGCACGCGGCCAGCACGATGTTGCGCATCTGCCCGTAGTTCTTGGCGGTGGTGTCGTTGCCGGCGATCAGACCGGCGGCGGCGCCAATCAGGGATAGGCCGATTGCCGTGATCACCGTGCCGGTGACCACCGGCGGAAAGAACTTCAGCACCTTGGAGAACGGCTTGGCGATGAGCAGACCGAATACTCCGGAGCAGATCATTGCGCCGTACATCGCCGGCAGTCCGTACTTCGAGCCGATCAGGATCATCGGCGTGACCGCGCTGAACGTGGCCCCGGCGACCACGGGCAGTCGGATGCCCATGATCTTGCCAATCCCGATCGACTGAATCAGGGTCGCGACTCCGGCCACGAACAGGTCTGCGTTGACGAGCAGGCCGATGGTGTGGGTGTCGAGCTTGAGTGCGCCGCCCACGATGATGGGTACGGCGACGGTGCCCGCATACATGATGAGGACGTGCTGGATTCCGAGCGGAATCAGCCGACCGGGTGGGAGAACCTGGTCGACCGGGTGGCGTGTCGCCCGCGCGGCGGGAGACGCGCCGGGATGCATTGCGGTGCTCATACAGTGACCTCCAGCGGAGCAGGAGGACCGTTGACCCGATCCCCGCGGGGAGGAGGATGGCAGAGCCCAGCCGGGGGGGCCAAGAGCCGTGGCCGCGTTGGTCAGCAGTAGCCGCGTTGGTCAGCAGTAGCCGCGTTGGTCAGCAGTAGCGCAGCGCCAGGAAGAAGTCGAACCGGGCACTGATGTACTGACCGTGCCGGCAGCAAAGGGGTATTCCCATGGATTTCACGCTCAACGGTGAGTCGGTTTCGGTCGAGGTGCGCGCCGGGGCGAGCGCGCTCGAGGTGTTGCGCGAGTCCTGCGGCGTCACCTCGGTCAAGGACGGCTGCGCGCCGGAAGGCTCGTGCGGCGCTTGCACGGTGCTGATCGACGGCAAGGCCGTGGTCTCCTGCGCGCAGCAGGCCACCCGACTCGCGGGCCGCGAGGTCACCACCCAGGAGGGCTTGGCCGAGGACGACCGCGCGCTGTGGGCGGACAGCTTCGTCGCCGCCGGCGCCTCCCAGTGCGGTTTCTGCTCGCCGGGCATCTTGATGAAGGCCGAGTCGCTGCTGGCCAAGACCCCCGAGCCGACCCGCGAGCAGGTCAACCGGGCGCTCGCCGGCAACCTCTGCCGCTGCACCGGGTACGTGAAGATCGTGGACGCCGTGCTGCTGGCCGGCGCGGTCAAGCAGGGGCGGCCGCTGCCCGCGATCGACCGCACTGGCCGGGTCGGCTCCAGGACTGCCCGCTATCAAGGCCGGGAGCTGGCGCTGGGCGACAAGCCCTACGTGAACGACATGAGCGCGCCGGAGCTGCTGCACGCCGCGGTGCGCTTCTCCGACCATCCCCGGGCGACGATCGTCCGGCTCGACACCACCGCCGCCAAGGCTCATCCCGGCGTGGTCGCGGTGCTCACTTCGGACGACGTACCGGGGGAGCGGATCCAGGGCGAGATCACCCAGGACTGGCTGCAGCTGTACGGCGTGGGCGAGACCACCCGCTACGTCGGCGACGTGCTCGCCATCGTCGCCGCCGAGACCCGCGCGGCCGCGCGCGAGGCCGCGGCCCTGGTCGAGGTGGACTACGAGGTGCTCGGGCCGGTCGTCGACCCGTTTGCGGCGCTCGAAGACGGCGCCCCCCAGGTGCACGCCAGCGGCAACCTGCTCTCGCTGTCGGAGGTCAAGCGCGGCGACCCCGACGCCGCCTTCGCCGCTGCGCCGCACGTGCTCACCGAGACGTTCTCGACCCAGTACATCGAGCACGCCTTCCTCGAGCCTGAGTCGTCGCTCGCCGTACCGACCGGGGACGGCGGCCTGCACTTCTACACCCAGGGCCAGGGAATCTGGAGTGACCGGCGCCAGGTCGCCTCGGTGCTTGGCCTATCCCAGGAGAAGGTGCGCGCCACGCTGGTGACCAGCGGCGGCGGGTTCGGGGCCAAGGAGGACCTCAACGTCCAAGGCCACGCCGCGATGCTGGCGATGCACACTCACCGGCCGGTCAAACTGACGCTGTCTCGGGCGGAGAGCATCCGCTTCCACGTCAAGCGGCATCCGTTGACCATGACCTACACCGTCGCCGGCGACACCGAGGGCAACCTGGTCGGGCTGCGGGCCCGGATTGTCGGCGACACCGGCGCCTATGCCAGCGTCGGCGACAAGGTGCTCGAGCGCGCCGCCGGCCACGCCTGTGGCCCCTACAAGATCCCAAACGTGGACATCGAGGCACGCGCCGTCTACACCAACAACCCGCCCTGCGGTGCCATGCGGGGCTTCGGCGCCAACCAGACCAACTTCGCCCTAGAGGGCATGATGGACCGGCTCGCCGAGCAGGTCGGCATCGACGGCTGGGACATCCGCTACCGCAACGCGGTGGAGACCGGCGACATCTTCGGCACCGGGCAGAAGCTCGGTCCCGGCGTCGGCATCAAAAAGACGCTGCTCGCCGTCCGGGACGCTTACAAGTCCGCCCGCTACGCCGGCATCGGCTCCGCGGTCAAGAACAGCGGCGTGGGCAACGGCCTGACCGAGTACGGCCGGGCGATCCTGCGGCCGGAGGCCGACGGCTCGCTGACCATCTACCACTCCTGGACGGAGATGGGCCAGGGCGTCAACACCGTGCTCATGCAGATGGCCTGCGAAGAGCTCGGGATCACCCCCGACAAGGTCACCGTCCTGGTCGACAGCGAGCGCGACCTCGGCACCGGGCAGACCACGGCCTCGCGGGCCACTGTGCTGGGTGGCCAGGCCGTGATCGACGCCGCGCGCAAGCTGCGCGCCGAGCTGACCGGCAGCCGGCTGGAGGACCTCGCCGGGCGCGAGTTCTACGGCGAGATGAAGGTCGACTGGACCACGCAGGTGGGCGCCAAGGTGGACAACCCGGTGACCCACATGGCCTACGGCTGGGCCACCCAGGTCGTCATCCTGGACGCCGAGGGCCACCTGGAGAAGGTGATCGCCGCGCATGACGTCGGCAAGGTGATCAATCCGACGCTGCTCGAGGGGCAGGTCGAGGGCGCGGTGCACATGGGGCTCGGCCACTCGCTGTCCGAGGAGTTCGTGGTCTCCAACGGCGTACCGGTCACCACGACGCTGAAGTCGCTGAACATCATCCCGCCGACGGGCATGCCGCCGGTGGAATGCATCTTCGTCGAGGAACACCAGCCCGAGGGGCCGTACGGCGCCAAGGGCATCGGCGAGATCGGCCTGGTGCCGACCGCGGGTGCGGTGGCCGGCGCCCTTTACGCCTTCGAAGGAACCCGCCGGACCCGGTTGCCGATGAAGGACTCGGTGGCGGCCATGGCAGCGGTGCCCAAGCTCGGCGCGCGGGGGCGGTCGGGATGAGCGAGGGAGAACGCCTCGCCCTCTGCGGCGGCACCGTGCTGAGCGCGGTATCCGGCGGCGACCTCGTCACCGCCGACGTGGTGATCGAAGGCGACCGGGTGGTCGCAGTCGGCACCGCGCCGAATGGAGTGCCGCGCCGCGACTGCTCCGGCACGCTGATCATTCCGGGCAACGTCTGCGCGCACACCCACCTCTACTCGGCACTGGCCCGCGGCATGCCGTTCGCGCTGGCGTCCCCGGCGAACTTCACCGAGATCCTGCAGCGGGTCTGGTGGCGGCTGGACCGTGCCCTGGACGAAGAAACCGTGCGGCTGTCCGCGCTGGCCGGCGGCCTGGACGCGCTGCTCTGCGGGACGACCACGCTGGTCGACCACCACGCCTCGCCGAACGCCATCGACGGCTCACTCGACGTCATGGCCGACGCCCTGGAGTCACTCGGGCTGCGCTCGGTGCTCTGCTACGAGGTGACCGACCGGGACGGCCCCGAGCCGGCCCGCGCCGGCGTCGCCGAGAACGAGCGCTTCCTGAAGACGGTTGGCTCCGGCGGCCGACAGCTGACCCGCGGCCTCATGGGGGCGCACGCCTCGTTCACCCTGTCCGACGAGACGCTCGCGGCCTGCGTCGCGGGCGCCAACCAGGCCGGCGCCGGGCTGCACCTCCACGTCGCCGAGGACGACGCCGATCAGCGGGATGCGCAGGCCCGGTGGGCGGTGCGCGTGGTAGAGCGGCTGCAGCGGGCCGGGGTGGTCACCGAGCAGGCCCTGCTCGCGCATTGCGTGCAAGTTGATGACGCCGAGATCGCCATTCTGGCCGGCTCCGGAGCGACGGTGGTGCACAACGCCCGCTCCAACATGAACAACGCCGTCGGCCGCAGTCCAGTCACCCGCTTCGGCGACCGGGTGGCGCTGGGCACCGACGGCATCGACGGCGACATGTTCGCCGAGTCGCGGGCAGCGTTCTGGCGCGCTCGGGAGGCCGACGTGCTCACCCTCGCCTCCTGGCCGCTGGACCGACTCGGCCACGGCGCCCGGCTGGTCGGCGAGGTCTTCGCCGAGCCGGCGCTGGGACGAATCGAACCGGGTGCGCCGGCGGATCTCATGGTCCTGGACTACCACGCCCCGACGCCGCTGAGCGCCGACAACCTGGCCGGGCACTGGATGTTCGGCCTGTCCGCCCGCCGGGTCCGGGATGTCATGGTGGCCGGCGAGCTCGTCGTCGCCGACCGCCGCGCCACCCGGGTCGACCAGGACGCGCTGCTGGCCGAGATCAGCGCTGGGGCGAGCCGACTCTGGGACCGCCTCGCCCACATTCCGCCCCACCCATTCACGCCCGACCCATTCACGCCCGACCCATTCACACCGGACCCATTCAGACCGGAAGGGCCCAGCAACTGATGGCCGTCACCAGCACCGGGCGCATGGCGCTCTACCTGCAGGACAAGCACCCGATCCGCGCAGGCATGGACTACGTCCGGTACGCCGAGGAGCGCGGCTTCGAGGCGGTGTGGCAGGCCGAGTCCCGGCTGGTCCGGGAGGCGACAGTGCCGATGGCCGCGTTCGCCGCGGTCACCGAGCGAATCAAGGTCGGCTCCGGCGTCATCCCGATCTGGACCCGTAATGTCGGCCTGCTGGCGGCGACCTTCTCGACGCTGGACGAGCTGGCGCCCGGCCGGGTGATGCTCGGGCTCGGCGCCTGGTGGGAGCCGCTGGCCTCGAAGGTCGGCGTGGACCGGCGCAAGCCGCTGCGCGCCATGCGCGAGGTCGTCGAGGCGACCCGCCGGCTGCTGGCGATGGAGCGGGTCAGCTACGACGGCGAGTTCGTCCACCTCGACGACGTCGAGATCGACATCGTGCACGGCGACCGGTCGCCGAAGAAGGTGCCGATCTACATCGGCGCGACCGGCATGAAGATGATGGAGCTGGCCGGTGAGATCGCCGACGGCGCCGTGCTCAACTACATGGTCAGCCCGAAGTACAACGCTGAGGCGATGGCGGCGCTGGCGGCCGGAGCCGAGCGCGCCGGGCGCTCGGTCACCGACATCGACCGGCCGCAGCTGGTGGTCTGCTCCATGGACCCCGACCGCGAGGTGGCGCTCGACCGCGCCCGAGAGCTGCTGACGCAGTACCTCGGCCAGCAGCCGCACATCATGAAGGCCAGCGGGGTCGACCAGGCGCTGATCGACGAGATCGGCAAGGTCCTGACCTGGCCGGCCAGCGAAGACGACATCCGCAAGGCCATGCGCCTCGTCCCGGACGAGGCCGTGCAGATGATCTCTGCCTCCGGCACGCCGGCAGAGTGCACGGCGAAGGTCCAGTCCTACATCGACGCGGGCGCCACCTGCCCGATCCTCTATCCGCTGGGAGACGACGTGCGGCTCATGATCGACACGTTCGCGCCGGAGACCGGCCAGTGACCGGACGGTTCGCCATCTCGACCGGGGACACCCTGGCCGTTGACGGCGGCGCGCATACCCGCGACCCGCTGGAGTTCCATCGCAAGCTGCCCGGCTACCGGCCGACCCCGCTGCTGACCGCCCCCTCGCTGGCTACCTCGCTCGGGGTCGCCGAGGTACTCGTCAAGGATGAGTCCAGCCGGCTGGGGCTGCCGGCGTTCAAGATACTGGGCGCGTCCTGGGCGGCGTACCGGGCAGTGGTGGACCGCCTCGGCGGCGAGATCGAGCCGTGGTCGACGGTGGCGGAGCTGGCCGAGCGGGTCACTTCGCTCAAGCCGTTCAAGCTGGCCGCGGCGACCGACGGCAACCACGGCCGGGCAGTGGCCAGGATGGCGGCACTGATGGGGTTCGACGCCGACATCTACGTGCCGGCCGGAACGGCCCAGGCCCGCGTCGACGGGATCGACAGCGAAGGTGCCTCCTGCACCGTCGTCGACGGCAACTACGACGACGCGATCGCCCGCTCCGCGAAGGAGGCCGGAGAGCGGTGCCTGGTCATCTCGGACACGTCCTGGCCGGGCTACGTCGACATCCCGACCTGGGTGATCGAGGGGTACGGCAGCATCCTCTGGGAGGTCGAGGACCAGCTGGCCGAGCGGGGCGATGCCGCGCCGGACATCGTCGTGGTCCAGATGGGCGTCGGCGCCCTGGCCGCCGCGGTCTGCGGGCACTACCGGCGCGCGGACGCGCCCAGCCGTCCCCGGCTGCTGGGAGTCGAGCCGCTGTCCGCCGACTGCATCTTGGAGTCGGTGGAGGCCGGCGAGATCATCACCATCGACAGTGCTCAGGACTCCATCATGGCCGGCCTCAACTGCGGTACGCCGTCCCTGCTGGCCTGGCCGCTGGTCTCGACAGCCATCGACGTCTACGTCGCCGTCGACGACGACCGGGCGCGCGAAGGCATGCGCCAGCTCGCCTCGGCCGGCGTGGTCGCCGGTGAGACCGGGGCCGCCGGGTTGGCCGGCTTGATCGAGCTGACCCAGTCGGCCGACGCGGAGCCGGCGCGCACGGCGCTGGGGCTGGACGAGTCCAGCCGGGTGCTCGTGCTGTCCACCGAGGGGGCGACCGACCCGGAGGCCTACGAGCAGATCGTGGGCCGCCCGCAGCAGGCCGTTGCCAGCTCGAGCGTGCCGACGACCTGAGCCGTTCCGATCCACTTACCCGGCGGGACCGATCCACGCCCCGCCCCGGATCGACACCGATGCCAACGGGCAGAAGGAGTTTCTTCATGCGCAGCTTCGCCGGCAGGGACATCCTGTCGTTGAAAGAGTTCGAGCGGGACGAGTACTTCCAGGTCTTCGAGGTCTGCGAGCGGCTCAAGCACTACGCCCGCGACCGGCACAATGGTGATCTGCTCAAGGACAAGACGCTGCTGACGGCGTTCTACCAGCCGAGCACCCGGACCCGACTAGCCACCGAGGCCGGCATGCACCGTCTCGGCGGGCACGTCCTGGGCTTCTCCGACGCGAAGATGACCCGCGCGGGGGACTTCTACCAGGAGAGCATCAAGGACACCGTCCATATGCTGGAGTACTACGGCGATGTCATCGCGATGCGCCACTTCCAGCAGGGTGCCCCGCGGGAGGCGGCCAAGTGGGCCTCCGTCCCCGTCATCAACTGCGGCGACGGTTGGGGCGAGCACCCCACCCAGGTCTTGACCGACCTCTACACCACCTGGAAGCACAAGGGGACGCTGGACGGGCTGCGATTCCTCTGCGTCGGTGACATGCGGATGCGCACCATGCACTCAATCCTGTACGCCGCCGCCCAGTTCGATATCCAGGCCGACCTGGTCTGCCCCCCGGAGATGTCGCTGCTGGACGAGTTCAAGGCCGAGCTGGCGGAGCGCAACGTCACCTACCGCGAGATGGAGTCGGTCGAGGACTGCATCGCCGACGCCGACGTCATCTACATGGAGCCGGTCGTCCAAGCCGACTACACCAAGTCGCGCGACGAGGGTGGCGAGCACAAGGGCCTGACTCCCGCGGCGTACCAGGTGACCCGGGAGCTGATGCGCGCCCAGGCCAAGCGCGACTCGATCATCTTGCACTCGCTGCCGCGGATGGACGAGCTGCCGGCGGACGTGGACAACACCCGGCACGCCCGCTACTGGTTCGAGGCGTTCAACGGGGTCGTCATGCGGATGGCGTTGCTGGCGCTGGTCCTCGGCGCGGTCGAGTAGGAGGCGAACCCATGCAGACTCATCTTCGCGGCCGCGACCTGATCACCCTGCAGGAGTGGACGAAGGACGAGATTGACACGCTGCTCGATGTCGCCTTCATGCTCAAGCGCGAGCGTGCGCTGGGGCGGGCACACCCGATCCTGCGGGACAAGGTGCTGGCCATGCTGTTCTTCTTCGCCAGCACCCGGACCCGGGCCTCGTTCGAGGCCGGGATGGCACAGCTCGGCGGGCACGCCCAGTTCATCGAGAGCCGCACCACCCAGATCTCGCACGGGGACACCGCCACCGAGATCGGGGAGATCATGGGCCGCTACAACGACGGCATCGCCATCCGGCAGGTCGACTGGGGCGTCGGCAACGGCTACATCCGTGACGTCGCCGCCGCCAGCCGAGTGCCGGTGCTCAACATGCAGTGCGACATCTACCACCCGCACCAGGCGTTGGCCGACCTGATGACCATCATCGAGCGGTTCGGTGACCCGCGCGGCAAGTCGGCCACGGTCAGTTGGGCGTACGCCGCCAGCTACCAGAAGCCGATGAGCGTGCCGCAGAGCCTGGCCCTGTTGCTGCCGCGCTTCGGCATGAACGTCCGGCTGGTGCACCCGCCGGAGTTTCGACTCATGCCGGAGATCCTCGAGCAGGCCGAGGACAACGCCAAGCGTGGGCACGGCAGCTTCGAGATCATGGACGACTTCGAGGCCGGGGTCACCGACACCGACGTCTTCTACGCCAAGAGCTGGGGCGCCATGCTCACCACCACCGACGAGGGCGAGGGGGCGGCGATCATTGACAAGTACCCGGACTGGATCGCCGACGAGCGGCGGATGGGGATGGCGCACGAGGACGCCATCTACATGCACCCGCTGCCCGCCGACCGCGGCGTCGAAGTGGCGGATGCGGTCATCGACGGCCCGCACTCCGTGGTCTTCGACCAGGCCGAGAACCGCCTGCACGGCCAGAAGGCCGTGATGGCGCTCACGATGAACTGACGAGGAGACACTGACCTGACGAGGAGACACTGACCTGACGAGGAGACACGAGGAGACACCGACATGGGCGACCGGACCGCCATCGTAGCGATCGGCGGCAACTCGCTGATCAAGGACAAGATGCACGAGTCCGTGCGGGACCAGTACATCGCGGCGCACGAGACGTCCCAGCACATCGCCTCCATGATCGAGCAGGGGTGGGACGTCGTGATCGGGCACGGCAACGGCCCACAGGTTGGCTTCATCCTGCGACGCTCGGAGCTGGCCGCCCATGAGCTGCACGAGATACCGCTAGACGTCTGCGGTGCCGACTCCCAGGGCGCCATCGGGTATGCGCTGGCCCAGAACCTGCAGAACGAGCTGCGCCGGCGTGGCATCAGCAAGCCGGTGGCCGCGGTCGTCACCCAGACCGAGGTCGCTCGCGACGACCCCGCCTTCGCCGACCCGAGCAAGCCGATCGGCTCCTTCATGGACGCCGCCGAGGCCACGCGCCGGCGGACCCAGGACGGCTGGGACCTGGTCGAGGACGCCAACCGCGGCTACCGACGGGTGGTGGCCTCGCCGCGGCCGGTGCGCATCGTCGAGCTCGACGCCATCAGGACGCTCACCGACGCGGGGACTGTCGTGATCGGCATCGGCGGCGGCGGCATTCCCGTCGTTGCCAACGCCGACGGCGATCTCGAAGGGGTAGCCGCGGTCATCGACAAGGACCTCGGCTGCTCCCTGCTCGCTCAACAGCTCGGTGCGGAGTTGTTCCTCATCACCACCGCGGTGGAGAAGGTCGCGCTGAACTTCGGCCAGCCGGACGAGGTCTGGCTGGACCACCTGACGCTGGCCGAGGCCAAGCAACACCTGGCCGAAGACACGCACTTCGCCCGGGGCAGCATGAAGCCGAAGATCGAGTCGGTCATCGAGTACCTGGAAGGCGGCGGCACCGAGGCGGTCATCACCAATCCGGAGAACATGGCGCGCGCGCTGGCCGGGGACACCGGGACCCGGTTCACCCGGGACTGACCGCCCGGACCGAGGGCAGCGCCCAGGCGAAGAGAGGTAGATCGTGGACTTCCTGCAGCCGCGGAGCTGGCCGGACGCGCTGGCGGCCAAGACAAACCGGCCCGACGCCCAGCCGCTGGCCGGGGGCACCGACGTGCTGGTCGACCTGAACTTCGATCGGCATCGGCCCGCGGCGCTGCTCGACCTCGGCCGCATCGGTGAGCTGGCCGGCTGGAGCCGAGACGACGACGCGCTGCGCCTCGGCGCCGGGCTCACCTACACGATCGCCGCGGCCGAGCTCGTCGATGACCTGCCCGGCCTGGCGATGGCGGCCCGCACCGTGGGGTCGCCGCAGATCCGCAACCGCGGCACGATCGGCGGCAACCTCGGGTCCGCCTCGCCGGCCGGAGACGCACACCCACCGCTGCTGGCGGCCGGGGCCGAGGTGGAGCTCGCCTCGGCCGCCGGCAGTCGGCGGGTGCCGATCCGCGAGTTCTTTCTCGGGCCCAAGCGCAACGCCTTGGCGCCCGACGAGCTGATCGCCGCCGTGCTCGTTCCCCGGGCCACCGGGCCGCAGCAGTTCGCCAAGGTCGGCACCCGCAACGCCATGGTGATCGCTGTCTGCTCGTTTGCGCTGGCGCTGCACCCGGACCGTCAGCGGGTGGGCACCGGCATCGGGTCTGCCGGCCCGGTGCCCCTGGTCGCCGACGACGCCGAGCGCTTCTGTGAAGGCGCGCTGGCGGAGTCGGACCTGTGGTCGACTCGGGCGGCGATCGAGGAGTCAACGCGGCGGAGGTTCGGGGAGCTGGTCGCCGCCGCCGCCCGGCCGATCGACGACGTCCGCGGCAGCGCGGCGTACCGCTCGCATGCCCTGTCCGTGTTGGCCGCCCGCGCGCTGGGTTGGGCCTGGGCGGACTATCGGAGGAGCTGACATGCAGCTGCACTGCAAGGTGAACGGCGAGCCCCGGGAGGCCGACGGGGTCTGGGAGGGCGAGAGCCTGCTCTATGTGCTGCGCGAGCGGCTCGGGCTCCCCGGCTCGAAGAACGCCTGCGAACAAGGCGAGTGTGGCTCCTGCTCGGTCTACCTGGACGGCACGCTGGTCTGCGCCTGCCTGGTCGCGGCCGGCCAGGCCGAGGGCGCTCGCATCGAGACAGTGGAGGGACTCGCCGACGGCGACATCCTGCATCCGGTGCAGCAGGCGTACGTCGCGGCCGGAGCGGTCCAGTGCGGATTCTGTACGCCGGGGCTGATCATGGCCACGCATGACCTGCTCCGGCGGATCTCGGCACCGACCGACGTAGCGATCCGCGAGGCCTTGGCCGGCAACCTGTGTCGCTGCACCGGCTACGAGAAGATCCTCGACGCCGTCCGGATGGCCGCCGCGAACGCGCGAGTTGGCGAGTGATGCGCGGCGACAGGTCACTGCGCGCCACGTCGAGCCGGCCGACCCGACAGCGGCCGGCCGCACCGGTCACTCCGGTCACCGGTGGCCTCGGCGAGAGCGCGCGACGCCCGGACGCCACCTTGAAGGTCAAGGGCGAGTTCGCCTACTCCTCCGACCTGTGGGCCGAAGGGATGCTGTGGGGGACCACGGTGCGCAGCCCGCATCCCCGGGCCAAGATCCGCTCGATCGACGTCAGCGAGGCGCTCATGGTGGCCGGGTTGGCCACGGTGCTCACCGCCGACGACGTACCCGGCCGCAAGACCTTCGGCATGGAGGTGCCCGACCAGCCGGTGCTCGCCTGGGGCGACATCCGCTACCAGGGTGAGGCGGTGGCCCTGGTGGCCGCCGACCATCCGGAGACCGCCCGCCGCGCCGCCGCGCTGGTGCGGGTGGACTACGAGGTGCTAGATCCGGTCGTCGACGCCGAGGCGGCGATGGCGCCCGACGCACCCGCGCTGCACCCCAGCGGCAACGTGCTGAAACACGTGAAGGTCCGCCACGGCGACCAGCAACCCACCGCGGACGTCGTCGTCACCGGCGAGTACGAGGTCGGCATGCAGGATCAGGCCCCGCTGGGACCGGAGTCCGGGCTGGCGATCCCGGACGGCGAGGGCGGGATCGACCTCTACGTCGCCACCCAGTGGCTGCACGTCGACCATGACCAGCTGGTGGCCAGCCTGGACCTGCGGCCGGCGCAGATCCGGATGACCATGGCCGGCATCGGCGGGGCCTTCGGGGCCCGCGAGGACATCTCCATCCAGATCCACGCCTGCCTGCTGGCGCTGCGCACCGGCCGGCCGGTGAAGATGTCCTACTCCCGGCAGGAGTCCTTCGTCGGGCACGTGCACCGGCATCCGGCCCGACTGCAGTACGAGCACGGCGCCACCCGGGACGGCCGACTGGTCTGCGTGAAGACGCGCATCGTCTTCGACGGCGGGGCCTACGCGTCCAGCTCGAACGCGGTCTGCCTGAACGCCGCGACCTTCGCCTGCGGACCCTACGAAGTGCCCAACGCGACCATCGACTGCTACGTCACCTACACGAACAACCCGCCGTGTGGCGCCATGCGGGGCTTCGGCGCGGTGCAGGCCTGCTTCGGCTACGAGTCGCAGATGGACAAGCTGGCGGCGGCGCTAGGCATGGACCCGGTCGAGCTGCGGCTGGCGAATGCGATGCGCGAGGGTACGTCGCTGCCGACCGGTCAGCGGGTGGAAGGTCCCGCGCCGGTGGCCGAGATCCTGCGCAGCCTGCGGGCGATGCCGCTGCCGCCGAACGCGGACGGAGCCGGCGAAGCCGAGCGCGACCTGCGCGAGCTACCGGGCGGGGTGTCCAACACCACCCACGGCGAAGGTGTCCGCCGCGGCGTCGGCTACGCCGTGGGCTACAAGAACATCGCGTTCTCCGCCGGCTTCGACGACTACGCCACTGCCCGGGTGCGGCTGTCCGTGGTCGCCGGCGAGCCGATCGCCGAGGTGCACAGCGCCGCTGCCGAGGTCGGCCAGGGGGTGGTCACGCTGCAACTGCAGATCGTCCGCACCGAGCTCGGCGTACAGCGGGCCGTGGTGCTGCCCGCCGACACCCAGGTCGGCTCGGCCGGCTCGTCGTCGGCCTCCCGACAGACCTGGATGACCGGCGGGGCCGTCAAGGCGGCGTGCGAGGCCGTCCGCGAGCGGGTGCTTGCGCTGGCGGCATCCAAGCTCGGCGCCACCGGCCGGCTGGTGCTGGCGGACGGTGCGGTGCTAGTCGCCGACGCGGGAGCGGCGCCGACGCGGGTGTCCACCCTGGCGGACCTGCTGGGGGCCGAGGTGGTCGAGGAGACCGTCGAGTACCGGCACGCCCCGACCGAGGACCTGGACCCGGAGACCGGCCAGGGCAACGCGCACGTCGGCTTCGCCTTTGCCGGCCACCGGGCGGTGGTGGACGTGGACACCGAGCTGGGCCTGGTCAAGGTGGTCGAGATGGCCACCGCTCAGGACGTCGGGCGGGCGCTCAACCCCCAGGCGGTGGAGGGTCAGCTCCAAGGTGGGACCGCCCAAGGCCTCGGCCTGGCGCTGATGGAGGAGATCCAAATCTCCGGTGGCAAGGTGCGCAACCCGTCGTTCACCGACTACCTGATCCCGACCATCCTGGACATGCCGCCAGTCCGGATGGACATCCTCGAGCTGGGTAATCCGGTCTCGCCGTACGGCGTGAAAGGCGTCGGGGAGCCACCGACGATCTCCTCTCCGGCAGCGGTCGCCGCGGCGCTGCGGGCGGCCACCGGCCGGGCGCTGAGGAGGATCCCGGTGCGCCCGGAGCACATCACCGGCCTGCTGGAAACCCGCACCGACGCGGTGCCCGACGACCCGACCAAGCCTGCCCGGATCAGCGCGGAGACGCAGTGACGTGCCCATCTTCCGGCCGAGGTGGCGGCGGAGTTCACCGTCCAGGCCGCCGACTCCGCCGACCTGGCCGCCGGCGAGCCGACCGTGGATGTGACCATCCGGGTACGGCCGACGCAGCGCTCCACGACAGATTGTGTCTGGGATTGGTAGTGTCTAGCGCAGGGACTTGGTACTGTCTCCTGCATGAGATTGGTATTGGCAAACTTAGACGAAGCGGGTCGGCATGGCTGACCGCGAGTACCGGCCTCGGCTGGTGGACCGCTACCTGAGCGAGGTGCTGAGCGACTTCGCCGCCGTGATGGTGACCGGGGCGCGAGCCGTCGGCAAGACGACGACGGCCAGTCAGCTCGCCGTCAACACGGTTCGGCTGGACCGGCCAGGTGTTGCCGCGGCCTACCGCGCCGACCCGGACGCTGCGCTGCGGCGCGCCGCCAGACCCGTGCTTATCGACGAGTGGCAGGAGGTTCCGGCGGTCCTGGGCGCGGTAAAGCGCGCCGTCGATCGCGATCCGAGACCGGGTCAGTACTTGTTGACCGGGAGCGTGCGGGCTCAGCTGCAGAACGAGACGTGGGCCGGTACCGGTCGGGTCGTCCGCATGAACATGTACGGACTCACCGAGCGGGAAGTGACCGGGAGGTTGGCCGCGGAGCCGTCGTTGTTCCTGACCCGACTCGCGCGCTCGGGGATTGACGGCCTCGTGCTCCCGCCGCAGCTACCCGACATCGACGACTACGTGCAGTTGGCACTCCGCGGCGGCTTCCCGGAGGTCGCCTACCGCGACCGGTCCGAGCGCTCCCGCGGCATCTGGATGGCCAGCTACCTCGATGATCTCGTCACTCGGGATGCTGCGCTGGCAGGGCAGGCCAAAGACCCCGCAAAGCTGCGGCGGTACCTCAATGTTCTGGCGCTGCACAACGCCGGAATACCTGCTGACAACACGCTGTATGCGGCCGCGGCGATCAATGCGAAGACCGCCGCGGGGTACGACCAGCTGCTGACTAACCTGTTCATGCTCGACGCCGTACCGGCCTGGGGCACCAACCGGCTAAAGCGGCTCGTCAAGGCACCCAAGCGCTATCTCGTCGACACCGGCCTGGCGGCAGCGGCAGCGGCGCTGACGGCGGCGGACGTCCTGACCGACCCGGACCTGCTGGGGCGTCTCTTCGACGCCTTCGCCACCGCTCAGCTCCGACCAGAGATCGCCCTCATGCACCCGCGACCGGCGGTGCACCACCTCCGGCTCGAGGGCGGCCGCCGGGAAGTAGACCTAGTCGTGGATCTGGGGGCCACCCAGGTCATCGGACTGGAGTTCAAGGCAGCGGCCACCGTGGACACCCACGATGCCAGGCACTTGTTCTGGCTGCGCGACGAGCTGCGTGCGGACTTCGCGGCCGGTGCCGTCCTGCACGCCGGACCGGCGATGTATCAGCTGGGGGACCGCGTCTGGGCGGTCCCGCTGGCTGTGCTCTGGGGCTGATGTCCGCGCACCACTTCCAAAGTCACCGTCGACGGCCGTCTGCCCGGCGAGCCTCGGGCGGCCTCACGGGACCTCGGTGAGCGCCTGGGCGAACTGGGCCGCGTACAGCCGGGCGTAGGCGCCAGCGGCGGCCAGCAGCTCGGCATGCGTACCCTGCTCGACGATCCGGCCGGACTCCATCACCAGGATCAGGTCGGCGTCCCGGATCGTGGACAGCCGGTGAGCGATCACGAAGCTGGTCCGACCTTGGCGTAGCCGGCTCATGGCCCGCTGGATGAGGACTTCGGTGCGGGTGTCCACCGAGCTGGTTGCCTCGTCCAGGATGAGGATGGCGGGCTCGGCCAGGAAGGCTCGGGCGATCGTGATCAACTGCTTCTCGCCGGCGCTGACCGTCGCCCCCTCCTCGTCCAGGATGGTGTCGTAGCCATCCGGCAGGGTGCGGACGAACCGGTCCACGTGCGTGGCCCGCGCCGCGGCGACAATCCGCTCGAAGGACGCGTCCGGCGCGCCGTACGAGATGTTCTCGGCGATCGTGCCGCCGAACAGCCACGCGTCCTGAAGCACCATGCCGGTCCGGCGGCGTAGGTTCTCGCGGGTCATCGCGGCGATGTCGATCCCGTCCACGGTGATCTGCCCGGCGGACACTTCATAGAACCGCATCAGCAGGTTGACCAGGGTGGTCTTGCCGGCGCCCGTCGGGCCGACGATGGCCACGGTCTGGCCCGGTTGCACGTGCAGCGACAGGTCCTCGATCAGCGGCGTGTCGGGGGAGTAGCGGAACGACACGTGATCGAACTCCACCCGACCGCGCACCGAGCTCGGGGAGACTGCAGCCACCGGATCGGGGTCCTGCTCGGTAGCGTCGAGCAGGGCGAAGACCCGCTCAGCCGAGGCCACTCCCGACTGCAGCAGGTTGGCCATGCTCGCCACCTGCGTGAGCGGCTGGCTGAACTGCCGGGAGTACTGGATAAACGCCTGGACCTCGCCGAGGGAGAGAGCTCCGGATGCGACCCGCAGTCCACCGACCACCGCGACCAACACGTAATTGATGTTTCCGATGAACATCATCGCCGGCTGGATCAGGCCGGAGAGAAACTGGGCCCGAAAGCCGGCCGCGTACAGGGCATCGTTGTGTTCGGCGAAGGTGCTGGTTGCCTCCTCCTGCCGACCGAAGACCTTGACTAGGGAGTGGCCGGTGTACATCTCCTCGATGTGGCCGTTGAGCCGACCCGTGGTGGCCCACTGCTTGACGAACTGCGGTTGAGCGAGGCGACCGATCCGCCCCGCCACGGCGACCGAGACCGGGACCGTCACCACCGCGATCAACGCCAGTAGCGGTGAGATCACGACCATCATGGTCAGTACGCCGACGATGGTCAGCAGCGAGGTCACCATCTGGCTGAGGGTCTGCTGCAGCGTCTGGGCCACGTTGTCCATGTCGTTGGTGACCCGGCTGAGCACCTCGCCGCGCGGCTGGCGGTCGAAGTAGCTCAGCGGCAATCGGGCGAGCTTGGCCTGGGCCTGCTGGCGCAACCGGTAGACCGAGCGCTGGACGATGGTCGCGGTCAGTCGCCCCTGCAGCAGACTGGCGAGCGACGCCCCGACGTACACCCCCGCGACGATCAGCAGAACGCGCTGAACCTGGCCGAAGTCGATCCCGCGGCCGGGCACCAGGTGCATCGACGCCAGCATGTCGGCGAGTCGGCCCTGCCCGCTGGCCCGCAGGTTGCGCACCGTCTCCGCCTGCGTCGTGCCGGGCGGGATCCGCCGGCTCACCACGCCGGAGAAGATTAGGTCGGTCGCCTGGCCGAGGATCCTCGGGCCAAGCACGGACAGGGCGACGCTCGCGGCTCCGAGCGCCAGCGTGAGCGCGATCAGCAGGCGCTCGGGGCGCATGTTGGCCAGCAGCCGACGGCTCGAGCCGCGAAAGTCCAGCGACTTCTCCGTCGGCATTCCACCCATGAAGGCGCCGGGCCCGTGCCGGGCTCCCTGGCCCCCGGCCGGTCCTGGACCGCGGCGCGGGGTCGGCGGCTCCAGGACCGGGGAGGTCGGGGAGCCGGCTGCGGGGGCGGATGCCGCGGCCGGCGGAGACGTCGGTGCGGTCACGCCGCCGCCTCCTGCTCGGTCAGCTGGGACAGCACAATCTCCCGGTAGGTCTCGTCCGTGGCCATCAGCTCGTCGTGGGTGCCGACGGCGACGACGCGCCCCTCCTCCAGGACAACGATCCGGTCGGCGTGCCGGATGGTGCTCACCCGCTGCGCGACGATGACCACCGTCGCGTCGGCGGTGTCGCGGGCCAGGGCGGCCCGCAGCGCGGCGTCGGTGGCGTAGTCCAGCGCGGAGAAGGAGTCGTCGAACAAGTAGATCTCCGGTCGGCGTACCAGCGCCCGGGCGATGGCGAGGCGCTGCCGCTGGCCGCCGGAGACGTTGGTGCCGCCCTGCGCGATCGGCGCGTCCAGGCTGTCGGGCATGGCCGCCACAAAGTCCCGAGCCTGCGCGGTTTCCAGCGCCTGCCACAGTTCGGCGTCGGTGGCGTCGGACCTGCCGTAGCGCAGGTTGGAGGCGACCGTGCCGGAGAACAGGTACGGGATCTGCGGCACCAGCCCGACCGCTACCGAGAGCGCCGCCGGGTCCAGATCCCGGACGTCGACGCCGTCGACGAGCACGCTGCCGCCGGTGGCGTCGAACAGCCGGGGGACAAGGTTCAGCAAGGTGGTCTTGCCGCTTCCGGTGCTGCCGATTACTGCGATGGTCTCGCCGGGCCGGGCGACGAGGTCAATGCCCCGCAGCACGGGCTCCTCGGCGCCGGGGTAGCGGAACTCGACGTTGCGCAGTTCAACGTGACCGCGGCCGGTGCGCCGGCGCACCGGGTCCGCCGCCGGCACCACGCTGGGGCTGGTGTCGAGCACCTCCTCGATCCGCTCGGCGGAGACCTCGGCGCGCGGCACCAGCATGAACATGAAGGTGGCCATCAGCACCGACATCAGGATCTGCATCAGGTAGCTCAGGAAGGCCGTCAGGGCGCCGACCTGCATGCCGCCGCTGTCGATCCGGTGCCCGCCGAACCACAACACCGCGACGCTGGAGACGTTCATCACCAGCATCACCGCTGGGAACATCAGCGCCATCAGCCGGCCGATGCCGAGCGAGACGTCCAGCAGCTCGGTGTTGGCCGCGGCGAACCGGTCCTGCTCGCGGCCGTCCCGCACGAAGGCCCGGATGACGCGGACGCCGGTGATCTGCTCGCGCAGCACGCTGTTGATCCGGTCGATCCGGGTCTGCATCAGGCGGAACAGTGGCCGCATCCGGGAGATGATCGCGGCCACGATGACGGCCAGCACCGGGACGATGATGAGCAGGAGGGCCGACAGCGGCACGTCTTGGTTGAGCGCCATCAGGATACCGCCGACGGCCATGATGGGCGCAGACACGATCATGGTGAACGTCATCAGGACCAGCATCTGGACCTGCTGGACGTCGTTGGTGGTGCGCGTGATCAGCGACGGCGTGCCGAAGCGGCCGACCTCGCGGGCGGAGAACCCCAGCACCTGGTGGAAGATCGCTGACCGGACGTCGCGGCCCACGGCCATGGCGGTCCGGGCGCCGAAGTAGACGGCAACGACGGAGCAGACGATCTGCACCATCGTCACGCCGATCATGATGGCGCCGACATGCAGGATGTAGCCGGCGTCGCCCTTGATCACCCCATTGTCGATGATGTCGGCGTTCAGCGTGGGCAGGTACAGCGTGGCCAGCGTCTGCACCAACTGCAGCGCGACCACCACCGCGATGGCCGTGCGGTACGGCGGCAGGTAGGTGCGCAGGAGCCGGATCAGCAATTGGTCGCCTCTGGGCCGGACGACACCGGGATGCCTGTGGTCACGACCCGCAACCTACCTAGATGCCGGGCTGACGGCTGCCCGGATCAGCCCCGGCCGCGAGGGCCGCGGCATGCCGGTTGTGCTCGGTGATGACGGGCTCCAGGTCCAGGGTGACCACCTCGCCGTCGGCGACTACCACCCGACCGTTGATCACTGTGTGCCGGGCGCGCTGTGGGGCGCAGAAGACGGCCGCGGCCACCGGGTCGGACAGGCCGCCGGCGTAGCCGAGGGTTGCCAGGTCGAGGGTGAAGAAATCGGCGCACTTGCCGGGTTCGAGCGAGCCGATGTCGGTGCGGCCCAGCACTGCGGCGCCGCCGCGGGTGCCCAGCCCCAGGGCCTCGCGGGCGGTCATCCAGTCGGCTGCCCGGCGCGGGTCGGAGGTCGACAACTCGGTCTCCGGCCCCTCCGGCGGTCGGAGGCCGATCTTCAGCCGGGCCAGCAACATCGCCTGACGAACCTCGGCCAGCAGCGCGGACGAGTCGTTGCTGGCCGAGCCGTCGACGCCCAGACCGACGGCAACGCCGGCGGCCAGGTAGTCCTTGACCGGGGCGATGCCCGCGGCCAGTCGCATGTTGGACGTCGGGCAGTGGCAGACCTCGGTGCCCCGGTCGGCGAACAGCCGGATCTCGGCGGCGTCGACGTGGACGGCATGGGCGAACCAGACGTCGTCAGCCACCCAGCCCAGCGAGTCGAGGTAGTCGACCGGACGGCGGCCGAGCGTCTCCAGCGTGTAGCGCTCCTCGTCGAGCGTCTCGGCCAGGTGGGTATGTAGGCGTACGCCGTACCGGCGGGCCAGAGCGGCGGAGTCCCGCATCAGCTCCGGCGTCACGGAGAACGGCGAGCAGGGCGCCAGCGCGATCTGGCACATCGAGCCCGCCCTGGAGTCGTGGTAGCGCTCGATCACGCGCTGGGAGTCGGCCAGGATGGCGTCCTCGTCCTCCACACAGTCGTCCGGCGGGAGCCCGCCGCGGGACTCGCCCAGCGACATGCTGCCGCGGGAGACCACGAACCGGGTCCCGACTTCGGCGGCGGCGGCGATCTGGTCGTCGACCCGGCAGCCGTTGCCGAACACGTAAGCGTGGTCGAAGACGGTGGTTGCCCCGGACAGCGCCAGCTCCGCCAGGCCGACGATGGTCGCGGTACGGGAGGCCGGCGGCGTTCGCCGACCCCAGAGTCGGTAGTGCGCCCGCAGCCACGGAAACAGGTTGGTGTTCTGCCCCGCCGGCAGGTTGCGGGTCAGTACCTGGTCGAGATGGTGGTGGCAGTTCACCAGGCCGGGCAGCAGTAGGTGCCCGGGCAGCTCGAGCACCACGTCCGCGTCGCTCGGGAGCTCGGCCGACGGCCCGACCTGCTCGATTACGCCGTCCCGGGCGAACAGCCCGGCGCCGGGCAGCTCCCGGCGCTGGTCGTCCATCGTCACCAGGATGGTGGCGTTGCGGGCGAGCAGCGTGCCCATTCGGCAGGTCACTCCTTGGCTGGGAGATTGGTGCGATCGGACCGGGCGTCATCCTGGCACCGCGGCCCCGGGCGGACCGACACCGTGGCAGCCTGCAGACTCCACCACCGGCCCGACTGAACAGCCCACCCGGCGGGCGCGGACGTGTGAGTGGACCCGGCGCAAGCTTCCCGAGCACTGGCGGGAGTCCAACGACCGGCGGCAGCGCGCTGCACCGGCTCCGCCGAGACGGTAAGACAATTCCGCCGAGACGGTAAGACAATTGAGGTGCCGGTGCGCCGGGATGCACCGGCAGGGCCTGAGGAGGTCGGCATGTCGATCATGGGTTTCGAGCCGTTCCGGGATTTCGACCGGCTCACCAGCCAGTTGGTCAGCGGCCGGCGGGGGCCGCACGGG